>Ga0126312_10003374_pt1 | contig 10780 bp, 11 predicted proteins | sample Plot104A_FD_92537 | JGI IMG/M metagenome (GOLD analysis project Ga0126312, IMG submission 92537) | Serpentine soil microbial communities from UC McLaughlin Reserve, CA, USA - Plot104A | ecosystem: Environmental > Terrestrial > Soil > Grasslands | place: USA: UC McLaughlin Reserve, Lake County... | reverse complement strand
TCAGAGCTAGAGATCGAGGACGCGGTTTATTCGGATGGCGATGAGATACCTTTTTCTCCTTCACCTTCTTCGTTCGGTACTTCTTCTCCTTCTCCTCTTGGGAGCAGCAGCAGCAGCCGCCCGTTTGTTGAACCACTATCATCAACTAATAACAACAAGACTAACACCGGCATCGATGCCAACAACACCATCATCCCCAATAGAACATCAACACCATCATCACCGACTACTACTACTAATACTACTACTGCACAACCAACAACGAAGACAAATGGTCTTCTCACAGCCATGATAAACGGCACACGCTTTACAACTAACCAGACGATACTAGTTAATGGCACAGTGGGAAAGGCAGCTGGTTCTGTCATTGGTCTCTTCGTAGAACTCAAAGACCCACACAATGACATGATGGCCTTTGACTTTGCCCCCATAGTAAGAAGCGATAGACCTGGCGCGGACAACGAAACCTCGTTCTCATATAGGTTGGTTGCAGGCGACGATGGTTCTTCTCAGGATGATAGTGCTGGTCACAATAGAAGATTCTGGAAGCCAATGAATGAGACGGGTAACAATTACACTATGACAATAGGGTACGCAACTCCAGCACCATCATCACCAGGTTCTGCTGTTGCTGTTGCTGGTGGTGGCGGGGAGTATTCTAGGTCAGAAGTACAATTCGTGTTTGCTTATGACCACCTACTACCGCCGGAAGAAGAGGAAGCAGCAGCAGTGGCGACGACGACAACAACAACCCCGGCAGAAGAACCGGAACCTGAACCCGTAGTCGAGCCGGAAGAACCTGAAGAAGAAGAATCTGATGATGATGATACTAGTGATGATGGTGAAGACTGCGATGACTCATACCCCGATGTATGTATCCCTCCCCCACCACCTGTTCTAGAATGCAGCGATATCGATGAAGAGGACTTTGAAGTGCGCGGATCTGACCCGCACGGATTCGACGACGACGACGATGGCGTGGGATGTGAAGAAGACAGTAGTAGTAGCGGCGACGATGACGACGATGACAGCAGCAGCACCAGCAGCACCAGCAGCATCACCAGCACCAGCAGAACCAGCACCAGCAGCGACGACGACGACGATGATGATGACGACAGCAGCAGCAGCGACGATGACGACGGGATAGACGGGAACAGGATAAGCAACGTTCTTACAAACATACTAGACGACGTTTTCGATGATGTTAACAACAGTAACGACCGGCAGTAGTAGCAGTAGCGGCGACGATGATGACGACGACAACAGCAACAACAACAGACCCTGAAGCAACGATGATGATGACTACTACGTATACGCTGCATAATGGACCAACGAAAAGAGGGTCACTGCAATTACTGCTCTACGACTTGCATATGTGCTATGCGGAAAAGGTAGTAACGCAGCTGCTACAAGAAGAAGAAGATTATTCCGAAGAGGAAGAGCAGCAGGAGGCTGAGGAATTTGCTGAGGCTGTGCTGCTAATGCTAGAACAACAAGAGGGCATATTCGTTATGAGGATGGGAAGAGGAAGAGGAGAATGAGGATGATGGCATGATCGTGAAGCCTCCAATTCTGGAAGAGCGTATATACCGCCCGAGAAGGATACTACAGGCTGTCCAGGATTGGGTGTCAGAATGGGCAGCATGACAGCCATAACGATTGTAGTTACAAGTCCAAACATGACTGGCTTGTTCATAGCTGAGGATGCTTTGTCCTCTCCTGCATGATGGCGACCCTCTCTATTTGCCTGCATTTTCCAATACTCTCTACTTGGTTGACTTTCTCCTCAACCAGAAGTTAAAATTAAAAATTCTAGCAGGGTAAATATTCTTAATCGTGAATCGCGGTCCAGCAGCAACATATGCTTCCTGCGTGCAATTTGGACAATCAAGGGGCGACTTGCTAGCTTTGCATTCGGCAGCCAGACAACCACAGTCAGCACATTTTATCTGCATGTTTCGATACTCTATCAGTTCATATAAAAAATGTTCGAATTGCTATCTTGGCGCATAGAATATGACAAGAGCGCCTACCACCGCAATCAATCCACCTATTATCTCATATCTGTCTGGTCTCTTCTTGTCAACTGTCAAACCCCAGATAATTGCAGAGATTATGAAGATGCCGCCGTAAGCAGCGTATACCCTTCCAAATTCGGCTGGCTGCAAAGTTGGGATTATTCCATAAACGAATAGGATAATGCCGCCTAGTCCAGCTAGTGCAATAGTTTTCTTTTCCCTACGCCATCGCCAGACCAGATACCCTCCACCTATTTCAGCTATTGCCGCAACAAAGAAAAGTGCAAGTGTAACCGGGATGCCAGATACTACTTCGACCAAATTGCTTTCTCTCCGCTTCTTGGCATATAGAAGATAATTGCAACGCCAACAAGAGCGATCGTTGTACCGACAATATCAAACATGTCTGGAGCGATTCCTTCAAAGACCCATCCCCAGAATACAGCCATTACGATAAAGATGCCGCCGTAAGCAGCATAAATCCGATGAAAGTATGAAGGTTGAAACGTTGGCACAATGCCGTATAGGAAGAGGATAAAACCTCCAAGGGCTCCCATAGTCCATCCCATGCCTTCCCTGAGCCAAAGCCACACCATATAGCCACCACCTATCTCGCACAGGCCTGCAAGAATGAAAAGAACAACTGTGAGAGCGATCGCTTTCTTCTTTGTTGACTTCAATGTCTGGGAGATAATTTCTGGCGTCAGGATTTATTCTTTGTATCCTTTTTGCTGACGCAGCGACACACTAACTACTAGGCAGTACATTGCGATCAGCTGCTAAGCTGTCTTGTGTCGATTGGCGCGATGCTTCTGATCCAGAAGAAGCGTACCAATACAAATGCAGCAAATCCAGCCATCGCAGACGACCCTGCAAGTTCGAGTATCTGCGTTTGCATTTCCGAAACCGTGGTTGATTCGATCAGTTCGGCGACCATCCATATCGTGAATGAAACTACCATCGCGGCGCCAAATGCCCCTGCGATCACAGGATGCTTGCTCCGTATCTGATACAATGAATAAGCTGCGACCAGACCAAACGCGGATATGACAAAGCATATTCTTGTTAGCAACTGGTAGTTCAAGAACCCGGATGATTCCAAAAAGGCGTGGCTGGCGTATGCAATCAACGCCGCGAAAAGTATCGCGGAGAGAATCCTCTGCCTGTCGGCGCGGACATTAACCATGAAGTTCAAAGGCACAAGCGACGCAACAACCGCTGCTGAAGCCGAAATCATTTGTATCAGGCTTGATATTTCCATACTACTTTTTGCCTCTCACAGGTCATAGAATCTCAAAGAGATTCTCTCCAATGCATCTTCGTTTGGCTCTGCCTCGACTGTGGCTTCAAGCGGCCCGATATAATTTATCTTGATGGACCGAAAGATACTCTTGTAATAGGCCACTCTCTTGCCTTCAATGATTTCGGATTTGAACTGCACTAGCAGTCCCCATTTCACAAGCTCGCCTATCTTCTTGTATGCAGTGGAATGGGAAAGGTCCTGTTCCTTGATTATGTCAGTTACCGGCCTGTCCGATATTGACGTTGACTGCAATATCCTGCGCATGTGTTCATCGGCAAGAGCAGACATTATACGCGATTGAAGCTTTCTGTTATCTATAATCATAGTCTATGAATCTCGGTTCTAAGTCTCAAAGTATGGAAACACGCGGGAATTTAATAAGCTGACTGTCAATATATCGATCTGTTCGCAACATGAGAAGACGCTTCTCGATTGTCATTATCGCAGCAATCGCCGTGGCTACGGCGGCCGTTGCTATAGGCACTCACCTTCGGCTTTCGGCTACCGAAGGAAGCGAGAACGGCACAACCGAAACGCCACAAGACATAGCAAACGAGGTATTGACCGGCAAACCCTCGCATCCAGCAGAAGAAAGCGAGTCAGGAGAGGGCAAGCCAGAGCTTTCATTCAAGGGCCTTACCGGAGAGGGCTCTCCTTCGCAGGGGAGCGAAAAGGCGCCAATCACCCTAGTGGAGTTTGGCGACTTCCAGTGCGAGTTTTGCGCCAGATTCGAGAAGGAAACTGAACCGCAGATCTACAAAGACTACGTCCAGACTGGCAAGATCAACATGGTTTTCAAGCACCTTGTGCGCTACGGTTCTACGTCTGATTTTGCAGCCTCTGCATCGCAGTGCGCAAACGATCAGGACAAATTCTGGGACTATTATCATTTGCTGTATCCGAACCAAGATTCCTTCATGCATGCGCAGGATTCTAATGCAGCGATCAAGTCCTTGGCGGCCAAGATAGGCGGGCTTGATGTGGCGAAGTTTGATGCCTGCGTTGATGGCGGAGCATACAAGGATGTCGCAAAGAAGGACACAGTGCTGGCAACCTCGCTTGCACTGGATAACACTCCGTCGTTTTTGATTGTGAGAAGCCAGGATGGCTCGGTTCTGCAGAAATTGGTAGGTGCATACCCCTTTGGAACATTCAGGACGGTGCTAGACAAGGAGATAGCCGAGGTGGGTGGCGCTGCGGGAGGGGATTGATGTTTGGCAGGGTTTGATATCAGGGCAGGTGCAGCATATGTAAGGATCGCAACCAGGACGATCCTTTGGGATAGCAGACACCTTGCGCTGGCGACTGGTGTTGGGGCTGGCTTCTGGATTGCATTCAGCGTCCTTGACCAGCTGCTCTTCTTCTACCCGTTCCTTGACTTTTATCTTCCGATAGACGCGGTGCCTAACTTTGTCCTATCAGCTGTGACATCGGCGCTGATGGGCCTAGTAGTGAGCATGAACGTCTACATACTGAGGAGCATGGGCCGCGCAGGCAAGAGAGTTAACTCTTCATTGATATCGGGAACTTCACTTGGCATGATCTCAGGTGCCTGCGCCAGCTGCACCTCGCTTAGCTTTCTTCTCGTATCGACATTTGGCTGGGTGGGCGTCGTCGCGTCAAATGTTCTGTCAAACTTTCAGGTTCCGTTGCGGCTAGTTTCAATCGGGCTGCTCGTGTGGGCGCTCTGGTCTTCGAGCAGGAGAATGGCGGCCAGCTGCGCGATATATCCTTCGACAAAAGACATGAGCAAGTAGCAGTAAGGCTCCCCTGCCACGCGTCTTGAATTAGCAATCCTAATTAGCATCTTCAACATGATTTGAAGATGCAATGGAAGAGGCAATTTCTCTCCAAAATGAATTCGGAATACCGACCCGGAACTCAAACACCTCTCCCGGCTCTGAATTAGTTGATAGCTCGAGTCTATGACGGCCAGCAGCAAGAAAATCTATAAAGCTATGTGCCATATTCTATAAGTCATGAGACATACAAACCCCCAACTACGCCATGAGTGTTCGAATCCCACTCCCTTTTGACAGTAGTTTTCCTGACCGTATTTTCAAATTCTGCGGCAAAAGTCTTTGTTTGAGCACGATTCAAAAGTCTTGTCAAAAAACTCAACGTTTAATGGATAGAATTGGCATCGATTGACATAAGGGGAATGAAGATGTGGTGGCTGTATGAGCTAGATGATTATGTATACCAATTTCTGACCCCTGAAATTATTATTATTATTACTACTTGTCGCAGCCGCAGCCGTCGTTGCTGAGGTCATACGAGCGAATGTTGTATTTTTTCATGCAGGCAGGGCACATGCTCTGGCCATATGGTATCTTAGCGTTGCAAAAGGCGCACGCCGCTGACGCATCATTATTTTTGGCTTTGGCTAGAGTCTCCAACAGGTACAGAAAAGGCAGGATGGCTATTAAACTTTGTTAGCTACATCGGCGCCACCAGGATTTTTGGACGATTCGATGTGTTGTGATGACATTTTTTGCCGCAGAGTGGGCAGTTCTTTCTATGCAAAAAGACGCACTGGCAGACGTGGGATTTCATATAGCTTTCTGCTGCCTTGGTGGATTCGCCTGTGCCATTGCAAAACGGGCAGTCAGAATCAGTGATCTCGATTAAACCCTTGCCAGAACATACTGGACAGATTTGCGGAACGTTCGCCTGAGCCATCTCTTCTCTAGGTCAAATTCACTATAATATAACTCTTACCGTATGTTAAGTAACAAATCTACAATTTTGAATTCGGCATTACGGCTTGTGCATTTGTTATTATATGCGCATGACTATTTTGCGGCAGTTGCAGATAGCCGACGAGCTGCTTCGCATTGCAAGAGGAGAAGTCCTTGGTGACAGTTGGAGCAGGCAGGTCTATTCTGTTGACGCAAGCCACTACGAAGTAGCCCCTGAAGCAGTAGTATGCCCTGCAGACGAGCATGATGTCCAGCAGGCATGCGAGTACAGCTTTGCCAAAAAAGTGCCAATAACTGCAAGAGGAGCAGGAACAGGGCTGCTCGGCCAGTCCCTGTCAAAAGGCATCATTTTGGACTTTACAAAACACATGAACAGGATAATCGAGATTGGAAGCGACTGGGTGGTAATCCAGCCGGGCATAGTCAAGGGAGTGCTTGATAAGGAGCTGAAAAAGAAGAATAAGTTCCTGCCACCTGACCCGGCAAGCAGCAACTATTGCACGATCGGCGGCATGATTGCAGACAACTCTAGCGGCATCCACTGTCTTGGCTACGGCAATACTATTGATTTTCTTGAGCAGGTCGATGTTGTATATGCGGATGGCAAGACAGGTTTCGCGAGCGCCGGCAAGTTTGACGACAGGATGGCCCGGCTCCAGAAACTGCTGTCACCCCATGCTAACGTCATAAGGAACGGCTACCCGCAGGTAAGCAAGAACTCATGCGGCTACCGTCTTGACGCGGTCATGGCAAGCAGGTTCATGCCCCAAAAAGTGTTTGCGGCCTCGGAGGGGACGCTTGGGGTCTTGACTTGTGCCAAGCTGAAAATCGTTGATATCCCCGCGCACAGGTGCATGATGGTCCTCGGCTTTGAAGACCTACTCGCTGCAGTTTCAGCAATCACGGCGATTCTAAAATTTTCGCCTGTCGCGCTTGAAATGCTTGACCATACCGTAGTTTCGCATAGCGGAGGCAAAAAAATATCCAGCGACGCGGGATGCCTGCTATTTGTCGAGTTTGCAGAGGAGATCCGCAAAGCTGCTGAAGGGCACATGGAGAAATGTCGCCAAGCGCTTGCCGGCAAATGCGCTGTGCTCGAACATGCAGCAGACGAGCAGAGCATAGCCAAGATGTGGCGCGCAAGAAAGGGAGCACTGAACGACATAATGAAGATGACAATTGGAAGTCGCAAGCCTGTTGGGCTGATAGAAGACACTGTCGTTCGGCCGGAGCTTCTCGCAGACCATGCCGCCGGCTTGCTGCGAACCTACCGCGAAAACAACCTTGATTATATGATATACGGCCATGTTGGGGACGGAAACATGCACACGAGGCCGCTGATAGACCTTGCCTCAGGGGCAGAAGTCGAGCTCATGGACAGAATCGCGGCCGGCGTGTTTGCAAAGGTGATAAAGGGCGGAGGCACGATAACGGGCGAGCACGGAGACGGGCTTGGGCGAGTTGGCTACATTGAAATGATGTACGGCAGGCAAATGACTGCGCTCTTTTCTAAAGTCAAGAGGCTGCTTGACCCAGGCTTTATGATGAACCCCGGGAAAAAGGTTCCTCCCCCATTGCAATGATTTAAGAATGGCTTGGGACGACCTGTCGTCAGTTGTGGAGTCTCGTTCGGCTGACTTTAAGAGGCTGTGGAGATATTCTGTCGGATTCTACGGTGTATGGGTAGCCCACGTTGGAAGGCAGTTGGGACTGCTTGAGCGGCTTGCCAAAAGCCCAGAGTCAGAAGACGACTTGATCGCTGCGACTGACTTTCATCCTCCGGCGGTGCACGCTTGGTGCTCGGCCGCGGCGTCGTATGGGTTTGTAAGCAAAAAGAAAGGAGACAAGCTGCACCTGTCAAAGCGCATGAAGGCCATTCTGGTAGACAGAAGGAGCCCTGACTACCTTGGCGGCCAGTTCTCGTACCTCGCCCTGCGGAGCCTCGAGTACAGCGGCTTTGAAGACCTGTTCAGGTCCGGCCGCGCCCGCGATATGGCATTCACTTTTGAAGCCATAGAGCAGGCTACTGACTGGGACCACTATGCCTTCCTTGCGGCAGTGAGGCGCGACAAGAAACTTCATTCGCTGCTATCACGGGGGTGTAGGCTCCTCGACGTTGGCTGCGGCACCGGTAACCTACTTGCCAAGCTGCATGACACGTATCCGAGATCAAGCCTTGTGGGCATTGACCCGTCAGAAGAAGCGATGCGCAGAGCCAAGAAAATGCTAGAGAACAGGCCAGTCCAGATTATGAAGATGGAAGGCGAGGCCATGAGATTTGAAGGTGAGTTTGACATCGCCTGTTTTGGCGAGTCGCTTTGCCCAGCAAAAGACAAGCAAAAGGTGATGTCTAACTGCTACCGCGTGCTAAAAAGGGGCGGCACAATTGCAATAGTGGAGGGACTGATGCCGCCAAAGAGGGATGACGACGAGCACCGACTGATAATGGGGATGCAGCTTGATTTTGCGCTGCAGGGCCACAAATTCATGACTCGGAGCGAGGTGGCCGGGTTGCTGAAAGATGCTGGATTCTCCAAGCCAAGGTTTGCAGACCTCGGCGGCTCGGTTTATCTCGTGACCGCAATCAAGTAAAATCATTCTGCGCCTATTAGCCCGAGCAGGTCAAAGCCTTCGGCCGACTTTTCCTTTATCTCTGCAATTGATATCAGATGACCGTCAGGGTCTTGGACTATTGCGTGCTTGCCAAAGGGCTCCTCTTTGGCCTTTTTGAAGAACTTGACCTTCTTTTCCTTCAGCTTTTTCACTGTGGCCTCTAAGTCGCCTACCTCAAAGCCCACCAGCATGCCAGAGTCTGTCTTTATGTTGCTCTTTTTCTTTGCAGGGTGAAGGGCCATAACGGTGTCGTTATTGAAAAACTCCGTCCAATCCTTGGACTTGGTCTTGATCGGAAGCCCAAGGGTGTCTCTGTAAAACTTGACTGACTTTTCCATATTTGAGACAAGCAGAATCACGGCTCCCACTCTATTGAAGGCCATGCAACCACACCTACCATAGAGTTGGCAAAGGTAAATTAATAACTTAACGGTATGTACGTGAGGGCTAATTAATCAGCGGACGGCATTTTCTCTCCTGTGAGAGCGGCCACCCATAAGGCGAAGAAAGGCAAAAAGGGCACATTTGCTAAAGAAGAGGAAAGAATGGCAGAGGTCTGAAAAATAGACATATACACACACACACAGAGCCGCAGAGTAGTATCAATGCCTCTACCACTCCATGATTTTTTTTGTTAAGGAATTTTTCATATCCTGTTTTAGTATAAACAGCGCCAGTAGTAATCACTGAGCGCAAAACGAGTTTTATTATATATCACACTACTGACAACAATAGTGTCACACAAGCTATTATTATTATTATTAATAATAATACCCATCAAGGGGCAGAGGTACACGTATATACATCTCGACTCACCACATGGTCAATATATACATACACATACATACATGGCTGCTGGATGGACAAAATAAAATAAAATAAAATAGAATAAAATTGATGGGTGCGGCGTCTATAGCACTCTCGAGGTTCTTCTAGCTAAGACGATATGGCACTCCGATAGTCTGCTCTGCTCCTTGGATCAGCGCCTGCGAAACATCTCTCCCTTGTGCCAGCTGCTCTGCAATTTGAATTATGTCCTGAGCTACTTCGCTATCTTCGCCAGCTGCTTCTCGCTGCGCCAGCTCGAAAATTGATTGTAATACTTCGTTATCTCCATCTTCAGATGTATCAGCTGCTACTTGCACGGCTATTTGCCTGATAGTCTGGGCGCTGTATCCTCCTGCTCCTGCAGTCTGAATGGCCAGCTGCTCGAGGACCTGCTGCACGGGTTGCTGGTCATAGTCAGTCTGCTCTGCCACCTCCTCTGCAATCTGTGTAATCTCTTGATTTATGTCCTCTCCAATAGCTATTTGAATTGCAACCTGAATTATTATCTGCTGCATTGTCAGCGCGGCTGTAGCCGGAACAGTTGCGGCCTGTTCTGCTATCTGCGTGACAGCCTGATCCACGTCAGCATCAAAGCCATCCACGTGCTGTTCTGCAATCTGCGCTATTGATTGCGAAACTGCGCCTTCCGGACTCTCTGCTATCTGCTGTGCTATTTGCTCAACAATTTGCGATGAGCTTCCGCCTTGTTCTGCGGTCTGGGTTGCTATCTGCTCAATGATCTGTTCAACGGACACAAACGAAGCTGATGTTGCATCAGCAATCTGTTCTGCTGTCTGCTCAATTGTCTGTCTAATCTGCGCTTCGTCTTCAGTCTCGTCTTCGCCTTCTTCATCATGAGACTCTTGTGCGTATGTTGTTGCTGGCGGCATTACGGTCGAAAATACTGCGGCCGCGCACATGATGGTCAGAAGAAGCATAACCGTCGTTGCGGCGTAGTGACTTATGGAATTGGGTTCCATATTGGAACGAAATCTCATGTTAAGGTATTTATGTAATGGGTAATGCCATACGCTTACTTTGACAGTATTTTCGGATCTGGTTATGTAACTAAGAAGAATAAGAAAAAAAGAGAGGTGTGTGGCAATAACTATAGGTTTTGTGTTATTGCTCTAGGTTGTTGTTGTTGTTGCTGCTTTTTACTCCTCTCGTCTCTCAGTCTGTTGCATTTCCTACCTGAGATGCAGACTGGCTTATTGATTGCGTGACATTGGCATCCCCAAAGGCCTGCTGCGGCTGTGGAATAGCCCCTCCTACTCCAATAAAGGATATTGCCGACAGTAGCAGTGCTGCTCTTG
>Ga0126312_10003373_pt1 | contig 10780 bp, 8 predicted proteins | sample Plot104A_FD_92537 | JGI IMG/M metagenome (GOLD analysis project Ga0126312, IMG submission 92537) | Serpentine soil microbial communities from UC McLaughlin Reserve, CA, USA - Plot104A | ecosystem: Environmental > Terrestrial > Soil > Grasslands | place: USA: UC McLaughlin Reserve, Lake County... | reverse complement strand
CTGTGGCCCTCGAGCGCATCTTTGGCGTGGGCGATACAGCGCTCGATCGAAGCCGACTCGTTCAGGCAGGGGATGACGACCGATACCTTGACGGGCTCGGTGGTCTCCGGTGCCGCCACCGCGGCGCGGTCTGTCTGCTCGACGCTGTTCAAGGGACCTTGGCGGGGCGCTCTCGGCCCCTATGAACGCGCGACGACGGAAGAAGTCGCGGCCACGGGCGGCGATGGTAGTACACGCTGTGGCAGCCTCCTCGACCTAATGCGCATCTGCCTCGTCTACGACTGCCTCTTCCCGTACACGGTCGGGGGCGCCGAGCGCTGGTATCGCAACCTTGGCGAACGACTTGCGGCCGAGGGCCATGACGTCACATACCTGACGCTGCGCCAGTGGCCGCGCGGGGATCGAGGGGAGGTCCCGGGAGTGCGAGTAGTGGCAGTCGGGCCGCGCATGGGGCTCTATACGACCGCCGGCAGGCGCAGGATCCTGCCCCCGCTCGTATTCGGCGTGGGCGTTATGTGGCATCTGGGGCTGCGCGGGCGCCGCTACGACGTCGTGCACACGGCCTCGTTTCCCTATTTCTCACTTCTAGCCGCCGCGGCCGTCCGGCCCCTGCGGCGCCTACGGCTGGTCGTCGACTGGCACGAGGTGTGGAGTCGCGACTACTGGATCGAGTACCTCGGGGCGATCGGGGGTCGGATTGGAAACGCGGTGCAGGGCGTCTGCCTGCGCATTCCACAGCGGGCGTTCTGCTTCTCTCGCCTCTACGAACGCCGCCTGCGCGAGGGGCGCCTGCGCGGCGAGCTGACGGTGCTCGAAGGCGAGTACCTGGGGCCGCTCGAACCAGGCGATCCCCTGCCGGCCGAGCCGGTGATCGTGTTCGCCGGCCGCCACATCCCCGAGAAGCGCGTCCCGGCGATCGTGCCGGCGCTGGCGCTCGCGCGCGAGCGGCTGCCGGAGCTTCGCGGCGAGATCCTCGGCGACGGACCGGAGCGATCGCTGGTGCTGCGGCTGCGCGCGGAGCAGGGACTCGAGTCCGTGCTCGCGGTGCCGGGCTCCGTGGCGGCCGAGCGTGTGGACGAGGCGCTGCGGCGCGCGCTCTGCCTGGTGCTGCCGTCGCGCAGAGAGGGCTACGGCGTGGTCGTCCTCGAGGCCGCCAGCAAGGGCACGCCCAGCGTCGTCGTGGCGGGGCCGGACAACGCGGCGGTGGAGCTGATCGCGGAGGGCGAGAACGGCTTCGTGGCCCGCTCCGCGTCGCCCGAGGACCTGGCGGACGCGATCGAGCGGGTCGATCGCGGCGGACCGGCGCTTCGCGGCACGACCGCCGAGTGGTTTCGCCGGAACGCCCGGCGTCTGTCCCTCGAGCACTCCCTCGAGGAAGTGCTGGATGTCTACGGGGGCGCGAGCGCCCGGCGGTAGCTCTCGACGCAGCCCGCGGCAGTCGCCTCCCACGTGAAGCGGCCCGCCTGGGCGGGACCAGCCGCGGCGAGCCGCGCGCGAAGCTCTGGCTCGGTGAGCAGTCGCTCGATGGCGAGCGCAAGGGAGGCCTCGTCTTCGGGGTCGAAGAGCAGAGCCGCGTCACCGGCCACCTCCGCGAGGCTGCTGCGATCCGAGGTGGCTACCGGCAGCCCGCGCGCCATCGCTTCGAGAACCGGAAGGCCAAAGCCCTCGTGCAGCGAGGGAAAGACGAAGCAATCCGCCGCCCGGTAGAGGTCCTCGAGCTCCTCGTCGGAGACCCAGCCGAGGAACCGTACGTCATCGGTCACCCCCAGCTCTGAAGCGCGCGCGCGGAGCTCCTCCTCGTGCGGGGTGCGGTAGCCGGGCAGGACGAGCACGGGCCGGCGTTCCCGCGGAATGCTCGCCAGAGCGCCAAGCAGCCGCGCAAGATTCTTGTGTGGGCGCTTGGCGGAGACGGTCAGCAGGATCGGGCGTTCGCCGGCGTCCAGGTCGGCGCGCACACGGTCGCGAGGACGGCGCGGCGCCGCTGGTGGGTGCCCCACGGCGAGCGGGACCACGTCGATCTTCGACGGGTCGAGGTGGAGGTGGCCCACGAGGTCGTCTCGAGTCGCGAGGCTCGAGACGATCACGCGTTGGGACCGACGGGCGGCCGCCGGAACTAGCAGCCGCATGCCCAGGGCCCGGAGTCCGAAGTGCGCTTCGGGGTGCTTCAAGTAGTTGAGGTCGTGCACCGTCACTACTCGGGGGATCCGACCTCGTGTGGGCCCGGTCGAGGCCAGGCTGTGGACGACCTCGGCGCCTACTCTCTCTGCCGCGCGCGGGACGTGCATCTGGTCGGCCAGGACCCACTCCACTCGGCGCCGGGGCTCCACCGGCAGCACGACCACGCGCCCGAGCGAACGCCACCATTCGTCCATGGCGGGGCGCGGCAGCAGCAGCGTGAGCGTCACGTCGGAACGGCCACCGAGGGCCTCCGCGAGCCGACGAGCGTAAAGGTCGAAGCCGCCATGCGTCCCCGGAGTGAGGAAGGCGAGGTTGAGCGCGACATGCATCGCGGCAGAGGATCATGGCAACGAGGCCGACAGTCGAGCCGGTTCGCCAGACTGGCGCTGATGATCGTCGGAGTCGACGCTCGAGCGGCCGCCGAGGTCCCCGCGGGGCGCGGACGCGTCGTGCGAGAGCTGCTCGCGGCCTTCGACGAGGCCGCCACCGAGCATCGCTTCCTTCTCTACTGCCGGCGGCCCTGGGAGGAGGCCGCCCTCAGCGGCCGCTTCCGTTGGAACGCGATCCCGCTCCCCGACCCGGCCTGGCACACGGCGGCGGCTGTCCGGGCGAGTCGGAGCTGCGACGTGTTCCTGTCGACCAACAGCTACCTGACGGCGTGGATGCTGCGAGCACCGTGCGCGGTGCTGGTCTACGACCTGGTCGCCTTCCTTCCCGAGGTCCGACCGCAGGAGCGGGCCGCGCGGATCGAGCGGGCGACCATAAGGCCGGCGATTCGCCGCGCCAAGCGCCTGGTCTGCATCTCGCACTCGACCGAGCGCGACCTGCTCGAGCGCTTCCCGCGGGCGGCGGGCAAGACGACGACGATCCCGCTGGCTGCGTCCGCCGAGTTCGGCCGTCGCCGCGCCCCGTCCGAGCTGGAGGCGGTCGCGGCTCGCTATGGCGTAAGCGCCGGCGACTTCGTCCTGTCTACGGGCTCGCTGGAGCCCCGAAAGAACCTGGCCAGGCTCATCCGGGCGCACGGCGCCCTGCCGGAGGAGCTGCGCCGTTCCTACCCGCTGGTGCTCGTGGGGCCCCGTGGATGGGAAGAGGAGGAGATCCTGCACGCCGCACGCGAGCGGGGGGACGCCGTCCGCTTGACCGGCTTCGTGCCGGACGAGGACCTGGCCGGCCTCTACGCCGCCTGCGCGCTCTTCTGCTACCCGTCGCTCTACGAGGGGTTCGGGCTGCCCGTTCTCGAGGCGATGGCGGCGGGGGCGCCGGTGATCACCTCCAACACTTCGAGCCTTCCGGAGGTCGGCGGCGAAGCGGTCGCCTACGTCCAACCGGAGGACGAGCGCTCGCTCGCAGAGGCAATGGAGCGGCTGCTGCGCTCTCCGGATGAGAGGAGTGGCTTGGCGGATCGCGCCCGTACGCGCGCAGCCGAGTTCTCGTGGGACCGGGTGGCCCGGGCCATGCTCGTTGAGCTCGAGCGGACTGCTGCGAGCCGGTCCTGACGCTAGCTCGACAGCACGCGGTCGTAGCCTGCGGCGAGCCGCTCGGCCATCGCTGCAGTGGAATAGCGCTTGACGAGCCCGTCCGGATAGGAGACACGCTCCCCAGGCGGCCTTGAGAGCGGCCCCTCCGCCAACAGGCGGGCGAGCGTCGGCCAGTCCCCCGGGGCGAAGAGCGCGCCCTGCCCCCCCAGCACCTCCGGGATCGCACCGCTCTCGGTGGCGAGGATGTCGAGGCCGGCGGCCATCGCCTCGGCCAGGACCATTCCGAACTGCTCCTCCCAGAAGACCCGCGGCACGTCGAACGGGTGGAACTGGGCGCTCGCGCTCGGGAGGCTCGCCAGGACCATGCAGGACGCGGAGGCGAACACGGACGGCATCTCGCCGTAGGCGACCGGACCGATGTCAAGGCGATCAGAGAGTCCCAGGTCCGCGGCGTACGCTCGCAGCCGGCCTTCCTCGGGACCGCCCCCAACGATTCGCACCCGCGGCCGGAGTCCGTCGCGCGCCAGCAGCGCTACGGCTCGCAGGACATCATGGTGGCCCTTTTCCCATACGAGGCGGCCGGGAGAGAGCACTACATGCTCGACAGCCGGTTCTTCGGCCCGTGCGCCGAACCGCTCGATGTCGATGCCCGGCGGGCAGATGGCGATGCGCTCGTCCTCGACCCCCTCGAGCAGAAGCGTCTGGCGCGCACGCTCCGTGGCAGGAAGGAACAGATCGGTGGCGGCGAGCACCTCATCGCGGTACCCGCGTGCGTGGCGATTGCGGTAGGTCCGCAGGAGGGGGAGCGTCTCCCAGACAGTCTGCACGAGCTTGTAACCGTGGCGCTCCTTACGACGCGCGGCGTCCGCGGCGAACCAGAACGACAGCTCCTCGGCGTGGACCACGTCCGACCCACCGTAGGCTGGATCGGCGTCCGCGAGGTAGCGCTCGCCGACGATCCCGGCTGCCACGGATCCCAGCCGACCTCCCGGAAGACGGTCGCGTAGTGACGTGACACGCTCGGCTTGTAGCGGAAGTGACGCTGTGTCGAACTCGTTCGAGCTTGTGAGGAGATAGGAGACGGTGAAGCGCTCGGGAAGCTCCGTCCACGGCCGCAGCTCCCACGGCGTCGCAAGCTGTCCCCGTACGATCAGTACGCGCGGCATGGCGGCCGCAGGCTAGCGTCGAAGGCGCGCATGGGGCTGCGAGTCGGCATCAACGCTGTGTTTCTCGGTGAGCAGGCGGGCGGGGTGGGCCGGTATACGCTCAATCTCCTTGCCGCGCTGACTGCCCTCGACGATGCGCCCGAGCTGACGGTTTTCGCAGGCAGCCAGCTTCCAGCCGATGTGCCGCGAGAGCCATGGGCCGGCGAAGTGACGTGGGTTCGAATTCCCGTCTCACCGCAGAATCCCCTGAACCTGGGTGCACAGCTGATCGGGATTCCCATTCTCGCCCGATTGCGCGCCCTGGAGGTCATCCATAGCCCAGGGAACACCGGCCCGGTGTGGTCGCCCGTTCCTACCGTCGTGACGCTGCATGACCTCATCTGGCTACACCACCCAACCGAGTGGCACAGCAGCCGGCGGGCACGAACGAGTACGCGCGCGCTCGCCACTCGCACCGCGCGTGCCTCCACTCGAGTACTCGCCGACTCCAATGCGGCGCGGGACGATTTCGTCGAGACGCTCGGCCTGCCGCCGGAGAAGATCGACGTAGCGCCGCTCGCAGCAGATAGCCGAGCGGCTGAGCCAGAGCCGGAGAGAAGCCTGCGGGCCCGGCTCGGCCTCGGTGATCGGCGCTTCGTCTTCACGGTCGCGCAGAAGCGCCGGTACAAGCGGCTCGACACCCTCATCAGGGCGCTGTCCGAGCTCGACGAGGACACGGCGCTGCTGCTGGTTGGACCTTCGACGCCCCACGAGAAGGAGTTGCGCGAGACGGCTCTCCGACTCCGTGTGGCCCATCGGGTCGTCTTCCTCGACTGGGTGTCGGACTCGTCGCTCGAGACGCTCTACCGGGCCTGCACCTGCTTCGTCTTACCGACGATCATCGAGGGCTTCGGGCTGCCGATACTCGAGGCTATGAGTCGCGGGGCGCCGGTCGCCTGCTCGCGGCGCAGCTCCCTTCCGGAGGTCGCCGGGGACGCCGCCCTTTACTTCGACCCCGACGACCAGCAGCAGGTGACGGCTGCGATAAGAAGGCTGATGGATGACGGCGACCTGCGCGAGCGTCTCGCGAGCGCCGGCTCGCGGCGGGCGGCGGACTTCTCTTGGCGCCGCACCGCGAACGCGACGCTCGTCAGCTATGAGCGGGCGCGTGGAGCACGCCGCTGAGCTGCTGCGTGCGGCTCATCGCCGGAGGCGCCACGGCACGCGCTCGGTGAGCTCGTCCGGAACCGCCCCGAGGGCCAGGGCGACCGCGGCGTATGAGCCAACCGCCGCGATCGTGGCAGGCACGGCCGGGAGGCCTGACAGCCCGATCGCGATGCCGGGAACGGCGGCTGCCATTACGCGCGGCACGACGCTCAGACTCGGAAGAAGCTCGCGTCGCGCGTGCACGAGACCGGCTAGATAGCCGCCCGCGAGGACGACCTCTCCAGCCAAGGTCGCCCAGGCGGCTCCCTCGGCGCCATTCGATGATCCGAGTATCAATACCAAGCTGGCGCTGGTCACGAGCGCGGCGAGGTTCGCCGCGAGCAGAGAGGCGTGGAGGTGCAGTGAGATCAGCGCGAAACCCCAGTTGGCGAGCAGGAAGGAAGCAAGCAAGGCAATCCCCTGGATCTGCAGAACGTGGGCTGCGGTGTCGAACCCGCTTCCGGCCACGATGTCGATCGCCACAGGCGCGCCGATCACCGCCCCCATCGCGAAACCGGTCCCCAGCACGAGCCCAGTCTCGAAGAGACGCTGCACCGCGTAGCGCAACCGCTCGTGGTCGTCGCGGGCGGCCCGCGCCAGAACGGGGAAGGCCGTCGTCACGAGTAGGCCGGGAACTGCCGCTAACACGATGAATACCCGGAAGGCCGCACCAAATTGCCCGGTCTCTGTCGCCGACGAGACGAGCGAAAGCAGCACGACAGCCAGGTACACATAAATCGTGCCCACTGCGGTCGCCAGAGCGAAAGAGGCGGTCACCTTCAGGAGGCGTCTCCACGCTTGGACGTCAATGGCCGGCGCGAGCGGCATGCGCTGGCGCACCATCCAGGCGGTTGCCCCCGCAACCGCTATCCCGACGGGAAGAGGAACGGCAAGGAAGCTGACGATTCCGGCTTCGGCGACTACCAGGACCGCGATGAGCACGACGGATAGAAACTGCCTTGCGAGCTCGAGGGCGCTCACACGGCCAATGAGGAGATGGGTCGCAAGGGGAATGCTGTAGGTCGCCTGGAGCACCCCGAAGAGAAGCCCTGCGCCAGCGAGGGCGGTTCCAGCCACCAGCTGGGTGCCGTAATTGGCGGCGACCGAGAAAGCGAGAGCGCCCACTACGCCGGCGGCGGTCAGAACCAATCGCAGGCCAAGAAGGACACTCATCAGGCGGCTCCGGGGCTCATCGGGGAGGGTCGTGAACTCCCGCACCCCGAGGTTCGTCATCCCGGCCTCGGTCACCGATCCGACGATCGTGACCAGCGAGACGACCGTGACGTACCGGCCGAAGTCGGCCGACCCGAGATAGCGGATGAGGAGCGCCGCCGAGACGACCGTCATCCCCGTTCCGAGCGCGTAGCTCGCGAGGCGCAGCAGGCCTCCGCGGATGACGAGCGGACCCGCGTCGGGCGTGTCGAGGACGTCGCGCGGCGGCTCTACGGTCGCCACGCCCAGAGCATCCCGTAGCCGTCGGGGCGGTGGAAGATCGTCGCGGTCTCCGTGAGACCCGCCGTCTGCAGCCGGCGCAGGGCGAGGGAACGCGGGTCTGGCCCCGGTGCGCCTTGCGGGTGGTACTCGAGGACCACCGCCCGCGGCGGCGCGGCGGCGAAGCGCTCGTCGCCGAGGATGGCCCACTCCCCACCCTCTACGTCCATCTTCAGCAGGTCTGCCTCGGCTACCAGCGGTAAGACGTCCTCAGCGGGCACTACCAACGCGCCGTCGTCGGCGGCGTGGGAGAGGGCGTCTCCGGTCGCGTGGAAGCGCAGCTCGCAGCTCACCGGCGCGGCGGCGGCACGCCGGAGCTCCCAGCGGTCCGCCAGGCCGTTGAGGACGATCGTTCGCTCGTGGAGATCGGCGTTCATGGGATCCGGTTCGTAGGCGATCACCGAGCAGTCCGGCCAGGCGTCCATTGCGAAGGCGCCGAAATACCCGACGTTCGCCCCTAGGTCGACGATCCGACGTCTCGGCTGCGGCACCCCGGGCGGCGGCGCGTAGTCACGCTCGTGGAACACCTCGCCGAGCGTCACCGGGTCGGAGGTCCCGTGCCGCACGAACACCCGCACACTTCCTGAGCGGATCCTGTACGCACAAGCCCCGCGTCGGCGCAGGACCTCGCGAGCGACGAACGCCGTGGACGGTCGCACGGTCCGGGCACGCAGGAGCAGAGCGGTGAGCGGGACTACACGCGGATGGCCGAGAATCCGCTGCAGCCACCGCGGGCCGCGCTTCCGCTGCTCTCGCAGCTCGTCCATCATCGGGATGGTGTCAGCCGCGACCGGCGGCTCGGTGAGCGACGGCGTGTCGCCTGAGAGGCTCGTCATCGGTGTGCGGCCTGGGCCCGGCGCCAGGTTCCCAGAGTCGCCTCCGCGGTCCGGTCCCACGAGAACGCCGCAGGCCGCTTCCGGCCCGCCTCGATGAGCCGGTCTCGCAGCGAGTTGTCGGTGAGCACTCGTGTCGTCGCGTCCGCGATCGCCTCGACCGACGACGGGTCGATGAGCAGAGCGGCGTCGCCCGCGACCTCGGGGAGCGCGGAGGCGGATGACGTCACGACCGGCACGCCGCGACCCATCGCCTCGAGGATGGGCATCCCGAAGCCCTCGTTGAGCGAAGGGAAGACGAAGATCGACGCCGCCGCGTATAGCCCTTCGAGGTCGGCATCGCTGACGTAGCCTGGGAAGGCGATCGCGTCCGCGACGCCCACGCGGGCGGCTTCCCTTCGCAGGTCTTCCTCGTACGGGGTCGGCGCGCCCGGGAGGACGAGCTGAGTGCTCGGCACCGCATTCCGCACCGCCGGCAGCGCCTGCACGAGCCGGAGCTGGTTCTTGTGGACCTTCTTCATCGCCACGTTCAGGACGATCGGCCCGTCCTCGAGGCCGAGCTTCGCGCGCAGCTCCGGCTCGGGCGTCGGGGCCACACGCTGCGGAGTCCCGTAGCCGAGAGGCACGACGTCGATCCGCTCGCGCGGCACCCGCAAGTGGCGCTGGACATCCTCGGCCGAGGCGCTCGAGATCGCGATCACCCTGTCCGCTCGCCGCGCCACCCAGGGGACGACCGCGCGCCAAAGGCGCACCGTCGCCGCCTGGCCGCGGCCCATGTCGGGGACGGTGATCCACGTCGTGTCCGCGAGCACCACCACGTTGGCGGCCTTCGTCGCCAGCGGCGCGGTGAGCGCAGGCGAGTGGAGCACGTCGAACCGGCGCCCGGCGACCAGACCGAGCGGACCGAGCTCGTAGAGGGCCCGGAGCCCGCGCCGGCTCGCCCGGGGGGTCAGGAAGTCGACCTGTTTCGACCATGGCTGCGCCAGGAGGAGCTCACGGCCCTGCGCATTGCACGCGATCGTGAGCCGGAGCGAAGGCTCCGCGCGCAGCAGTGCTGGGACGAGCTCCAAGACGTATGTCTCGAGGCCCCCCATTCCCGGCTCGAGGAAGATCGCGTTCACGGCGGCCGAAAGCCCCCGTTCGTTCACTTGATCACCTCGAACTCAGCCCGGATGTTCATCGCGGGAAAGCGAAAGGCAAAGTACTTCTCGTACAGATCCGGCCAGCGGTTGGCCAGCGCCGCTATGCCCAGCAACCGGAAGGGTGCCCACAGATCTAGCGTCACGCGGACGACCCGGAACCGCCTCGCCGTGTAGTGCGCGAAGCCGGGCTCGGCGAGCGCTCGGATCGCCGCGGCCGAGAAGAAGTGCCGGTGCGTCGGATCGGAATACGCGAGCGCCGAGGAGAAGTGGGGCGTGCGGAGCTGCACGCGCGCGCCCGGCCGGGCCACGCGGTGCAGCTCGGCGAACACCGCGTAGGGGTCCCTCAGATGCTCGAGCACATCCTGGAGCAGGATCTGGTCGAAGCTCCCGTCCTCGAGCGGCCACGGCGAGATGTCGAGGTCGTGCACCACGTCCGCCTCGGTGTCGGACGACCGGTCGATGCCTACGGCGCCGGCGTGCTTCTTACTGCCACAACCGACGTCGAGCAGCCGACCGCCGCCCGATGGCCTCAGGTCGAATTGCGCCGGATCTGTCATTCGACGTAGGGCATCCACGAGCGCCGAAACGGTAGCCTGCCTCCGCCGATGGCACCGGCGCGCGCCCTCATCACCGGCATCACCGGCCAAGACGGCTCGTACCTCGCCGAGTTCCTCCTCGAGAAGGGCTACGAGGTGCACGGGATGGTCCGGAGGTCCTCGACGGAGACCTTCCAGCGCCTCGAGGCCATCCGGGACGACATCGTCCTCCATACCGGGGATCTCCTCGATCAGCGCTCGCTGGTCGACGTGCTGCGGGATTGCGAGCCGGAGGAGATCTACAACCTGGCGGCGATGTCGTTCGTGGCGGCCTCCTGGTCGCAGCCGGTGCTGACCGCGGAGTTCACCGCCACCGGGGTCACGCGCATGCTCGAGGCGATGCGCGAGGCCGTCCCCAAGGCCCGCTTCTACCAGGCGTCCTCGTCCGAGATGTTCGGGAAGGTCCGGGAAGTACCGCAGAACGAGTCGACGCCCTTCTATCCCCGTTCCCCCTACGGTGTCGCCAAGTGCTACGGGCACTTCATTACCGTTAATTACCGAGAGTCCTACGACTTATTTGCCGTATCAGGAATTTTGTTCAACCACGAGGGGGCACGTCGGGGGCTCGAGTTCGTCACGCGCAAGGTCACCCACAGCGCCGCTGCGATAAAGCTCGGTCTGCGGGATGAGCTCCTGCTCGGCAACCTCGACGCCGAGCGCGACTGGGGGTATGCCAAGGACTACGTCGAGGCGATGTGGCTGATGCTCCAG
>Ga0126312_10003371_pt1 | contig 10780 bp, 13 predicted proteins | sample Plot104A_FD_92537 | JGI IMG/M metagenome (GOLD analysis project Ga0126312, IMG submission 92537) | Serpentine soil microbial communities from UC McLaughlin Reserve, CA, USA - Plot104A | ecosystem: Environmental > Terrestrial > Soil > Grasslands | place: USA: UC McLaughlin Reserve, Lake County... | reverse complement strand
GTCCTCCTGTCCTTCCTGCTGCTGCTGCTCGCCTTCCGCGCGCCCCTGATCGCGCTGAAGGCCGGCGCCATGAACCTGTTCTCGGTCGGTGCCGCCTACGGCGTCGTGGCGCTGGCCGCGGAGGGCGGCTGGTTCGGCAGCTTGCTCGGCGTCGACACTCATACGCCCGTGCCGCCGTTCATCCCGGTGATGATGTTCGCCGTCCTCTTCGGCCTCTCGATGGACTACGAGGTCTTCCTGCTCTCGCGAGTCCGAGAGGAGTACCACCGCACGGGCGAGACCAGCACCGCGATCGCCGACGGGCTCGCGAAGACCGCGCGGGTGATCACCGCCGCGGCGGCGATCATGGTCGTCGTCTTCCTCGCCTTCGTCTTCAGCACCGAGGTCTTCCTGAAGCTGATGGGCGTCGGGATGGCGACGGCGATCCTGGTCGACGCGACGATCGTGCGGATGGTGCTCGTGCCCGCGGTGATGCAGCTGATGGGCCGCGCGAACTGGTGGATCCCGCGCTGGCTCGACCGCTTGCTGCCGCGGCTGGACGGCGAGCCGACGCGGGTGCCCGCAGCCGCGGGGGAGAGGGGGTGAGGCCGATGCTGCTGTTGATGGCCGAGCACGGTCACCACGGCTGGTGGATCGTGTGGCCGATCCTCTGGCTCGCGGTGATCGTCGGCGTGGTCTGGTTCCTCAGCCGCCGCTGGCGACCGCGGAGCGAACCGCCAGCCACCTAGGCTCCCACGCGTGGACGCCGGCCGCGCCGCGGACGAGATCGAGGCCCGCTTGCGCTCCCTCGGGACGCGCGAGCGGGCCGAGCACGAACAGCGGTACTTGAAGAGCGAGCTCGAGCATCTCGGCGCGACGGTCTGGCAGATCCGGCGCGAGGTCAAGGCGTTTGCCAATGACCACCAAGACCTGGCGCACGCCGCGCTCGTCGCGCTCGTCGAGGCGCTCTGGGCGAAGCCGGTGCACGAGCGCCGGATGGCGGTGGTGTTCCTGCTCGAGGTCTACCCCGAGCTCGTGACTCCGAGCGATCTACCTCTGCTGGAACGGCTCGTGCGGGAAGCAAAGACCTGGGCGCTCGTCGACGGGATCGCCGGCGATGTACTCGGGGAACTGCTCGTTCGCCATCCACGCGCGGCCGCCAAGCTCGATCGCTGGGCGAAAGACTCCGACTTCTGGGTGCGGCGATCGGCGCTTCTGGCTCAGATCAAGCCGCTGAGGGAAGGCGCCTCCTTCGACCGTTTTGGGCGCTACGCGGACTCGATGCTCGACGAGAAGGAGTTCTTCATCCGTAAGGCGATCGGCTGGGTGCTGCGAGAAGCGGGCAAGACGCGGCCGGCCGACGTCTACGAGTGGCTCGCCCCGCGTGCGGATCGGGCTTCCGGAGTCACGCTGCGAGAAGCGGTCAAATATCTGGAGCCGGAGCAGAGCGCAACGCTGACGCGCTGACGGTGGGCCGCCACTGCCGGCCCCGTTCGCCTTCTGGCGCGAAGATGCGCCAAACACCGAGCGAAAGGAACGACGATGGCGAACGTCCTCTGTGTGCTCTACGACGACTCGGTCGACGGCTATCCGCCCTCGTATGCGCGCGACGGGATCCCCACGATCGAGCGCTATCCGGATGGTCAGACGACGCCGACGCCCGAGCGGATCGACTTTACGCCGGGGGAGCTGCTCGGAAGCGTCTCGGGCGAGCTCGGCCTGAGGCGCTTTCTCGAGGAGCGGGGGCACCGGCTCGTCGTCACCTCCGATAAGGACGGTCCTGACTCGGCGTTCGAGAACGAGCTTCCGGAGGCCGAGATCGTGATCTCGCAGCCGTTCTGGCCCGCGTACCTGACGGCGGAGCGGATCGCCAAGGCGCCGAAGCTGAAGCTCGCCCTGACCGCGGGAATCGGCTCGGATCATGTCGATCTCCAGGCGGCGATGGACGGGGGGATCACGGTCACCGAGGTCACCTACTGCAACAGCATCAGCGTCGCCGAGCACGTGGTCATGCTGATCCTGTCGCTCGTCCGCAACTACCTGCCTGCGCACCAATGGGTGCTCGACGGCGGGTGGAACATCGCCGACTGCGTCTCGCGGTCATATGACCTGGAGGGGATGCAGGTCGGCACCGTGGGAGCGGGCCGGATCGGCTCCGCCGTTCTGCGGCGGCTGAAGCCGTTCGACGTCGGGCTGCACTACACCGACCGCCACCGCCTTCCCGGCGAGGTCGAGGAGGAGCTCGGCCTGACCTTCCACCCGGACGCGAAGTCGCTGGTTCCCGTCTGCGACGTCGTGACGATCAACGCGCCGCTGCATCCCGAAACCGAGAACCTCTTCGACGAGCGGCTGATCGGCCAGATGAAACGCGGCACCTATCTGGTCAACACGGCGCGCGGGAAGATCTGCAATCGCGAGGCGGTCGCCCGGGCCTGCGAGAGTGGACAGCTCGCTGGGTATGCGGGCGACGTCTGGTTCCCGCAGCCGGCGCCGAAGGATCACCCCTGGCGGACCATGCCGAACCACGGCATGACTCCCCACACGTCGGGGACGAGCCTCTCGGCGCAAGCGCGCTACGCCGCCGGTGTCCGGGAGATCCTGGAGTGCTGGTTCGACGGACGACCGATCCGCGAGGAATACCTGATCGTGCACGACGGCAGGCTCGCCGGCGCCGGCGCCCACTCGTACAGCGCCGGTGACGCCACGGGTGGGTCCGAAGAGGCGGCTCGCTTTCGCACGTGACGGCGGCACCGGGTGACGAGGGAGCGGCCCGGGTCTCGACCCTCGAGCTCTTCTTCGACCTCGTCTTCGTCTTCACCCTCACGCAGCTCACCGGGTTGCTCTCCGCCGAGCCGAACGCCTCGGGGCTGCTCAAGGTCGTGCTCCTGCTCTTGGTCATCTGGTGGATGTACGACGGGTACCTCTGGCTGACGAACTCGCTTCCGCTCAACGCGCTGCGTCACCGGCTGGTGCTGATCGGAGGGATGGCCGGATTCCTTGTCATGGCGCTGGCGATCCCGACCAGCTTCGAAGGCAGCGGCACGGCGTTCGGCGCGGGCTACGTGATCGTGGTCGCAGTCCATGCCGGGTTGTACATCCACGAGACCTCGGCGAGCCAGGCGGCGGCGTTTCGCGGGATCGTCCCGTACAACGTCGCAGCCGCCGTCCTACTGCTCGTCGGTGGCATGTTGGGAGGCGACACCCAATGGCTCCTCATCGTGGCGGCGGGGGTCCTGCTCTACGCGACGCCTTTCATCGTCTCGTTGGAGGGCTTCCAGATCGCGGCCTCGCACTTCGTCGAACGTCACGGGCTGGTGGTGATCGTGGCCCTGGGGGAGTCGATCGTCGTGCTGGGTGTGGGTGCGGGAGGCGCCGAAGTGGGACTCGAGCTGGCGCTGATCGCTCTTCTCGGCCTCGCGCTCAGCGCGTCGCTGTGGTGGACGTACTTCGCCGAGGAGGAGGCGATCGAACGCGCGATGGCAGGCGCCCCCGCTGCCGAGCGGCCGCGGCTCGCGATCCTCTTCGGCTATGTGCACATCTTCCTTCTCTTCGGAATCGTGCTGGTAGCGACGGGTTTGAAGAAGGCGATTCCCGAGCCACTGGACTCGCTCAGCAACGCCATGGCCGTCGCGCTCGCCGCCGGCACCGCGATCTTCGTTGCGGCCGACGCTGCCATTCTTCGCCTGCTCAGGATCACTCAGCGCCCGCTGCCTGCCGTCGCGTCGCTGGCAGTGCTGATCACGATCCCTCTCGGCATCGGTATCTCGGCCGCGGCGCAGGTCGCCGGCATCGTTGCGATCGTCACGGCGGCGCTGATCGCAGACCGAACTTCGGCTGGCATGCTGGAGCGATGACGGGGGAGCTCGCCATCCGCCTGCGCGGAGCCGTCAAGCGCTACGGACCGATCACCGCGGTGGACGGCCTCGATCTCGACGTTCCGGTCGGGACCTGTGTCGGTCTGCTCGGGCCGAACGGCGCCGGGAAGTCGACAACGATGCGGCTGCTCACCGCGCAGTCCATCGCCGACGAGGGCGAGATCGAGGTGCTGGGCTTCCGGCTGCCTGAGGAGTCGAAGATGGCCCGCGCGCAATGCGGTGTCTCGCCACAGCTCGACAACCTGGACGTGACGCTCACCGTCGAGCAGAACCTGCTCGTCTTCGCACACCTCTATCGGATCGGCCGCTCGGAACGCCGCGACGCGATCCAGCGCGCGCTCGAGATGGCGAACCTCGTTGAGCGGCGCGATTCGCGCGTGGACAAGCTCTCCGGCGGCATGAGGCGCCGGCTCCTAATCGCGCGTGCGCTCGTCCACCGACCGCGCCTCGTCCTCCTCGACGAGCCGACCGTCGGGCTCGATCCACAGGTCCGGCAGGAGCTCTGGGCGCTCATCGACGCCCTGCGCTCGGAGGGCACGACGATCCTGATGTCGACGCACTACATCGAGGAAGCCCAGCGCCTCGCGGACACCGTGATGATCATGTCGCACGGCCGTGCGGTCGCCGCCGGCTCGCCGGCGGCACTCGTCGCCGAGCACGCCGGTCGCGAGGCCCTCGAGGTCTACGGGCCGCCTGCACGGCTTGTGGAGGTGGAGGCGGAGGCGAGCGGAGCCGGCCTCCGCACGCGTCGCACCGGGACCAGTGTCTCGATTCTCGGGATCGACGGAAACCGCTTCGGCGCCGACGGCGAGCGGCGCCCGGCGAACCTCGAGGACGTCTTCGTCCTGCTCACCGGGGAGGAGATCGCTTAGTGGCGGTCGCGACCGGGACCGGCCGGCGCCTACACCGGCTCGAGCGATCGGCCCTGACGGGCGTACTCGTCCGTGAGATCGTCAACTTCTCGTCGTACTGGCGCTCGGCGACCTTCTCCTCGACGGTCGAGCCGACGATCTACCTGCTCGCCTTCGGCTTCGGCTTCGGCTCGCTCGTCAGCCGGGTCGCGGGCTACGACTACGTCGAGTTTGTCGGGACGGGCACCGTCGCCACGGCGGTCCTCTTCTCGAGCGCCTTCCCGGCCATGTTCGGCACGTTCGTCAAGTACCAGTTTCAGCGCACCTACGACGCGATCCTCGCCGCGCCCGTGGACACGGAAGAGCTCGTGACCGCCGAGGCGCTCTGGATCGCGACCCGAGCGGGTGTTTACGGCTGCGTGCCGCTCGTCGTCGCCCTCTTCTTCGGCCTCGATCCGGCGTGGGGGATGCTCGTCGTTCCGCTGATCGGATGGATCGCCGGCTTCGGCTGGGCGTGCTTCGGAATCATGATCTCCGGCTACGCGAAGTCGATCGAGAACTTCAGCTACGTCATCAGCGCGGTGCTCACGCCTCTCTTCCTCGTTGCGGGGACCTTCTTCCCGCTCGGCGGTCTGCCCGAGTGGGCGCAGGTACTCGGGCAGATCAATCCGCTCTACCACTGTGTCGAGCTCGTGCGCGACGCGGCGTTCGGATTCGAGGGCTGGGCCGATCTTGTCCATCTCGGAGTACTCGTCGCCTTCGGGCTCCTGGTCTGGCGCATCGCGATCCACGCGATGACACGCAAGCTGATCGACTGACTAGCGCAGCGGGCGCGGAGGCCCGCAACGTCCGCTACGAGACCGCTGTCGGAATTCGTTCGTCGACGAGCACGGCGTAGCGCTCGACGCTGACGCGGCGCCCCGAGAACTGTTGCATGATCTCGCCGAGGGCCTTCGGCATCTCCTCGTCGAAGATCGGCTCGGCCGCCTGCGCGTTCTCCTCCGTGTCGAACAGACTGATCGAGAGCGACTTGCCGGAGTTGCGGTCGATGAGCTCCATGTGCCCCTGGATGCCCTTCATGCCCTGGATGATCGGCTCGACGATCTCCAATGTCTGGTCCATGAGCTTCTCGTCGGCGGCCGGATCGGTGCTCTCGAAGGTGGCGATACGAGCAAACATGGCTCCTCCTTGGTAGCGGCTGCTCATAGCCTAAGGAAGCCGCGGCCGGATTCCTAGCGGCGTACGCTGCGCTTGTGGAGGAGCGCCGGCGGTCCAAGCACCTCGTCCTCATCCTCGCCCGTGAGTTCGCGTCCAATCTCGCGACCCCGACGCTGATCGCCGACGCCGAGGGTCGGCTCGTCTTCTACAACGAGGCTGCGGAGGAAATCGTCGGCGCATCGTTCGCCGAAGCCGGTGAGATGCCGGTCGACGAGTGGACGGCGAGCTTCGCGCCTCGGACCCGTGATTCGGAGGACCCATTGCCGGCTGAACGCAGACCCGTGAGGATCGCCTTCGACCAGCAGAGGGCAGCGCACGAACAGTTCCGGATGACGAGCCGGGAGGGTGTCGTGCAGGACGTCGCCGTGACGGCGTTTCCATTGTTCGCGCATGCCGACGAGTTCGTCGGCATCGTGGCGATCTTCTGGCGTGAGTAACGTGGCGGTGCCATGCGCCTGAAGATCTGGGGCTGCCGTGGCTCGGTGCCGACACCGGGGCGAGGCACGATCGAGGTCGGCGGGAACACATCTTGTGTCGAGGTGTCCTTGAACGACGACACCGTCCTCGTGCTCGACGCGGGCACTGGGATCAGAGACCTGGGCGTCGAGCTTCTGGAGCGCGGCACACGCCGCGTGCACATCCTGCTCACGCATCTGCATCTCGACCACGTCGAGGGCCTTCGCTTCTTTGCGCCGATGTGGGACGAGCGCGTGACGCTGGACATCTGGGGACCGCCCTCGCCGGTCCTGAGCCTCGACGAGCGAATCGCACGTTCGTTCTCGCCGCCCCTCTTTCCGATCGACCTCCGCGACGTACCCGCCCGGGTGACGTTCCATGACGTTCCGCGGCAGCGCTGGACGATCGCAGGCGCATCCCTGGCGGCCGACCTCGTCGTCCATCCGGGGCCGACGGTGGGCTTCCGCATCGAGGCGTCCGGCGCGAGCGTGGCCTACTTGCCCGACCACGAGCCCGCCTTCACCGGAATCGGAGACCGGTCGAGCGACTGGATCTCCGGCGCGTCCATCGCCGACGGCGTCGACGTGCTCCTGCACGATTCGCAGTACTTCGAGGACGAGTACGAGGAGCGGGTCGGCTGAGGTCACTCCAGCGTCGCGGACGCCGTCGCGTTTTCGCGAGTGGTGAGCGCACGGAGCCTCGTCCTCTTCCACCATGAACCGCGCCATCCGGACGACTTGCTGAACCGGCTCGAACGCCGAGCGCGCTCGCTGGTCGGTCCAAACGAGGTGCCGCCCGCCCTCGCACGCGAGGGGATGGTCCTCGAGCTCGCGTAGATCGAGTCAGGTGGAAGCGACTCGCCGCGCGCCGACCAGTCGTTCGCCGTAGTGCGAGCTTGTCAGCGTCACCACCTCCACCAGCCGCCCCGATTGCGGCGCGTGGACCATGCGACCGCGGCCGAGGTAGAGACCGACGTGGCCGAGGCCAGAGAAGAAAAGTACGTCGCCAGGCCTCATCCGCCCGGGCCGCACGCGTCGGCCGAGGTCGTAGAGGGCGTACGAGCTGTGCGGGAGCTCGACGCCGAGCCGCCCGTAGGCCCAATAGACGAGGCCGGAGCAGTCGAACCCGCTCGCGGGCGATGCTCCACCCCAGCGATACGGCACGCCGACGGCTCGGAGCGCGATCTTTGCCGCCCGCTCGCCGAGGCTCGGCTTCGAAGGCTTGCGCTTGATCGTGTGCCGCGCTGATTTGGCTTCGTACCGATCGGCGGGCGGCTCTGCGCCACTCAGACCGCCCGGCGACGCTGCCCAGCCGAAGACGAACGCTGTAAGTGCGAACGCAAGCAGAAGGCTGCGGAGGCGGCGCGGCATGGGGGAGAACGGAACGACGGACCGCGAAAATGTGAGGCGCAGCCCTGGCCTGTTTCGTCAGCGCCGAATCGTAGTCACAAAAGCGGATCTGTCCACCCTGTCGCTCGAGGAGTACTGGCCTAGGGGAACCGCGAGCTGTCAGGCTCCAGGTCTAGCCGGCCGCCGTCGCGGCAGTCCGCCGGTACGCCGTAAGCCGGGTTTGCCCGGCCGCGCAGCGCGTTCTCTGCAAGCTGCTGACGCATCAGCCGGCGCGCGGTGTCCAGCGAGAGGCCGAGCCGCCGACCGATCTCGACGCCCGACTGGAGCGCGTAGCACTCCGTGATCCCCTCGTCGGACACGCCGCGGAGGTGCCACGCCTCGTGGGCGAGAACGGCGAGGGCCCGGGCGGTCCGGTTGGATCGCACTTCTCCCTTGAACGCCAGTCGGTAGAGGTCGAGGCAGCGCTCCGGAGCCAGGTACGCGAGCTCGCCGCCGACGGCGGCAACGCCGTCGGCATGCTGGACGGCGCCGACGTAGTCGCCGGCTTCGTCACACCGGATCGTGACCGGCTTCGCGGCGACGCGGGACGCCTCGTCGGAGAAGCGGGCGGTCGCTTCGGCGCGGACATCGGCGTCGAGCCCGTTCCAGCCGGTGCGGGTCTCGACGATCCAGAAGGTCAGCGCGAGCGCACCGATTAGACCGAGGCCGAGGACGAAGCGGCGAACAGGCCGGCGCTCGGGGCCGGTCACCAGCGCAGAAGCTGCTTCCGTCTCTGGGCTCTCGCGTGCCACTTCGATCAACGCGCTCAGCTCCTCGTCCGTCTCGCCCGAATAGGGGATCCACAGCTCCTCGTCTCCCTCGCGGACGAGCACGAGCTCCTCGCTGTCGCTTCCGTAGCCGTACAACTCACGGTCGGCCGTCTGCGGCCCGGGGTCCGGGCGCTGAGCCTTAGCCGGGCGGAGGGCGCCGACCAAGAAATGCAGCTCGAGACCGAGGGCGATCAGGAACGGAAGCCAGATCGGCACCGCAGATCGGAGCGAGTAGGGCCCGAAGATCCAGACGAGCACGAAGACGGCCAGCCCGATACGCACCAGCGTGAGGGTGCTCGGCAGCCGATCCGTCCATTTCTGCACGGTTCGAAGGTAGCGCCGGGCTTTGCCCTCGCGGCCCGGGCGCACCCTTTAGGGCGGGAGGTAGGTCACCTCGAGCAGTGGCCGGAGCGCAGGATTCGCGAACTCGGACGACGGCAGTCTCGGGCCGCTCACGGAGAAGTCCTCCTCGCCCTCGGCGAGCTTCAACAGGAGCCCGTCGTTGGGTACGCCGTACTCGACCCACTCGATCACTAGGTGCGTCACGTCCCACGAGAGGCGCTGCGGCGTTCCGGCCCAGAAGGAACCTCGCGCCGCGAGCGGGCCGATGTCGACCTCTCGCTCGTGAAACCAATCGGAGCTGAAGATCGGATGGGCGTCGATCGTGTACGGGCGCGCCGCGCATGGTCGCTCCGTCTTGCGTGGCGCGAGGCAGACGCCGTCGAACGACAGAAAGAGCGTCGCGGCAAGGACGACCGAGCCGGGTGGGACCGCGCTCAGTGGGAAGTGGAGTGCCGCACGCCAGACCTTGTCTTCGTCACCGCTGACGGAAAGCCGACCCGAGAAGTCGCGATAGCAGCGCTCATCCCAGTCGTATCCCCAATCGCACCAGAAGGGGAACGAAACATCGGCCGACGGCGCGGCGCGATAGAGGGTTTGATCATTCTCCGCGTGGGCTGGACCGGCGGCGGCGACGAGCGCGACAAGAGCGAGGGCGATGCATTTCACGTCGCCATCGTTGCGAGCGGCGCTTCACGCGTGTGTGAAGCAACGGTGCCCGAAGAGAGCCACTTCGTCCACAGGCCGGCCGGCGGCCGCGGTCAGTCCTGGTAAGAGGTAATGGCGGGGGCCGGCCAGGGTGCGTTGTACCCGACCTGCGAGTAGACGCCCCACGTGTCCTCGTAGCGAAAAGACACCTTGCCGGCCCGCGCCGCGGCGGCCTTCGTCTTCACGGTCAAGCCGTCCCGCCAGAGAAATCCGCTCGCCTTCACCCAGCGAACCAGCGACGGGGAGCCGTCCATCACGTCCCGGATCGGCTCGAAGTTCACCTCGCCGAGCTCGCCGAGACTCACGCGGGCGTCGTGCTCGGCCCGTTTGAGCGTAAGCGGCCCGTGCACGACTTCAGCCGGCTCTACGAAGGTAGTCGCGAAGACTTGAACGGCCCGCCGGCGCCGGCCTCGCCGCGCCCGATCGCGGCCAGCGCCGCGCGTTGCTCTTCGTTTGCGCGCTCGTCGATGTAGACAACTGCATGGCCGTTGCCGTCGTGGATTGCACCCGGCCAGGCGTACAGCATCGCGACCGAGAGCCCGTCGAGGCGCTCGTCGCCGTACGCGCCTTCCTGGATCGACCAGGTGAGGATCGCCTTACAGTCCCCATGCGTCGCGAGCGAGGTGTAGTTGCAGCTGCAGCCGAACTCGGCGCAGTTGCAGCTTTCGAGCAGGTCGGCTTTCCACCACCACTCGGCCACCGGGCGAGAATACGTCCCGTGCATGCTCAACGCATCGCAGTAGGTCTCTTCGCGGGGACGCTTGCGGCCTGGGCTGTGGCGATCATGCGCATCCGGGGAATGGACGAGGGCCCGGGCACGGATCTGGGCGCGCTGACGAGCTTTCTCGGCATCTGGGTGACGATGATGGCGGCGATGATGCTCCCCTCCGTCGCGCCGATGGTGCTGACCTTCGCGCGCGTCCACGCTCAACGCAGCGTGCGAGAACAGCCTGGCGCCGTGCCGACCTGGGTGTTCGTCTCCGGGTACTTCGCAGTCTGGACGGCGTACGGCCTGGTCGCGTACGGCGTCTTCCTCGTCGCACGCGACTGGGGCGCATCGTTTCTCGAGTGGGACGGAAGCGGCCGCTACCTCGCGGGCGCCGCTATCGCCGCGGCGGGTTTGTACGAACTGACATCCGCCAAAGACGTCTGTCTACGCCACTGCCGGTCGCCGCTGCACTTCCTCGCCCACAGCT
>Ga0126312_10003370_pt1 | contig 10781 bp, 10 predicted proteins | sample Plot104A_FD_92537 | JGI IMG/M metagenome (GOLD analysis project Ga0126312, IMG submission 92537) | Serpentine soil microbial communities from UC McLaughlin Reserve, CA, USA - Plot104A | ecosystem: Environmental > Terrestrial > Soil > Grasslands | place: USA: UC McLaughlin Reserve, Lake County... | reverse complement strand
TTAATACCGGACGCAGGTACCACGCTCATAGTTAGCAGCACTACGGTTAAGGCCACCACCCTCAACAAAAAGATGATGCGCTTCATGAGTGCCACCTTTCCTTCCTATAGCGCTCCTCACTTCATTATGTATACCCCACGCTGAATGTAATTAAAGTGACCTAGGTCACCTAAACAGGCGATGCGAAGGCCCGGAGCCCCACAGTAGCACCCCGGCCCTCTTCCGTACGAACTCCAGAGAACCCATACGAGCGAGCGTCGGATAACTTCTACTTCTACGAGCATCAATGTACAAAGGCAAAGGAAAGGACTCGAGCTTGAACATATACGAAGAATCGAATATAAATGGTATCATCCAGCCGGAAGGCAAACTGAGAGAGGTGCCGAACATGGAGATCGAGCATTTGTACTTCGATGGGTGTCCTAGCTACCCGGTGGCGGAGAAGGCCTTGCGGGAGGTCTTGATGGAGGAAGGCCTAGAGGCGGCCGCTCTCAAGCTAGTCGCGGTCAACAGCGATGAGGAGGCCCGGAGGCTCCGCTTCCCCGGAAGCCCCACCATACGGGTAGACAGCCAAGACCTGTTCCCCGTGGCGGAGCGCGAGGATTGGTCGCTTGGCTGCCGGGTCTACGCAACGCCCGAAGGGCTGAAGGGTTCCCCGACGGCGGAGATGCTGCGAGAGGTGTTACGCTGCTGAGACCTCCACCCCTGCACACTCGAAGTTCGCGGAACACGCCACCGACTCGATTACCCGGTCACAGTTATGCCTCAGCGAAGAAGCCAGCCAGCGTAGCTCCGACCATTTGTGGGTCGTCCTCCATCGGAATGTGACCCGCTCCGGGCACCGCTACGAGGCGTGCCTGAGGAAACTCTCGAGCGAAGCGGCGAGCAAAGTCGATGGGTTGAGCGCTATCCACTTCGCCCCACAGGAGCAGTATGGGTAAGCCCGACCTCTTTAGTGGCTCCACCAATTCCATCGTGTAGCGTGCGTCTGCGGCAGCGGCCAGCGCCGTCCAGGAGCGAGTGGCATCCTCAGATCTCCACGGCGAGAGGTAGTCTTCTTCTTCAGCGGGCGACAAACATCGCTCTACTGTCCCGCGAAGCGCCTCACGACGAAGCTCGACGAGCTGCTCAGGGGTGGCGCTCCTCGCCACCTCTGGGTCTCGAAAGCGCGCTACGCGAGGTACGGGCCACGAATCGTAGAGCACGCTGTTTACCAGTGCCAGCTTCGGCACACGATCCTGACTGGATGCCGTAATATGCTGGGCTACGGCACCACCGATGTCATGACCGGCCAAGAAAAAGGCCTCCCCAACCCGCAGCGCATCTGCCGCGCGCAGAATTAGCTCGGCCAACCGCGGCACCGTGGCGTTCTCCACGGTAAGCCGGCCTCCAGAACGGCCAAAGCCGGGATAATCGAACGCGAACACCGCGTGATCTTGCGCCAATCTCGGTATGACCGGCGCCCAGACGCGGCTCCAGTAAGTGCCATGGAGCAACAGAAGCGGAGATCCTTCACCGGCACGAAGGTAACTCAGCTCCTGTCCTTGAACTCTCAAGGCACGTCGGGAGACCGGATCATCGGCCATGGTCATCTCCTCTTGTGCCTTGATCGTAAGAGGACCGAAGCGCGGATAAGAGCTCCAGCAAGCACGCGGCGATCTCTACTAGCTCTCCGAGCGTTCGCCTTCGACCGGCAGGTCGTGCCTCATCCAGTCCTGCTTACCCCCTGCGTAATGGCGTACGTTTTCGTAGCCCATGGCCACCAGCTCCCGGGCAGCCTCCTCGGACTTCGTTCACGGCGGGCTCGCGCAGTAGACGACAACCTCGGCCCTCTTGTCGGGGACCAACTCCGGTGCTCGGTCGGTTTCTCCCGGCGGCAGGTTGATCGCGCCCGGCAGGTGGGCAAATTCGTAATGTTCCTCGTCGAGGGTCTCGACGAGCACGAAGTCGTCCCCGCGATCCATCTTCTCTTTGAGTTTCTCCCTGGAGATATCTTCTACCATGTCCTCTTATCGCTTCCTTGCGGCTACTTGCCGTATAGCCGACCTCTTTCCCTAACGCTAGGGACTCCTTTTCCAGCGGGTGTCACACTTAAACAATGGAGAACCGGAAGGCCTTACCTCCAACGACCTCGGCTCACGAGATCTTTCGTCAATGCTCAGAAAACTCCTCTATCCATTGCCCAGAAGCTCTCCTGATCGCACACTACGTAGACATAGAGCGGGCGATTAGGGTTGAGGGTGCTACTGCCCCGGCTCTCCCCCGGCTCCCTGCTCGATAGAATTACCGTGCTTTGAGGCGCCCATACGCCACCAACCCCGGCTTCTCAACTGATCTCTGTGGGTTCGACTTGTGTGCGCGAAGTGCGTCGAGGCGTGAAGGTTATCCGCCGAAAGGAGTCTGAAGTGAGCGCGTCTTGCGATCTCGTGGTCATCGGCGCAGGGTCAGGCGGCATTACCGCCGCGCGGTTCGCGGCCCGGGCCGGCGCGCGGGTGGTGCTCATCGAGAAGGATCGCATCGGCGGCGACTGCACCTGGACAGGCTGTGTGCCCAGCAAGGCCCTGCTCAAGGTTGCCAGGGTAGCGCACCAGGCGCGCAATGCTTCCGGCATAGGTTTGAGCGCGACCAGCGTTGGGCCGGTGGACCTCAAGGAGGTGATGGACTATGTCCGGCGGTCCATCTCTGAGGTGTATCGGTACGAAACCCCCGAGGTCTTACGCCAAGAGGGCGTGGACGTGCGGATAGGTCGGGCAAGGTTCGAGGATGCGAACACGCTCGCTGTTGCCTCCGTCGAAGGCGAGACAACCGTCACCGCAAAGAAGATCCTGCTCTGCACCGGCGCGCGTTCGACCATCCCGAACTTGCAGGGCCTCTCGAATGTGCCGTACCTCACCTCCGAGCAAGTTTATGACCTCGAGGCGCTACCCAAGCATCTGCTGGTGGTGGGCGGCGGGCCGGTCGGAGTGGAGATGGCGCAGGCCTTCCGGCGGTTGAGCTCGCAGGTCAGCCTGTTCCAGGGGCCGGCCCGTCTGCTCCCCAGGGACGAACCCGAGGCCGCAGATACGCTGGCGCGGATACTGCGCGACGAGGGCATTGGGCTGCACCTCGGCGCGTGTGTGACGGACGTCGCGCGGCGCGGCGGCGGCGGTGTCGTCGTGCGCACCAATGAGGGTGAGGTGGGAGGCGATGCGCTGCTCGTCGCAACCGGGCGCACACCCAACGTCGACACGATGGATCTGCCGCGCGCGGGCGTGAGCTTTACACAGAGGGGCGTCCCGGTCAACAACTCCTTGCGCACCAACGTCAAGCACATCTACGCGCCGGGCGACGTGGTTGGTGGGCCACAGTTCACCCACTACGCGGGTTACCAGGCGTTCATCGCTGCCCGCAACGCACTATTCCCGGGTGCGTCGAAAGGTGTGACAGAATCCGTGCCGTGGACAACCTTCACCGACCCCGAGGTCGCGCGTGCCGGCCTCACCGAAGCCGAGGCGCGCAACAAATACGGCAGCGAGGACGTCGGCGTGCGCTTCATGCCGATGAAGCGCGTGGACCGTGCCGTGACCGAGAGTGACACCGAGGGCCTTATCAAGGTGGTGCACAGAAAGAACGGAACCGTGCTCGGCGCGACTGTCGTGGCCGGGCGGGCGGGAGAATCCATCCACGAGTGGGCCCTGGCGATATCGAACAAACTGAAGATGAGCGACCTGGCGGGCACCATCCATGTCTACCCCACCTACTCGATCGCCAATCAGCAGCTGGCGTCGGCCTACTCGGTCGAGTCATTCCTAAAGAGTAAGGCGGGCAAGGTCTTAAAGAAGCTAGGTGGCCTAAGGTAGCAATAGATCGCGAGGTGCACACGAAACATGCCCCTGGATCGCCGACACCTCAGCCGGGAGTCCGGCTATAAATGGGCCGAGGTCCCGGCGGTCTTAACTAACGGACGACGCTCGTCCCGTCTAGACGCAATCCTTCTACATGGCCGCTAGAGCCACCAAGTGGCCTTCCGAGGCTACCATGATGCGTCAAAAGGTGATCACCTGGTAGCCTTCGGACACCAGCTTGGCGAGGCTAGGATGTCCCTCGAACTCTCCCATGAGTCCCACGCCGCTCTCTTGCACCTCTTCCTTGACGCCGAAGGCCCTCGCACAATAAGCACAGGCACCCTCGATCTCATCCTTCACCGACTCGAAATGCTTGTTGTACTTGTGATCCGGGTCGGCGAGTTCTCCGACCCACTTCGTACCCGCCCCGTCGAAGACGACGGTCACCTCGTGCTCCTCTTCTTTAAACTCCTTTGCGGCGGTCAAGGCGTTGGCCACCCGGCCCAGACCTTCCTTTGACTCCGTATCTGCCAGGATCACTATCGCCGCTTTCGCCATGCTGGCTCTTCCTTCCATCTAGCTTGATGTTCACTTACCCCGTACGCGCTCTCGAAACGAGATTAACGGGTCGAGCATCCGGGGCATCCACCCTCCCGATCCTTTCTTACTCGTGTACTTCCTAGAATGCCCTAGCGAGGGTCAAGTCAAGTTGACCCGCTTCAGAGGGCGAATCACGGGCGGGGCCGACTATTCGGCGAGGACTGAGCTTGTTACGCTGTTCTTTCGACACTCCTCACAGAGCGAGACCGGACGTACCACACGTACACGAGCCCAGTGATGAGACCGTAGACAAGGTGCCCTACCAGGCTCATCAGCATCGGCTGGCTGAAGGCCATGCCGAACTGCGGTCCTCCCATGCCAAGCAAGAGCGGCATCAGGATCAGCGGCCCCAAGACCCACCAGATCACCCCGTAGATCAGCCCGAAGAGCACACCCTGACCGTAGGTGCGGCTCAAGCCTCCGAAGATCAGACCGAACAAAGCACCGATGATGACGCTGTTGAACATGTGGTAGATGAAACCGACGAGCACGGACTTGCTCCCTACCACGCTCGCGACCATTGGCAGCATCCCCATCATGCCCATCATCGCCCCGAAGACGAGCCCGCCCACGCCGCCGATCACGCCACCGACTATTCGCTGCGCCCACGGCACACTCGTGCTCCTCCTTCTCCTTGCCGCTGTGGCCATACGCTTACCTCCTGTTTCGCCCTTCGTGCTTCCGTTGTGCGGAAAGCCCTCCACCATACCGATTCAACCCATATTATTTGCTCTCTTGCAGACGGATTTATGTGACGTACGGGACCAAACTCCGCGACCAGTAAGTTTTTGTGACGTAGAGGACAAACCGAGGGGACAAACTCCTGCATATTTGACCTTCTAGAGGAGAAGGCCACGCATTATGCACGGCGAGCTCAGATCTTTGGTGAACCGAATCTTGTAAGCAAGGTGGAGTACGAGGATCTCGTGTCCTGCCAGGTCAAGAAGATGAGGCGTGTGCCGAATTGGTTCGAGCGGGACAGCTCGCCCGTCATGGGAAGCGTGAGCTTCTGATGTGGCGCAGAGGAGTGATGAGATCGGCTTGAGCGGTAGCGCTTCTTTCGAACCCTCCACCCATCGGGGGCTCGGAGCCGCTATCTGGGGCCAGCTCTTCTTGCGCCTCGCCGGGAGCGCGGGTGTGCTGGTTATAGGCGGCTATTTCGTTGAGCTGCAGGACAAGGGCCTGCTGATTACGTCCGTGCTAGTCGGCGTAGTAACGAGGCTGGTCTACCTGACCGAGCTGCTGCTCGCTCCGCCCGCCGGCGCGCTCAGCGACGGAAATGGGCGCAAGAGTTTCCTGCTCGCCGGCCCCCTGCTGGCGGCGTTCGCCGTGCTGTTGCCCCCTTTGGGATTTTTGACCTCTGCGCTGCCCCCTATGGCTCTGGTGGTAGGGCTGCTGACTTTATCTCGCCTGATAGAGGGGCTGGGCAGCGCGGCCTCCGTACCCGCAACCTTAGGCTTTCTCTCTGAGAGCACGGACCATGACCCCCTCAGGAGGGCACGACAGATGAGCTTCTACGAGCTGGCGGCCTCCGGTGGCGTCGCTATAGGCGCGGTGCTCGGACCTCTGCTTTGGAGCGCCTTACACCTGTTCGCCTTCGTTGCCCTCTCATTCCTTTATCTCATCGGCGCCGCGTTCGTGCTGTTTGGGGTGCACGACGCCCCAAGCATGTTCCGTCCCCGATCCCCATTCGATCTTCGCCGCTACCTGGAGTTGCTCTCAGACCGGCGACTGACCCTCTTTGTGCCCGCATGGATCGCGGTAAACGCCATCTTGGGGGTGTGGGTGCAGGCGCAGATAGTTTTCGTGCTGGCAGGAAGCACCACGGTGCCCGGCCAGCGCTTCGTCGGCAGCCTGCACAACCACCAGCAGGAGCTGAGCCTCATCCTGTTCGCATACGTGCTCTGGTTCAGCTTCTGTGTGGTTGCTTGGGCCTTTTTCCTGGGAAGGCTGCCCAAGCTGCCTACGCTGCTGGTAACGCTCTCCGGCGCCATAGTTGCCAGCTTCGGCCTGATCGAGTTGAACCACGGAGGTGCCTACCTGGTGTTAGTGCCCGTGGTGATGGCAGGTGTGTTCCTGGAGGCTGGTTTCGTGCCAGCGGCCCTGGCTTATCTGGCGGACGTGTCGGAGGCATTCGCGGGCGATCGGGGCATGCTCATGGGGCTGTACTCGCTGGTGCTGGGGCTGGGCTACCTGGTAGGAAACGCCCTGGGAGGCGTCGCCGCTCAGGAGGCGTACTTCGCGATGGGCTAGCGTATCTGACGATGATCCTGGCGACCTTTGGAATGCTCTCGTTGGGTGTACTTCTGCTGGCGCAGCGCAGGCGCTCGTGATAGTGACCAAGCGGGGCCAGGCAGGCTGCAGAGAGAGCTAAGGCGCCGACGGATTGTTCTGTCGGACGCTTTTCTGTAGTCTACCCCGCTCTGTAAATAACGTTCCGTAGGCGACACCGGAAGGGACGCAGCACCATGTCCGGAAACTCGATTCCCAAAAGGCCTCCTGAGCTTCCAAACGCGGGCGTGGACCTTGGACTGCCAGGTGTAGCCGAGGCCGCACACGCGCTGTCCTGGGAGAACGGCGGCCGGCACTCCGTTGTGCCACGAACGTGCACCGCCGCGTCCTGTTTGTGCGCCTATTCCTCGAGGCGGTTTGCTCCAGCAGCCCCTTGACGGCTTCCGCAACCGGCTCGGGATGATCCTCGGGGACGAAGTGCTTGCCGCCCTCTATACGTTCCATGGGAGCACCAAGCTCGTGGGCGAGCCGGTATCCGTAGCCGATCTTCTGGAACCGGTCGGCCGCTCCCCACACCAAGCGTGTCGGCACGTCAAGATCCGGGATCCGGCTGGCAACGGCAAGAGTATTCTGCACTTCCAAGGAGCGGGCCTGCCGGACCATCGCGCGGCGCCCCCTGCCCTCTCGTAGTAGGGCCAGTGCTCGCCTACCGACTCTCTCGCCTGCGCCGAGTCGTCGTGGCCCTGCTGCAGGAACCCGCTAAACACATATCGAAAGATGCTGTTAGGCAGCCGCTCGCCACTGCGGCGCTGAGGCAGAGTTAGGATGAGCGGATAGAATATGGTCACAGACGTCATGTCGGCGTACTGGTTCCCCAGTACGCCGAACGCGGCGCCAGTGCCAGTTAGTCACGCCTTTCAAGCAGCCGAAGAGGGGTTCAAAACTTGGGCGAGGAGCGTACCCGACTGTTTGTAAAAACTGCACGCTCGTACCACCGAGCCTTCGCCGAGACACGCAGTGCGAGCCCGGAGCAGGCGTTGCGGTACCCCTACTATCTCATGGATAAGAACCTGCCCGGTCTGCTGGGGCCCCGGTCTGCTGGGGCCCCGGTCTGCTGGGGCCGGCTTTACGAAAAGCGACCTCCTCTACCTGCTGGTGCGCGTGAGCACAGAGCGGCCCCTCGAGGCGCCACCGGTAGGCTGGTCTCGCCACCCCGCAGAGTTCTTGGTTGAGCCTCACGCTTTGCCCCGCTGCGCTGGAGCCGATCTGAGGCGAGCCCTATGACGGCTCCGATCTACCGGGGTGAGATCCCCTACCTGACCACCGAGCAGATGATCGAGGTGGACCGGGCCATGATCGAAGACTTCGGCATAGAACTGGTCCAGATGATGGAGAACGCCGGAAGCGCCCTCGCCCACCTGGCCAGGGCACGCTTTTTGGGAGGTGACCCTCTCGACAAGCGGTTCATCATTATGGCCGGTACGGGCGGCAACGGCGGCGGTGCGCTGGTGTGTGCGAGGCGGTTGCATAACTGGGGCGCGCGAGTCAAGGTCCTCATCACCAAACCCGATGAAGGCTTCGCTCCGGTCCCTGCCCGTCAGCTCGGGATCCTGCGCCGGATGGGAGTGGAGGCCGGGCCACCCGAAACTATCGTTCGAGGACCGGAGCTCGATTTGATCGTCGACGGGGTCATCGGCTACAGCTTGAAGGGAGCGCCTAGGGGCACGGCCGGCGAACTGATCCGTTGGGCCAACGCCCAGGACTCTCCGATTTTTGCCCTGGACGCTCCCTCCGGCGTCGATACCACCACCGGCACCGCCTTCGACCCCGCCGTAGTAGCTACGGCAACCATGACCCTGGCTTTGCCAAAAGAAGGATTGCGGGCTCCGGGCGTCGAGGCGCGAGTCGGCGAGCTGTACCTGGCCGACATCAGCGTGCCCCCTTCCCTATATGCGGGGCCTACCCTAGGTCTGCAAGTGGGACACATCTTTTCAGAGAGCGATATCGTCCTGCTTCCCTAGCGCTGTCGCCCGATACCCGAGATTCCCCGTAGGAGAGGCAGCGGGTCATTTATACTCGCAACGCCGCGTGATGAAGAGTAGAAGGGTACCCTCCGCGAAATATCTCACAGCGGGCGCAGCGACACGCCATCCCCGTCCACCGTAAGGAGGTGCTGATCCGGGACCTCTCGCCATCTCGGGTCCCCGTCCAGGCGCTCGGAGGCGACGACTACCGCTCCCGGGAAAGCTTCCCCACTTTCGACGAAGTACAGCGAGTTGCTCGGACCCTCGGTGGAGTGGTGGGCGAAGCTCATCGTCTTGCCGTCGGTGACCGCCAGGTTCAGGGTGGCCCGCATGCCGAGTTTGGCGCAGATGCCGGAGACGTTCCGGATCGTTTCGGTGGTGGCGCTACCCAGATCCCCGGAATTGTCCCTCAAACGGTCGAGAAGCCCGGCGAAGATCGTCTCGGAGTCCGTCGTGCCGAGGAGGCCGCCGTAGGACTCGTCGCTCAGAGCGTCGCGCAGGGGGCGCATGGCCTTCTGCCGGAAATCCTCTATGGCACCGTTGTGCACGAACATGAAGGGGCCGGAGGCGAAGGGCGCGACCCCGCTCTCCTCCACAGGCAAGCCCGGCGTGGCGCTCCGGACCGCGGCCAGGATGGTCCGGGCCCGGATCCTGGACGCTATTCCTGCGAAGCTCCGGTCGGACCACAAAGGGCTGTTTGAGCGGTAGACGGCGGGCTCATCGCCGGACCAGGGGACGTACCACCCGACACCGAAGCCGTCGGCGTTCACCACGCCGCTCATCATCTCCTTCGGGGCGTAGCTCTGCACCAGGAGCGAGTGCTCGGGCTCGAGGACGACGGAGGAGAGCGTCGCCTCCGGCTCGCCGAGGTAGGCGACTAGACGGCACAAAACGTCCCCTTCAGGCGTCGCGTGCGCAACGAAAACCGACGAAGAGCTGGCGTCGGATCGGGAAGTCCCAGTTGCGGAACGTGTTGCGGATCGCGCCGGGACGGGTGGCCCACGAGCCGCCGCGCAGCACCCTGTAGCCGTCGTCGAAGAAGACCTCCGAGTACTCCCTGTACGGGAAGCTCTCGAAGCCCGGGTAGGCAGAGAACTCGCTCGCAGTCCACTCCCAGACGTCCCCGATCATACCCGGGATCCCGTAGGCGCTCGCCCCTGCCGGGTACGCCCCGACCTCCGCCGGTCCGAAAGCAAGCTGATCCAGGTTCGCTCTCTGCGGTGTGGGCGGCGTATCTCCCCACGGATAAAGCCTCTTGGTCTCCGTCTCCGGGTCCCAAGAGGCTGCCTTCTCCCACTCGACCTCCGTCGGGAGGCGCTTGTCGGCCCACCGGGCGTACGCGTCGGCCTCGTACCACGAGACGTGCACGACCGGCGCGTCCATAGATACAGGCTCGTCGAAGCCGAATCGCTGCGTCCACCAGCTGTGCGGCTCTCTCTGGTACCAGTGCTTGGGCGCGGAGATGCGCTCCTCCTCCCTCCACTCCCACCCCTCGGGGTCCCACAGCTCCTTTCTCTCGTAGCCGCCGTCCTCGACGAACTCGAGGTAGGCACGGTTGGTGACGGGGACTTTGTCCAGGTAGAAACCCGGCGCCTCCACCTCGTGGGCGCTCCGCTCGTTGTCCAGCGCCCACGTCCGATCGTCCGTCCCCATGACGAAAGGACCGCCGGGGACGTGGACCATCTCTTCGTCTGGTGGGTTGCCTGGAGGGGATTCCACCCGAGCTTCGGGCCTGTAGCCGGCGCCCTCCATCAGCTGGAGCGTCTGGAGCATCGTCTCGTTGTGCTGATACTCGTGCTGCAGGATCATGTGGTAGACGAAACCGTCTTTGAGAAGCGGATCTCCGCCGTCGAGGTCGGCGTCTGCGAGGGCCGCGAGGACTGCTTCGCGGACGGCGTCGAGGTAGCGGTCGGCGTCCCTGCGATCCAACAAATCTAGTGACGGGCGCTCGCTGCGGGCGGTGAGTGAGGCGTTGTAGATGTCGTAGAGTCCCCGGTCGGAGAGACCGTGACCGAAGGCACAGTTCAGGAGCCACAACTCCTCGTAGTTGCCGATGTGGCCGTAGTCCCATATCAGGGGGCTCATGATCCGGTCGTGCTGC
>Ga0126312_10003368_pt1 | contig 10782 bp, 17 predicted proteins | sample Plot104A_FD_92537 | JGI IMG/M metagenome (GOLD analysis project Ga0126312, IMG submission 92537) | Serpentine soil microbial communities from UC McLaughlin Reserve, CA, USA - Plot104A | ecosystem: Environmental > Terrestrial > Soil > Grasslands | place: USA: UC McLaughlin Reserve, Lake County... | reverse complement strand
GTTTCGCGGGCAGAGATCAGCAGGTTGTTGTCTGGCTCTACATCTATGGAGTTGAGGTGGAAGTAGTCGATGCCGGGGTAGTGGTCCTCCGACGGTGTGACGTAGGTCTCCTCCAGGGCTACATGGTCGATGCTGCGCCATTCGAAGAGCACCTCTCCGGTGTGGATATCCAACTCCTGAACGATGCCCTGTATAGCAACGCTATCCTTGGAGCCTCCGACGGAGGAAAGGTCTCGTGGCACCGCGTTGTAGATCGTGATCAGTGCGGTGTCCTGCGGGCTGATGAGGAACTCGTGATGGTCGCCGTCGTAGCCGTTGGCGGCCGTAAAGCGGGCTATCTCACGGTAGGAGGAATCGAAGATCACGTACTCGCCTGGAGTCTGCCCCCAGGTCAGGACGTCTCTACCCTGGTAAGTCTGTGTCTCGAAATTCATCGCGCGTCCGTACGGACCGCGCAGGGGATAGAACCACACAACCTGCCCGCGGTCGTCGATGATCATCGAGCCGCCCTTCCCAGCACCGCCTTTCTCCGGGGCGAAGAAGATATAGCCGGGGGCGGTGTCATCACGCGCCTCTGTGGCCACCTCGACGACGGGTGGGTCGAGGTCAGGGCGTGAGCGAAACGCCCACACCCCCTCCGGCGGGAATGGAACGCCCGGCAAGGGTTTGACCTTCGGGCCGCGCGAGGATCTCACCTTCGAGGAGTACTCGGGCAGCTGACAGCCCACCGTGGGGGACAACGCCAGATAAGCGGCGGCCGCGCTCGCCGCCCTTAGAAACCGGCGCCGCGTGAACCTAGAGCCCATCGCGGGCGCCCTTCACCGCGAGCACTCCGCCGCGAATGTGGCCACGTGAGGCGAGGGGGCGCTCCTGCCCGCTTATGATGCCCTCGTATCCCTGGACGATGACGTCTTGCGCGGTTGGATGGGTGGTTTCTCGGCCGTCATCTAATCCTCCAGGGTAGCTCTCACTCCGATGCACAGTGTGCACCATGCGAGATCCCCACGCACACTCTCATGGAAGAGCGAAGCCTCCCTGAAATTGCAAGGGAGCTTCGCCTCCCGTGGCGTGGCTGACTCCTTACGAGTCTCCTACGGGATTTGACCGTCAGGCTGCCGGCTCGGGACGGGCAGGTGCGCGAGGTTGCCTTACCCGCAGAGTTGCGCATTGAGGGCGAGCCGCTTCCGCCAGGCGTCGGGCTGGCCTACGAGACTGGCCTAGTGCAGCCTTGCGCACCGTAGGCAGCCGAAGATGCAAGAAGCGGCGCGAAGGAAAGAGCTCACGAAGAGTTGGTCCACTTGAGTTGGAACTCGATCTCCTCCTCATCACCCTCCCGCTCGTGCTCGACGTTGAACTCGGCACGGGCCGGCACGTAGACCCTCTCCCCGGCAACCCGGATCTCGAACCGCTCGCCAGCCTCGAGCGCATCGGCGAGCCTTCGCAGCTTCGCTACGAACTCCGAGGTGGAGTAGACTTTCTCGACGTCCCTGTCTCGCCTTTCGCCCATAATTCCTCCCCTGTTCGCTCTATGCCCGACCTCTCTGTAGCATAAAGGGTCCGGGGGCCACAGCCAAGTCGGAGCGGGAATATTCAGGAGTTCTACGGACGTCCCGTGGCATGCGGCGCCATTGGACCGCGCGAGGTAAGCGCCGATGGGGACGAAGAATGCCAGCGACGAGAAGACGGTGCGTGAGGCCGATCTTAAGGGTTGTCAGCGCCAAGGTAAGAAGACGGACTACAGATCCAACCCCAAAAACAGGGCGTATTCTAGAGTGGAGTGCTCTGATCTGTGGGGGAGACTTGACGGAGAAATTAGTTCGGTCGATCTACGACTCCGCTACTCAATTCTCAGCGCTTAGGCAGCTTTGTGCCACACAACCCTCTAACGCATCGAGCCGAGTCGCCAGGCGCCCCTTCAGCTCGCTACTTGCGCTGTCGTGCAGACTCTGGAGCTCATAGGGGTCGTTGCTTATGTCATAGAGCTCCATCTCGGCGGTTGCGTACCTTACAAAGAGGTATCTGCCCATCCTCAGTGCTTTGTAGTCGGGTATGGGGGCCGCGTAGGGGTCCCCGTTTTCATCTTGCCAGTGCTCGACCAGCAGGGCGCTTCTCCAAGAGGACGGAGGGCTTGTAGAAAGGAGTGGGCTCAGCGAGCGTCCGTCCACGAAGCTAGGTGGCGTCAGCCCTGCCAAGGAGGCGAAGGTGGGTGCCAGATCGCTATTTAGCGCTATCTGAGAACGGCTCACACCTCGGGGCACTCCTGGACCGCGTACCAGAAGGGGTACGTGGATCGCTTCTTCGTAGGCTGTCCATTTCTTTTTGTTGAGGCGGTGCTCGCCCAGGTGGAGGCCGTTATCAGAGGTGAACACTATGTAGGTGTTGGAGAGCTCTCCTGTCTGCCTCAAAACGCCAACCAGCCTACCAACCATCTCGTCCACAGACTGTAGCGAGCGCAATCGCTGGCGATAACGTTGGCGTAGTTCGTCCACCTCCTCTGGTGTCAGGATGGGTGTATTGCCAATCCAGGCGGGTTTGTCGGAGACGTCGTCCTCGTTGAAAGAGGGAGGGTTGGGTAGGGAAACGTCTGAGAACATACTCTGATGGCCCTTCGCAGCGAGAGCCGGTGTATGTGGTGCATTGGTGGAGAGGTACATGAAGAACGGCGCTCCACCCGCCGTGCTCTGTAGGAAGGTTGCAGCCTTGTCGGCAAACAGATCGGTGTCGTGTATCTGTGAACGGTAGTAAGTTTTGATCTGGCCGTTTTCATTTATGCGGTAGGTATCGGATTGGACATAGTCTCCCAGGTAGCCGTGCCACTCATCCCATCCCGGGGGTTTGTAGGTGGTGTTGTCGTAGCCGTTGAAATACTTGCTGATGAGCATGGTGTCGTAGCCTGCATCATCGAGCCAGGTAGCTATTGTGGAGTCCTCCAGTCCCAGGCTGCGGAACTTATCGAAGCCCCCCATCGGCAGACGATTGCTGAGGATCTGGTGGTTGTGGGCGTACTAGCCGCGCAGGATGGTCGCCCTGGAGGGGCAGCAAAGGGAGTTGGTCACGAAAGCATTGGTGAACTTTACGCCTCCACCAGCCAGAAGGTTTCTGGTTTGTGGCATATAGCGGAGGTCGGAGGCTCTCATGTCGTCGGTTAGCACAAAGGGTATGTTGGGCTTTGTGGCCAGGGTCGTCAGGGAGTGGCTACTTTGCGTCTGTGCGAGCGTAAGGCCCAAGCCTGCGAGCACGCAAAACAAGAGTGTGGCAATCACTAGCACCGATTGCTTCATCAGAATTCGCACCCTTCAACCCCCGCCTATGTGTACTATGAATCGTAACACGACAAGCAAACGGTGCGCATTCCCCAGATGGACATTGCATCGGCGCCCAATAATGTCAGGTCGAACTCTCGGCCAGGTTATCAGGCTCTTACCGAGATGTTGCACTCCTGTAACCCGAAGACGGGCCCCAACGTGTAGCCTCATGGTGATGCAGGAAATCAGTGACAATGAGGAAATAGGCTTCGAGGGTGGTCAGTACGCGAGTACTGAAGCAGAGCTCTACGAGAAGGCCATCGCTCTTCTCGAGATGTGCAAGATCGAAACCCGGCGTTCGGGCCAGAAGATAACGGAGCCCACCGCCGAGACCCGCCAATAGTCGTGTAACGCCCACGGGGTCAGGATCGGCAGAATCCCCAAATTGGCCGGAAGAGGCGAGTCGGTAGGGTCGTCTCGCTCAATGCCCTAACTAAGGAACATCCCGAGCATCGCGAGCAGGCCGATGGAGACGGTCACGGGGGCGACCGAGGCCCGCAGGATGTCTCCTTCCCTGCCTAGCAGGCCTGCGGCCGTGGCCGCGAGGATCAGGCGCTGCGGTGCGAGCATGCTGGCGTGACTGCCGGCGACGTTCTGCACCGCGGCCGTGAGCACCGCCGAAATGTCGAGTCCCCGCGCAGCCTCTACCTGGAGGGGCATGAACAACGCGTTCGAGGCCGCGTTGGAGCCGGTGAGGGCTCCGCCAAGGGCCGCGAGCACGGGCGAGACCGCGGGGAAGAAGTCCCCAAGGGCTCGTGCGCCTGCGGCGAGTAACCCCGCTGCACCACTTTCTGCCACCACCTCCCCCGCCAGGACGAACGTCAGGACGGCAGCTGCGGTCGGAAGCCACTGCGTCACGGTTCTCCGCGTGGCAACGCCGATCTCGTCTCCGCCGAGACCCAGCAGCAGCGCCGCGAACGCGCCCGACGTGAGTAACGGGAGGCCTGGACCGTGGAAAACGGGGCCTAGCTCTTCGAGAACAAACCGCAACGCCCCGATACCGTTCGCCGCCGCGAGAAGCGCGAGCAGGAAAGCGTAGGGGAGCAGCGCGCGCACAGGAACTCCTGCGAGCCGGTCAAGCCTCCTCGCCAGGAGGAGGACAACGACAGCGAGTCCTCCGACGGCGCCGGAGAGCTCAGGCACCAGGTACAGGCTCGTCAGGAGCGTCCCCGCCCCTGCGACCAGCCCCAGCCCTATCGCCTCCGCGCCGCGTCGGCGGACGCCCATCCACCCTCCCGCAAGTGCGACGGCGGCGACCCCATAGACGGGAAAGAGAGGGATGCTCAAGAATGCGCTCACGTCGGAGAGTGTCCCGAAGCCCATCCCTGCAAGATGGGCACCGATCACAGTCCCGACACCGAGCGCGCCCCATGGCACGGCGCACTGGCCCCAGCTCGCAAGCACGGCGGCCCTAAGCGGCGTGAACCCCGCGGCCAGCAGGATCGGGGCGCTTATGACCACAGCCACCCCGAATCCCGTAACGGACTCGAAGAAAGGGGCAACCCCGACCACAACTCCGGCCGCGAGCGCCACGCGGTCAGGCTCCAGCCCTCCGAGAAAGCGCGAAACAGCCTCGACAGCCCCTCCTGCCGAAAGCAGGTTGTAGAGCAACAACCCCCCGAAAAGCACGTACAGAACCTGGGCCGAGGTCCCTAGTCCCGCAAGTAGAGCACCAGGCACCGCGGTAGCCTCCAGAGCCGGCCACACTACCGCCCCCAACACAGCCACCGCCAGCGACACACCACCAGCCGTGGAGGCAGGCCACCCAAGGCCCGCCAGTCCCACGGCGGCGACCACGAAAGGCATCGCCGAGATCAAGATCCCAATAAAATCTACCATGGTAGAATATCTTCTACCAAATGGACGATACGGCTGCAAGCGGGGGTTCTACGATGGTTGCTACGGTCTCTTCCGGGCGGTTGGGGGGTCGAGTAAGGGAGTTACGCCGGGGTCGAGGTCTGACGCTGGAGGAGTTGGCTAGGCAGTCTGGTGTGAGTCGGGCCATGATCTCCAAGCTCGAGCGTGGGGAGAAGAACCCTACGCTGGTGGTCGCGGCGAAGCTGGCTGAGGGACTTGGCGTGACGCTCTCCCGGCTTGCCGGCATGGAGGAGCGGCGCGAGATCTTTGTCGTTCCCAGGGAGAGGCGCATGGTGATGCGCGATCCCGAGACGGGCTTAGAACGCCAGCTCCTTTCACCGACCTTTGTGGGGAGAGGTGTCGAGTTCATCTGGAACGAGATCCCCGAGGGCTCCACCTCGGGCGAGTTTCCGCCACTCCGCAGGGGTGTCGAGGAGCACATCGTTGTCGAGCGGGGGAGTTTGAGGGCGATACTAGGTGGTGAGGAGTATCTGCTACGCGAAGGCGATGCGTTGTACTTCGCGGCTGACGTGACGCACCGCTTCGACAATGCCGGTGAGGGGGAGTGTAGCTACTACCTGGTGATCAGCTCGCGGGAAACGTAACGAAGTGCTATGAGGCTTCGACGAGCCCGGTCTTCCGTAGACGGGCTTCGTAGCCGGCGCGGTGGCCACGGTAGTACTCGAGGCGGTCAGAAGCCACTTCCCATTTGGCCAGACGGGGGTTGTTGGTGAAGTGTTCCGGATTTCCGTAACGGCCGTCGAGCCAGCCGCACCAGTACGCTTCGGTGTGTTCCGGGGACTTCCAGGACACCGGGGCGGAGATTGGGGTGACCTCGGATCCGCAGGCCGGACATCGATAAACACCGTCGGGAAGGCGTCTCATCTCGGGGTGACCGCACTCGCAGGCGTGGCTGCCGGCCGCGTCGGGAAGTGTGACTATCATGTGTAGTGTCTCTAGGAGCGCGCCACCGAGGACGCCTCCGCACTCGTCACAGCGGAGGGAGTTGCGGCCGAAAGCCCGAAGTTCGGTCTCCGAGCAGAAGGGGCAGATCAGGGTTCTGACTCCGCCGTTCGAGTTGTCCATGACGCCTCCCTTCTTATCGCTTTGACCACACCATGATCATGGACCAAAAGATACGATCCGACATCACTCAAATGGGTGATTTATGACTAGCCTATTTGGTCTAGGTGGTGAGTGCGGAGACTCAGAGGTCGAAGTCGCCGGTGCCGAGCTGGTCGAGTACGCGCTGGCGCAGGGCGCCGACGTCGGGCGGAGGAGAATACATTTCCCTTAGTGAGCTCAGGACGTCAGTGGCGCCCTCGGGAGCGGGGGTTGTCTCAGGCAGGATCTTGCGGTTGCCGTCCTTCAGTCTCAGGAGGCGTTTGCGCCCGCCGCGCTTGCCGCGTTTCGAGCGGTCTTCGCCGTTCACCTCGACAAGGTCGAGCGAGTAGTCGATCATGGGCGCGTCCGCTATAGCGCCGCCGACACCGTAGGCGTCGCATACTGGGTTCAGGTGGAGGATGTACTCCACGTCGATGCCGCCTGAGGCGAAGATCTTCACGTGCCCGAAGCCGTGGCGGTCGAGTTCCCAGCGGACCTCACGCATAAGGTCCAAAAAGTCGCCGCGACGGTTGCCCGGCGTATCCATCCGTATCGCTGAGATCGAATCCGGTATGGCCCTGGCGGCGAGGAGCGCGCCGAACTTCTCGTCGTCGAAGGTATCTATGATTATGGTGCGTGGCACCTCGGGTTGCATCACCTCGTCGAAAGCACGGGCTGCCTCGGCGGTCGAGCCGAGGATCAGGACCAAGGCGTGAGGGGTCGTCCCTGTGGCGGGGATGCCGAGACGTTCGACGGCCAGGTCGACGGCGACCATGTCGCATCCGCCCAGGTAGGCGGAGCGTTCGATCATGGGGGTGACGGCCGGGTGCATCCTGCGCGCGCCAAAGGAGATCACGGGCTTCTCACCGGCGGCGAGCCGGCAGCGGGCCGCCCCCGTGGCCACCCCCGAGGCCTGGCAGAGCAGACCGAGTATCGCCGTCTCGTGCTCAGCGAAAGCACCGTAGGGGCCCGAGAGCGTCAGAATCGGTTCGTGGGGACGGCAGATCGTACCTTCTGGGACGGCCCGCGCATCGACCTCGACGCCGTCGAGTAGGTATGACACCTCGTCGAGGCCGGCGACGACAAACCACTCGTGTGGGTTCGAGGTCTTGTAGGCAAGTTCGGCGTGCACGGGGGTATCCGCCAGGCCGCGGGCGCGCAGAATCTGCATCGTCCTGTGGAAGTAGGAGTCTGCAACGTCGGCCTTCAGGATCTCCGCGTCCGTGGCCGAGTTGAACCTCCTGCCGCCGCTTCTCCCCTCGCTCAAGATGCGAACCCTTTCCGCTAGCGTGCCTGCTGGCGTATCATAGCCAATTGGACTCACTACAAGTCAACTCGCAAGTAAAAGTCCTTCTTTGCAGGAAAAAGCAATGCGTCAGGTTACAAGCCCGACCCTTTGTAGACCAACCGCTACGATAAAGCTGCTTCCATTGCCGTTGCGGTCTGGTCGCCCATGTTCGGTATCCAGTGACTATATCTATCCAAAGTCAGTGCAATCGTGGCGTGTCCAAGTAGTTCCTGTACGAACTTGGGGTGTACCCCACGGCTAAGGAGCAAGGTGGCACAAGTATGCCTCAACTGGTGTGGCGTACAGTCCTCTGGCAAGTCTGCACGCTTAAGTATTGGCTTCAGGTGAGAGCGTGCCACAATATCCCTTGTTAGTGGTCTGCCATCTTGCCGACAGAATATGAGGTCATCGTCCTGCCAGTTAGCACCAGCTTGCAACCGTTCGGGGTTCTGGCGTGCTCTGTGGCGCTTCAACGATTCTGTAGCCATGTTGGTTAGCTTTATACTCCGGCCCTTGCCGTTCTTCGGAGTCGTGTAGCGTGGACCGTTCTTTGCACGTGAGAGTGTACGCCTCACTCTTAGCGTATTGCTTTCCATATCCAGGTCAGACCACTGGATAGCACAAAGCTCGCCAACCCGTAAGCCTGCTGTTACCGCAACTGCGAACAGAGCCTCAAGTCTCTCGCCATGTGCCTCTGACAAGAGCACCTTTACCTGCTCTGCTGTCAGAGGTCTGATTTCTTCGGGCTGTGGTATCGGTGGGTCTGTGGCCGCTGCTACGTTCTCCCTTACCAAACGCCAGCGGTGTGCTTGCTTCAAGGCACGGTGCAGCGTGGCGTGCATGTACCGGACGGATGAAGGGGCTAGACCGGAGTTCAACTTATCCTGATAGAACCCTTGTACCTGACCCGGTGTCAGCTTGGATAGCTTCACCTTGCCAATAGACGGCTTGATATGTAGCCTGCACATCCGTTCATATGCCTCATAGGTATTCGGCTTGACCGAACCTTTAACGGAAGTCTCTAACCAACGGTCTAAATGCTCCTGTAGGCTCACTGTATCGCCATCGTAGGTCAGACCTTTGTCACGATCTGCCAGTCCCTCAGTGAGCTTCTTGCGTACCTCTCCCTTCATTTTACCGTACACCGTCCGACGCTTCCCGCGAGCGTCCGTGTAGCGTGCTTTGTACAGGTCACGGTCAGCTACCTTGACTATCTTGGTGCCCTCACCGTTCGCTCTCTTCGCCATTAGCTTTGCTCCTCTCCGGTCCATTCCCGTAGCCGCTCCAACTTCGCCTGTAGCTTCCGTGCCTGCTTAGGTCTTGTCGTCTCAAGCTCTCCAATCTCTCGTTCCCATGCCGTCAGCGCCTTGTCTGCCGTGCTGTGCTTTCCAAGATGGATAACCTCCTGCTTCACCTTGCCCTGCTCACGGTAGGAGCGCACGGCTTGGAAGTAGGTACCGTACTGTTCACCGTCCCGCTCTATGTTGACCGCTCGTATGTACGCAGCGTCTCCTCTGTAGTATTTATTATTGATACTACTAACAGCACTATCAGCTGTGAAGGGCAGCCGATTGGTGATAAGGACGTATCACGCGATACATAAAAAGGTGTAAGAACGTGCTATATCCCGACCGGGAAAGGGAACACGGTTTGGGGTCAGGTCCTGTGTTTTCTCCAGTGTCATGGGTCTCGCCCCGAGCAGTGAACGACAAGGAGGCGAACTTCTTGAACTCACAAGAGGCGCGTGTCGGCACGTTGGTAAGAGTACTGGATGGAGCCAAGCGGATTGGGAAGGGTCGCATTGGCATTATAGAGCGAACCTACGGTCATCCTGACTACTTGGCGACGGACGTGCGGTTCGAGGACGGAAGCGTAGAGCTTTTCTGGTACTACGAACTGGGAAGGATGTAGGGGTCGCTCTCAGCGTGAAGCGACTAGCCGATGGTGGCTAAGGCGTGTGGTGTTGTGAGGTAGAGCGCGCTGGGACGACCTAGGGTAATGTAGTTGTTCTGACCCCACACGGCGAATACAGGAGGCTAAAGCACTTGCAAGCTTACGAAGCACGTAGAGGCACTGTGGTGTGGGTGAGGGAGGGACACTGGAAGAACGACTTTGCCGGTATGAGAGGCACCATACAGAGGTGCTGGGGCAATTCAGAACACGCGGCTGTGGATGTTCTGCTAGAGGACGGGCGCTCTGAGTTGTTCTGGCTCCCCGACCTGGCTGTGGTGGATGGGGAAGGGGACATCGCCGTTTAGTCGTTCGGTCTTATGCTGGTGAGACGGACCGCCCGTAGCCCACACGAGCTACCATGCCAGCGACGAGCACAAACGCTACCACTGCTGCCAACTTCCACGGCGTTCCCATCCTGCTACGCATTGTAGGGCATCCTCCACGCAGGCGATAGACTTACGCTATGGCTGATGACGTGGTATTAGATGAGATACAGGATAATACAAAGGAAGCAGGGCTAAGGCTAAGGGCATCACTCAGTCTCTTGCACTCGCAGGGCATGATAGATGATGTTGATTACCGTGAGCTTGCCTTATGTCTGCGTACTTCTCTGGCGATGGTCGAAGCGGCTTACATGGAAGCGCGTAGTAGAGGATGAGTAGGTATGATGCAGCGTGAAGCGTTGCGAAGTCTGTTAGACAGAATTGACCGGAGGAACCAACTTAAGTACGGTTTAGGTAGTCAGAGCCAGTGCCCGTATCGAGGAAAGTGGGGAAAGGGAAAGGAGGATGCGGGCACTGGTAACCTTTACGTTCATACCGCAGATAGATGTGGAAGTAAACCATTTCAGCGGTAAATGAGTGAGATTACCTAGATGGATGTAGGACAAATCACGGAGTAGGGGGGTACGCAAGTGCAACAGTCCATCACCACTAACACGCTGTTCTACGGCGACAACCTAGCCATCATGCGCGAGTACATCCCTGACGAGAGCATAGACCTCGGATACCTAGGCTCACCTTCCAACTCCAACCGCCATTACAACGTGCTGTTCGAGGATCAGAGCGGTAAGGAAGCGGAAGCACAGATTGAACCCTTTGCAGATACATGGCATTGGAGCCAGGCTGCTGAGGAAACCTACCATGAGAGCTAATTAGCGGTACTGGCCCGAGCCAGATGGTTTCCTACACGGATGCCTCGTAGCTCTCCCTACTCTCCACCCGCTCTATCCAGACCATCACTTTAGGGTACTTCTCTAAGCTAACCTCACCGCTC
>Ga0126312_10003365_pt1 | contig 10789 bp, 7 predicted proteins | sample Plot104A_FD_92537 | JGI IMG/M metagenome (GOLD analysis project Ga0126312, IMG submission 92537) | Serpentine soil microbial communities from UC McLaughlin Reserve, CA, USA - Plot104A | ecosystem: Environmental > Terrestrial > Soil > Grasslands | place: USA: UC McLaughlin Reserve, Lake County... | reverse complement strand
GCTGATCAGCTTGTACGAGCGCAAGGGCCTGAGCGCACATACCGCTCGGCAGGTTGCCCACGAGCTCACGCAGCGCGACGCATTGGCCGCGCACCTCGACGCGGAGTTGAACATCGATCCACACGACATCATTAGTCCGTGGCGAGCCGCGTTGGCATCAGCCATCGCCTTCACCATCGGCGGTCTGTTGCCGTTGATCGCGATCCTGGTTTTTCCGCAAGATTGGCGCGTTCCCGCCACCGTGGCGGCGGTCCTCATTGCACTGGCCGTCACGGGGGCACTAGGCGGCTACCTGGGATACAGCCCGATCCTGCGGCCCACCGTACGAGTCGTCCTGGGCGGCGCCATCGCGCTTGCTGCCACGTACCTCCTTGGCCGACTGGTGGGCACGACTGGCCTGGTCTAACCGGTCCCAGAAGCGCTCGTGCCTCCCGTCGAAACGAGAGGCACGAACACATTCCCCGAGCTGGCGGCCTAGCCGCCTCGGCGAGTACCCCGCTCGCTGACTGCGAGGTGCAGCCAAGCAGCCTCACAGCCAACGTGCGAGGCACTCACCGGGCCAAATCCGCTGGGTCCCTCCCCCTTCGAGAACCTGGCGGACGAACAGATTTCGTTCCGGCCCTTGGCGTTCAAGTGCTGTTGCCCAGCGCTTGATCCCTCAAGCAAGTTAGCCGCGACTCTCCGAGGTGTCGACCCCGGACCCGCACATTGTCGCCTATTGGTCATGTCAAAAAGAGGACACCGAAAGTCGGACGTCCGAGGTCCCAGCCAATGGGCTAGCCGACTAGGGCGCGTATCTCGTTGACCGTCAGCGGAATCCCGGCCAATGCGTCGTCTCCGAACATGGCTGTGAACAGCTGTTCCTTGCGAGCCTTCAGCTCCATCACCTTCTCTTCAATGGTGTCTCGAGCCACCAGCCGGTACACCAGCACAGTCTTGGTCTGGCCAATGCGGTGAGTACGGTCGACCGCCTGGGCCTCGGTGGCCGGGTTCCACCAAGGGTCAAGCAAGAAGCAATAGTCGGCTTCCGGCAGGTTGAGCCCAAAACCGCCTGCCTTCAGGCTGATCAGGAAGACAGAGACCTGACCACTGCGGAATTTGTCCACCGCGGCTGACCGATTCCGAGTGCGTCCGTCCAGATAGGCATATGTGATCTCCTCGGCATCAAGCCGAGCACGAATCTTGCCTAGGAAACCGGTGAACTGGCTAAAGACCAGCGCCGAATGCCCCTCGGCGACCAGCTCGTGGAGTTGATCGCACAACACGTCGATTTTGCTTGCGGGAACGCCGCTGTGCGATTCGTCTATCAGACTCGGGTCCAGGCTCAACTGCCGCAGCAGTGTCAAGGACCGCAAGATTGTGAAGCGATTGCTGTCCAGATCCTCCACCAGGCCGAGAACCTTCTGCCGCTCCCGCTGTAGGTGGGTCTGGTAGATCCGCATGTGCTTGGGCTGGAGTTCAACCTCGACGATCTGCTCCTGCTTGGGCGGTAGTTCGGCGGCCACCCGCTCCTTGGTTCGCCGCAACATCAATGGAGCGATTCGGCGGCGCAGCCGGTCCATAACTTCGGGATTCTCGGCTCGCTCGATGGGGCGTCGGTAGAACTCTGAGAACCGGTCCGGATGGGGAAAGAGCCCGGGCGCCACGATGGAGAGCAATGCCCACAGTTCCATCAGGTTGTTCTCAAGCGGAGTCCCGGTAATGGCCAGCTTGAAATCGGATGGCAGCCGGCGAGCGCTCTGGTACGTCTTGCCTCGATAGTTCTTGACGAATTGTGCCTCGTCCAAGATCACCCCAGACCAGGCCATGTCGGCATAACGGTCGGCGTCTATGCGCAACAACGTGTAGGAGGTGACCACAACATCGGCGCCACAAATTGCCTCAGCGAGCGGCACTTCGCGCCGGGACTCGGACCCCTCAATAGTGATCACCGAGAGCCCTGGCACGAAACGCGCCGCTTCGGTGGCCCAGTTGATAACCACGCTGGTTGGGGCGACGACAAGGAACGGAGATTCGGTTGGAGCCGACAGCCGCGCGTCACAGATCAGGGCTAGCGCCTGAACCGTCTTTCCCAGTCCCATGTCGTCGGCGAGGATCCCGCCAAGCCCGTGACGGAAGAGCATCCGGAGCCAACGAAAGCCCTCCAACTGGTACGGCCGTAACATTGCCTGCAGGGTCGTCGGCGGGGTCAGTGCCTCCGCCGGTACAGGCTCAGCACCGCTCGCGGACAAAGCGCGCACGGATTTGATCCATCGGTCCGCCTGACCGACGACGACACCGATCTTGATCAACTCGTCCCACAGCCCGACCTGGAACTTGCTGATTCGCAGAACCGGCCGATCCCGATCTTGGATGGCTCTCGCCTCCTCGATCAGCTGACGTAGCTGGTCGAGCTCTGGTCGATCGAGCGAGAAGTAGACACCGGTGTCCAAGATCAAATAGTCCTGGCCCTGGCTGAGAGCGATGAACAACGGCTCGAATGGCACGACCTCGTTTTCAATCGACACCGCGATGTGCAGGTCGAACCAATCCGAGCCCTCATCACTTTCCGACGTTGAGACCTCAATGATCGGCGCGGCGGCACTCTCTCGATAGTCGAGCACGTCCCCGAGCACCGTGACCCGGACGCCTGCAGCCTCGAGCGCTGGAAGCACATGCGCCGCGAAAAGCGCGGCCTGGACACCGCCAAGCAGCACATGCGCCACCGGACTTGCCCGGCCCAAAGCCTCTGCAAGCTGGGGAATGCTTTCGTACGGCAGGTCCAGGTTGGCGAGCTGGCGTCGCTCCTCTGCGACATCACGCACCGATGGGCGGGAGACCGGCTCGTCCAGGTCGAATGTTGCCACCGAGGCGCCAATTCGGTATTCCCACGACCAGTCGAGCCGAAGCCGGTGCTCTTCTTTGAAGGTGGCGGTCAACCGAAGCAAGGGTGGCACATACTCAGGCATCTCGACCGAGCCGTCAATTGACGTGATCGGGACCTTCTGCCTGAGCTGCGGCACGAAGCTAGTGAGAAAGCGGTCCTCGTCGTTGGCTGGAATTCGGAGGGCAGAGCCTCCCTCCGTGAACAGCTGGCGAAGTTCCCGGCTCAGCGGCCGATCAAGCTGATGAAGAGTCAGCGTGGGGGTCTGGGAGCCACCGCTAGGCCCCCAATGGAACAGCCCGTGTCCCGGGTCACCGAGGAGCCCGACTCGGCGCAACATCAGCTCACGACCCTCGTGCAGGATGGCGGGTGCGACAAGCAGTGGACCATCGTCGGGGTGCCGAACATCCAGTACGACCTGCGCCTTGCCTTCGGCCGTCTCAGGCGGGAGCTCCGAACCGGAGACCAGGAGCGCCAGACCGACTTCGACAGACTGCTGGAGCAGTGACCACCACACGCTGGTTACTGAGCCGAGCGACAGCCAGGGCGTTCGGGGAAACACGTATCGGGCGTTGGCACCGGCTGCCGCACGGAACTGAAGGAGTAGGTCGAGGTGGGCAGGCAGATACTTTCGGGTGGCGTAGTCCAAGTCCTCCCAGCTGATACCGGTCCGGATCCACTTCCCTCTCGTGCCGGCCCGCAGTGGCCGCATACGCAGGTCGATCCTGTTCGGTTGGCCGCGATAAGCCGGCAACTGCTCGACATCGAGCTCAAGTCCCAATGGAGTAGCGGCGGCAGGAGGTGGGTCGGGGGCGAGAGCGATCTTGCTGAGTGTTCGTTCCCAGGGAGGTTGGGCGAGCTGTGACGAGACCTGGGCCATGCTGCGGGCAACGATGAGCACAGCGGCGGCATGCTTGCAGTCCATGGCAACCGGGCAGGAACAGACGCCTCTATGTGCGGTCACTGTCCCAGACGCGGACTGAGCGAGCTGAATTGAGGTGGCGTAGTCGTCGCGATAGGTTCCCCGCACTCGGCCACGGATGATCATCGCCCGGTCGTCAAATTCGACATCGGTCACTCGGCCGCTGCGCGCGTACACCAAACCACGGGCGAATGCCTCATGGCCGACCATCTGGACGATGGCATCGTTGCCGAGCAGCGATGTCCACGATCCAGCCATGCTGGCATGCTAACTCTCAGCTGCGACACCGCCGGGTTCTCGGAACCACCGTCAGGACCCCGCTTTCGCGGGCCGGACGGCCGGTGCCACAGTTAGCTCTACGACGCCATCGGGCGCCGTGTCACCGAGCCTGTGGCTCCCCAACAAAATGGAGGATCTATGAGCGATTCGACGTCAACCCCCAGCGAGGGCTACGAAAAGCTGGAAGGACTTGCTGACGGTGGTGCTGACGGCGTCCCGGGCATCCAAGATGGTGGAGCCGATGGTGGCGCCGATAGTGGGGCCGACTTGGGCGCCGGATCGGGTTCAGATCTTGGGGCGGATGCCGGTGGTGAAGCAGCCGAGCGCGATTCAGGATTCCGAGCCGGTGGGGCTGCCGCTGCAGACGCCAGCCCAGCAGCCGGCCAGGGGGTAGGAGCACCCGGAACCTCAGGCCTCAGCGGCAGTGGCGCTGATGGAGACGCGGACGCCGGCGCCGACCGTGGCGCGGACAGCGGTGCCGATGGGGGCGCGATGGCCGGCGGTGATCGTGGCGCTGACGGCGGAGCCTTTGGCGTAGGCGACGGTGGCGCGGATAGCGGCGGCGACGGAGGTGCGGACGGAGACGCCTCGGCCGGTGGTGATGGCGGTGCCGACGACGAAGCGTCAGGCGGGGTTGCGGGATCTGACAGCGGACCCGTCGGCCCGGGAACGCTTGCTGGAGCCAGCGGGTTCGACGGAGGCGCAGACGGTGGCGCCGATGGAGGGGCAGATGGCGGTGCCGAGACCAGTTATGGCGCTGATCGCCAAGCAGCAGGAGCGCCTGAGGGCGCCGGAACCAGTTACGGCGCAGAACGAGGCGGTGGCGTTGAACCCGAGGGCGGCGCCGGATCGAGTTATGACGCTGACCGTAACGCCTAGTGGCCGGATGGACCCGCATTGAGTAACGAAGGCGTTCACAAGGGCGGGGTGCCCGGACGCGATTCCGGGCACCCCGTGCTCTCCCGTCTGATCAGTGTTGAGCCCGACCGCTTCGCCAGCAACTATTGGGGTAAGCAAGCCCTCCTCTCCCGTGCTGGTGAGCTGGGCGGCGACTTTACCGATCTGTTGGACAGCGCCTCCATCGACGAACTGGTCTCCCAGCGAGGGTTGCGTACGCCGTTTCTTCGAGTTGCCAAAGACGGATCGACACTTCCGGACAAAGCCTTCACAGGGCCAGGCGGGGTGGGCGCCGGCATCGCGGATCAGGTCAGTGACGACAAGCTTGTCCGCCTCTTCGCTGATGGTTCAACGCTAGTGCTTCAGGCGCTGCACCGAGTGTGGCCGCCGATCATCGAGTTCTGTCAGCACTTGGCAGCAGAGCTTGGCCACCCGGTGCAAGCCAACGCCTACATCACCCCGCCGCAGAATCAGGGCTTCAGTAATCACTATGACGTGCACGACGTCTTCGTCCTGCAGGTCGACGGCTCGAAGCGGTGGCTGATTCATCCTCCGGTTCTCGAGGCACCCCTGCGTGATCAGCCTTGGAATGATCGGAAGGCAGCCGTTCAAGCGCGATCAGCCGACAACTCCCTCATCGAAGCAGTGCTCGAGCCTGGCGACTGTCTCTACCTCCCGCGGGGCTTTCTTCATGCCGCTAAGGCACTCGGCGGTGTCAGCACACACCTGACCATCGGTGTTCACCCGTGGACTCGATTCGCGGTAGCCGAACAAGTCCTGCACCAGGCGTCCCAAGCGCTCAAGCAGGATGCATCCATGCGGCGCTCGCTTCCAATCGGAGTGGACTTCAATGAGTGGGAGACACTCCGGCCCGATCTCGAGCTGATTCGGCGGTCATTGATTTCCGCAGTGGAGAACGCCAATCTTGGTGCGATCTTCGACACGCTTCGACGAAGCGGACGCGAAGCCCAACGGGCGGCGCCAATTGGGCCACTCCGTCAACTTCGTGACGCCGATTCGATCGACGACGCAACGATGATCAAGCTGCGCCGACACTTAGCCGCCTCTCTTGATCACGTCGGTGGTAGCAGCGTCGTTCGTAGTCGGGCAGCCGACTTTGCCCTTCGAGAGGAAGATGTCGCGCCAATCAAGGGCCTGCTCGAGAGCGGCACTGCCAGCGCGGCTGATCTTGGTTTGGACCTCGCCCGCCGCCTCCTCTTGGCGGGCCTGGCCACGGTTGGGTGACGCAGCCGCAGTCGCGTTTTCGTTGCGCCGATGCAGCACGAGAACGAGCGGATCCGCTGGCCGGCTCCGCACCCCGGACCGGACGTTGGCTGCTGCTGGAGCACCCTGGACCGTGGGCAATAGACGCCGTCGCCGGTGCCGGAATAGAGCCATCGGTTCTGAACCGCTTGAACGTGGCTGCCCACCAGGCGAAGGCCAGAATCCTGCTGATCCGCCGACATGGACGGAGGAACCTCCGCGCCGAGCGGCGCTGGACAGTCACCGGACTCGACCAGGCCACCGTACGAGGCACCTGGCAGTACGACGATGATCTGCTTGCTGCGGCGGACGCTCTCATCAGCGATCCGGAACCCGGCGCTGGGCATACAGAACCGATTGTTCTGGTCTGCACCCATGGAGTGCACGACACCTGTTGCGCGCTACGAGGTCGTCCAGTCGCGGCTGCGCTGGCCAGACGGTGGCCCGAACTTGTATGGGAGTGTAGCCACACGGGTGGTGATCGATTTGCCCCAAATGTGCTCGTGCTGCCGGACGGTTTCTATTACGGCAATCTGGACGCCGAGCTTGCAGTCGGCACTATTGAGCGACACTTCGCCGGAGACGTCGCGACCGAGTACCTGCGCGGGATGACCCGCTATTCGCCGCCAGTGCAGGCGGCGGTGATTGCCACGTACGAGCGCTGTCGGCCGCTGGGTCCGAGCGAGATCAGCGTTCGTGCGGTCGAGCAGACAGGCCCTCACGAGGGGCCCGGCTCAGAAACGATCGTGCAGCTGGAGGTGCCGGCATTGAAGGCCGCTTTTCGAGTGGAGATTCTCTCGGTCCGCCGTCGTGAGGCTCAGCTGACATGCCGCGCGGTCCGAGACACGCCAGCCACCGAATACCAGCTGCGGCGATATGACCGCATTGGTGATCGCTGATCAAGCAGGAGTGATCATGCCGACGATTTCAGTGAGCCGACGACTCGGCTGCCTCGTGACGAAGTTATGCGGCGACTCACCGATTTCGGGCCCGCTGGCGCAGAAGCCTGGCCGAACGTGGATTAGCACGCAGCTGGGTTCATGATCAGGGAACGAACTGGACCGACATGACAGAAGGAAACCGCTGATTGCTCCACTCAAAGACTGACCCGCAAGATCAAGTCATCGTCGGGACCCGGATCACCTCGCCCGTCGGTGTTGCTGGTGGTCATCCATAGGGTCCCATCCGGAGCAGCAGCGATGCTTCGAATTCGGCCATAATCCTTGGTGAAGTACCGCCTTGGCTTGCCAGCGGTTGTGCCGTTCAGTGGCACCGTGAACAGGCACTCGCCCCGGAGCGCGCCAATGTATGCAGTGGAATTGACAATCGCCAGGCCGGCAGGTGAACAGGTGCTGGTGGGCGACCACGTCACCTTCGGTGCTGCCAGTCCTGGCCGGTCTGAGTGTCCTTCGACGGTCGGCCAGCCATAGTTCCTGCCTTTGATGATCAAGTTCAGCTCGTCAGTTCTTTGCTCACCGAACTCTGTTGCCCAAAGCCGGCCGGCGGTGTCGAATGCCAGGCCCTCGATATTGCGGTGACCATAACTCCAGACCCGGTTACCGTACGGATTACCGGGCGCCGCCCGCCCATCGGGCCGGATGCGCAGGATCTTGCCGGTGATCGAGCGCCTATTGGCTGCGGATTCGGAGTTCTGGGCGTCTCCGGTGGAGACGAACAACAAGCCTTGCCGGTCGAACAGCAGCCGTCCACCATGGTGCCGAACGCTGCTGGAAATGCCGGTCAAGATCGGCCTCGGCCTCCCGACTCGACCGCCCGCGAGGCTGCAGCGGACGATCCGATCGTCACTATTCGTCGTGATGTAGGCGAACAGCGTCTCCTCGTCGCCCGGCCCAACGGCAATTCCCATTAGGCCGCCTTCCCCAAGATTCGACGCGCCAACAACGCCGGCCACTTCTCCGATGGAGCTTGCTCTGCCCCGGTTGGAGATCCGAATTATCCGGCCGGAGTCTCGTTCGGACACCAGCGCATCGCCGGACTTGAGGAAGGCGATCCCCCACGGCACGTTGAGGTTCTTGGCAACGGTCCCTGCGATCTTGGGCCTTGGCGGCTTCGTGGTTGAGGATGACTGGGACGGCCTAGCTCTAGTCTGGGTGGCGGTTGGTGACGGAGTCGGGACAGTACTTGAACGAGGCGAGTCCTCAATGGGACTCGATGAGCCGCTTGCCCCACCGCCGCTGTCGGAGCACCCCGTCACGGACCCGACCACCAAACCAGCCGATCCGAGCAGCAGCGTCCGCCTCGTCATCACGCCCTGAATTGTGGCGCGCTCGCACACCGGCTTCACAGAAATCGATCATGTTCTGAGGCCCCGCGCCCTTTACACCAGATCGTGGACCGCGCCATGCCCGCCATTGGCGAGGCCCAGCCGCCAAATTCGGCGAGTAGAACCCTGTAGGGCTGGCACCGACCTCGACCAGCACTCCTGGCTGATACTCAGCTGAGCGCGCTTATAAGCCCTTCTGCAAGACCGTAAATTCGCAGCGCCGAGATGCGGCCATCTTAAAGGTCGTAGTGCACGCTGTAGGGGACGCGCACCACTCGGCCGGTTGCCGGTATGCCGGCGAACTCACCGGTATGGCGGCCGACGAAGTCGAGCTCGACGGCGGACCGCCGGCCTTCGGGATCGACGATCAGCGATTTGAGCTCAGGCCTACCGTCGAACGCCTGCTCATGCGCAAAGCGGATGAAGCCCTCGACCCGTGCTCGGCCCTGAGCCGACTGGCCGGCGCCGATCCTGTCGAGTGTCACATCGTCTGTGAAGAAGTCGGCGAACGAACCACGAGTCGCCAACGCTTGAAAGTAGCCATCCATCGTGACATGGCCCGATTCGGTGATAGTCATTGTCCAAGCTCCTAAGTCGGTTAGTAGGCGGAAAGAAGCGGCGTACCGAGCGCCACTGCCTGGCCCATGCGGGCGGACTCGCTCACGGCATGGAGTACGCGAAGCACCCGCCGTCCATCGGACGCGGTAATGGCTGGTGGGCGCCGGTGCTCGATCGCATCAGTAAACTCCGCGAGCTCCGGGATGAGCATCATGGTGATGTGGTCGCGCTGCATCGTCGGCCGAATGATCGTGGTCTCCCGATACGCCGCGATGGCGGTGCTGTGGACCTCGACGTCAAATTGCACGAAGTTGTGACCGCGCAGTGCGACCGAACCCGAGCCACCGATGACCTGCAGGTCGTAGAAGAAGCTTGCGGCCGACTGCGTCACCAGGAACTGTGCGACGCGTCCATCGCTGAATTCGAGGTGAATGGTCGAGGTGTCATCGGCTCCCGTGTCTGATCGACGGTGAACGGTGGCCCACACAGTTGCCGGCTCTACCGCCATAAACCACAAGGCAAGATCGATCAGGTGGCAGCCGACAAACAGGAGCGGTCCACCGCCGGACTCCGGCTGGGCAATCCAACCATTGTCCAGCCTGGGCGTGCCGATAGAGCCGGTAATGGCCCGGACCTCTCCAACTGCACCTTGCGCCAGCAAGTCATGGACGTAGCGCGCCATGCCGAAGCGGAATGAATAGCCAACCATGCACGTCACATCCGCGCTCGCGGCAGCGAACTCGACCTCCCTTGCTTGCGGCTCGTTGGTCGCCATCGGCTTCTCAATGAGAACGTGCTTGCCAGCTCGGATCGCCGACAACGCCAGTGGTGCGAGTACGTCATGTGGCGTTGCGATCAGCACCGCATCTACGTCAACCGAATTGAGCAGGTCAGCGAGCGATTCGTGAGTGCTGACCCCGTCCTCGAGCGCCGCCATTCGGCGCCTCGCTGCGGCGTCAGGATCGGCACCCGCAACCAGCCGGAGCTTCTCGGAGCGCATCACCGCCTCGGCGAGCGCCCCACCGTGATTGCCACAGCCGACCACTCCGATGCGTAGCGCCTCCGGGTTGTCCATCGAGCACCTCCTTCGTTAGGAAGCTATCGCTCGCGGAGGCATCGTTACAGGCGCGCGCGGTACGCACTCTGTACGCAGTCGGAGTCAGCGCGAGCTGGTCTCGACCAACCCCATGAGGCTCGCAGCCGCCAGCTCGACGGCCTCATTGATCGGTAGGGCCCGGCCGCGACTCCAGGTCGCTTCGAACACCGAGGGAGCAAGGGCGCTGCGAGCCCCCTGCAGCACCCGATCGATCTCCGGTTGCTCAATATCCGGCCGCGGTGCGCCGAGCTCTTCGCGGCGTCGGGTGGCCGCGGCGAGGACACTAACCGCCGTGGCAGTCGACTCCATTGACCCAAGAATCTGCGCCGCAATCTCGATGCAACGCACGGTGGTGGCCGAGCCGTCGTCCCCTATGTTTTGACTGAGCTCGAGGCTGTCACGTGCCAACTCCGCGGAACGCACGATCAAGCCGCGCTCCAGAGTCACAATCGCTAGATTCATGATCGCCGAGCGCTCTCCCATTCGCGTGCCGGTTTGACGCCACAGCACATGGCATTCTTCGAGGAGCGCCTGGGCTTGCTCAAGCTGCCCAGCTCGTCGCGCCTGCTGCCCCAGCTCGTTCAGCACGCCTGCGACTCCCCAGCGATCGGCGAGCCGTCGCTCGAT
>Ga0126312_10003363_pt1 | contig 10792 bp, 13 predicted proteins | sample Plot104A_FD_92537 | JGI IMG/M metagenome (GOLD analysis project Ga0126312, IMG submission 92537) | Serpentine soil microbial communities from UC McLaughlin Reserve, CA, USA - Plot104A | ecosystem: Environmental > Terrestrial > Soil > Grasslands | place: USA: UC McLaughlin Reserve, Lake County... | reverse complement strand
GGAGCATTCGCCATCACCTCCGCACTGCTAGCACAGGTGTCGTCACAGATAAGGGGAGATCGAAGGTACATGGTGCTGCTGAGGATGGACGAGAGCGCCGGAGCCCCTCCGGCCGAGCTGGTCGGCGCCATGGGCGACGCCATGCAGCAGGCATTCGCAAGCGGCTTGATGATCGATGCCGGTGGACTGGCGCCAACGGCCCAGAGCACCGAGGTCAGGCTGCGGGGCGGCTCGGTCATGATCACCGACGGCCCGTACGCCGAGGCCAAGGAAGTCGCCGGTGGTTATGCGATCTTGGAGACCCGCTCTCACGAGGAGGCAGTCGAGAACGCCCGCCGGATGATTGCGATCCATCAGCAGTACTGGCCCGGTTGGGAGGGAGCTGCCGAGGTGCGCCGTATCTCTGAGCCAGACGAGGGCCCAACGGCCGGATGATGCGCCCAGCCTCGGACGGCCAGGACGTTCCCTCGGTGACCATCGCCGAGGGAACCCCTGCGCCCGAGACGGTGATAACGGCAGTCTGGCGGTCCGAATCAGTGCGGTTGATCGCGGCGCTCGTCCGGATCACTCGGGATCTGTCCCTGGCAGAGGACCTTGCGCAGGACGCACTGGTCGCAGCGCTCGAGCAGTGGCCAGGCGACGGGATCCCGGTCACGCCTGGCGCATGGCTCTTGGCGGTGGCGAAGCGTCGCGCCGTTGATCAATTCCGCCAATCCCAGACCCAGCGACGCCGGCTGACCGAACTCGGGCATCGGCTGAAGGAAAACGACATGCCCGATCTCGACGCCCAGGTCGACTACATCGAGGATGACGTGCTGCGATTGATCTTCCTCACCTGCCATCCAGTGTTGTCTCCCGAATCCAGGGCAGCACTCACCCTGCGCCTGGTCGGCGGGCTGACCACCGAAGAGATCGCTGCCGCCTTCCTGGTCAAGTCCAGCACTATGGGTCAGCGGATCTCGCGCGCCAAACGAACGCTCGTAGAGTCCGGCGCCACGGTCGAGCTGCCAGCGGGCCGCGAGCGCCGAGAGCGGCTCGACGACGTGCTGGCGGTGATCTATCTGATCTTCAACGAGGGATACGCGGCCACAGCGGGCCCGGACTGGATCCGACCAGACCTCTGCTCGGAGGCACTGAGGCTGGCGCGGACTCTTGCCGCCATGGTGCCAGACGACACGGAGGTGCACGGTCTGCAAGCTTTGCTCGAGCTGCAGGCTTCCCGAACACACGCGCGTACCGGTACGAGCGGTGAGGCGATCCTGCTGGACGATCAGGATCGCGCGCGGTGGGACCACCTGCTGATCCGGCGTGGCCTGGCGGCGTTGTCCCGTGCGGAGGAACTGGGCCAACCGGCAGGTGTCTACACGTTGCAGGCTGCGATCGCCGCCTGCCATGCCAAAGCCCGCACTGCAAAGGAGACAGATTGGCAACAGATCGCCTCCCTCTACGACCTGCTGTCGCAGGCAGCTCGCAACCCGGTAGTTGAGGTCAATCGCGCCGTCGCCTATGGACGCGCCTACGGACCCAAGGCCGGCCTGGCGATCTTGGCGCCGCTCGCCGACGACTCAGTGCTGGCTGGCTCGCACCTGCTGCCGAGCGTCCGCGGTGATCTTCTCGCCTTAGCCGGTCGATCCGCCGAGGCGGCAGCGGAGTTCCGTCGAGCGGCGGCGCTTACCCGCAACGAGCGGGAACGCCAGGTTCTGCTCCAGAGGGTTGAACGGCTTCAGTTGTAGGGTGACCGCGCTGGCGGAGAGATCAGAGCCACACAAGCGCCGATACGAAGAGCGCCACGCAGGTCAGGATGGGCACCAGGAACAGGCCCCAGGAATCGTCGGAGAATAGTCGCTCGGGGGAGCGGACTCGTGCCATCGGAATTCTTCTTTTCTTGCTGGCGAGCACTTTGGGTGTATCGCGGCCGACCTCCCCGAGAGCAAGATCGTAGGAGCGTCGCGGGTCGCCAGTCACGGGGTTAAGCAACGAATCTCGAAGATCGGAATGTTGGAGACGATTGTTCTCTTGCCGTTATCTGCCGTGACGCTAATTCGTATCGTTCTGATATCCGGATTGCCCAAGGCAGCCCTTGACCGGCTCGAAGACCAGCGAGGACACTGACGCTGAGCCCACGAAGGAATTCGGCCCTCGACGGTGAGGAGAACAAGATGAGCGAGATGTCCGGCGGGTCGGCGGCGAACTCGACCAGCCGCCCGGATGCCGCTGCTGGTGACGTGCCGGTTGAGTCGGATCTGCCGGGCATGCAGGGACTCGATTCCGGCGTCGTCAGTGGGAGTGACGACGATGTCGAGGCACCCGCCAGTGACGATCTTGCCGATGACGCCGGGAGCGTCAGCGGTACTGGCACAGAAGGGACGGCCAGCGGCTCGTCGGATCCAATGCCGGACATAGCAGGGACGGGCAGCCCCTAGACCGGTCAAACCTCGTCGTCGACGTAGACCACAGTCTCCTGCTCGGCAAGGTCGGCCTCGTTCGCTTCCAAAGTGCCGCGCCCGAGCTGCGCAGGCGTCCTCGCAGCAGATTCCTCAGCTTCGATCGGATCGGCAATCGTGTGCTGCTCGGCCCAATCCGACTCAGGCACCTCGTCTCCGGGGGATTCCGCGGGTGTCACGCTCATGAGTTCAGTAAATCAGTTGCCGGCCAGCTTGCCTGCTAGTATCACCGACCGGCCGGCGAAGCTCTGCCTACCGGGCAATAGCAAGGAGACACCATCTCCACATCAGTGCGGAGGTCCGGAGGAGCACGTCGTTTTCCATTAAGACACTGAGCTCGACAGCTGGCTCGTCGAACGTTTTTTGCCATCCGCAATTCCTGCTACGTCATCCGCTAGCCGGTGAGGAGGGTCATGGCGTCCTTGGCGACCGGCGAAGTCATTGCCAAATCGTAACGAGATGGTGTTCGCAGAGCCGTCCCGAACCTGATTAGAGTTATCCAGTGATTTTCAAGCGCGTCGGGGACCAGCGCCCGTATCCAGATCATGGCTACGTGCAGAAACAGTGGGCTGCCATCGCTCCCCATCAGGTACGCCTCGATCAGCTGGTCACCACGAAGCGAACCCTCGATCTCGAGGCGTTGCTCGAGGAGGATTCGACCTTCTACGGCGACCTGTTCGCACACGTCGTCTCCTGGCGCGGTGAGCTGTACTTGGAGGATGGCTTGCATCGTGCGCTCCGCGCCGCCCTGCAGCAGCGTCAGACGATGCATGCGAGGGTGCTTGACCTGAAGTAGCCGCCGGGCGAGATAGGCTGCGCCGAGGGCAGCGGCGAGGAGTTCAAGGGTGATCGGTCGGATCTTCCGCATCGTGCGCACTCCTCTCACCCTGTTGCTGCTTCTTGGAGTGCTGTGTTATGCCGCCTGGTGGGGATACACCAATGTGCTCCGGCCGATTCCATCACAACCGGTCCAGCCGTGCGTTGATCAAAGCATCAACAAAGGTGAGTTGAAATCCAGCCAGGTCACCGTCAAGGTTTACAACGGCGGAAATAAGCGAGGTTTGGCGGGTGATGTCGGCCGTTCCTTACGCGAACGCGGTTTCAATGTCATTCGCACCACTAATACAGCGGAGAAGATTTCCAAAACTGTGATCGTCGGGGCGAACGCCAAGAATCCCGAAGTTCTACTCGTCAAAGGGTTCTTCAAGGATGCCGTCGTGAAAGGCGATAAACGCGTCGATCGTTCTGTCGATGTCCTTGTCGGCAACAAGTACGGGGGCTTCAACAAGAATGCCGAGCGCACGTACGCGGTGAAGACCCGAACGATATGCCTTCCCTCGCACACGACGAGCTCTTCACCGCCGCTCGGTGGCTGAGCTGTCATCTTCGGACTCGTCTCGTAGGCCACGCCACCGAGCCAACCGCCCGGCGCGGGCAACTTCTCGCAACCTGGCTTCGGTACGGTTTCGCTGCACTGCCGGCGTCACGATCAGCAACTCGTCACCTGCCTTGAGCCGTTCTTGGGATGAGGGATAGAACGGTCGACCGTCCCGGATGATCAACGACACGACCGTGTGTCTCGGCAGCCGAAGCTCGGCGACTTCAACTCCAGTGAGCCGGGATGCCGGCGGTACCCGCACTTGAAGCAGGTCCGCCGAGATCATGTCCAACGGCGCTGCCTCCACTGCGACTTCGCGGGCCGACGGATCGTCCAAAAGGCTCAGCCGTCGGGCGGCGAACGGCAGGGTAGGAGCCTGCACGGAGGTGAAGACGATGACGAAGACCAGAACAACGTCGAAGAGGAACTCAGCTCCGTCAAATGCTTGGGATAGCGGAATGGTCGCGAGCACGATCGGAATGGCACCGCGCAGTCCCGCCCAAGAGAGAAAGGCCTGCTCACGAGACGGAATCCGGAACGGCACCGCGCAGAGCAGGACCGACACTGGCCTTGCGACCAAGGTCAGGAAGAGCCCAGCCGCGAAGGCGACCAGCGCGGTCTGCAGGCTGACACGGCTCGGGCTGGCCAGCAGCCCGAGCATGACGAAGAGGCCGATCTGGGAGATCCAGCCGATGCCCTCCACAAATGATCTGGTTGCGGCGCGGTGCGGGAGCTGAGCATTGCCCAGCATCAGAGCGCAGGCATAGACCGCAGCGAATCCGCTGGTGTGCAGCATGGCAGCGGCGCCGTAGGCGAAGATCGCCCAGACCAGCGCTGCCAGCGGGTACAACCCCGAGGACGGCAGCGCGACCCGACGCAGCAGCCAGACGCCAGCCCAGCCCAGCCCGATTCCGATCGCCAGGCCGGCAACGAGCTCGACCGCTATCAAGCCGATCAGCCCAGCGACGCCACCGCTGGGTTCGTCGCCACCGGCGATGGAGCTGGCCAGCGTGACCAGGAGCACCGTCGGGGCATCGTTCAGGCCTGACTCCGCCTCTAGCGCCCCGCGGAGCCGCCGCGGGATCGGCACGTTCCGCAGCACGGAAAAGACAGCTGCAGCATCCGTTGGTGAAGTCACGGCCCCGAGCAGGACCGCGATCCAGACCTCCAGGCCAAGGACATAGTGGCCGAACAGTGTCATCAGCCCCACGCTGATACCAACGCCTAAGGTGGCCAACAGGCTTGCCACTCCTACGGATGGCCGGATGTCGCTCCACTTGGTCGTCAGACCGCCCTCGGCCAAGATCAGAACGAGCGCCGCGAATCCCAGCGCTTGGGCTAACTCGGCGTCCTCGAACTGCACGCCGATGCCGGATTCCCCGAGCACCATACCCAGTCCGAGGAACAGCAGCAGCGATGGTAGACCAATCCGGGCGCCAACCCGGGCCGCGAGGATGGCAGCGATCACTACGACGGCGCTCACAAGGAGTATCGCGTCGATCCGGATCATGCGCACATCCTCCCGGAAAGATCGATGCCCCGTCGCTCCTAGCCGCCGGCGCGAGTAAGCGCGCAAGTGCCTTGACCCGATCCCGTGGGGGATCATCCACGGCTGCTCAGCCCGCTCGCTCGGGACGAGCGGCGGCCCCCTCCGGGCTATGGTCTGACCGCGGTCGGTCGGCATCGGCAGCCAGCCGATGTCGCCGCTGCTGCGGCCCGCCGAGCAGGAGTTCGGTGCGCCAGGTTGGTGAACATCCCAACCCTCGCGTTCGCCGGAGTGGCGACCAGCCAGCCCGGCGAGCGTCAGGGCGATCGGTAGCAGGGCGGCGAGGCCCGTCGGAGCAGGTTCATGTGCTTCTCCTGATCAGTCGTGCGACGCCGATCGATGTGTCGGCCATGCCATAGAAGACGAACGGGACGCCGTCGATCTCGGCGACGGCGGTGGGGAAGACCACGTTGGGGACGGTGCCGACGCGCTCCTCGTCGGTCTCCGGGGCCAGCAGCGGCGAGGCGCTGCGCTGGAGAAGCTCCCAGGGCTCCTCGGCGTCGAGGATCATGCCGCCGACGAAGTAGTGCGTTTCCTGCTGCTGAACTGTGGTCGGATCGATGACCCCGGTGACCCCATGGTGGAGCACCAGCCACCCCTCCGATACCCGTATGGGCGGTGGGCCGCCACCGATCTTGAGTTCCTCCCAGGCGAACTCCGGACCGGCCACGAACCGGTGGCCGCTCCACAGGGTGAGGGCACGGGGGTCTCGCCGGACATCAGTAAGCGGCAGAAAGCTGATCCAGATGCTCTGATGCCGGTCTGGCACCCCAGGTGGGGTCGCCGTGGCCCAGTCATCTCCGGTGAAGGGCCGCAGGAGACCCATCGGCCGGTGCAACACGGCGAGGCTGGGCGTCCCGTCCGGCGCAGTCACCGGCTCGGGGAAGAAGACGGTGTCCTTGTTGTGGAACAAGTTGAGGTCCACGTCGGACCCATCGTCCCAGCGGTAGAGGACCGGCCCCTGGCGCTTCCAGTGACGCAGGTCGGTCGAGGTCGCGATCGCCGTCCGCGGACCGAGTGGCCCGAGGGCCACATAGGTCATCACGTGCAGCCCGATCGCCTCGATCCAGGTGACCCGAGGGTCCTCCACACCGGCGTTGCCGGGCGCGGTCTCCCAGGTCTGCTCCGGTTCCAGCACGATGCCGAGCCGCTCGACCGCGGCCGGCACCCCGGCGGTGATCCTGACCCGGAGTAGCCTGACCCGGGAGACGTTGCCCTTCGCGACGACCCGCGGCAGCAGGTACAGCTCGCCGTCGGGTCCCCAGCCCGCCGCCGGGTTGAGCACACCCTCTGCCTCGCGCGGGTCGTCGGGGTCGGCGGTCATCAGTACGCCCACGCGCACCAGCGCGTACGGGAAGTCCTCGGCGGCCCGCCCCCTCACCCGTTCACCCTGGAGCCGAGGTCGCTGGCCACGAAGTACCGCTGGAAGACGGCAAACAGGATCACCACCGGCGCCGCCCGCAGGCAACGCATGGGCGATGGTGCCACGGCCTCGCCAGTACAGCACCGACAGAGCGTAGCGGCCGGCGCGCCGAAGACGACGGTGCACACGATCACCCCGCCACGAAGATGCCGGAGTTGTTGACGCCCTGCAGCAGGTCGATCCGCGAGTCGCCTGCTCACCCGCGTAGCGCGGGGAAGGGCGAAGCGATCAACCGAGCCGACCCTTGCCCCGGTTCCAGCCCTGCTCTGATCCGTTGAAATGAGGCTCAGATTGAGGTAGCTCAGGGCTTTCGTCCGCCAGATCGTCAGCGAGCGTTTGTCTGTACGGCCTCGGAACACCGACGCGCCAGCAAGTCCAAACACGTGCGCCCGGTGCACAATCTCGGTGTACAGCGGCTTGTGGTGCCATTGGTCATCCTCACCCAGATGGATGGTGAGCCGGCACGCCTGGCCTTGCAAGGTCATCTTCTCCTCCTCTGAAGCAACGCTCGCGGAATGCGTATAGCACCACACCCGCCTGAACGGCTAGCAACGCACCGAGGAGGGTTGCGACGAAGTAGATGAATGCGATCCGGGCATCGCCGGCCTGGATGAGCCTCTGTGTCTCTATTGCATAGGTAGAGAACGTGGTGTATCCGCCGAGTAGTCCGACACCCAGGAAGGGCCGGATGAGCCGATGCGGGCGCCACATCTCGACGATGGAGACCATCAACAACCCGATCAACAGACAGCCCGACAGATTGACCACGAATGTGCCGAACGGAAACCCGCTATGCGCTTTCAGGCAGTGCATCGGAGATCAGTTGCCGTGCCACGGCTCCCAGTGCGCCGCCAACGGCGATCACGGCCACGACGTCCCACCGGCGATGGCCTCTCGGCATGCGGGTCCGTTGGCCATCAGTGCCGCCGACCCTCCATGTTCCGTGTTGGATCATGGCCGCGCCCTACCTTTCATCAGTAGGCACCGTTGGCGACCCTCATGCCGCGGTTGTATGCGAGCCCCATCGCCGTCATGAGCAGACTACGCACCCGGCGGCTGTAGCCGACTCCGGCCTTCCTGGCTCTCCGGGGACAAGCGGACCTGGCAGGTGCATGCCGATATCGCCGGTTTCGGGTGACAACAATGGCGGCGTGGTCCGACTGGCGGTGGCGGCGGGATTTGAACCCGCGGAGGCTTGCAGCTCACGCGCTTTCGAGTTCTGCGGACGGTGGATCGGGCGTGTCCGGTGACATCCGGCCCCGCGTAACGGAAGGCCATTCAGCCCGACGTGGACGCGGCTGAACGTGCCCGAATGAGACCACAGATGAGACCAACCACGCCGCCGGGTCCCGAATCGGATTCGAGTAATCGAGCGAGCGCCACCCGCTCTGGCGGGGCGACGAGATGGGCGGTCCACGCATTGCCGACGGTGGTCCATCGCGGTTGCTGTAAGTCACCCCGCATTCCAAGTCGCCTCTTGGTAGTCCGTGAGCGCATGTGTTCGGTGTCCTCCCCGTCCATCAGCAGCGCGGAGCAGGGAGCGACGCATAGCACCGAGACTGGATTACCAGTGTCGTCCGTGTCAGCCGGGCGAACGGACCGGCTGAATCGCCGACTTCGGCAGGCTGGAGTATTGCTGCATCCCGAATCCGGTCGCCGGCGGCCAGGTTGTCGCGAGCTTGTCAGCCACCCGGCCAACGGCAACTTACCTAGTTTGAATCGAGGGCGAGGCCGCTGGACAGGTCGCGGTAGGCGTTAGCCTGCGCCAGGAGGTTGTTGGCCCTTCTCTCGAATGCGGCGACCGCGTCCGCGCCGGCGGCGAAGCGCAGCGGCGGCTCCTCCTGACTGGCAAGGTGGACCAGCGCGTCGGCGAGCTTCGCCGGATCGCCGCCCTGCTGCCCGTTCATAGCCTTCCAGGCGGTCACTGTCTGCTTCCTCCGCTCCGCGTAGCCCTCGATCGACGAAGCGGCGTATTTGGTCGACTCCGGTGTGAGCAGCTCGGTACGGAAGAAGCCGGGCTCGACCAGCATCGTGCGGATTCCGAACGGAGCAATTTCCGGGGCCAGCGACTCCATCCAGCCCTCCACCCCGAACTTCGACGCGGCATAGGCGCTTGTGAACTCACCGCCCTCAAGGCCAGCGGTGGAGGAGATCGTGACCACCAGGCCGGAGCGTTGCGCACGCATCACCGGCAGCGCCGCGCGGGTGACGTTGACCGGGCCGAAGAACGTGGTCTCGATCTGCGCCCGGAACTCCTCAGGGCTCAGCTCCTCGAAGAAACCGGCATTGAAGTTGCCCGCGTTGTTGACCAGCACGTCGACCCGGCCGAACCTGTCGACCGCGGCAGCAACGGCCGCCTCTGCTTCGGCGGGATCGGTGACGTCCAGCTTGACCGCCAAGAGGTCGACACGTTCTCCAATCGCCGCGCTCACCTTCTCGGGGTTCCGTCCAGTCGCGACGACCGCGTGACCAGCCGTCAACGCGGCGTTGGCGATGTCAACGCCCAGGCCACGGCCGACGCCAGTGACCAACCAAACCTTCTTGTCGCTCATGCTGCTGCACGTCCTTCTGCTGCGGGGGCCGCCTTAGGTCTGTGTACACCACAGGCTCGAGGATCCATCCAACCGGCTCCGTCAGCGGATCCGGTGTTACTCACTTTGGTACTCGGACGTTTGGCCGTCACAGCCTGGGCGGGAAGCCAGGATGATCAGCTGTCGAGTCGGGCGGCCACGTCAACCGGGAAGCCCCGGTGGCCATCGGACCCCAGCGGGTTGGGGTGATGCGGATCAGTGACTTGTCCTGGATGCGCATGGCCTCCCGGTACTCGTCCCAGTCGGGACGCTCGCCGGAGATGCAGCGGATGTACTCGACGAGGCCGTCGGCCGCCTCCGGCATGTGGAGCACCTGGGCGTCGCCGTCGACCTGCACCCACGGGCCGTTCCAGTCGTCGGAAAGGACGAGCACCGTGACCTGCGGGTGTCTCTCGGCGTTGCGGCTCTTGGCCCGGGCCGGATAGGTGGAGATGACGATCCGACCCTGTGGGTCGACACCGCCGGAGACCGGAGAGCTGTTCCTCCGCCGTGAGACGGTCAAGACGCACCTGAGCGGCCTGCTGCTGAAGCTTGGTGCGCGTGACCGTACCCAAGCGGTGATAGCGGCCTATGACAGTGGGTTCGTGACGCGCAGGGGCAACTGGCAGTCGTAACCTGCGGGCTGAGACGGCAGTTCTCGGATCGGGTAGCCGGTGACCGGGAACCAGGCCATAGCGCAACGGGCGTTGGAGCAAAACAGCGTGCTGGGCGGCGGGTCCTGCGCCTCGAGCTGCGAGAAGGCTGATGCGGCTCCATCGCAGTCCATCGCGCCGAGAGCGACGAGCTCGTCCTGCGCTTGAAGCGCCAGTGCGTTCAGGTCGAGGTCCCGGTGGGTGCCCTTTGATAGCCCCCGCTTGATAGGCCCCCGCGCAGTGGCGCAGGCTGACGGCGGATCGCGCGGAGACTCTCGCCTGAGGCGGCGCGCGTAGCCTGAGCAGGTGACGGCGCCGGCGCGGGTGCAGCAGACTCCCGGCTGGCTGCGGGACCAGATCCCGGACCTGCTCGGCTTGGCCACGGCGCTGACCGGCTCGGCCGAGGCGGCCGCCGACCTGGTGGCCCAGACGATCCTCCGCACGCCGCGACGGCTGTCCCGGCAGCCCGCCGCCGCGGAGACGGCGGACGACGACCTGCTGGCGCTGCTCCTGGGCCGGTTCCTGGCCACCCACTGGCGCCGGACCGCCGGCGTCGCCTCAGCCGGTCAGCTCGGTGCACTTTCCCCGCCGGCCCGGGCCGCCGTCGTCCTCCGCGACGGTGTTGGGATGACGCCGCTGACCATCGCGTCCGTCCTGGATCGTCCGCCGGCCCAGGTCAGTGCCGACCTGGCGACGGCCGGTCCCTGCGCCGAGGAGGTGGCGCTCCTCCGGGCCGGGGCAACCGACCTCGAGCAGGTCAACCGCCGTCTCGCCGCCG
>Ga0126312_10003361_pt1 | contig 10793 bp, 11 predicted proteins | sample Plot104A_FD_92537 | JGI IMG/M metagenome (GOLD analysis project Ga0126312, IMG submission 92537) | Serpentine soil microbial communities from UC McLaughlin Reserve, CA, USA - Plot104A | ecosystem: Environmental > Terrestrial > Soil > Grasslands | place: USA: UC McLaughlin Reserve, Lake County... | reverse complement strand
GTCGAGGACATGAACCAGAAGGCCGATGCGATGGGTTTGAAGAACACCCACTTCGAGAACCCGGCAGGCATCGACCAGAAGGGGCATTACTCGAGCGCGCGGGACCTCGCGGCGATAGCCAGGGAGGCCATGGAGTACCCCACCTTCGCCGACATAGTAGACACGGAGCAAGCCACCATCACCACCCAGAGCAGGGAGATAGATCTCGCCAACACCAACAACCTCCTCTACGTCTACGACCAGGCGAACGGGGTCAAGACGGGCACCTCGCCCGAGGCCGGCCCCTGCCTCATCGCCTCGGCCAAAGAGGGCGACGAGTCCTACATAGCGGTTGTGCTCGACGCGGCGGGCGAAGAGTACCGCTTCGACGCCGCCAGGACGGTGCTCGAGTACGGCTTCGACAGCTACGAGCGCGAACCGCTAGCCCGCAAAGACCAGGTCTACGAGGAGCTGCAACTGCCCTTCCGCAGGGACGAGTCGGTAGGGCTCGTCGCCGCAAAGGACGTACCTGGCCCCGAGGGCCCAGGCCTCGAGGTCGCGCGCAGGGTGGCGGCTAGAGAAGCGCCTCCGGCCGCGAAGGCAGGCCAGGAGCTGGGCACCATCGAGGTCATCGTCGAGGGCAAGAGCGTTGGAAGCAGCCCACTCGTCACGAAGACTGGCTACGAGAAGGCCTCGCTGTGGCAGAAGCTGAGGTACTGGTCTAGCGGGCTGGCGATGCGGGTGTCGGGGTGGGTCTCGAGCCTGACCTCCTCCTAGACCACCCCATCCGTGCCAGCCGATAGTGCTATAGTCGCGTTCTCTGGGGTCGAGAGCTAAGGAGCGTCGAGATGGGGGATCTGGACGTCGGGGCTAGGCTGTCCAACTTCGAGTTGCCTGACCAGAGCCACTACCCGTGGAGCCTCTACGGACAGCTCGAGGTAGGGCCCGTGGTCCTCATCTTCTACAAGGGCGACTGGTGACCATATTGCAACGGGCAGCTGGTCAGCTATGCCAGGGATTTCGAGAAGCTCGAGAGGCACGGGGCCCAGGTCGCCGGAATCAGCGTTGACCCACCAGAGCACAACTCGCGGCTGGTGGGGAAGCTCCATCTCCCCTTCCCACTCCTCAGCGACCCGCGGGGCGAGCTCACGAAGCGCTACGGCTTCTGGGACGGAGAGGACGGCGTGGCGACCCCTTCCATAATCGTGGTCGACCGCTCGGCGGAGATCCGCTATCTCTACACGGGCACCGACTTCGCCGACCGCCCCGGCGACGATGAGGTCTTTGGAGCACTCGAAGGGCTCGACGCCTCCATCGAGCGAATTACGGGGGAGCCGGAGCTCATCGTGACGGCGGTGGAGGCCAGCGAGAGCGTCCGTCCCGACAAGCGTTCCCTGACCCTCGAGGAACTCCTCATGTACTTCAGGGGCGTATTCTTCGCCACCACAGCCTTGAAGAAGAGGTTCGGCGGGTGGGGCCGCAAGGGAAGGGAGGCGTTCGACGAACTCGGCAGGTACCAGGAGATGGTGCGCAGGTACCGCGAGGCGTTGAAGGAGACCGTGGAGATCGAACGGAGCGGAGAGGCTTGAACCTTCAGAGCGCTATCGAAACCGCTATGCCGAGGACCAGGCAGAGCACGGCGCCTCCGAGAGCTCCGGCGGCTACGTACAGGAGCCCTCGAAGCAGCGGGCCCGGGAACTTGGAAGGCCCCGGGTGAAGACCGTGGCTCATCGCCAGGAACATCCCGTAAAAAGACGCGACCACCGACACCCCGAACGCCACGAGCGCGGCCATCGCAAGGATGGGATCGAGGTAGAGATCCCTGTAGAGCACGAGCACGACGACGAGAACGAGGGTGCTGATGGTGCTGAGGTGCTTGAAGAACTCGAAGTACCCTCGCAGCGCCTCCCTGCCACGCTCGTCAACCATCAAATCCCCTCCACTGCCGGCGGGCCTTCTCGCAGCTCCGTTTCCCCTCACATCGTGAGGGCATTCTCGCATGGAAGCGTCGCCCCCGAAAGCAGCGGGGGCTCCTCATGGCCCGCGCGTCCTGCAAGCAGGACGCGTTAGGGAGGAGAGGGTGAGAGGCACCCTTACGCGGAGGGACTTTCTGAAGGTAGCGGGTGCGGCGGGTGCGGCCCTGCTCGGTGGGACGGGTTGCGGCGCGGGCGGAGGGCCGGGGCCCAACGTCATCCTCGTGATAATAGACAGCCTGAGAAAGGACCACATTGGAGCCTACGGCAACACCTGGATCCAGACCCCCAACCTCGACGCTCTAGCCAAAGAGAGCCTGCGCTTTACCCGTGCGTACCCAGAGTCCCTGCCGACCCTCTGCGCCCGCAGGGCAATACACAGCGGCACGAGGACCTGGCCCTTCAAAGACAGACCTCTGCAGCAGGCTCACGCGCCAACCTACGGCTGGCTCCCGATCCCTTGGGATCAGGCCACGCTGGCGGAGATCCTCGCTGCCGCTGGCTACCATACGGTGCTCGTAACCGACACCTACCACCAGTTCAAGCCCCACATGGACTTTCACAGGGGCTTCAAGGTGCACGACTGGATCAGGGGCCAGGAGAGCGACCCTTACAAGCCGCCCTCTACGGTCTCGGATGAGGAGATGCAGAAGTACATGATCCACGGCGAGGGTCACAAGGCCCGCCAGTACCTCGCCAACATCAGCGGTCGCCGGCAGACCGAGGAGGACTGGTTCGCCCCGCGGGTGTTCCTCAGGGCAATGGAGCTGCTCGAGGCCTCCAGCCGAAGGGAGCCGTTCTTCCTCGTGGTGGACAACTACGATCCACACGAGCCGTGGGACCCCCCCGAGAGCTACACCCGCCTCTACGACCCAGATGGCTACGATGGCCCCGAGCCGTTCACCTCGCAGTACGGCAAGGACGACTACCTAACGGAGAGACAGCTCGAGCGGATGCGTAACCTCTACGCCGGCGAGGTGACGATGGCCGACCACTGGCTCGGCAACTTCCTCGAGAGGGCCAACGAGCTCGGGGTCATGCAGAACACCCTGCTCGTCTTGCTCTCCGACCACGGCCACGCCCTCGGGGAGCACGGCTACACGGGGAAGCCCCACTACGCGCTGTGGCCCGAGCTGACGGACATCGTCTTCCTCGTTCGCCACCCCGGCGGCAGGGGTGCAGGGGAGACGAGCGACCACTACGCCTCTACCCACGACGTGGCGCCAACCATCCTTGGCTTCCTCGGGATAGAGCCGACCGAGCCAATGCAGGGACAGGATCTCTCGGTGTTGCTGGAAGGCAGGGTTCCCGAGTTGCGTCCCCACTTCACCCTGGGATACAGCGACTTCGCGTGGGCGCGCGACGAAAGCTACGCCATGTTCTCCCGCAACGACGGCTCGCAGGCCAGGCTCTTCGACCTGAGGGAAGACCCGGGGATGAACGTGGATATAGCGGGCTCCAACCAGGATATAGTAAAGCGGATGATGGAAGGATACCTCCTCAAAGATGCGGGGGGACCGCTGCCCATCTACTGACCGAGGCGCATGGCCGGGACGGAGGCCAGCTTGAGACCGTTTCTGGAGGAGGGTGCGGGAAGGCCCCGCGCTCTGTGGCGCCTCCTCATCCAGTACCTCGCCTTCGACAAGGTGGTGCTACCGCTCTTCTTCAACCTGGTCGTGGTCGCGTGGCTGCTCGCCCGCCCCGGCCCGGGGCTGGGACCTTCGGGCGCCTCATTTCTCCCGGGCTCCCCCGCGCTCCCTCTCGTCGGCAGCATCGCCGCCCTGGCGGCGACCCTCCTCACGGTGGGGCTCGCTGGCCGGTTCCTCGACAGGCGTCCCTTCGCGGACTTCGGGTTTCACTTCGGCGGCGGGTGGTGGTTGGATCTCCTCTTCGGGATGGCCCTTGGCGCGCTGCTCATGACCGCCGTCTTCCTCTGCGAGCTCGGGTTGGGTTGGATCACCGTCACAGGCGTGTTCCTGTCGGTAGTGCCGGGAACGCCCTTCGCGCTCGCCATACTCATCCCTGCCGCGGTCTACCTGTGCGTCGGCGTCTACGAAGAACTGCTCGCCCGCGGCTACCAGCTGCGCAACGCGGCCGAGGGTCTGAACCTGCCCTTCGTAGGCTCCCGCAACGCCGTGATCCTGGCCTGGGTGCTATCCTCTGCCTTCTTCGGCTACCTCCACGCCAACAACCCCAACGCCACCCTTTCGAGCACCTTCAACGTCGCCCTGGCCGGTCTGATGCTCGGCTTCGGATACGTGTTGACCGGCGAGCTCGCCATCCCTATTGGCCTGCACATCGCCTGGAACTTCTTCCAGGGCAGCGTCTACGGCTTCCCCGTGAGCGGTCTCAAACCCCTTGGCGCGGTCTTTCTGAGCACGGATCAAGGCGGCCCGGCCCTGTGGACCGGCGGCGCCTTCGGACCCGAGGGCGGGCTGCTCGGTCCCGCCGCGATGGTCCTCGGCTGCCTTCTCATAGCGCTCTGGATGCGCCTGCGCAGCGGCAGGCTCTCCATCCACACCCCCATCGCCGAGGGTCCGAAGCGTGACAGGCGGGCCTGAAGCGCTTTCAGCTACTCGGCAAGAAATTACAGCAAGCTGAGAGCTGAAAGCTGATTGCTGACAAGCTCACTAGCTACCAGTCTTCTTCGTAGAGCTTCGCAGTGTCGGGGCGGACGAAGTAGTCGAGTATCCAGTCAACGAGCACGCGTGTCCTGTTCAGGTTGTGGCCGAGCTCGTAGAGGTAGATGGCCCTCCAGATAAAGGCCCCGATCCGGCCGCTGATCTTGACGCCCATGATGTCCGTGAGGGCGTTCTCGGCGCCGAGGTCTACGAGCTGGCCAAGAGGACGGTAGCGGAACGGGGTAAGCCCTCCTTCGCCCTTTATCTCCGCCGCCAGGTTGCGTCCCGCTACGGTCCCTTGCTGCTCGGCGGCCTGGGCGAGGGCGGGGACCGGTTGGCCTTCGTAGTCCACCCTCGCGCAGTCGCCTAGAGCGTAGGCGCCGGGGTTGTCCTTCACGCGCAGGTATTCGTCGACCAGGATGCGCCCGCGGTCGTCCTTTGGAGCGTCGAGTCCTGCGATGAGGGGCCCTGGGTCTACGCCGGCGGCCCAGACTACCGTGTCGGCCGGGATATCGCGCCCGTCGGAGAGCGAGACGCCGTCGGGCCTCACCTCGGTCACCTTGACGTCGTTTATGATCTCCACCCTCTGGGAGGCGAGCCTGCGCTGCGCGGCGTGGGCGAGGGAGGAGTCTATGCCCTTGAGTATGCGCTCCCCCGAGTTCACCAGTATGAGGCGCACGCGGTCGAAGTCGACGTTGGGATAGTCGTCGTGGAGTACATCGAAGATCAGGTCGTTCGTGTCCGCGGCGGCCTCTACCCCTGTAGGTCCCCCACCGACGAAGACGAAGGTGAGAAGACCTTCGGGGGTCTCGTCCCCGAGGAGCTCTGCCTCCTCGAAGCTATCTATTACCCTGTTGCGGACCCTCAGGGCGTCGCGCAGGCCCTTGAGGTCGACGGAGTGCTCCCGCGCGCCAGGAATGTCGAAGTATGCGGTGCGGCTCCCTGCGGCGAGGACCAGGTTGTCGTAGGCGAAGGTCCCGTGCGTCGTCTTGACCTCTCTGGCCTCGAAGTCGACCTCTGTGACCTCCGCCTGGAAGAACTCGGCCCCTAGCGGCTTTATCCTGCGCCGGATCGAGCGCGCCGCGTGGCGCACCTCCACGTTACCCGAGATGGCCGATGGGACCATGGGGTAGAAGGTAGTGAAGTTCACCCTGTCTATGAGGGCGATCCCAACCTCGGGGTCTCCCTCCAGTCTCTCGACCAGCTCGTCGAGCACCGCCATGCCCCCGAATCCCCCGCCAACTATCAGGACCTTCCTCTGCGCGCGCGAGTAGTAGGTTCCAAGGGGTCTTCTGGGTCTCCTCAGGAGGTTGTATGCCCCCGCCGCGCCGCCGGCCAGCGCAGCTATCATCGCCAGCTTCCCCTTCACAACGCCTCATGCCCTCTTTATCAGGGCTTTGTAGGTCTGGTGGAGGTGATCAGAGATCGCGACGACGGCGAAGATGCTCGCCACAAGGCGCGTAACGGCGGGGGCGAACACCAGACCGTAGGTGAAGAAGGAGGCTACCCACTGGCCTATGCAGAAGTGGCAGGTCAGGAGCTCGCCAAGCGACCTTCTCAGGCCCTCGCCTCTTGGCTTCTCGTCAAGGCTCTTGGGGCTCCGCTTCTCCTCCAGCTCGGTAAAGGGGGCGCGCAGCGGGCTCGTGATCGCATCCTTCGCGAGGAGCAGGCTCAGCTTGTGGGTAGCCACCCCGAGCAACGCAAGGTCCCTTGCCTCTATCCGCTCTGGCAGGGGCCGCCCGCTCTTCCTGGCGATGAGCAGGAAGAGGGCGAGGATCAGGTTGAACGCCCCGGCCAGCGCAGCGTAGGATGGAAGGGGCTCTCCCCCGCCGTCATAGCCCTCGAAGATCCCCTGCGCCGACTCGCCTTCGCTCATGCGTTCTCCTTCGCCCCGTACGCCTAGAGATACCAGGTATCCCGATACCAGATCCACGATAGAAGAGCGGGCTTCTTGCCCGCAAGCTCTACGCAGGATATCCCCCGCGCCTCGCCGAGTCTAAACATTCTCGAAGCGTTGCACGCGGAGGTGAGATTAAACCCGCGTATTCGGGTATAAGCGCAAGGTGTCATCGAAGCGGCTGCCCGGCTACGAGCAGGCTCGCACGTCATAGAAAGGGGCAAAGAGAGCATGACAGAAGACCAGCACACAAGGCAGGACCCTACGCAGCAGTACCCGCAGCCCGAGTACCCGGAGCAGGACCAGCGCGACCAGCACCCTGGCCTCGAGCGGGAGATGCAGCCAGAACCAGACTACGGCTACGAGACCTACCGCGGCACGGGAAGGCTCGAGGGCAAGGCGGCGGTCATCACCGGCGGGGACTCAGGCATCGGGCGCGCCGTGGCTCTGGCCTTCGCTCGCGAGGGCGCGGACGTCCTGATCTCCTACCTCGAAGATGAGGAGCCAGACGCTACCGAGACGGCGAGGGTCGTAGAGGACGCTGGCAAGAGGGCGGTGAAGGTGCCTGGGGATATCGCCGAAGAATCACGGTGCCAGAGGGTTGTCGATGAGGCAGTCCGACAGTTCGGGAGAATAGACGTACTCGTCAACAACGCGGCGCACCAGATGACCGTAGAAGGGATAGCCGACGTCTCCTCCGAGCTGCTCGACCGCACCTTCAAGACCAACATCTACGCGATGTTCTGGCTGGTAAAGGCCGCCCTCCCGCACATGCCCGAGGGGGGTTCGATCATCAACGTGGCCTCCATCCAGGCGTACCAGCCCTCCCCCACCCTCCTCCCCTACTCGTCGACCAAGGGGGCGATAGTGACGTTCACCAAGGGGCTCGCCCAGGAGGTAGTGCAGTACGGGCTGAGGGCCAACACGGTGGCGCCCGGTCCCGTGTGGACCCCGATCATCCCCGCCTCCATGCCGGGCGATACAGTCTCCCAGTTCGGCGGCACCTCGCCCATGGGGCGTCCCGCCCAGCCCGCGGAGCTCGCCCCCGCCTTCGTCTTCCTCGCCTCCCAGGAGTCGAGCTTCGTAAACGGCGAGACCCTCGGCGTGACAGGCGGACAGCCGTTGCCGTAGGCGCTACGCGCCTACGGCAACTGGTCAGCACGCTCCCTTCGGTCGCTAGTCAGCACTTCAGCTTGCCCTGGCCTTGCTGACTAGCTGAGAGCGAGGCCTAGACTAGCGGCCGCAGCGTGCTGACAAGGCGCCTGGCTGCAAGCCAGCGCGCAGGGCTGACAAGCGGAAGCCGAAGGCTGGAGCGTGCTAGGCTACGGCCTTGGGTATCGTCGTCCAGAAATACGGTGGCAGCTCGGTGGCGACGGCGGAGCACATCAAGGCCGTCGCCGGGAGGATTGGACGCGCCAGGGAGACGGGTCTGGACCTGGTCGTGGTCGTCTCTGCGATGGGTAAGACCACGGACAGGCTCTTGAGGCTCGCGGGCGAGGTGAGCAGGGACCCCTCTCCGCGCGAGATCGACCAGCTTCTGGCTACCGGGGAGGAACAGTCGGTGGCGCTCCTCGCCATGGCGCTGCACGACAGGGGTGTGGAGGCGGCCTCTCTGACTGGGCCGCAGGCAGGGATGACGGTGATTGGGCCTTACGGCTCAGGCGTTATCTCGGAGATCAGACCCGAGCGCATCCACAGGCTCCTCGAAGAGGGCCAGGTAGTGATCGTCGCAGGCTTCCAGGGGATGAACGCCCTCGGCGACGTTATGACGCTCGGGCGCGGTGGGTCGGACACCACAGCCGTCGCTCTCGCTGCGGCCCTCGGGGCCGAGCGGTGCGAGGTCTACACCGATGTCGACGGCATCTATACCGCAGACCCCCATCTGGTGAAGGGGGCACGCCGTATCCCCGCCATCTCGCCCGAGGAGATGGCCGAGATGTCCTGGCGTGGAGCGAAGGTGATGCACCCGCGCGCCGTGGAGCTGGGAGCCCTGTACGGAATCGAGATACACGTACGATCATCTTTCGATGAAGGCCAAGGCACCGTGATAACTGGAGGTAACGGTTTGGAGCACCTGGAGACCCGCGAGACCCTGGCAGGCATAGTACACGACCTCGACGTCTCGCGCGTGACCCTGAACGGAATCAGCACCGGCCCAGGGACCCTGAGCCGCGTCTTCGCCCCCCTGGCCGAGCGGGGCATCTCGGTCGACGTCATAGTCGAGAGCGGGATGAGGGAGGGAGCTGCCGACGTTGCCTTCACCGTGCGGCGTAGCGACTTCGCGCGGGCGCTGGGGCTCGCCGGTGAGGTCGCCGCTTCCTTGGGCGGCGAGGTCGAGGGTGAGGAGGACCTGGGCAAGGTCTCCGTGGTCGGGACGGGGATGTTGAACCGTCCAGGCTACGCTGCGAGGATGTTCGCTTCTCTGGGCAAGGCCGGCATCCCCATAAGGATGGTCTCGACCTCGGAGATTCAGGTAACATGCGTGGTACCGGCGCAGAGGGTTGAAGAGGCTGTCCGGCAGCTTCACAGGGACTTCGATCTGGAGGAGAGAGATGTTTAGCGGTACGTTTACGGCCCTTATCACACCCTTCAGGAACGGCGCGGTCGACGTCGAGGCCCTCGAGGGTATGGTCGAGCTCCAGATACAGCAAGGCGTGAGCGGGCTCGTGCCCTGCGGAACCACGGGCGAGACCCCGGCGATGAGCGAGGAGGAGGACCGCGTGGTCGTCGAGACCGTAGTGCGCGTGGCGAGCGGGAGGGTACCGATCATCGCCGGCACCGGCTCCAACAGCACCGACATGGCGATCAAGTACACCAGGATGGCCCAGGAGGTCGGCGCCGACGGCTCGCTGCAGGTAGCCCCCTACTACAACAAGCCGACCCAGGAGGGGCTGTTCAGGCACTTCGCCACGATAGCCGAGAGCACGGAGCTGCCCCTTGTCCTCTACAACATCCCGGGACGCACAGGGGTGACGGTTTCGGCGGAGACCATGGCCAGGCTCGCGGAGATCCCCAACATAGTAGGGGTCAAGGACTCGACGCTCTCCATGAACATGATCGCCGACGTAATCAGCCTCTGCGGCGAGGACTTCGACGTCCTCTCTGGCGACGATCCTATGACCCTGCCCCTGATCTCCCTGGGTGGAACGGGCGTCATCTCCGTCACATCGAACGTCGCCCCTGGCGCTGTCTCCGACATGGTGAGGGCGCTCCTGGAGGGCGACTGGGAGCGAGGCCGCGAGCTCCACTTCGAGCTACTCCCCCTCTTCAGGGCGCTCTTCGTCGAGACGAACCCCATCCCCGTGAAGACCGCCGCCTCCCTGCTCGGCCTCTGCAGCGACGAGATGCGCCTCCCGCTCGTCCCGATGGAGGGCGAGAACCTGCGCCTCCTGCAGGAGACCCTGGAACGCTCGGCCCACCTCCTCCCCACCCCAGAGGAAGTGTGACGAGGATAGCCGTCGTCGGCGCGGCTGGCCGCATGGGGCGCGAGGTCTGCCGCGCAGCCCTCGAAGAGCGTGATATCGAGCTCGTGGGGGGCGTCGTCGAGCCTGAGGCCCCCGAGCTCGGCGCCGACCTCGGCGAGCTCTGCGGCGCTGGGTGGATAGGGATCTCCGCAACGGAAGATCCGCCAGATAACGCCGAGGCCCTGATCGAGTTCACCACCCCCGAGGCTACGGTCGAGCACCTCTCGTACAGGCGGCCCGTCGTCATCGGCACCACGGGGCTCTCCGAGGAACAGCTCCAGCGGGTCGAGGCGGCGGCGGAGGCCGAGCCCGTGGTCCTCGCTCCAAACATGAGCGTAGGGGTGAGCCTGGTGAGGGAGGTAGTGCGGGACCTCTCGGAAACGCTCGGCGCCGGCTACGACATCGAGGTCATCGAGGCCCACCACAGGAACAAGGTGGACGCCCCCTCGGGCACCGCCTTCCTTCTGGCGTGGGCAGCGGCCGAAGGTAGGGGAAGTGACCTCGACGACGTCGCCGTCTACGGGCGGGAGGGCCGTGCGCCGCGCAGGGAGGGGGAGATTGGCATCCACGCGCTGCGTGGCGGGGCTGTCGTCGGCGAGCACCGCGTCGTCTTCTACGGGGTGGGCGAGGAGGTCGAGGTGGTCCACCGCGTCCTCTCCCGCCGCACCTTCGCTACTGGCTCTCTAAGGGCCGCGAGGTTCGTCGCGACCGCGCATCAGGGCCTCTACTCGATGCGTGACGTGCTCGGCGCCTGAGCTAGGCCTTGTCGATCATGAACGAGAGAAAGAATCCCGCGGCCGTGGCGAAAGCGACCAGCGCGCCCCCTTCACGAAAAGCGTCGGGCATGAGGGTGTCTGCG
>Ga0126312_10003360_pt1 | contig 10793 bp, 14 predicted proteins | sample Plot104A_FD_92537 | JGI IMG/M metagenome (GOLD analysis project Ga0126312, IMG submission 92537) | Serpentine soil microbial communities from UC McLaughlin Reserve, CA, USA - Plot104A | ecosystem: Environmental > Terrestrial > Soil > Grasslands | place: USA: UC McLaughlin Reserve, Lake County... | reverse complement strand
CCGTTTGGCCGGGACCAGTTCGAGGTTGCCCGGCGCGTCGAGGTCGCAGGGGCCGGGAGCAGGCTGCCCGCCTCCCGGCTGCGCCCGGAGCGCCTGCGGAGCGCGGTGCGCGAGGCGATGGGCAAGAAGGACGGCGCAGAGCGCATAGCTGCCGCCTTCGCCTCGGCCGGCGGTCCGAGAGCAGCAACGGAGGCACTGGAGAAGCTGCTAAATGACCCGGCAGACAAGCTAACAAGAGAGCAGGTTCGGAAGCCGGTTCAGTAGAGGCCACCAAACCTCAGGAAAGGAGTAACGATGGTGCCAGGTGGGAGAAAGGAGGTAAGGGCATGGCTCGCATCCTTACCATAGACCCCGAGCAAGCCCGAGGACCGCGCAAACTCTTGTTCTGGATGAACAAGCGTCAGTATGGGGGAGTAGTCCCTGGCATACTTAAGATTGCGTCGTACGATCTAAATCTCGGCGTCCCTTCTGGCAGGCTCTACAACTACCTGCACCTGCGCAAATCCTCGCCTCTAACTCGCCTACAGCGAGAGATGCTCGCTACGGTCGTCAACGGCCTCGTCGGAGGCGCTCCCTTACTGGGCCTTCACACGGCGACCGTGCGTCGCCTAACTAAGGATGAGCACCTGAGGGCAGAGTTCGCCACGACCTGGCCTCAGTACGACTTGGACGCAAAGACCCGCGCACTCTTGACCTACGCCAAGCAGTTGACTCAAGAGCCCAGCATGGTGGAGGACTCCGACATCGAGGACCTGCGAGCAGCCGGTTGGGACGAGCGGGGGATATACGAAGCCACGGCGCTCATCTCGTTCTTCAACTTCAGCGGTAGGATGGAAGCCGCTTCGGGTTTGCCGATGGATCGGATACCAGAAAAAGCAAAGGTTCCCGAAGCGAGTCCTGGTAAGCCAACCGTTTCAGCCCATATTTGAGAGTAAACACACTACTACTCGACAAAAGGAGTGACTCAGGCGATGACGGAGATACCGCCTATTACACCCCCAACGAGGGGGATAGGATCGTCGACTGCAAGACCGTAGTTGACTCGGACCCGACGAACCCGAACGATCCGAAGCTCAGGTAGAGAGCCAACATACAAGGACGTGAAGGAGGAGGGCCGGGGCACCAGCCTCCGGCCCTCTTTCATTCTTTAGCCCAGAGGAGAATGGATCCGCCGCTACCCCCGACCGAACCCGGTCGTGTTCGGCTCTGTCCTGCCCCGCTTGCAGCACAGTTGCAGCACGCTCTACAGTATCTTGCGAAGACGTTGGACCAGCCGGCTCCACACGTGCATGAAGCTTATTCCGTAGACCTGCGCATCTCTAGTAGTCGCCCCGTTTTCTCAGGGACGATTTTCAGAGATCCCTAGCCCCCTCACTTCGCAAACCAAGCAGCCCTTCGGAGAGGCAAGATTACTCTAGCCTTATGAATCGTCTGCCGAACTTCGCTGCGAGTCTGGGGAAACCTGCGACTGGTCTTCTGGTGTGCCACTGCGAGGGGGCTCGTGCTGCTCTGCTGGTGCACCATTGGGCGGGCTCTGTTGCGGTTCTTCTTTTGCTGGCACACCCGAAGGGCCCTGCCGTTGACCAGGTTGTGCGGAAGGATTAGCAGGAGGAGCCTGCGATGGTGCTCCCGGAGTACCAGGAGAATAATCCGGCTGTTGATTTGAAGGGCTAGCTTCTTCTTGAGGGATGCTGCTACCCGCACTTTGGCCGCCACCTAGTATCGACGGGAGCGTACTACTCGCTCCTGCGCTTCTACTACCCTCGGCAGAAGACGCTGTAGAGCACTCGTCCCACACCCAACACGAAAGGCTCTTCCCCACGCCCAGCTCAAGTACCGTAACGAGAATAAGGCCCACAATGAACGAAATCCCTGCCGCCGTAACGCTGCCTATCAGCATAGAGCGTCGTCGAGCGCGCGGAAGCGACCCGAACTTAGAAAACAGCAGCCTCATTCTCTCGAAGATTCTTCGCAAAGAAGACTTCTTCTTGAGGCCGCCCGGTATGGTAATCACCGCCCCTGGAACGCGTGCCAGGTAAACCTTCAGGAAGTCGACCGCTACGGTGATAAGCACGGCGGACAAGGCAAGCCCAAGCAGCGTACCAGCGATGCCAAAGCGGGAGGTTAGGACGGTCGCAGCAGGTGAAGCTATCCCAACCGCTAGAACTTTGGGCAAGTCGAAGATGGTCTGATTTTGTTGGCTCAAGGAAGATCACACTCCCTATGTGCGAAACGCATATATTAACTATGGGTACCTCGGGTAAGGAGGTGTGTCAACCCAGCGCTCATCAGTGGGTGTGAGCGGTTTAACAGATCTAGTCCGGCTTCACTTCAAGGGAGGCATATAGCCTCTATTCACCGAAGTGCCGAGAAACTGTCTGAAATGGTTCATGAGTGAGCCAAACGCCTCACCATCAGGCGGCTCATCGCCACGAAGATGAACGCCTCGCTAGTGGTAGCTAGCCTTTCGTAGTCTTTACTCATCCCGCGGTTTTGACCTAACCAAGAGAAGGTGCGCTCCACTACCCACCTCCTCGGTAAGAAGCTCCTGGAGCCCTTGGGCGGCAGCAGCTTCTTCCATTCGATCGCTACCCCCTCCTTGGCCCACCCTCTCACCCATACCCTCATCACTTCGTCTGGTGCCAGCTTCGGCGGATAGCGCACGATCTGTGCCGTCCACCCCAGTGCCTTCTCCACCCAGTCCGCGCCCTTGCCCTCTCCAGAGTAGCCTGGGTCCATCCACAGAAGAGAGAGGCGCTGGGGGAGGCATTCTCGCGCGAGTTCCAACAAGAGCTTGATACCTTCTCGGTCCTGGACCTTTGCGCTATGGACCCGCACTGTAAGCGCTAGGCCCTGGGTGTCCACAAGAAGGTGGCGTTTTCTACTTAACCTTCTTTGCCGCCTTCGTATCCTCGCTGTTCTCCACCTACCACGGTAGTTTTGACCGACTAGCTGTTTTCGAGGCTTCGACGCGTAGTCGAACCGCCATGCCGAGGATAAGATCACCTTTATGCGGTCACGCGGGTTTACTGGCATCTTCTAAAGGGCGATGCAAGGGGACGCATTGATTTTCTGGACACTGGTCGCTTTTCTCTGCGGGTCTATTCCCTTTTCGTTGCTCGTCGGATTCTGGCTGCTCGAAGTGGATATTCGACGATATGGGGATGGTAATCCGGGCGCGGCCAACGTGATCCGAGTGGGCGGTTGGCGGGTGGGCATGCTGGCCACTTTACTGGATTCTTTTAAGGGCGCCGCTCCCGTTGGCGCCGCCTCTTTTCTCATGGGTATCCAGGACTGGCGCATCGTGCCGATCGCCATCGCGCCCGTCGCCGGACACGCGTTTTCACCCTGGCTGCATTTTCGTGGTGGAAAGGCCGTTGCGGTGACGTTTGGTGTATGGACTGGGTTGACGCTGGGCGAAGCTCCAGTTTTGCTGGGCATCTTTTTGCTGTTGATGTATTTCACCGTCGCGGTGAACGGTTGGGCGGTTATCCTGGCGATGCTGGGGTTGCTGGGAGGACTGGTTTTTACCCACCATGAGTTCGTTTTGTTAGGGGTCTGGCTGGGAAACGTGGCGATTTTGATCCTAAAACATCGCCACGACCTCGCCCTACCACCGGGCATCAATCCCGTCGTCCTACGCTTGTTGGGCAAACAATCCTGAGCCTTTCACTGACCGTGGCTGCCGAACTCGTGAGCGATGCGGTTCGCCCACTCGAATTTGCCCAAGGTAAAAATTATCGATAGAAGCAAAATCTTGATTATCATCCGCGGCACGCCTTCTTTTTTGTATCTGCGATCGGAGACAAAAAGCTTCTTAGCGACGATGCCGAAACGGTAATCTTTGGATAGCTTTCGGACCAACGCTACGTCTTCACCGACCTTTAGATTGGGGTCGAATCCCGGGCTCTGTTGAAAGACTTCGCGCTTTAGCGCGATGCAATGCCCCGCCCCGGAGGCTAAAACCCTCTGCAAGGTAACGAAAACCACGTTGATGTATACGTGGATACCATATATCAAGAGTGTAGATCGGTACGGCATATAGAGGGGGCAGGCGATATCTAGGTTTCTTCGTTCGATCCTTTCTAGGAAGTCTTCGAGGAACGTCTCGGGCAACCTGACATCGGCGTCCAAGAAAACCACGATATCGCCGCTGGCTTTTCGTCCCCCTAGGTTTCTCTGGCTGGCGACGGGGGGGGAACCGCTCATAAGATCTACGCCGGGAAACCGCTCTACTACGGAAGCAGTCGCGTCTTGCGAGTTTCCATCGACGACTATCACCTCATGCGCCTTGCGGGTTTGACGAGCGATGTCGGAGAGCAAGGAACCAACGTAGTTCTCCTCGTTCAGGGTGGGAATCACGATGCTCGCCCTCATCATCGCACTGGTGTCTCTACCGTGCAGCCAGAGGCGGGTTGGGTACAGCATAACCCCTGCTCAGTCAGAGCTGCAAGGAGATGTAGGTGGTCATGACTGCTCCCTCCTTCCTGGCCTGCTCTCCTCGGCAGGCTTATGTTTTTGCTGCCCCGTAATCTCTAAGCCCGCTAACCCTTCGTCGCAGGGCTACCACCAACGTGTAGACGAAATCATTCCAGCCGAGAACCGAAAAACCTATTTTCAGCTCCTGACGTCTGGGCATCCCACAGGGGGAGATAAGAGGAGCGATATAGTGCTGGATGAATCCGCCCTCATAGCCAGCTTGCCCGGCTAGGTGCCTAAATATATTCTCTAGCGGAGTGAGCGGACAAACCCGGCTGGAAATGTTAACTAATGAGGACCATAGAACCGACGGGACGTGAAGCCAGGCAATCCAGTGCTTCCACAGCACAAGGAAGCAGCCCAGGAGCGATAAGCCAACAAGGGCAAAGCTAAAACCTGGAATTAGATTTCCTAATATGCGTGCCTTCACTTACTACTTATCCTATCAGCACCCTTAGCAGATGCTACGCGAGTTCCTCTTCCCCTTGAGTTAGCTAATACCTTGAGCATGACCGGAGATAAAAGAAAGTGCATGGTCAATACATACTATTTCTTGCAAAAACATGCCCCAAGAGCTAGGGCGCTGCCCTTTTACCATTATTCACCCAACTTCCGACAAGATGATTTCTCGGCAACTCAGAGGGCATGAGGGGATAAATAGAGGGCCGGGGCTGTTAAGAGGCCCCGGCCCTGACAGAGCTAGCCCTACTACTGTTACTTTGGACCGATGTTCCTCTGGCAGTTAGCTAGCACCGTGTCAGCTGGGTCGGCCATGTAGCCGTTGTCCTCACCGGCTCCGCAGTCGAGGTAGTCGAGATTGTCGCCGTCCAGCCCGTTTAGGAAATCATTGGCGAGGCCGCCGAAGAGCCGGTCTGTGTCGGCTGGGAAGCCGATAGCCGGACCGTACACGTCCGTCACCGAATCTTTGCCTGCTTCACCGAACACCATGTCGTTGCCCGGTCCGCCCTCTAAATGGTAGCTGGGATCATGGCCCGAAGGTGATCCGCCCGGGCTGTCATCCCCAGGGCCGCCAAACACGAGGTCGTTGCCCCCCTGGGCATTGACCCCGTCAGCGCTGCCCCTAGCGAGGATCAAGTCAAAGCCGTTGGTTCCGAGGATCAAGTCGGGGCCTTCGGTGCCAAGGCACAGTCCACCACTACAGGTGATCGTCGGCGGCTCCGGTTGTGCTACTGCGGCGCCCGCCGTCAACACAACCATGAGCCCGATGGCCGTCAGCAGCCCAAAGAGTTTTGTCCGTCCGTTTAGTATGCGCCTCACAAGTGCTCCCTCCTCCCATAAGGGCGGGGCTGATCACCCCCGCCTAACTCCAGCATGCTCCTTGGGCAATGCTTGTAAAGAACGAGGACGTCAAGGTTTAGGAGGAGAGGCTTCGCACCGAAATTCGGATCGTGCCCAGATATTGTGGTTTTATAGGAGACTTACCACTATAAGTATTCTGCCGAGGGCCTTTTGGTGCAAAGCCAGGAGGAGGAGAGTCTGCGCCTAATAGAGAGGGCTGCCTCGTTACCTTTATTCACGGAGCTGCCGAGAAGGTGTCTTCTCGGACTCTCATATAGCTCTTTTTTAGAGTGGGCGATGATGGGTTCGCACCAGCGACTACCTCCTTGCGAAATTATGGCTTAGATAAAGTAAGAAGGTCTGTAGACCTCTTGGTAGCGCTTTGCAGTGAGGTTGGTCTACAACGCATTGTGGGCGCATGAGAACGCTTATTCGAAAGACCTATCTGAGCGAGGCTTCATCTGCGTTTGCGTTATCTGTGTATCTCCTTGACCCTCGAAAAGTTCAACCCCGCTCGCCTCAGCTCGCGGCAAGCTCGTGCTCCGGGCAGTCGACCCTGAGGTCCGACCGCGCGAGCGGCAGGTCGAGCAGTGCGCAGTGGTGGGGAGATTCTTCGCCCGGGTGGGCATCGGGTCTGAAGAAGCTACAGCTCACGCACATCCTCGCCACCGTCACTACGCCCGCCCTCTGCAAGGACGTGATGAGCCCCATGAGGAAGCGCATCACGACCTCCTTCTCCTCCGGCGAAGAAGCGGAGAGGCCCTCCTCGACAGCGTTCGCCCACGTCGAGAGCCCTCTCGCCACCTCCTCACCCGCAGGGGTGAGGCGCAGAGTCGCGACGCGCTTGTCCTCTGGCCAGGGGTCCCTTTCTATCAGCCTCTTCTTCTCAAGGGAGCCGACGGCGTCGCTCACCGTGGCCCGAGTGAGGTCGAACTCTTCGGCGAGCCGGCCCACACGGCGCAGCTGAGGGCCGTGGAAGAGTAGGTGTACGAGGAACTGGGCCTGTATGGGGCTGAGGCCGTGTTCCTGGGCCTCCTCCCTGAGCAACACGCGGAAGGCCTGCGAGAGCCGCTCTAGGGACGCCACTATCTTCTTGTCTACGTCCCCGTGCTGCAAGGACGGCTCGAAAGCCGATCCCACTACTACGAGCACCCCCTAGCGCGGCTGGGGCGGTAGAGCGAGCGCTCACCCCGGCCCTTCTTCTTTGCGCCGCGTCGTCCCAAAGGGACCGCGCCTGATCCCAAAGCTAGTGCTCCCCTTCCTTCACGTAAGGGTGGGCCCATAGGGCGACCTGCATGACCACCGACTTGAACCACGCGTCGTGCATCTTGTCAACCTCTTCGGGACCGTGCTCCCCATTCGCGAGAAACGGCTTTATGGTCGCCGTGATCGGGTAGACGAAGGCGATGATGTAGCGCAGCGGGATGTGGTCCGGCGCATCGTAAGCCCCGTCGGTCTCGTTCTTCTTGGCGGTAGTGTGCCTTAGGGCTATCTCGTGTTGGTAGTTGAGCCACTCCTGGTCATATGGCCGCCGGCAGGTGTCGAGGATCCACTGGCTGAACCTATCACGCACACGCGCCAGGTACTCGGAGTTCGGCTCCCCGGTTTGGGCATTGACGAAGTAGTAGACCAGGTGCGGGTTGTCCCCCACGAAGCCGTACCACAGGTCCAAAATGTCTTCGGCCTGGTCTTCGAGGACGTCGCCGGCCATCCTCAGGTATCTCTCATCCTCCTCGGTGAAGAGAACCGTCTGCTTGAGCAGGTCCAGTTCCTCTAAGGTCAGGGGTGACCTCGCTATCTGCGTAGCTCCGTAGCCGTAGCCGGGGATGCCCCGCTGCCGATCGCCGTCCATCACCGCTCCTTTCTCTCTGTCCTGGACCCCTGATCCAGCGCATTATGTTAGGAGTCCTAAATATAATTGAGCGGCGTTCGGCTTGTCAACGGAGCGAGCGGTGAACAACTGCCCGACCCGGTCGTAAACCGAACCACCGAGATTGGGCTAGACTACTCGGGAAGTGTGCTCGTCGGCGATGCTGCGGGTGTCCGGCACCGAACGTGCGAGCCGATCCAGCTTGGTCATCACCAACGTGTTACCACCACGGCAGGCCACCAGGGCCCCACGCAGCCCGGGATGGCCGCGGTTGGTTCCGGTGAGGCCACGGTCGCCATAGATCCGCTCCGAAGTTCGTCCAAGAGCTTCTGGGCCACGCCTCGGTCGGCATAACCCTTGACACCTACTCTCACATGCTGCCAGGCATGGGCAGCGAGGCCGCCGACGCGATAGGCAAGGTACTAGGTAGAATCTCGGTGGTATCAACCTGGTATCAGAAAGCTCCCCGGTTCTCGCCAGGGGCTTTCGGCTGAGTGGAGTATTCGGCCTATTTATCGCGTTTCTTCTAGTGAGCGATGCTGGGTTGGAACCAGCGACCCTCTCCTTGTAAGTTAGGTCAAGGCTTTCCGGGTGGGTACTCCCCTGCCGGGAGATGCCGCAAAGTTAAGCAGTTTTTGACGTTTCTTGCGCTGGTGCTTTCCTACTCCGTACGGGTGTGTTCGTCTCAGGGTGCATCATGGTTGCATCGGCTAACCCTTTTCAGGCCTGCTCCGTTTCCACCTACGCTGTCGAGACTGGTAGCGTATTGCGGATCATGGTATTTCTGTTTGCCGAAATCTGGCGGGAACGCGCGAGGCTCAGAGTGCGTCTTCGTCGCCTTCGCCCTAGCGTTCGCCTTGCTCTTCTACCCGTCCTCTCGGGTATCGTCGAGGGCTTCCCGGGTGGTCGCGCCGCGGAGGATCTCAATGGACCTTTGGTACTCCTCGGCGGTGATCTCGCCTCGGGCGAAGCGCTCCCTGAGGATCTCCTCTGCTGAGTCTCGAGGCGCCCCCAGTTGCTCGTCCCTACGAACCTTCGGGAAGACACGCATCACTAACCATACTACGACGGCCACGAGCCCACCCAAAAAGGCAATAAGGAGTAGGACCTCCGGCTCCCAGAGTTCGTCCAGCGGACCGTCGCCACGCTGCAGCAAGAGGGTGGCGAGTACCCCTGCCTCCCCGAGGATGTTGGTCATGCCGTGCATCGTGGTCCGCTGTTCCTTGTCATCCCGCCTAGCGTATACTCGTATCGCAGGGTCCACGAGGAGAGCAGCCCGCCTCCCTCGAAGACTGCACGCATAGCTACGAGCCCGTACCCCGCCCGCGCCTTAGGCGCTCCATGACTTCCCGCACGTAGTCTTCGTAGCTCCTTTGCGACGGAGTCTCGTGCAAGACCTGGTAGGACTTCACGTACTCTTCAGCGGAGATTTCGCCTCGAGCGAACCGCTCTCTGAGGATCTCTTCTGCCGAGCCTGTCCGCTCGCCCCGTCGAGAGGGCAAGATCCTGGTCACGCCCCACATCGCCAGAAGGCCTGCCAGAATTAGGATAGCGACACCCCCCTCGATGAGGTCGAAAAAATCTCCTCCTCGCAGTAGCATCAGAAATATCATCTTTGGAGTTCCTCTCCTTCCCGCCCGCTCCTATTCGACACCGGAAGTGTGTAGCCCTCACCTCAAGCTAGGCTTTCGCCAAGATCAAGATTCGATCAAGATCGCGGGTGAGAGACCGGTAAGGTGAACGCGAAGGTCGCTCCCTTGCCGAGGCCCGGGCTCTGAACCCAGATCCTCCCGCCCATTGCCTCTACCAGCGCCCTCGAAATCGCCAGCCCCATCCCCGATCCACCGCGAGCCTCGCCCCGCGAGCGCGACTTATCTACGCGGTAGAACCGCTCGAAGACCCGCTCCAGGTGTTCGGGGGCAATCCCCGTCCCGGTGTCCGTTACCTCGAAGGCAACTTCGTCGCCGCCGGCCTCGGCCTCCACCACGACCCGTCCCCCGTCCGGCGTATACCTGAGGGCGTTGGAGAGAAGGTTGCTCAGGACCTGGACGACCCGGTCGACATCCGCCAGTACCGACGGTAGGGTCTCGCACACCTCACTCTTCAGCTCCACGCCCTTCTCGTCGAAGAGCGGGATCATCCCTCCGACTGCGAGACGCACAGCCTCCGCCGGCGACACGGGAGCCATGGTCAGATCGAGTTGCCCCGCCTCGGCCCGTGACAGTCGCCGAAGATCGTCCACTAGGCGCCCCAGGCGTTCGAACTCCGCGTATAAGAGCGTCCAGGTCTCCTGGGAAGGCTCGACCACCCCCTCGGCGAGGCCTTCTACGTAGCCCCGGATGGTGGACAAGGGCGTGCGTAGCTCGTGAGAGACGTCGGAGATCACCTCCATTCTCCGTCTCTCGGCCTCCTCGAGGGCTCTCGCCATGGCGTTGAAGCTCTGTGAGAGCTCCCCTAGCTCGTCTGCGTCGTCGCGCACCGGCACACGCTCCCCGTAGCGCCCTGACGCGATGCGGCTAGTAGCGGCGAGCACGTACCTCAACGGTTCTACAAACCGCCGAGAGACGAGGAGGCTGGCCAACGCGGCCGCCACCGTGGCCACCACCCCAGCGGCGAGCAGGGAGTAGAGAAGCGTCTGCCCGAAAGCTTCGGCCGGGGTATCGTCCGTGCCTCCCAACAAGAGCGCCGGCTCGAAAGCCCCGAAGATGATCGGAGCAATAATGAGTACGGCCATCAGCAGCGTGAGCACGGCAACCAGGACCACTAGGAAGTGAGATAGGAAGAGCTTGGCACCGAGGCCGCGGGGAAGACGGCGGGATCTCTTTGTGGCCCTGGCTCTCACGGCCTACGAAACCTGTACCCGACCCCGCGAACGGTCTGGACATAGCGAGGGTCCGAAGGGTCGTCCTTCAGTTTTTTGCGCAGGTTGGCGACGTGGACATCTACCACATGGTCGCCACCGAAATAGTTCTCTCCCCACACACGCTCCAGGAGTCGACGCCGACTGAAGACGAACCCCGGGCGCGAAGCCAGGGCAGCGAGCAACTCGAACTCCAGGGCGGTGAGGGACACCTCTTCTCCCAGGAGGCGCACCTCGCGACGGGCGGGGTCTACGGTCAGTTCTCCGAAGCTTAGCGGCGCATCT
>Ga0126312_10003359_pt1 | contig 10793 bp, 8 predicted proteins | sample Plot104A_FD_92537 | JGI IMG/M metagenome (GOLD analysis project Ga0126312, IMG submission 92537) | Serpentine soil microbial communities from UC McLaughlin Reserve, CA, USA - Plot104A | ecosystem: Environmental > Terrestrial > Soil > Grasslands | place: USA: UC McLaughlin Reserve, Lake County... | reverse complement strand
GAGGAGCGGGTGGAGGAGGCCAAGCGCGTCCTGGCGCGGGCGAAGCAGGTCGGAGAGGAGTACGAGGGCGTCGAGGTGGCGACCGCCATGGTCCGCGGGCGCGCCGCCGGCGCCGCGATCGTCGCGGAGGCCAAGCGACGTGGGGTCGAGGCCATTGTGCTCGCCGCCGAGCAGCCCAGCCGAATCCGCGGCGGCGCCCTGCTGGGCGGTCGCGGCCGCGCACGCGACCGCTTCGTGGGGGAGACCACCCGCTATGTGGTCGAGAAGGCGCCGTGCAAGGTGATCCTCACCGCGCCACCGTCGAGTGACGGCGGCGGCGTCCGCGAGGGTGTGGCCCCGTAGCTTGCTGGACCGCTTTTCGAGCAGGCCGATGTAGAGTGGGCCAGGTATGTTCGTCCTCATCGTCGGTTGCGGCCGGGTCGGGTCCGCGATCGCCAAGCAGATGCTCGGCGAGGGGCATGAGGTCTCCGTTCTCGACGAGGATCCCGAGGCCATCGCGCTGCTCAACCGCGACCAGACCGAGACCTGGGAGGAGATCGGCGGGCGCTTCACCGTCGGCACGGCGCTCGAGATCGACGCCCTGCTCGAGGCCGGGATCGAGCAAGCCGACGCCTTCGTCGCCTCGACCGACGGAGACAACACGAACCTAGTCATCGCCCAGATCGCCCGCCGCCGCTTCAACGTCGAGCGGGTCGTGGTCAGGGTGCTCGACCCCTACCGGGCGAAGTGGTACGCGGAGCAGGGGCTACAGACGATCTGTCCCACCCAGACCGCGATCGAGCTCCTCGAGGCGGCGGTGCGCGGCCAGATCAAGTTCGAAGGAGTGGCTGGCTAGCACCATGTACGTGGTCATCGTCGGAGCCGGCAAAGTCGGCTGGAACCTGGCGCGCGAGCTGATCCAGAAGGGTCACGAGGTCACGCTCGTCGAGTCCGACCCGCAGCGCTACGGCGTTGTCGAGGAGGAGCTCGAGCACAGCGTCCAGTACGGCGACGGCTCCGAGCTCTGGGTGCTAGAGCGCGCCGGCATCGAGCGCTCGGACCTCGTGATCGCCGTGACCGGCGACGACGAGGACAACATCCTGATCTCCCAAGTGGCACGCGAGAAGTACGGCGTCGAGCGGATCGTCGCCCGCTGCAACAACCCCCGTAACCTCCAGCACTTCGAGCTGCTCGGGGTCAAGCCGGCGGTGTCGGCCACGGACCTGATCCTGCGGCTGATCGAGCACGAGGTTCCGAAATACGGCTTGGTGCACCTACTCGACCTGCCGCAGGAGCGGCTCGAGATCATCGAGCTCGAGGTCGGCGCGGAGTCCCCCGGCGCCGGCAAGAAGGTCAAGGAACTGGGACTTCCCGACGGTGCGCTCGTGATCTCGATCTTGCGCGACGGTGCCGGGTTCGTCCCCGCCGGGGACTCAGTCGTGCAAGCGGGCGACGAGGTGCTCGTGGTGCTCGACGTCGGCCTCGAGGCGCGCGTCACCGAGCGCTTCGCCGGCCGCTCGGAAGCCGCCTGAATGGCCCGCCGCTCGGTTGACCACCTGTTGATCGGAGGGGGCCTGGCCGCCGCAAACTGCGCGCGCTGGCTGCGCGAGGAGGGTGCCGACGGCTCGATCCTACTCGTCGGCCGCGAGCCCGACCCGCCCTACAACCGCCCGCCGCTCTCGAAGGGCTACATGCAGGGGAAGGAGCCGCGGGAAGAGGTCTTCTTCCGACCCGACGAGTGGTGGGAGGAGCAGCGGATCGAGCTGATGACAGGCACCAGCGTCATGAAGCTCGACCCCTCCGAGCGGGTAGCGACGCTGTCCGACAAGGACGAGGTGAGCTTCGAGAAGGCGCTCCTGGCGACGGGGGCCAACGTGCGCCGCCTGCGCGTCGACGGCTGCGCCCTGGAGGGTATCCACTACCTCCGCGCCCTGGCGAACTCGGAGGCCATCCGCAAGCACGCCTCGCGGTCCGAGCGAGTCGTGCTGATCGGAGGCAGCTACATCGGGACCGAGGTCGCGGCCTCGCTGGCGGCCTCCCAGGGGAAGAGCTGCGCGATCGTGATGCTCGAGGAGGTGACTCTCGAGCGGCAGTTCGGCAAGAAGGTGGGGGGCTACTTCCAGGGCGTGCTCGAGGAGCACGGCGTAGAGGTTCACGGGGGCCAGGAGGTCGAGCGCTTCGACGGATCGGGGAGCGTGGAGAAGGTCGTGACGAAGAGCGGCCTGGAGCTCGACTGCGACTGCGTGGTGATAGGCGCCGGCGTCGTGCCCGAGGTGACGCTCGCTCGTTCCGCCGGGCTCGAGCTCGGTGAGGCGGGAGGGGTGCGCTGCTCCTCGCGGCTGGAGACGTCGGTACCTGGTGTCTACGCGGCCGGGGACATCTGCGAGTACGACAGCCCCGTGCACGGCCGGCCGATGCGGATCGAGCACTGGGACGTCGCCTTCAACCAGGGCAAGACCGCGGCCCTCAACATGCTCGGCCGCGACACCGAGCACGACGTGGTGCCCTACTTCTTCTCAGACCTCGCCGACTGGACCTCGATGGAGTACGTGGGTCCGGGCTCGGGCGACCTGGCGGTCCGCGGCTCGCTCGAGGACGACGACTTCACGGCCTTCTACGTCGATGACGGACGCGTAACGGCGGCCCTGACGGTGGGTCGCTCCGAGGATCTGGAGCCTGCTAAGCGCTTCATCAGCGAGCGCTCCACGCTCGATGCCGCTGCGCTGGCCGACGAGGGCACGCAACTGGCCGCCCTCTAGCTTGACCGGTCACAGGGCTGATGGTTGGATTGCCCCTCCGCTCGGAGTCCGATGAGAGGCACAGCCATCAAGCGGCGAGGGGAGCCTGAATGAGCCCCCTCCAGGAAGCGAGCGCCCACCTCGAGCGCTTCCTCAGCGAGATGCCCATGGCCTTCCTGGCGGTCAACCGCGACTTCGAGGTCGCCTTCGCGAACCCGGAGTGTGCCCGCCTGATAGGCACCGAAGTCGAGGACTTGGTTGGGGAGGTGATCTGGCGGTTCTTCCCAGAGGCCAGGAACGGCTCCTTTCACCGGCACGCCGTACTGGCCCTCGAGGAACAGCGGACCGTCGTGCATGAGGACGTCTATCCCCCCTGCGACCGCTGGTTCAACGTCACGGTCTACCCGGTGGGCCAGGGGCTGGCGGTGTATCTGCGGGAAACGACCGTAGACAGGCTGGCGGAAGACGCGGTCCGTGAGAGCGGACAGTGGTACCGGCGCATCGTCGAGACGGCGAACGAGGGCGTCTGGATGCTGGACGGAGACGACAGGACCACCTTCGTGAATCGGAAGCTCACGGAGATGATCGGCTACGGGCCGGAGGAGCTCCTCGGGAGTTCTCCCCGCGACTTCGTGGACGAGCGGGACCGCGACGTATTGCTCGGCGAGTTGAGGCGCCGTCACGGTGGCCAGCGGGACCAGTACGACGTCAGAATGCGGCACCGGAACGGGTCGTCGATCTGGATCCTGGTCAAGTCGACGCCGTTGATGTCCCCGGGCGGGGACTACCTCGGCGCGCTCGCCATGGTCTCCGACATCAGCGAGCGCAAGCGGACCGAGGAGGCGCTCGAGAGGAGCAGCCGCGACCTGGAGCGCACGCTCCACGAACTCCGGGAGGTGGACGCGAAGCGTCTCAAGCTGGTCACCCGCCTGGTGAACGCGCAGGAGCAGGAGCGGCGGCGCATCGCATTCGAGATCCACGACGACACGATCCAATCGCTGGCTGCCGTGGGCTTGGAGCTCGAGTCGGTCAGGCGGCGCCTACCCGCTCAGGACGAGCAGGCCGAGTCGCTCGAGCGAGTCGAAGAGCGGCTGCGGCGCGCCACGACGGGTCTGCGCCAGCTCCTCATGGGCCTGATGCCACCGGAGCTCGACAGGGGAGGCTTGACCGACGCGCTCGAGGCCTATCTGTCGGAGATGGCGCAGGGGTGGGGGGTCGCCTGGCGGCTCGACAGCCGGCTCGCGACCGAGCCGCCACCGGAGGCCGCCATGGTCCTCTATCGCATCGGCGTCGAAGCGCTGGCCAACGTCGCCAAGCACGCTCGCGCCGACACGGTCGAGGTGGTCATGCAGTCGCGAGATGGGGGGGTCCTCGCGTCGGTCCGCGACGACGGTAGGGGCTTCCCCACGGACGCCGCCTCGGCCACGGAACCCGGGCACGTGGGATTGCTGGCCATGCGGGAGCGCGCGGAGCTGTCCGGCGGCTGGCTGAGGGTCGAGAGCGAGCCTGGCGCGGGCACGACCGTGGAGTACTGGATTCCCTCTTAGCGGACGCCGAGCCGGGTAACTTTAAGGCGCTTAAGCAAAAGGGCCGGAGGGTTAGCAGGGGAGAACGATATGGACCCCTCCGTGCGCGTCATAGTCGCCGATGACCACCCGCTTTACCGGGAAGCGGTGATCCGGGCCATAGGGGACCGTCCCCGGCTCGATGTCGTCGGCGAGGCCGGCGACGCCGAGACCGCCATGGCGAAGATCCGGACACTACGGCCGGACGTCGCGGTCGTGGACTCGAAGATGCCCGGCGACGGCACGTCGGTCCTCGACAGCATCCGAGCCGAGGAGCTTCCAACCAGGGTCCTCATGCTGTCCGGCTACGCGACCAGCCCCGACGTCTACGCGGCGGTGAGCCGCGGAGCGAGCGGCTACCTCGCCAAGGACGTCGGCGGCGAGGCGATCTGCGACGCGATCGAGGGCGTTGCCCGTGGCGAGACCACGCTCTCGGCCGAGGCCCAGAGCGTCCTGGTGGCTTCGCTGCGGTCACGAGGCGGCGAGGCCGCATCTCCCCTCAGCCCCCGAGAGCGCGAGATCCTCCGCCTGGCTTCGGACGGCTCCTCGAACGCCGAGATCGCCCGAACGCTTCACCTGAGTGCGGAGACCGTCAAGAGCCACCTCCGCAACTCATACGAGAAGCTCGGTGCGAAGGATCGGACGGCGGCCGTGGCGCTGGCGATGCGCCGTGGCCTGATCGACTGAGCCGCCGCCCCTCCCCATCCGCGGCTTGGCGGAGGAGCCCGGCCCTACTCAGCTGGGGGGCAGGGACTCGAACCCCGATAACCAGCTCCAGAGGCTGGCGTCTTGCCGATTAGACGACCCCCCAAAGTGAGCTGTGAGGATAGCCATCGCCAGGCGCGAGTCGGGCCCTCAAGCCGCCGCTTGGTCCGCCCAGTCGCGGTAGAGCCGCGCGTACGCTCCGTTCGCTTCGAGCAGCTCGTCATGGGTTCCCTGCTCGGCGATGCGGCCGTGCTCGAGCACGACGATCCGGCCGGCGCCGCGGATCGTGGAAAGGCGGTGGGCGATGACGATCGCCGTCCGCCCGGCGAGCAGGCGCCGGAGGCCCTGCTCGATCTGGGACTCGGTGCGTACGTCCACGTTCGAGGTGGCCTCGTCGAGGATCAGGATGCGCGGATCGGCCGCGGCGGCGCGTGAGAAGGCCACGAGCTGGCGTTGGCCGGCCGAGAGGTGGCCGCCCCGCTCGCCGACTTCGGTGTCATAGCCGTCCGGCAGTCGCTCGATGAAGTCGTGCGCCCCCACTGCTCGCGCGGCCGCGAGAACCTCCTCGTCGGCCGCGTCCGGCCGGCCGAAGGCGATGTTCTCGCGGATCATGCCGGAGAACAGGAAGCCCTCCTGCGGCACGATCCCGAGCTGTGACCGCAGCGATCGCTGCGGCAGGTCGCGCAGGTCGTGCCCGTCCAGCAGCACGCGGCCCGATGTCGGGTCGTAGAAGCGCGCGACGAGCTTGGCAAACGTCGACTTCCCCGCGCCGGTCGCGCCCACGAGGGCGACCGTTTGACCGGGCGGCACGGCGAGGGAGATGTCCCGCAGGGCAAACGACTTCCCGCCGTCGTAGGAGAGGGAGACATCGTCGAAGTCGAGCTCGCCCCGCAGCGTCGGGAGCTCGCGCGCGTCGGGGCGATCCGTGATCTCCGGCTGCTCGTCGAGCAGGTCGAAGATCTTGTCGAGCGCCGCCATGCCGGCCTGGTAGGTGGTGTAGAGCTGTGACAGCTGCTGGATGGGATCGAAGAAGGTCTGTAGGTAGAAGACGAAAGAGGCGAGCACGCCGATCGTCACGGCCCCCTCGACGACCTGGTTGCCGCCGTAGACGAGGATCGCCGCAGTGGCCACCGCGGACAGCAGCTCGACCGCCGGGAAGTAGGCGGCGTTGAGGTACACCGTCCGCATGTTGGCTTCGCGGTTCTCGTCGTTGAGCTCGGCGAAGCGGCGCCGGTGGCGCTGCTCCTGGCCGAACGCGCGCACCACTCGCACACCCGAGAGGGTCTCCTGGAGGTAGGCGGTGACGAGCGCGATCCTCTCTCGCGTCAGCCTGTAGGCGCTGGCGGAGGCGATCCGGAATATGAGGCTGCTCACCAGCAGCACCGGGAAGGTCAGGAAGGTCACGAGCGCCAGCCCCGGGTCGAGCGCGATCAGGATCGCGGCGGTTCCGATCAGGGTGAGCGTGGAGGAGAACAGCGTCACGACTCCGTCGGTGACGAGCTGGTCGAGCGCCTGGACGTCGTTGGTGATCCGCGAGATCACGACCCCCGCCTTGTTGCGCTCGTAGAAGCCGACCGAAAGGCGCTGGAGGTGCTCGAACAGCGTCGAGCGGAGATCCTGGAGCGCGCGTTGGCCCACCCAGCTGACCAGGTAAGTCTGCGCGTAAGTGGCGCCCCAGTTCACCAGCGCGGCCGCGATGAACAGCACGAGCACGACGGTTAGAGCGCTCTTGTCGCCGGCGCGGATGCCGTCGTCGATCGCCTTGCCGGCAAGGTAGGGCGGGGCCAGCGAGGCGCCGGTCGCCAGGACGAGCGCCGTCAGCGCCAGGACCACGCGGGTGCGATACGGCCGAAGGAGGGCCAGCAGCTTGCGCAGCTTGCGGCCGCGGCTGTCCTCGCCGCGAAGCAGGAGCCAAAGCCGGCGGAGCCTGGCCGTCATAGTCCCGCCACCTCCGGCTCGGCGGGCTTGCGGTTCAGGAACACCTGCTCGGGCATGCCCTTCTCAGCGATCTCGCGATAGAGGTCCGAGGTGTCGAGCAGCTCGTCATGCGCGCCCGCGGCGGCCACGCGGCCCTCCTCCAGCACGACCACCTCGTCGGCGAGGGCGATCGTCGACAGGCGGTGGGCGATGACGAATGTGGTGCGGCCCTCCATGACCTCCCGCAGCGCCTCCTTGATCCGGCTCTCGGTCGTGGCGTCGACGCTGGAGGTCGCATCGTCGAGGATGAGGATCCGCGGCTGCGACAGGAGCGCCCGGGCGATGGCCACCCGCTGGCGCTGGCCGCCCGAGAGGGTCAGGCCCCGCTCGCCGACGAGCGTGTCGAGCCCGTCCGGCAACGAATCGATCAACTCTCCGAGCCCGGCGCGGTCCGCAGCCGCGATGACCTCGTCGTCGGGCGAATCCGGGCGGGCGTAGGCGATGTTCTCCCGCAGGGACGCCGAGAAGAGGAACGCGTCCTCGGAGACCACCGCGACCTCCCTGCGGAGAGACGCGGGGTCGAGTGAGCGCACGTCGACGCCGTCCACTCGGACGCTGCCCTCCGACACGTCGTAGAGGCGCGGGATCAGCATGATCAGCGTGCTCTTGCCAGACCCGGTAGGACCTACCAGGGCCACCGTGTGGCCCGCCTCGACGTCCAGGTTCACGTCGTCAAGCACGGGCTCGCCGCCGTCGTAGGCGAAGCTGACGTCGCGCAGCTCGACGTGGCCGCCGCCGGAGGGCAGCGGCGCGGCGTCCGGCGCCGCCACGAGCTGCGGCTCGCGGTCGAGGATCTCGAAGACGCGGGCGCCGGAGGCCACCGCCCGCTGCGCCATGCCGAGCGCGATGCCGAGCATCCGCATCGGCGAGGTGAGCATCAGGACGTAGCCGTAGAAGGCGACGAAGTCGCCGATGCTGAGCGAGCGGTCGATCGCCTGGCGCCCGCCCACCAGCAGCAGGGCCGCGAGACCCAGCTGGGGGAGGAACCCGATCAGCGGGCTGTAGAAGGCGCGCAGGCGGCTGGAGACCATGGACTGGTCGAATACGCGCTTCACGGCCTGATCGAAGCGGCGCAACTGCCGCCGCTCCTGCGCGAACGCCTTGACCACCCGGATGCCGGAGACGTTCTCCTCGGCCTCCGCCGTCAGCTCGGCGATGCGCTGCTGCACCTCCTGGGAGGCCGGCCGGTTGAGGCGTCCGTAGCGCGAGGCCACCCAGACCACGAACGGCGTCGGCGCCAGCGCCACGGCGGCCAAGTCGGCGTTCACCGCCACCATCACGCCGGCGGCGATCAGGATCGTGAGCGCGGACTGGGCCATGAAGATCAGCCCGTAGCCGAGGAAGAAGCGCACTGACTGGAGATCCACGGTCGAGCGCGACATGAGCTGGCCGGTCTGCTGGGTGTCGAAGAAGGCGAGCTCGAGCGAGTGCAGGTGCGAGTAGATGCGGTTGCGCAGGTCGTACTCGACGCCCAGGGAGACGCGTCCCGCGACGAGCCTGCGGATGACGCTGAAGACGAGTCGCAGCAGGGCGGCGGCGACCACCGCCAGGGCGAGCGGCCAGAGGTTGTCGGCGCCCTTGCGGATCTCGTCGACGGTACGACCGACGAGATAGGGGATGACCACGCCGGTGCCCATCGCGGCGGCGGCCAGGACGAAGGATGCGATCACCCCGCCCCGGTAGGGGCGGAGAAACCCGAGCAGCCGCCAGAACGTCTTCATCCGCGGCTTACTTTACTTACTGAAGTAAGCGCGGGTCGGGCCGCCGCGAGCATGAGTTTGACACCGGCGCGTGCGCCGTGGACCCCTAGATTGGCTCGCGTGCGCACCGCATCACCCGTCCCCCGAGCGGGTTTCCACGCAGCGGTGCGCCTTCCCTCCGCGATGCGCCCAGGCCCGGCCACGACCGCCCTGGCGGCGGCCCTTGCCTGCCTGGTCGCCGCGCCGGCTGCCCTGGCGGCCCGGGAAGTCCCGAAGAACGGGATCATCGCCTTTTCCGGTGATCGCGCCGGAGCACGCGTCATCTATACGCGGGCGTCCAACGGCAAGCGACTTCGCATCGCCCCCACCGGCCGGCGGTCGGACCATCCCGCGTTCTCGAAGGTGGGCCGGAGGCTCGTGTTCACTCGCCATGGCAGCCTCGGCTCGCAGCTGTGGGTGACCTACCTGAACGGCATCGGTCTAAGGCGGCTCACGAGAGGCCCCGGAGACGGAATGGCCCAGTGGTCGCCGGACGGCGAGAACGTGGTCTTTGCGCGCGGACGGCGCGGGAGGCGGGACGTCTACACGGTGGTCGCGGACGGTACCCGACCGCACCGGCTCACATTCAGCCGACTCGACGACCACTCGCCGGCCTGGTCGGCGAGAGACAAGGTCGCCTTCGTCCGCAGCACCGGTGCGCACGGCCACGTGTACCTGGTCGCGGCGAGCGGTGGGCCCGCTCGCCGGCTCACCCGCGCCAAGGCGGACGAGGCGACGCCCGCCTGGTCGCCCACCGGGCGGACGCTCGTGATTGCCCGAGGGCGACCGGGCGAGCGGGACCTGTACCGGGTGAGCGCCGACGGCTCACGAAGCCGCCGCCTAACGCGCGTGAACGGAGATGACAGCGAGCCCGCCTGGTCCCCCGACGGGACCCGACTCGTCTTCACCCACCGCCGTGGGGGGAAGCGGCGCCTCTACGTGATGAAGGTCAGGGGCGGCGCGATTCGGCGGCTGTCGTCGCGCAGCCGGCGCGTCCGGCGCCTGACTTCGAGTCGCTCGCGCCCGCGCCTGCCGAGCTGGCAGCCGACGGGCCTCGACCCGGTAGTAGCGGCGGCGGGCGACATCGCCTGCGACCCCAACAATCCCAACTTCAACAACGGCCTCGGCGTTCCGGGCACCTGTCGCCAGAAGTTGACCTCGGATCTCTTGCTGCGCTCCGACCTCGCCGGCATCTTCGCCTTGGGCGACAACCAGTACGAGGATGCCCAGCTGTGGAAGTTCCAGCGCTCCTTCGACCCATCGTGGGGCCGGCTGAAGCCGCTCATTCGGCCCGTCGCCGGCAACCACGAGTACGGGACACCGAGCGCGTCGGGCTACTTCGACTACTTCAACGGAGTCGGCAGCTCGGGCGGGCCCGCCGGCGACCGCAACGCCGGCTACTACAGCCTCGATGTGGGCACCTGGCACGTCATCGCGCTCAACTCGGAGTGCGAGCACATCGGGGGCTGCGGCGCCGGCTCACCACAGATCAGGTGGCTGGCGACCGACCTGGCCACGCACCCGGCGGCCTGTACGGTTGCGCTCTGGCACCGGCCCCACTTCACCTCCGGCGGGCACAGCGACGCGGGAGACATGCTGCCGGCGTGGTCATTGCTCTACGGAGCGAACGCGGACCTGATCCTGAACGGGCACGACCACTTCTACGAGCGCTTCGCGCCGCAGACACCCGCCGGGGTGGTGGATCCCGCGCGTGGGATCCGCGAGTTCGTCGTGGGGATGGGCGGCAAGAGCCGCTTCGGCCTCACGGACCCGCAGCCCAACAGCGACTTCCAAGAGAACGGCTTCTACGGCGTCCTCCAGCTGAGCCTCCGCGAGGGCGGGTACGACTGGACAGCCAGTGCCGCGCCGACGGGCGAGAAGGTCGACGCGGGCTCGGAGAGCTGCCACTGAGGTTAGGAGGGCGCGAGTCGGGTCGTGGCCCATCGCGTCCCACTCCCGCAAGCGACGACCCGACGGTATCGCTGAAGTTTCCGGCAACTATCCGAGCAAGGGCGGAAGGGGCGAGCGGGCGGCGTGGTTCCGGGACAGCGAGGGCAACATGTTCGGCATCGGCGAGGCGATCAGGTGAT
>Ga0126312_10003358_pt1 | contig 10795 bp, 8 predicted proteins | sample Plot104A_FD_92537 | JGI IMG/M metagenome (GOLD analysis project Ga0126312, IMG submission 92537) | Serpentine soil microbial communities from UC McLaughlin Reserve, CA, USA - Plot104A | ecosystem: Environmental > Terrestrial > Soil > Grasslands | place: USA: UC McLaughlin Reserve, Lake County... | reverse complement strand
CCGGGTGATCTCGTCGAGGCGTGCGAGGGCGGCCGCGGCCTCGGCCACTACGGGCTCTGCGGCGTCTGCCCCGGAGTCTGCGGCTGGGGCGCCTGCTGCGGAGGCGCCTGCTGCGGAGGCGCCTGCTGCGGAGGCTGCTGCTGCGGAGGCTGTTGCTGGGGCGCGCCCTGCGCGCCGCCCTGCCCGGGCACCTGCTGGCCGCCGCCACCCTGCGGCGCCTGTTGGCCGCCGGGCGCGCCGCCGGAGGCGGGCGTGCTGTTGGTCTTCGACTTCGGCGCGTTGTTGCACTCCGCGATCCGGAAGTCCTCGGCGCAGACGGTCTTCTCCTTGTAGCGCTCCCGGAAGTCCTTGATGAACCTGTCGAGCGCCTTCTGCTGGCGCTGGGACTTGAGCAGGTTCCGGATCGTGTCCTTCGACTCCTCGAGCGACTGCTGCGACGCCGGCGTGACCTTGGTGACCTCAAAGACGTAGTAGCCGAACTGCGTCTTGACGGGACCCTCGAGCTTGCCCTTCTTTGCTCCGAAGATCGCTTTGTTGAAGGCCTTCTCCTGCTGGCCCTCGGCCACGTCCGGCAGCTTCCCGCCCTGTGACTTCGAGGCCTGGTCGATCGAGTACTTCTTCGCGACGGCCTTGAAGCTCCGGCCGCCACTGAGGGCCTTCCTGGCCTGCTGCGCCCTCGCCTTGCCCTTCGTGAGCACCACGTTCAGGCTGCGGCGCTCGGGCTGTGCGAAGCGCTTCTTGTTCTTGGCGTAGTAGGCCTTCACGTCGGCGTCCGTGACCTTCGCCTGTTCCTGGGTGACCTTCTGGGTGAGCTTCTGCTGGAGCGTCTCGAGGCGGAAGCGGAAGAGGATGTCGTCCTCCTTCATGCCCGAGGTCTTCAGGAAGGCCTGGTAGCGCTTCTCGCCGTTCTTGCCCGGGAAGGCACGCTTCTTCTCCTCGTCGAGGCGGTTCTCGACTTCCTGGTTGGAGACCTTGACATTGCGGTCGTCCGCCTCCTGCTGCACCCATTGGGCCTGGATCAGGAACTGCATGACGTCGCCCTTGAGCTGGTCATACTCCTGCCTGCACTGCTTCCTCAGCGCCGCGGCGTCGGGCTTCTTGCCGCCCTGCGGGGCGGGCTGCTGCTGCTTCGCGGCCACGCACTTCGCGTATGTGGGCGGGTCCGGCGCGGCGGCCGTGGCGGCGCCGCCCTGCGAGGCGCCCTGGGCGGCGCTCTTCAGCCACTTGTCGAAGTCGGACTTCTTGATCGTGGCGTCGCCGACCTTGGCCACCGAGCCGGCGGGCACGTCGTTGCCGCAGCCGGCCACGAGCGCGGCGCCGAGCACGGCGGCGGCGCAGGCGAGCTGAGTGCGGGCGAATGTCATTCGGCGAATCTGTAGCGGCGGTTCGTAAAGCCTGGGTAAGGCACCGGCGAAGCGACCCCTGTGCCGGAGCGATCGCTGATGGTAGCTAAGTCTCACGCGGCCGCAGCTCCGACGCGATCTCGAGAATCGCCTCCGAGGCGGCCACGACCGCCCGGAAGCGCTCGGCCGGCTCCTCGGGCAGGCGCACCCTCACCGTCGAGCGTCCGGACTCGTAGACGGCCTCCGGCAGCCGCTCGCGCAGCGCCCTGGCGCCGCGGGAGTCCAGCTCGATCGGGGCAACCGAAAGGCGGCCCCCGGCGAAGTCCACCGAGCGCGCACCGGCGCGGCCGAGCTTGATGCGCGCGTCCTGCATCCGGATCAGGTTCTCGAGCGGCTCGGGGAGCGAGCCGAAGCGGTCCTCGAGCTCCTCGCGCAACATGATCAGCTCAGCGACCTCGCGGGCCCCGGCCACGCGGCGGTGCACCTCGATCTTGGCGGCCTCGTAGGGCACGTAGTCGGCGGGCACGTAAGCGTCCACGGGCAGGTCCATGCGCACCGGCTCGGGCGCCTCATCGGCGGCGCTGCCGTGCAGCGCCGCCACGGCCTCGTCGAGCATGCCCACGTAGAGCTCGAAGCCGACGGCCGCCACATGGCCGGACTGCTCCCCGCCCAGCAGGTTGCCCGCGCCGCGGATCTCGAGGTCGCGCATGGCGATCTTGAAGCCCGACCCTAGCTCCGTGTAGTCCGACAGCGTCGCCAGCCGGGCGCCGGCCTCCTCCGACAGCGCCGCCGCTGCGGGGTAGAAGAGGTAGGCGTAGGCGCGCTCGCGCGAGCGGCCCACGCGCCCGCGGATCTGGTAGAGCTGGGCCAGTCCGAGCTCGTCGGCACGCTCGACGATCAGCGTGTTCGCGCTGGGGATATCGAGCCCCGACTCGACGATCGAGGTGCACACGAGCACGTCGGCGTCGCCGCGCAGGAACTGCAACATCGTCTGCTCGAGCCGCCCCTCGGCCATCTGGCCGTGAGCAACGAGCACTCGCGCCCTCGGCACGAGCGCCCGCACGCGCTCCGCCGTCTCGTCGATCGTCTGGACGCGGTTGTGGAGGAAGAACGTCTGGCCGCCGCGCCCAAGCTCGCGCTCGATCGCGTTCGTGACGAGCTGCTCCTCGTACTCGCCGACGTAGGTGCGAACCGAGCGGCGGCCCTCCGGGGGCGTCTCGATCACGGAGATGTCGCGCAGCCCGGCCAGCGACATCTGGAGCGTGCGCGGGATCGGCGTTGCCGACAGCGAGAGCACGTCAACCCGCAGCCGGAGCTGGCGCAGGAGCTCCTTCTGCTTCACGCCGAAGCGCTGCTCCTCGTCGACGATCAGCAGGCCAAGGTCGCTGGGCCGCACGTCCCGCGAGAGCATGCGATGGGTGCCGATCAGGATGTCCACGCGACCCTGCCGATACCCGTCGAGCGCCTGGCGCACCTCCTTTTGCGAGCGGAAGCGCGAGACCATCTCGATCGTGAACGGATAGTCGCGCAGGCGCTCGCTGAAGGTACCGAAGTGCTGCTGGGCCAGCACCGTGGTGGGCACGAGGAACATCACCTGCTTGCCGTCGGACGCCGACTTGAACGCCGCACGCAGCGCCACCTCGGTCTTCCCGTAGCCCACGTCGCCGCAGATCAGGCGGTCCATCGGGCGCGCCTCCTCCATGTCGGCGCGCACCGCCTCGATCGCCTCGAGCTGGTCGGGCGTCTCCCGGTAGGGAAAGCTGCCCTCGAACTCGAGCTGCCACTCGGAGTCCTGTGGGAACGCGTGCCCGGCGCGCCGGCGGCGCTCGGCATAGAGGTTGATCAACTCGCCGGCCAGCGCCTCGGCGGCGCGGCGGGCGCGCAGCTTCATCTGCTCCCACTGCTTGCCGCCGAGCTTCGACAGCGGGGGGTCGGACGCGTCGGCGCCCACGTAGCGACTGATCTTGTGCAGCTGGTCGCTCGGCACGAACACCCGGTCGCCGTCCTTGAACTCGAGCTCGAGGTAGTCGCGCGTCAGGCCGCCCACGGTCTTCGTCTCGAAGCCGGCGAAGCGGGCGATGCCGTGGTCCTCGTGAACCACCGGCAGGCCGGCGCGCAGCTCGGTGAACGACGCCATGGTCCCCGCCCGCGGGCCCTCGGCGCGCTCGGCGCGGCGACGGCGCAGCAGCCGGTGCTCCGGCACCACGGCCAGCTTCAACCCGGGCGCCAGGAAGCCCTCGCGCAGGCTGGCGTTCGCGAACACCACGCCCGGCTCGTGCGGCGCCGGCCGCCCGTCGAGGAAGGCCGCGCGCACCCGGGCGAGGTTGTACTGGGCGCGCTCGGCCTCGCCGCGCCGGGCCCAGGCGACGACCGTGCGGTAGCCGGAGCGCACGAGCTTCTCAAGCTCGGGCTCGGCCTCGCGCAGCGACTTGGCCGCGGTGTCGGCGCTCTGGGCGCGAAACTCGTGCGGCTGGTCCTGCGAGATGCTCGACAGCCGGAGCGCGGCGCGCCGGCCAAGCGCCCGCTCGAGGCGCTCGGGGTGAACGTAGAGGTGGTGCGCGTCCTGGTCGTGGAAGCTCGCGGTGACGTCCTGCCAGTAGTCGCGCAACGCCGGCGCCAGCTCCTCCTCGGCCGCCACTGCCACGAGCGCCCCGGCGGGGAGCAGGTCGAGCAGCTCGCCGAAGCGGTCCACCGGCAGTACTTCGGCTACGTCGGGCCGGTCCTGCGGCTCGGTGGACGCGGCGAGCTCGGCCAACTCGCGCTGGTCCGCGCTCAGCTCGGCCGCCGGTTCTATCTCCACCCGCTCGACTTCCTCCAGCGAGCGCTGGGTGAAGGTGGAGAAGAAGGTCAGCCGCTCGACCTCTACGTCGAACAGCTCGCAGCGAACCGCGCGTTCCTCGGTGGCCGGGTAGACGTCGAGGATGTCGCCGCGGATGGCGAACTGGCCGCGCTCATCGACCTGGTCGACGCGCTCGTAGCCTGCCGCGGCGAGGACGCCGGCGGTCTCGTCGAGGTCGAGCAGGCCGCCGCGCTCGATCAGGAAGCCATGCGGCCGAAGCGCCGGGTCGGGCACCTTTTCCGCCAGCGCCACAGCGGACGCCACCAGCACCGCGGGCTCGGCCTCGGCGAGCAGCGCGTCGAGTGCCGCGATCCGCAACCCCACCAGGTGCGGCGGCGGCGCCAGGTGCGACTCGTAGCGCACCCCGCGCGCGGGGTAGAAGCGCACCGGGCGCGGCGCGAGGAAGGCGCGCAGGTCGGCGGCGAGGTCGCGCGCAGCGCGATCGTCGCCGGCCACCACCAGTGCGGGCCGGGCGGGCTCGGCGTCGAGTAGGGAGGCCAGCAGGTAGGGCCGCAGGCTGGACGACACGAAGGCGCGCTGGGGCTCGGCGCGCGCCGCCTCACTGAGGGCCTCGACCTGGGGCGATTCGTGGGCGTAGGTGAGCAGTTGGCGCAGCGACATGGACACGGCTAGCGGCCGCCCGGGTGGCCCGCGCGGCGTCGCGTCGGATTCTAGGCGTCGGCGCGAGCGGCCTCGAGGGCCTGCTCGAACGTCGCGTAGCCATGGAAGCGGGTCAGCAGGCCCTCTCGAAAGCGGTAGCGCTGGCCGAGGTTGATGTCCACGCCGGCGCCCTCGTGCGACTCCGCCCGGAAACGCACGTGAACGACGACCTGATCGCCGAGCTCGCGCAGCTCGACGATCTCGACCGAGATCCACTTCCAGGGCTCCAGGAAGGAGTCGAAGAAGGCGAGCACTCCCTCCCTGCCCTCGTAGACCTCGCTGAAGTCCGGGAAGATCTCGCCCGGGTACCAGCGCACGTCGTCGGCAAGCTCCGCGACCGTGGCATCGAGATCGCTTGCATTCCAGCGCTCGAAGGCCCGCAGCAGGGCCCGGGCGTTGGCGCCGCTCACGTGCCGGTCACCAGCCGGTCGAGCTCGTCGGCCGCCTGCTCCACGAGCGCACGCACGTCCCCATCAGGCTCGCGGAAGCGTCCAAGCACGTAGGCGGACACGACCTCCGGGTCCGTGGAGTCCGGCCGCCCCACCCCCACGCGGAGACGATGGAAGTCCGAGCCGCCGAGCTCGCGCTTGAGCGACTTCAGCCCGTTGTGGCCTGCCAGGCCGCCGCCGATTCTCGACTGGACGGTGCCGAACGGCAGGTCGATCTCGTCGTGCACGGCCACCACGCGCTCCAGGTCCACGCCCAGCTCGCCGCGCGCCGGACCGGCGGCGCGCCCGGCGTCGTTCATGTAGGTCTGGGGCAGCAGCACGCCCACGCGCGGGCCGCCCGGCCCGGCGCGGCCGTCGCTGTAGAGCCCCGCATAGCGCCTCTTTGCGCGCGGCAGGCCCCAGCGCTCGGCGGCCAGCGCGGCCACCTCGAAGCCCACGTTGTGACGGGTGCGCGCATAGCGGTCGCCGGGGTTGCCGAGGCCCACGACCAGCCAATCGACCTTCCCGCCGCCGCGGCGGCGGAAAAGGCTCAGGAGCCCTCGCCCTCCGTGGCCTGCCCGGCGGCCTCGCCGCGCTGCTCGGCCTCCTCGCCGGTGTCGCCCTCTGCGGCGGCCTCGGCCGCGGCCTCTTCGCCCACGAGCTCGGTCTCCTCCTCCACCTCCTCGGGCTCCTCGACCTCGGTCGGCACGACGACCGTGGCGATGATCGTCTCCTCGAGGTCGTCGAGGAAGGCCACGCCCGAGGGCGGGGTCACCTCGGAGAGGTGCATCGTGGCGGCGATCTCCATTCCCGACACGTCCACCGTGACGTTGTCGGGGATGTCGGTGGGCAGCGCCTCGATGTTCAGCTCGCGCGTCACGTGCTCGAGCACGCCGCCCTCCTTGACGCCGGGCGCCTCCTCCGCGCCGGTCAGCTCCACCGAAACGGGCGCCTGGATCTTCTCGTCGAGGCGCACCTCGAGCAGATCGATGTGCACGAGCTCCTCCCGCACCGGGTGGATCTGCTGGTCCTTGACGATCACCGGGCGAGCCTTGCCGCCGCCGACCTCGGCGTCGAACAGGGCCGCGCCGCTAAGCACCTGGCGCAGCTCGCGGGAGTCGACCTTGAACGACACGGCCTCGCCGTCGCTCGAGCCCCCGTAGAGCACGCCGGGCACGTAGCCGGCGCGGCGCAGGCGGCGGGCCTCGCGCGACCCCCGCTCGGGGCGCTCCTCCAGGGCGATCGAAAGGCGCTTGGAATCGGCCATGACGGCTGGCCAGTGTAGCGGGGCGAAAGCGACCCGCTTATTCTCGATGCGGCATGGCGCGGGACGACCAGAACGAGATCCCGAAGGGCCGGATCAGGCGCACCGCACAGGTGGGCTCGGTCGTCGGTGGGGAGGGCGCTCGCTACGCCGGCACGCGCGCCCGCAACTTCGTGCGCTCCCCCGAGGCGGCCGCCGAAGCGCTCGACCAGCGCCACCTGGACGCCGCCGAGCGGATGGTGGAGACGCTTGGCAAGATGAAGGGGGCCGCGATGAAGATCGGCCAGCTGGCCTCCTTCATCGACACGGAGTTCCTGCCGCCGGAGTACCGCGAGCTCTACCAGGACCAGCTCGCCTCGCTGCGCACCGACGCCCCGGCCATGCCGTGGCCGAAGGTCCGCCAGGTGCTCGACGAGGAGTGGGAGGAGTTCCCGGAGGAGCTGTTCGAGGACTTCGACGAGACCGCGGCGGCGGCGGCCTCGATCGGCCAGGTGCACCGGGCGGTGCTGCCGGACGGGCGGCAGGTCGCGGTCAAGATCCAGTACCCGGGCGTGGCGGAGGCGCTGCGCGCGGACCTTCAGAACGCGGGCATGCTCATGCGGCTCGCCAAGGCCTTCGCGCCCGGCCTCGACGCCAGCGCCGCGGCCGGCGAGCTGCGCGATCGGGTGCTCGAGGAGCTCGACTACGAGTACGAGGCGCAGAACCAGCGCTCGTTCGCGCGCGCGTACCGCGGTCATCCCTTCATCCACGTGCCCGACGTGATCACGCGCCTGACCACCGATCGGGTGCTCGTGACGGAGTGGGTGGAAGGCCTGGGCTTCGAGCAGGTCAAGCAGCTGCCCCAGCCCGAGCGCGACCGTTTCGGCGAGATCGTCTACCGCTTCTGCTTCGGCTCGGTCTACCACCTCCAGCACTTCAACGCCGACGCCCATCCCGGCAACTACCTGCTGATGGACGACGGTCGCGTGGCGTTCATCGACTTCGGCATGACGAAGCACCTCGACGAGGACCAGATCCAGCTCGAGATCGCCGCGCTCGAGGCGGCGTTCGATGATGACCCCGAGCGCCTCCGACTGGCGCTGCACGATCTGGGCTTCCTGAACGACCCGCGCAAGGTCGATGCCGAGCTGCTGATGGAGCACGTCCGGGCGATCGGCGGCTGGTACATGGAGGACCGCGAGGTGACGATCGACTCGAGCCGGGTGATGGAGGCGATCGCCGCGGTCTCCGACCCGCGCTCGAGCTTCTACCGGCTGATGAGGCGCGAGAACCTTCCCGCGAACGAGCTGATGGGGCGGCGGATGGAGTCCGGCGTGCTCGCGGTACTCGGCCAGCTGGAAGCCACCCGCAACTGGTTCAGGATCGGCAGCGAATGGTGGTTCGCGGCCGAGCCCGCCACCGAGCTCGGCCGCGAGGAGTGGGCCTACTTCGAGTCGCGCGGCGAGCGGCTCGGCCGCAAGCACTCCGCGCGGCCGAGCACTCGCGGATGACGCTCTCGCGCCGCCTCGCCGCGCGCCCGAGCTGAGTTTTCCTAGCGCCTGCGGCTGGCCTGGGTGATCAGCTTCACGCCGGTGAAGCTGTTCGTGGAAACCTTGCTCGCCCTGAGCCGGTAGCGCAGCCTGCCGCGCACGACGCGCGAGACCCTGACCGTGACGAACGTCTTGCCGCGGCGCTTTGTCACCTTCAGCTTGCGTGCCTTGGCGATTCCCACCAGCTTCTTGCCGCGGTAGATGCGGAAGCGGCCGATGTCGAACCTGTCGGCCGAGCTCACCCAGGAGAGCGCGAACTGGAGCGAGCGGGTGCCGCTGGGGATGTTCAGCCTGCGCGTCTTCGTGGCGCCGGTCTTCTTGAAGAAGTCCCTGTACCGCGCGGGCGCGCTCTGGCAGTTGACGCGGGCGTTGACGTCGTTCATGGCCGCCTGCAGCTCGCTGTCGTCGGTGGCCTTGCGGTAGATGCCGCCGGTCTCCGATGCGATCTGCTTCAGGCGGGCCTCGTCGTCCCCGATGATGAAGCCGAGCCCGACCGTGTGCGTGGGCGGTCCACCCTGGTGCCCGTTGGCGTAGTCGCCCTCGTTGTGGCCGCCGTCGGTCAGGAAGATGCGGCTGTCCGCGTTCGGGTTGTGGGACTTCGCCAGGTCGAAGGCGGCGTTGTAGTTCGTGCCGCCGTTGTCGGACTGGATCTTCGCGTTGAGCGCCTGGGCGAAGGCGGTGCGGTTGGGGCCGATGGGGGCTGGGTCGAAGACCGTGTTGGCCTCGCTGCCGAACTCCACCGCACCCAGCAGCTTTTTCTCATTGCCGGGCGTGCTCATGATCAGGTTCAGTCCCTGAACGCGCAGCCGGTTGGAGTCGGTGCCGGCCATCGAGCCGGAGTCGTCGATGATCGCCTCCATGTTCTTGCGGACCACGCACGAAGCCGCCGAGGCGCTCGCCGCCGTGGCGGTCAGCGCGATCACGGCCGCGCAGACGAGGGCTAGTCCAAGCCGTCCAGCTCTCATGGAGTCCTCCTTCGGAATCGGGCCGCGCGCACCCTCCCACGCTGCTGCCGACGGCGTCAAGGCGACTGGACGAATTCCTCAGAACAGCTGATTCTCGCCAGAGAAGATCTCTGAAACCGAGTCGTCGGTGAACACGCGCCGGATCGAGTCCGTGAGGATGTCGGCGCAGGTGAGCTGGGTGATCAGGCCGGGCGGGCCGTCGCGAAGCGGCACGGTGTCGGTCACGACGATGCCCGCCAGCGGCGAGGCCTCGAGGATCTCGAAGGCGTTGCCGGAGAAGACGCCGTGCGTGGCGACCGCGTAGACCTTGTTGGCGCCCTCGTCGAGCACGGTCTGGGCCGCCGCGCGGAGCGTGCCGCCGGTGTCGATGATGTCGTCGACGATCACCGCGGTCTTGTCCTTGACGTCGCCGATCACGTAGCCGATCTCCGCAACCTGCTGCGCGGGCCGCTCCTTCTCGAGCAGCGCGTAGGGAGCGCCCACCTTCTGGGCGAACTTGCGGACGAGCTTCACACGCCCCGCGTCGGGAGCGATGACCACGAGCTCCTCTTCGTCCCTCAGCCGGTCCTGGACAAACTGGGTGAGGATCGGCATGGCGGTCATGTGGTCGACGGGCCGCGAGAAGAAGCCCTGCACCTGGCCGGCGTGGAGGTCCATCGTGACCAGGCGGTCGATGCCGGCCACCTCGAGGAGCTCGGCCATGAGCCGGGCGCTGATCGGCTCGCGCGGAGCCGACTTCTTGTCCTGGCGCGAGTAGCCGTACCAGGGGGTGACGGCGATGATGCGGTGGGCCGAGGCGTGCTTGGCCGCGTGCACCATCAGCAGCAGCTCCATGAGCGCGTCGTTCACCGTGAGGCCTTCCCGCTCCGACCCGCAGACCGACTGGACGATGAAGATGTCCGCGCCGCGGATCGACTCCTCATAGCGGCAGTAGACCTCGCCGTCGGAGAACGTCTTCAGCCCCGCGTCGGTGGGGGCCACCCCCAGCCGCTCGGCGATCTGGGCGCCCAGCGCGCGGCTGGCGCGGCCGGGCGCCACCATCATCCGCTTGTCGTAGCCGGCGCCGACGCTCGTCTGGAGCGAGGGCGCCGTCATCGTGTCGAGGGGCTTGCTCATTCGGCCTTTTCGTCCACGCGGTCCGCGAATCCCTCGACGTTCTTCTGGTCCGGCCTGGCAATTCCGAGCGCACCGTCGGGCACGTCTTCGGTGATCACGGACCCGGCCCCAGTGTACGCGCCGTCGCCGACATCCACGGGCGCCACCAGCGAGGTGTGAATGCCCGTCTTCACGCGTTTTCCGAGCTTCGTGCGGTGCTTCTTGCGACCGTCATAGTTGGCGGTGATCGTGCTGGCGCCGAGGTTGGCGTCGTCGCCCACGTCGGCGTCGCCGACGTAGGAGAGGTGGGGAATCTTCGCCCCGGCGCCCACGTCCGAGTTCTTCACCTCCACGAAGGTCCCGACCTTGGCGCCGGCGCCGATCACCGCGCCCGGGCGCAGGTAGGCGAACGGACCCACCACGGCACCCTCGTGAACCTCGGCCTCGAGCAGGTAGGAGTGCGGCACGCGCACGCCGTCGCCCACCCGAGAGTCCACGATCGTCGTGTGCGGCCCGAGCTCGGCGCCGCCGCCCACCCACGTGTGCCCGAGCAGGCTGCAACCCGGGCCCACCACCGTGTCCTCGCCGATCTCGACGCCGGCCTCCACACGCGTGGTCTGCGGGGACAGGAAGGTCACGCCCGCCTGCGCATGCTCGGCGAGGATGCGCTGT
>Ga0126312_10003357_pt1 | contig 10796 bp, 9 predicted proteins | sample Plot104A_FD_92537 | JGI IMG/M metagenome (GOLD analysis project Ga0126312, IMG submission 92537) | Serpentine soil microbial communities from UC McLaughlin Reserve, CA, USA - Plot104A | ecosystem: Environmental > Terrestrial > Soil > Grasslands | place: USA: UC McLaughlin Reserve, Lake County... | reverse complement strand
GCGTGAAGTGTCTTCATGGAATTTACATGCACAAGTCATTGGACTTTATGTCAATGACAAACGAGAGATTGAGGAAGTAAAATAACTATAGGGCTTTCTGAATCCTGTTGCTGTGAGCTTCATCAAATGAAGTTAATAATAATAAGAATTAGATTTACTTTGGAGTCCTCAACTGAACAAAAAGAGGGCATACTCCACGAGGAGCATCGGGCACAATAATCACATGGCAACTTACATCCTATGCTCTTTGTACTGAACTAACAAAACATGGTCACAGCGTAGACTGTTATTGATACAAAGGCGGGCCCGTCGGGATTTGAATAAAAATTTATTTGAGTCCAAAGATCCAATCTCGGCAGTCTATTAGAGCATTTAGCTACTTTCTATTCATCAAGCATTCTTTACACCAGTATTCGCATCCGCTTACTTTTGTATGGCCCTCTACAAACACTGGAAATAGTTCTTCGCTTTTCCTACCACAATTATTACAAATACCGCTATTCGCTGTAGACATTTCTATGACATTGAATTATAGAGATTCGACAGAAAAACCTTCACAAACCATGTATAATATAATTTGCAATGGACTCGTCGGAATTGGATTCCTGCATGCAATAGGGTTCTATTGTCACTTAGTAGCGCCTTGGTGCATGAAAGACTGTGTTGGATTAAACGCAATAACTACAAATCAGATTTTTTGGTTTCTGTAGAATTACTTATCTTTGTAACTGCATGACAATATAGTCCACAGTTTTGAGAATTAGCGCTGCAGTTTACTTATATTTATCCTCCTTCTATGACTTTCAGAAATGGTAATCTATTGCTTAGCATTACCTTATCTTCCAGGAGGAATAGAACTACAAAAGAAGTTTGTACAGGAAAACGGTAATACCAAAGAACATGACGAATTCTTTAGAATTGCTGGCATTTCTCAAGAACACATTTGGATTCAGCGGAGTCCGCCAGGCAGCGGTGCTCCTGATCTTGAAGTAGTTAGTATAGAGACAGATGACCTTGCCAATATGCTAAAAGAATATGCTACTTCAAACCATCCATGGGCCATAAAGTTTCGTGAATTTGTAAAGAAAGCATTTGGAGTAGACTTCTCAGGTCCTCCACCACCGCTTAATGAGAATATAGTAGATTGGAGGAAGCAGAACATTTGAGTGTATGAGGATTTGATATAGCGTAAACCTTCTCTAATTTTAGTTTCTAGTCATTCAGTCATTTGTCGCTATTTCATCCTTGTGGTTTTTTCGTCATTACTCCATACAAAGCACCGATACTAGAACTCACATGATTAGCGGCCCCAGAGGGTTCCGGTGGAAACAACTTCATAATTGAGACCCAATGCAACTAAGGGCAGGATTCTTTGGTGGGACACAGAAGGATATCAACTTATTCCCTTTTATCGTACCAATATACAGATGAAAAAGTACAACTGCTGCAAACAAAAGGATTGCAGTATCACCCTTGCCAACGGTATATTTGGGCTTGTGTTTAGAGGGAATGTGTTGTTTTTACCACCTCTGGACTCACGATCGGGGAGGATATTTACGATGGTGACCAACTGTAAAATGGTTTGGTAAGCCTAAGGCCCTGTGTTCTTATCTCTTCTAGGACTTCTTTCCATTTCCTTTTCCAGAATAAAAAAGTGAAACCGATTGCCAACCCTGCTGTATAAGGCGTGACTGTAAGTAATAGCTCGCTGACCGAGACTATTCTTCCATGTTCGTGGTTATTACTACCCCCCACACTACCAATACTATGAGCGTAAGCCGTCTCGACCAAAAAAGATGAGAAAATGATGATGGCAGCGTAACATAATACCACTGCACAATCCCTTTCGGCGTGGTCAAGGCTTTCATCTGGTGATTGGCACTTTTGTGTGATTAGTACCAAAGAGTATCTTTGGCAAGAAGATTAGCAGCGCAAACGCAGTCAAGAACAAGCTATGAGCAGTTAATGCAAGGGTACTAACAAGCGGATCTGGGTTATCGGAGCCGTTCAATAACACTTGAGATATTGATCCGTCCTGTAATGTGTGGAATGCTACATCTAACGCCATACCTGCCACGCCAACCATCCCTATGATCCATAACTGTTTTATGCTGCGACCTTTCTTTAGAACGGCCCAATTACGATGATCGGGGGCCTGCGATGCATGGGAATTTACGAAGAAAAGTTTTGGTAGGACAATCAGCAGTGCAAATGCTGTAAGGAATGTAATGTGACCTACCCAAGAGAGTGTAGCTATTTCCGGCGACGAAGTTAGAACCATCTGACCTGTCGAGAAATCTGCTCCATCGAATATGATTGTTAGCGGTGTTCCAGAATCAAGTGTATGAAAGACAGCATCCAGCCCTAGTCCAGCTACTCCAACAATAGAGAGAATCCATAGTCTTCTTACGGTCCAACCTCTTCTCAGAAGAACCAGTGTGTTGGCATTAGAAGACTGCGAAGTTCCGTTTGTTTCATAATTCTTCATCAGCGACTGCTTAAGATTAGCTTATTTTTATTTTGGTATGGAAATTCTTGTTTAAAGAATAGTACACCTGCAACTATAATAAAATACCGAAGTGTTACTTCGATGAAATCCTTTGAACTCTTCTGTAAATTTGAAGATCACCATAACAGTAGTAACTTTTGTCCCGTCATTGTCTAAACAAGCAAATAAAGACAATATAGACCACAGTTAGAGCACGGCTGAAAATCCGATCTGGGGAATCTTTTTGTCCTTCGGCAATCAAGTTTTCTCCAATAATTTCTTCTGTTTGCTCCCCATCCCATCTAAACTATTAGTCTTCCCTAGGCTGTTTCTCGTACCCCGCAATCCTCGTGCATCAATATTTCATTTGTTCGTAGTTACCCCACAGTACGAGTCAATATGCCATTTGTTGCGGATTCAAAGTTAGGTATTACCGATTCTATCTTGTTCTCTAACATGTTAGAAATTAACGTTTTCTTAAGTACAAGCTCGCTTTCAGTATCAAGGTATTGATGGAAATAGTCAAGGAATTGTGTTCCTTTGCTTGTTATGCGGTACTTGTTAATTCTACAATCGTAAAATAAAAGACCACTTATGGTAGCATAGTTAAGATATTTTTGTAATAGTTCATAGCTGATGTAACATGTGCGCATTATTCTTGTTTTGGTTGCATTGTCACGGGCAGCATTAAGAATATTGGCAACAATTTCTTCTTTTCTGCGATGCTTCTTATACGGTCTTTTTGAAGTAGCCCTCTGTCCTTGAATTGATGTTGTCAATATTTCAATACCTCTTTATGAATATGCTAAGATATCGTTACCACCGTTCCTACCAGCAGTAATAAAGTCCATTTGATCGCATCGAGCGGCTTCCAAGACATCACATTTTTTTAACCTTTCGGAAACTTTTTCTAAAGTATGGAATCCACTTAAAGATCAAGCTATTATGTCGTTTCCCGAGAGTGCCTTCATTGCATGAAGTTCCCATTTCTTGCATTGACATAGGTTTTCAGAATATAAACGAGAAACATGATATTTACTTGCGGCTTACGGAATGTATGGACAATATTAACAATCGGTTTGAAATAAGAAAAGATTCCAGCGCGTGTACTTCATTTTGTGATGAACATTTTCAGGCTGAATATTCTTTTCCGTGGCAAACACCACTTCCTAGTCCTTGCATTCAACATAACATCGCTAAATTCAAGCACACGTACCATAGCGCAGACTATTTCTTTCCTTTCACTGCAGGAAAGTTTTTTTGATACTTCTAGTTTGTTGTTAATACCTTTTAATAAAGCCCGTAGAGTACAAGATTTCACGAATATATTTCCTAATCTAAACGATTTTTTAGAGGGCCCAGAGAGTTCCTGCAGAAAAACCTTCAGAAAATAGATCCGATGACTCGCTGACTCAAGAATGAAATTAGATCAAGTTTTTTACACTATCCCATATTAATTTTAGATTGCTAACAATAAAGATAGATATACATTGCGCTTGCAATGAAGTGGAACAGGTGTCATTTCGCAACTCTTGACAAAACCGAAAGAGGGAAGTTTCTGATGATGAAACACATGACATCCTGCGCCCCCTTACAATTCCGTCTTCTCTTTTTCTAGCCAGTCTAATAGTTCAAGGTAATTACATGGAATATTCTGTTATTCGTATGTGAACGTCGGCTGGAAATCAAGGCGCTCCAAATGCCCCTAAAGATTCAGATAACTTGTAATTAATCATATCGATCTTTATGTTCCTTATGGTCATCGTATAAAACATCCACTTCAAAATTATCACCGATACCTTTTTCTATAAAGAATAAGGAGGTCCTCTGGAACAATTAACTTGCTTAGAAAGTCTAGTATTTGTAATTCAACAGAAGACAGGATAGGGGTAACTCCTGAAGATGGATTTACACGTCAGAAATTGTTCTCATTATGTAAGATCATACCAATAGCACTTCTTGTTATAGGCAATGCTATGCTATTGCCATCCTTATATGTAGAGGCTTCTGCTCAGCAAATCAACAGTACAAATTTCGAAATTACTCATGGAATTGCAAGTGGAGATGTTACAGACCAGAGTGCAATAGTATGGTCACGTGTAAACGATCAAACGGCCCAAATGAATGTTGAATATGATACTAATGCAAACTTTACTAATGCTCTTAGGACTACTGCTCAAGCTAACTCAACTACAGACTTTACAGCACATGCAAAACTTGATGGACTGAGACCAGATACTCAATATTACTATAGAGTATGGTTCACGGGCTCAGATATTGAAAACAACAATACTAATAGTAATAACAATTTATCAACGACTTCTAATATTGCTGAACAAATTGAAGTTGGAACATTCAGGACTGCTCCAAGTTCGAATATGACCAGTAATCATAGTAGTGTTATTAGTTTTATTTGGAGTGGAGATCTGGGCGGACAAAGTTATTGTAGAAATGCCAATGAAGGAGGCTATTCCATCTTTAAATCTATGCAGTCGCTAAATTCTAATTTCTTCATGGCCAATGGAGATATGATATATGCCGATGGAGCATGTCCTGCACAAGGGCCTAACTTTTATAATAATACTAATAATCAGACCTCCACCTGGACAAATATTCCAGGCGATTTTAAATCGATAGCAGATCCTTCAGTTGATTGGAATAACGTCACTGAAGTCAGATCTATATTTTTGGAGCATTGGAAGTATAACAGAAACGATACTTATTTCAAAGAATTCCTCAGGAATGTTTCAATGTACTCCCAATGGGATGACCACGAGATAATAAATGATTTTGGATCTAAGTGGCCTTACTGGAACTTGTTTAGTGTGAATAAAGAAGGATACCCGAATATAGCTATGGAAGGTAGAAACGCATTTTTATATTACTCCCCACTAGACAGCGACGATAATAACAATACTGCAAATGATCGCGACAATCATATCTATAGATCCTTTAACTGGGGTAAGGATTTAGACTTATTCCTAATCGATGCACGTTCTTATAGAAGCCAGAACCACATAGCAGATGCTCCAGATAGCAATAAGACAATGTTGGGAGATGTACAGCTTCAATGGCTAAAGCAAGAACTATCTAATTCAAATGCAACTTGGAAAGTAATAAGTAGCGATGTACCTATTTCTATACCAACTGGAAGCAATACTTCAATAGTAGGTAGAGACGGATGGGCAAATGGTAATGAAACTAGCAATTATTCCTACTATACAGGATTTGAAAGAGAACTAACTGATCTATTTAAGTTAATAGATGAACAAGACATAAAGAATATTGTGTTCGTAACAACAGATGTGCATTTTCCCGCATTTATTAAATATAATTTTGACTTGAATAATGATGGCAACATGACTGAAATATATGAGCTTGTAAGCGGTCCTCTAAGTGCAATCAGACTAGGAGTTCCCTTCCCGATATTAGATGGAACTTTTAGTCCTACTCTTCTTTATGGAGAAGGCAACATATTCAATTTTGGATATATTAGAATTGAAGACGAAAGAGAGGACGATGATAATGATAAGCCGCACTTGATAGCGGATATACGGGATGAAAATGGTATAGTACGTCCAGGCTCAACATTGGATTTGATACCACAGTAGTACGCAACAATAGCATATCTACCTTTTTCCTTCATTTTTTATGATTTTATTCTTACTTCTGCACTCGACCCTCTTTTGCAACAAAGGGTATCATAAGTTCACATATAGATCGCTTCTAAAAAAAAGGAGTATACAAAGTTGGTATGTACACGACAATCATTGATGGTTTGCAGATTTGTAACAGGAGATCATATACATTGTTGAGCTAACAACAATACAAACTCGTAGGTCTCTCCTAGAATGCATGAACGGCTCGTTAACGCCTAGTTAATTCTTTCTAACCTAATTTTTAAAACCTGGATCATTGGACACTTTCATTGTTAAAAACCGGGACTGAAGGATTCAATAGAAAAACCTTCGCAATTTGTGCTCCGTCGGCTAGCGCGGCACAAAACGACAGTTGACGCAGTTATCCAAAACTATGTTTCTTATACATTACTTTTGGCATAGTAGCAATTCCCACAGGATATTATTGGTACATATGATAAGAGAATTGAAAGGATATGTATGCAATGGCTCAAATGAAGAACACAGACATTGAGGATTTAAATAAATCCTACTGGAGTTATTGAATGTGAATCCTGTAGTCCATTTTGAAATGCCGGCAGAAGACAGAAAGCGGATAGCTGACTTTTATACCAAAGTCTTTGGTTGGAAAACCGAACAGCTAGGTGAAGATATAGGAAATTATGTCTTAGCTACCACAACAGATTCTGATGAGAACGGTCCAAAAAAACCAGGCACAATAAACGGGGGTTTCTTCCAGAAAACTGATGATAAACCGGCACAATATCCCTCAGTGGTTATAGCAGTTGAGGATATTAAGGAGCACATGATGAAAGTAAAAGAGTCAGCAGGTAAGTTGTTTGGCGAGCCAATGGATATACCGGGAATTGGATTGTATGTGTCGTTTTTTGATACGGAAGGCAACAGGGTAGGTATGATTCAACCGACTCGTCAAATGATTCCGGCTCAGTAGATTCGACCGAAAAACCTTCAAAATTGAGACCCAGCAATCATACAGGGGTAGGCCCATGCTATAGAGCCATCAGACTCTTCGGCATGAATGAATTTGCTATACTGTTTATGATATATCCGTAATAAATAAAGCGACACTATCATACATTGAATGAAAGTCTACCGAATTTCTGCCATTACACTCAAAGTAAAAGATATGGAAAAATCATGCACTCTATATTCAAAGATCCCTGGTTTTAGGATGAGATATGGAGGAAAGCCTTATGATCGTTTCACAACATTTGAAATAGGCAAAGGAAGCAAGACAACAATGTATCTTAATTTAGAACTAATAGAAAAAGAAGAAGAAAAGGACAGCTCTGATTTCTATAGGAAATTGAACTTAGGAAGAAAAATGAAAGGGAGTGAAGATTTTGGGAGGATAATATTTCATAGCGAAAATGTGGATAAACTTTATTCATATTTGAAACAGGATGAATATATATCAAAGTCTGTTGTGTTTGAAAGCGAACCTACCAACGCTCCATGGGGAGAAAGGTTCTTTCATATTCGCGAACCAAATGGCTATCAATTATCATTTGCACAGCCATTGCAGTAAACAGAACTAATAATTTTTTCGTCATTGTCCTATTCTATTTTCGGGGTATGGTGTTGCGTGATGCGAAGTGATAATTGACGGTTGTCCTATATTGTATGAAGACTTACTAGATACACTGAAAGTGTCTTCAGCATCCCACTATCTTTTTGCAGGTGATGAATTTTGGATATGAAATTCAATTAAGTCATCTGGAACATAGCTATTTAATGACATCTTCTACGTCGTCCTCCTCAATCCCGTATGCCTATGCAAAGGAGATTTGCAATCAAGTATTGCAGCTTGATAAATCCATCAGATTTGCCGGCATTGCCAACAACATGGGAACGCTGATTGCCTACAAATTGCGAGAAGGGCTTGTACCTCTGCTAAACGAAGAAGAGCTTGAGAACAGTATAATGAAAACTGTCCTTCGCATGAAAATAAGGGAAGACTTTGAATCAAAATTGGGAGACGTGATTTACACTTTTGCACTGTACAAGAGGGTAAAGAGAGCCAGCATTCCGCTAGATGGCCATCATCTAGATTTGGCAATTCTAGGGATATCATTTGACATGGCGGCTGACCACGATAGCATAATTATGGACAAAATCCTGCCAGCCCTAAAACAAAGCAAATTGACTGACTGAAGAAGCAACTTAGGAAGCATGATTAGACTTTATGGAGACTGTTTTTACGAACCTCAGTACCCCTCCCCCTCTTTTTCTTAACTTCTTTCGCCTTCTTCTAATGTTGATAATGAACATGCAGAGATGTTTCACCCAAAAGAAACATGCGTGATTGATGGCTTACGGTAAATACGATAAGCGCTAAATCGTTATGGGATATTCTTGACGACGAAAGCATGAATGCAAGTTGTGCGGCGCGGTATTCTCCTCCGCCGAGCGGCTGAGCGATCATTCAGACACGCATTACAACATAAGCGAAAGGTAGGAGGACACTCTTATAGCTAAAAAAATGAGGGCCCAGAGGGACTCAACATAAAAAACTTCAACTGATACTCGATGAGTTATAGTTTATCATAATACCTTTTGATAGTGAGAAGTATTGATGATTCATTTATGCCTTCTGTTATTATTATAAATCCTGATTCTCAGAAGTGAGCTAATAATGTATCCAAAAATTGCACCCCAGACTACATGAAATACTATTGCACTTATAGCAATGCCTGTAAATGATTGACCAAGGTTGTCAATGTCAAGCACAGAGAACGAGGTATTATTCTGTCCTAACGATAGGATTTCTGCGATTCTGCCAATTGAAGGTTGAATAATTAACGCAGTTACTGACAAAAATAGGACCAGCCAAACTAGAATGCCTGTCGCTATTCCCATTAGGATGGACTTGTATGGGCTAAAAACATTTGTTATATTTTTTTGGGACTCAACTCTTACAGCTATTCCCCCAATGATAGCTCCAAGAACAGTTCCAGTAACAAGATGCAATCCAAATCCTAGATAAGCAGAAGCGATAAAATCGATTGAGCCCAGACTAATTCCCATAACGGCATAAAACGTGCTAATCGGTAAGCCGAGTTCTATCTCTGAGGCAGCTATAGCAGTAGAGATAGACCATGTAGCAATAAGGCCTGCAATCGCGCCATACTTTGCTCCTTCTATGATAGGCCTTCGGAAGACCTGAGAATCATGATATCGCGCCATATCCACATATAGTATAGGCAATATTTCTATATGTCTACAGATTACTCTGTAGGAATTATTAAAAAATATACGCTTCACCCAAATTCCTTTAGGGATTCATCTATTTTGTCTAAATTACTATCACGTCTCATCCTATATAGTATAGCGTTGCCAATAATTAGCTATGCACTCACATTAGAAGAGCTCGCAGTTCCCCTCATTCTGTCCAGGTTGAATTCGATAAACCACTTAAGGTCGGCATTTCGCTCTCCGAAAACGAGCCCAGAATCGCATCATTTTTTAGCTTGGTGCGCGCTTATTCAGTTATGGCGTGTGGCGCTTGCGGGAGTGAATTGAGATATATCAAAGGCACTCAGGATGGAGCAGGCAGGATCAGTTATACATTCTACTTTTGCGATCTATGTGATATAGAGTGGAGGATACGACGGCGCAAGGAATGAATGCAAGAAGTCTGAAATACATAGAGGAATTGAAGAAGTTGTTCACTTCATCGCGTTATAGATCGTGAGCGTGAGCCTGTTATTTGTATATGGGGACTCTTTATTATTTTTATTTGCATTATCTTCACTGTTTATATACTTCAATTCTTTCATGAGGTTAATGATTACAAAATCCATTTTAGGAATTATTGTCGGAATATCTTTGATAGTAACACTTGGAGCAACCAATCTAATACAACACGATGCAGAGGCAACAAGAGTAGGAAGAGCTAGAGGCGGCGTTGACAGTATATTAGCCTCAGCACCCGTTGTGGTATCTGGAGATAACATCTACATAGTTTGGTGGACTAACAACACAGAAAACGGCAATGAAGAAGTAATGTTTAGAGCTTCTACAGATGGTGGTGCTACTTTTGGAGACAGAATTAACCTAAGCAATACAACTGATGTAGATTCAGGCAGAGTAGAGATAGATGCCGAAGCAGATACTGTTGTTGTTAGCTGGTGGGAAACAAATCAAACAAGTGATATTCCAGTGGCTAGAATAAGCAACGATGCAGGAGAGACGTTTGGTCCTACGCTAAGACTTGGTGCTAATGGTACTATTGACAGTACAGAAGAAGAAGTAATAGCAACAGAAGCAGGAGAATGAGGAGGAGAAGGGGGAGGATTTGCTATTGTGGGGGGTCAAACAATCTTCAGCTCAGAAATATTGGACACAAATAGCTGGCAGATTACAGTAGGCAGCGCTAAGAACGAACCTTCGGTTGCCAGAATCACCACAATGTGCCTAGGACCATCTCCACCCTAAGTTATCTGTCCCTCAGCACTTTACTCCTTCTTTCTTTTTGCTACGAACCATATCTCTATTCTGTGCTCTTTGCCTGACTTCCATCCATGGGTGGTCAAATATAGGAACTGAGGTTGTTGACTCAACTATGATTTTGTAACAGCTCGTTATTCTTAAAAAGTTCTAGTCCGTGAAAAGCCTTCACATTAACATTCTCTCAATTTGGGTGACAG
>Ga0126312_10003356_pt1 | contig 10797 bp, 9 predicted proteins | sample Plot104A_FD_92537 | JGI IMG/M metagenome (GOLD analysis project Ga0126312, IMG submission 92537) | Serpentine soil microbial communities from UC McLaughlin Reserve, CA, USA - Plot104A | ecosystem: Environmental > Terrestrial > Soil > Grasslands | place: USA: UC McLaughlin Reserve, Lake County... | reverse complement strand
TTTGGGCGACCTGATGGCCTCCAGCGGGGGTCTGACCGACGCTCGCGGGGCGCTGGTGGGCACCCTTCTGGGGGCCGCTGCGGCCGTGGCCACAGCCACGGCGCTCGCGCGGCGCCCAGCTCCCGGCGGTGGCGCGGTAGGGCTACCCTGAGACCCCTCCGATGAGCATGCTCCGCAACCTCGAGAACAAGATCGGCGGCCTCGTCGAGGGCGCCTTCGGGCGCGCGTTCAAGTCCAACGTCCAGCCCGTGGAGCTCGCGCGCAAGCTGGCCAAGGAGATGGAGGACAACCAGACCGTCTCCATCTCGCGCGTGTACGTGCCCAACCACTACCGCGTGTTCCTCTCGCCGGCCGACCGCGAGCAGTTCACGAGCTACGAGCCGGCCTTGCGCAAGGAGCTGTCGGACTACCTGCTCGAGCATTCCCGCCAAGAGGGGCTGGCGCTGACCAGCCGGCCGATGGTCGAGTTCCTCACCGACGAGCGCCTGAGCGTGGGCGAGTTCGGCATCCAGGCCCAGCTGCTGGGCGACGAGGACGAGGCCGCTCCCGCCCAGGCGGGTCCGTCGGCGGGGGACTTCGGCCACACGATGGTCTACACGCCCGCGGGCGACTCTCGCCAGCTCGAGCCCGAGTCGGCTCCGTCCCAGGCCCAGGCCCTGCTCGTCGGCGAGGGCAAGCGCACGGTCCTGCGCGGCGCGCGCGCGGTGGTGGGCCGCAGCCGCGACTGCGACCTGGTCCTCGACGACCCCAACGTCTCGCGCCACCACGCCGAGCTGCGCCACGAGGGCGACGGCTGGACCGTCGCCGACATGGGCTCGACGAACGGGATCAAGGTCAACGGGCGCCGGGTGGAGCGCGCCGAGCTCTCGCCGGGGGACCGCGTGACGTTCGGGCTCATCGACCTGTCGTTCGAAGTCGAGTAGGGCGAAAGGGGTGTCGTGGACGAGCCGCTTGCGGTAGCGCTTAAGTTCGGCTTCCTCGCCGTGCTCTACCTGTTCCTGCTCTGGGTGGCGCGCAGCGGCCTGCGCGAGCTTCGCCGCTCGCAGGAGGCCGCCGATGCTCCCGAGGCGGCGGCCGAGCCCAACCCGAGGCGTAGCCGTATGCGCGAGGACAAGGGCGGCGCCGAGCTACGCGATGCCGTGGAGCCGCGCCTGGAGGTCGTGGCGGCCATGGGCCACGACCCCGGTGCGTCCTGGCCGATCGGGGACGGGGCCACGATGGGCCGCTCGGACAACGCCGACATACGCGTGGACGACCCCTTCGCGTCGTCCGCGCACGCGCGCATCTTCAGCCGCGGCGACTTCATGTGGATCGAGGACATGGGCTCGACGAACGGCACCTACCTCAACGGGCGCACTCTGCATACCGCCGAGCGGCTCAAGATGTCGGACATCGTGCGCATCGGCGACAGCGAGTACCGCTACCAGGAGTAGCTGTGGCTCTGACCATCATCGAGCGCGCCGCCCTCACCGACGTGGGGCGCCAGCGCTCGGCCAACGAGGACTCGTTCGTCGAGGCGCCGCCCTTCTTCGCGGTGGCCGACGGCATGGGCGGCGCGAAGGCCGGCGAGGTCGCCTCGCAGATCGCCGTGGAGGCCTTCGACAGCGCCGACGAGGCGCCCGAGCAGGCCGAGGCGCGGCTGCGCGACATCGCGCAGTCGGCCAACCGGCGCATCTACGACCTCGCGCAGGCCGAGGAGTCCCGCCGCGGCATGGGTACCACACTCACCGCCGCCCTCGTCGGGCCCGATGGCGTGAGCCTCGGACACGTCGGCGACAGTCGCGGCTACCTGCTACGCGACGGCGAGCTCGAGCAGCTGACCCGCGACCACTCGCTGGTGGCCGAGCTCGAGCGCACCGGCCAGATCGCCCCGGGGGAGGCCGAGCACCACCCGCAGCGGTCGATCATCACGCGCGCGCTCGGCCCCGAGCGCGACGTCGACGTCGACACCTACACGATCAACGGCCGCCCGGGGGACGTGTTCCTGCTCTGCTCGGACGGGCTGACCAGCATGATCTCCAACGAGGAGATGGCCAGCATCCTGCGCTCGGCAGACTCGCTGCAGGAGACCGCGGAGGCGCTGGTGCGCTCGGCCAACCAGAGCGGCGGCAAGGACAACATCACCGTCGTCCTGTTCCGCCTCGCCGACGACGCCGACGGCGCCGACGAGGCGGACGGTGCCGCGGCCGGCCAGACGATCGCGGGCGGGCTGCACGCCGACGACGTGGCGGCGGCTGCCGCAGACGCACCCACGTTGCCGCCCGCTGCGGCAGACGCACCCACCTTGCCGCCCTCCTCCGCGCCCGGCAAACGTGCGCGCGAGCCCGACCCGCCGCGCACCACTACGAGCGCAGTGCCGGCACGACGGCGACGCGGCGGCGAGGGACGATTGCGTCGCGGCGTGGGCAGCCTGGTGACGCTGCTGATCGTGGTGACGATCCTCGCCGGCCTCTACCTCGGCAGCCGCCAGGTCTACTTCCTCGGCACCGACGACGCCGGGCTGGTGACGATCTACCGCGGCCTGCCCTACGAGCTGCCGTTGGGAATCGACCTCTACAGCGATGAGTACGCCAGCGGGGTCCCGGCCCGGGCGATCCCTGCCGAGCGGCGCAAGCGGGTGCTCGACCACGAGTGGCGCGGCCGCGACGACGCCAGCGACCTCATGCGCCAGCTCGAGCGCGGGCGCATCGAAGGGACGGGCTAGGGCGATGGTCTCGCCGCGCCTGCGCGAACTGTTCGCGCTCGTGCCCGTCACCGCCATCGTCTGCGCCGGCTTCCTGGCCGTGCTGATCACCCGCACCGACGACCCCAACGACCTGACGCTCACCTACGGCGCCGTCTTCCTGGGCCTGTGCGTGTTCGGGCACCTGTTCATCCGGGCCCGGCTGCCCGACGCCGACCCCTACCTGTTTCCGCTGGCGGCGCTGCTGTCGGCCTTCGGCCTCGTGATGACCTACCGCATCGACGCCGACAAGGCCGGCAGCCAGGCCGCGGTGTTCGTGCTCGGGCTCGCGCTGCTCGTGATCACCGTCCTCTTCCTACGCGACATCCACGCGCTGGAGCGCTACCGCTACACGATCGCGGCCGCGGGGATCGCCCTGCTCCTGCTCCCGCGCGTGCCCGGGATCGGCGAGCGCGTCAACGGCGCCTACCTGGGGATCGGCCTCGGGCCGCTGTCCTTCCAGCCCGCGGAGTTCGCCAAGTTGGCGATTATCGTCTTCCTGGCCAGCTACCTCCGCGATACCGCGGATGTGCTGCTCAGGCCCGTGCGCAACCAGGTGTGGTGGCTGCCCTGGGTCGCGGGCGGCGTGGCCGTCCTGTTCGGCTGGTTCGTGCTCGGGGTGGGTGCGGCGGTCACCGTGCTGCTGGGGCTCTTCGCGGCATCGCTTGCCGCCGTGCTTCAAGAGCGCCCGTCCCTCAAGCACTTCGGCCCGCTCCTCCTGGTGTGGGGCCTCGCGATGATCCTGCTGATCTTCATCCGCGACCTGGGCAGCTCGCTGATGTTCTTCGGCGGCTTCCTGGGGCTGCTCTACGTGGCCACCGGCCGGCTATCACTGGTGGGCGTCGGGGCGACGATGTTCCTCGGCGGCGCCACCTTCTTCGCCAACAGCGTGAACCACGTCCACGAGCGCGTGACGGTGTGGCTCGACCCCTGGGCACCGAACGTCGTGGATCACGAGGGCTACCAGATCGCCCAGTCCGTGTTCGCCCAGGCCGACGGGGGCCTGTTCGGCCAGGGCTTCGGCCAGGCGCTGCTCGAGTTACCCGGGGGCGGCACCCTGCTGCCGGCCGCCGACACCGACCTGGTCTACGCGGTGATCGTCAACGAGATCGGCCTGTTCGGCGCGGGCGCCCTGCTGCTCGCCTACCTCCTGTTCGTGGTGCGAGGCTTCAAGACCGCCCTCCAGGCGCCCGACGACTTCTCGAAGCTGCTCGCCGCCGGGCTGACCACGGTCTTCGCGCTCCAGGTGTTCGTGATCGTCGGCGGGGTGACGCGGGTCATCCCGCTCACGGGCGTCACCCTCCCCTTCGTCTCCTACGGCGGCAGCTCGATCGTCGCCAACATGGTCCTGCTGGCGCTCCTGCTGGTCGTATCGGACGGCGCGCGGCGCGACCGCCAACGTCGCGGGGGCCTGGTGTAAGGCCGTGAACGCGCACATCATCAAGCTCTTCGGGTTGTTCGTGGTGCTGTTCGCCCTGCTGGTCGGCTTCACGTCGTGGTGGTCGGTGCTCGACGCCGACACGCAGAAGGAGCGTCCGGCCAACCGCCGCGCGCTGATCGAGGAGCAGACCGTCCCGCGCGGGCTGATCTACGCGCGCGACGGCCGGACGGTGCTGGCCAAGAACGTCGCCCACGGCCCGCGTGAGAACACGCCCCGGGCCCGCAACCTGCGGACCTTCACGCGCACCTACCCGGAGGGTCCACTGTTCGGCCACACCGTCGGCTACTCGTTCCTGCGCAACGGGCGAAAGGGGCTCGAGCAGTCGGAGAACCCCGCGCTGGCGGGAGAGGAGAACGAGTTCCAGAACATCTTCTCCCAGATCCGCAGCCAGGAGCGCGAGGGGCGGGACGTGGTGACCACGCTTGACCCCGACGGCCAGCGCGCGGCCCTCCAGGCGCTGGCGGGCAAGAAGGGCGCCATGGTGGCACTCGAGCCACAGACCGGGCGGGTGAGGGTGATGGCGAGCAGCCCGACCTACGACCCCAACCAGATCCCCACGCAGTTCGGGCGCCTGAACGGCGACGACGACGGGCGGCCGCTGAACAACCGAGCGACCCAGGAGCGCTATCCGCCGGGGTCCACGTTCAAGGTGGTCACGGCGGCGGCGGCGCTGGACACCGGCAAGGCCACGCCCGACTCCACCTTCAACGGCAGCTCGCCCCAGACCATCAGCGGTTCGCCGCTCAGCAACTTCGGTGGGGAGAGCTTCGGCGCCGTGAGCTTCACCGAGGCGCTGACGAACTCGGTGAACACGGTCTTCGCCCGGCTGGGCGAGCGGGTGGGCCGGCGCGCCCTCATCCGCTACATGGACCGCTTCGGCTTCAGCCAGGACCCGCCGCTCGACTACCCCGGCGAGCAGATGATCCCCTCGGGCGTGGTGGCCGACGGTCGCACCGTCACGGGCAAGCAGGCCTTCGACGTCGGCCGCGTGGCCATCGGGCAGGGCGGCCTCGAGGGCCAGATCCTGGCCACGCCGTTGCAGATGGCGATGGTGGCCTCGGCCGTGGGCAACGGCGGCAAGCTCATGCGCCCGACCCTGGTCGAGCGAGTGGTGGCCAAGGACGGCCGCGTGACCGACCGCAGGGAGCCCGGACTGCAGTCGCGCGTGATGTCGCCGAAGGCGGCCGGCCAGCTCGGCGACATGATGAAGAACGTCGTCAAGGAGGGCACCGGCACCGCCGCGGCACTCAGCGGAGTGGAGGTGGCGGGAAAGACGGGCACCGCCGAGACAGGCCAGTTCAACCAGCCCTGGTTCATCGCCTTCGCCCCCGCCGACAAACCGAAGATGGCGATCGCCGTCACCCTGGAGAAACAGCCCTCGGGCGCCACCGGCGGGCAGACCGCCGCGCCGCTGGCCAAGGGAGTGCTCCAGACCCTGTTGGGTAGCGAGGCGGGAGGATGACCGAGGTCTCGTCCGACACGGTGGTCGACGGCCGTTACCGCATCCTGGGCCGCATCGGCTCGGGCGGGATGGCGGACGTGTACAGCGCCGAGGACACGCACCTGGGCCGCGAGGTCGCCCTCAAGGTCCTGCACCGGCGTTTCGCCCAGGACGTCGAGTTCGTGGAGCGCTTCCGCCGGGAGGCCAAGTCCGCCGCCTCGCTCTCACACCCCAACGTGGTGGGCATCTTCGACCGCGGCGAGCACGAGGGCACCTACTACATCGCGATGGAGTGCCTGACCGGGCGCACGCTCAAGGACGTCATCCTCCAGGAGGCGCCGCTCGGCCAGGAGCGCGCCATCGACTTCGGCATCCAGGTGCTCCAGGCCGCCGGCTTCGCCCACCGGCGCGGCGTGATCCACCGCGACTTCAAGCCGCACAACGTCATCGTCGACGACCAGGGGCACGCGAAGGTCACCGACTTCGGCATCGCCCGCGCGGGCGCCTCGGAGATGACGGAGACCGGCTCGATCATGGGCACCGCGCAGTACCTCTCGCCCGAGCAGGCGCAGGGCCACGCGGTCACCGACGCGTCAGACCTCTACTCGATCGGCGTGATGCTGTACGAGATGCTCGCGGGGCGCCTGCCCTTCGACGGCGACTCGGCGGTCTCCATCGCCCTCAAGCACCTCAACGAGGCGCCCGTCCCGCTCTCCACTCTGCGCCCCGACATCGACCCGGCGCTGGAGTCGGTGGTCATGGCCGCCCTGGCCAAGGACCCCGCTGCTCGCTGGCAGAGCGCCGAGGACTTCGCCGAGGCTCTCGAGGCGGCGCGCGCCCACGTCTTGGCCGGCGGCTCGAACGGGCAGAACACGGCGGCCTGGGCCGCCCTCGCCGCACTGCCACCCGACGACGGGGGCTACCCCGGCGAGCCCGAGGAAGAGGAGCGCAAACGCCGGCGCTGGCCCTGGGTAGCACTCGCCCTGCTGGTCCTGGCCATGATCGCCGTCACCGCCTTCGCCCTCACCCGGGCCAAGCAGCTCGACGTCCCCAAGGTCGAGGGGCAGCAACTCGCGCAGGCTCGCGAGACGCTGGAGCGCGCCGGCTTCGAGAAGATCAAGATCGAACGCGAGCGCAGCCTCGCCGAGCGCGACCGAGTGCTCGACCAGAAGCCGAGCGCCGGCCAGGAGGCCGCGGAGGACAGCACGGTCACGCTGGTCGCGTCCAATGGCCCCGGTGACACACGCGTGCCCTCCGTGGAGGACCTACCGCAGGAGCGCGCGGTCAAGGAGCTCAACAAGGTGGGCTTCAAGGTCAACCTCGACACCGAGCCGTCGAACACGGTCAAGCAGGGCTTTGCGATTCGCACGGTCCCGAAGGAGGGCACCCAGGCGGAGCGCGGCACCCGGGTCCGGCTCTTCGTCAGCTCCGGCCCCGCGCGCGTGCAGGTGCCGGGCGTGGTCGGCCTGCTTCGCGAGTCCGCGGAGTCCCGCCTGACCTCCGACGGCTTCAACGTGACCGTGCACACCCAGGAGTCCGAGCAGCCGAAGGACGAGGTGGTCGCCCAGACGCCCTCGGCGGGCACCTCGACCGAGCGCGGCGCCGCGGTGACGATCACCGTCTCGAGTGGCTCGAGTGTCCCGCGTAGCCCGCCGCCATCCAAGGCGGACCCGAAGGTCTCCGTTCCGACCGTGACCGGCCAGTCGGCCTCGGCCGCGGCGGCGGCCCTGCGCGCGGCGGGCTTCGCCGTCTCTGCCCAGGAGCGCGACACCGACGACGAGGACGAGGACGGCAAGGTCATATCCCAGAGCCCGGCCGGAGGCGAGGCCGAGCGCGGCAGCACGGTCACCATCGTGATCGGGAAGCTCAAGGAGCCCGAGCCGGACCCGGGCGCGGGCGACGAGAAGCAGGGCGGCGGCGGTACCCAACCGTGAGGGTCGCCGTGCTGGGCGGCGGCCGCTCCAGCGAGCACGAGGTCTCCCTGGCGTCGGCGGCGGCGGTTCGCGAGGGGTTGGCCGAGGGGGGCCACGAGCCGCTCGCGGTGCTGATAGGCCGCGACGGGCGCTTCAGTTTCGAGGGGGCGCCGCTGGCGCTGGAGCCGGGTGGGGGGCTGCTGGGCGCCGACGTCGCCTTTCCCGTGCTGCACGGCCCGTTCGGCGAGGACGGCACCGTGCAGGGCCTGCTCGAGGTGCTCGACCTGCCCTACGTGGGGGCGGGCGTGGCGGCCTCCGCGCTCGCGATGGACAAGGTGCTGTTCAAGGAAGTCATGGCCCAGGCCGGGCTGCCGCAGGTGGACTACGTGGCGCTGCGCGAGGGCGAGGACCGCTCACCCGCCGCGACGCTCGGCTTTCCGGTATTCGTCAAGCCCGCTCGCCTGGGCTCGTCGGTGGGGATCGCCAAGGTCGCGTCCGAGGACGAGCTGGCCCCCGCCCTCGACTCCGCTTTCGCCCACGACTCGCTTGTGATCGTCGAGGCGTTCTCCTCGGGCCTGGAGGTCGAGTGCTCGGTGCTCGGAAACGGCTCCCCCGAGGCGAGCGAGCCGGGCGAGATCACGATCGAGGCCGAGTGGTACGACTACGAGGCCAAGTATCGGCCCGGCGGCATGGAGCTGGTGATCCCGGCCCGGGTGTCCGCCGAGGACCGCGAGCGGGTCCGTGACCTGGCGGTCCGCTCCTTCACCCACATCGGCTGCGCAGGGCTCGCACGCGCCGACTTCTTCGTGGAGCCCGGCGGCCGGGTGCTGCTCAACGAGCTCAATACGCTGCCGGGCTTCACGCAGACCAGCGTCTATGCCCGCCTGTTCGAGGCGAGCGGCGTGCCCTATGCGGAGCTCCTGGGGCGGCTGCTGGACCTGGCCGTGGAGCGCTTCGAGGCCGAGCGCTCGCTCGAGCACTGATGGGCGCAGGGGTCAGCGCCTGAGGTCCAGCTCCCTCACATCGGCCTTGTTGCCGGGCGGCAGGTCCACGATCCACAGCAGGTAGTAGCGGAAGTCCTGGCCCGCGGTGTCGAGGTTGATCCGCGTGTTCTCCCGCATCTTGGTGCGGCCGCTGATCTTCGTCCAGCCGCCGATGCGGCGCGGCGGCCGCTTGCCGTTGGCGGCGAACACCTCGGCCTGGTAGCCGGGCGTGGACGTTACGACGGCGAGCTGCCGCGCGGCGATGGGCGAGCCGGCGTCGACGTAGAGGCCGACGCCCTTCTTGCCCACGCCGGCGATGCCGTTGCGGTAGGTCTCGGTGTCCCAGGCCGTCGTCCGGTTGCCGTCGATCGCGTTCTGGAGCTGGTCCTCGGACTCGTTGCCGTCCCCCTCGGGGTCGTAGTCCTCGACCGCCCCGGCGGCCAGGTCGACGCGCTCGAGGCCGGGGGCGGCCGGGGTCACGGCGTCGCCCGGGCCGCGCTCGGCCCGAGTGACGAAGAAGGCGATCAGCCCTCCGACGACGCCCACCAGAAGCGCGGTGCTGAGCACCACGCGCCAGCGCCCGCGGCGCAGCCGTCCGGGAGCGAATTCGGCCGTGTCGCCCCTGAGGCCCTGGAGCACGGCCGTGGCCTCGCCCGAGGTCTCGCCGGCCCGCGCCGCCTCGATCGACAGCACCTCCTCGAGGTCGTGGACCATCTCGTCGGCCGAGGCGTAGCGGTTGGCGGTCTCCTTGGCGGTGGCGCGCTCCAGGACCTTGGCCAGCGCGGAGGAGACCTGCGGGCGCCGGCGCTGTACATCGGGCACCGGCTCCTGCACGTGCTTCATGGCAACGGCCACCTGCGTGTCGGCCTTGAAGGGGACCTCGCCGACCAGCATCTCGTAGAGGACGACCCCGAGCGAGTAGAGGTCGGACTGCTCGCCGACCGGGTGGCCCAGCGCCTGCTCGGGCGAGACGTAGTCCGTCGTGCCGAGCACGCGCCCGGTGGCGGTGAGGCCCTGGGCCTCGAGCGACCGCGCGATCCCGAAGTCGGTGACCTTGGCGCGGCCCTCGCCGTCGATAAGGACGTTTTGGGGCTTGACGTCGCGGTGGACCAGCCGCTGGGAGTGAGCGGCCGACAGCGCCCGGGCGATCTCGATGGCGTAGGCCACCGCCTCGGCCACCGGCAGGCGCCCGCAGCGCTTGATGCGCTCCTTGAGCGTCTCGCCCTCGACGTACTCGAAGACGATGTACGGGTTGCCCTCGTCCTCTCCGGCGTCGATCACCGTCACCACGTGCGGATGGTTGAGCCGTGCGACGGTCCGGGCCTCGCGGCGAAAGCGCTCCAGCTGGTCCGGGTCGCTGGAGATGTCGCGGTGCATCAGCTTGATCGCCACCCACCGCTCCAGGGTGGGATCCCAGGCGAGGTAGACCGTCGACATACCCCCCGAGCCGATCCGCTCCTCGATGCGAAAGCGCCCGCTGATCTCCGTGCCGATCACGCCGGTGTCTATTTTGCGCCCTCGCATGGCTGTTGAGCTCCGCCTCTACTCAGATCCCGCATCCGGGGCCTCCTGGGCCGCATGGCCGGCTCTGCGCCGGTTGCTCGTGGAGTTCGGCACCGAGCTGCGCTTCACCTTGAACATGGGCGGCCTCGCCCGCAGCTTCGAGGGTCGCCACAGGGAGCTGTTCGAGGAATGGCTGGAGACCGGCGACCGCTCCGGGATGCCCGTGGACCCGCGCCTGTGGACCGAGGGGCCGCTCGGCTCGAGCTATCCCGCCTGCATGGCGGTGAAGGCCGCCCAGGAGCAGGGGCGGGGACTCGACCTCTTCCGGGCCCTGCAGGAGGGGCTGCTGTGCTTTCGGCGCAAGCTCGACACGACCGAGGCCCTCGTGGAGGAGGCCCGGTCTGCGGGCCTGGACGCCGCGCGCTTTCGCATCGACCTCGGCTCCAACGCAACCGTCGAGGGCTTCGGCAACGACCTCGAGGAGTTCCGCGCGGCCGAGGCGCCGCTGCCCTCCGCGCGCTTCGGCGAGGAGTCATGGGTTCGTGGACCAGCTCCGTACGAGGAGTGGCGCGCGGCCGCCGAGGCCGCCGGCGCCGAGCCGACGGGCGAGCCCGCGCCGGACGTGCTCACCGCGCTGCGCCGCTTCGGCCGCATGGCCGAGCCCGAGGTGGAGGCCGCCTGCGGGCTGGCGGGACCCCGGGCCCGAGCGGAGCTGTGGCGGCTGGCCTCGGAGTGGCAGGCCAAGCCCGCCCGCGTGCTCACCGGCTGGCTGTGGGAGGCGGCCTGAGCGTCAC
>Ga0126312_10003355_pt1 | contig 10800 bp, 14 predicted proteins | sample Plot104A_FD_92537 | JGI IMG/M metagenome (GOLD analysis project Ga0126312, IMG submission 92537) | Serpentine soil microbial communities from UC McLaughlin Reserve, CA, USA - Plot104A | ecosystem: Environmental > Terrestrial > Soil > Grasslands | place: USA: UC McLaughlin Reserve, Lake County... | reverse complement strand
GCGAACGACGGGGGCAGCGAGGTGACCACCGCAGCCACTGCCCCTGCCGTCAACATGAAGCTGCCGAAGGTCAGTACGAAGAAGCGGCCACGAGCCACTAAGGTCATACCGGGGAAGAAACTTGTGCCTTTCCCGCACCGCGCCCCCGTCTTCTCACCGGAAGGCGACACGGATCGAGAGCGCGAGCGACGCGCCTCGCTCGTCTTCCCTACATAAGGCGACGCGTCTTCACCGAGATAGAGTCGCCATCCGTGACCTGGCCGCGGTCGTTCTACGAAGTTCGGCGTGGCGACGGCTGTCCGATGTGCGAGGAGGGGCGGCCCGATGACAATGCGTTTGGCATTCGCGTGCTCTCGGGTCGCTTCGCAGATGCCTACTTGCAGCGGGCGAGCATTCAACGCGGTTATGTGGTCGTCATCTGGCGAGGGCGCCATGTCGTCGAACCAACAGAACTGCGAGACGACGAGGCGACGAGTTTCTGGCGCGACGTCCTCACGACTGGCCGTGCGGTACAGGCGATCTACGAACCACTGAAGATGAACTACGTACTCGCTGGGAACACGCTGCCGCACCTTCACGCCCACGTCGTCCCCCGCTACGAAAACAGAGACCCGAACCCGGGCAATCCGTTTCCATTTCCGAAAGACCTGCCGCCGCCGTTCCCCGAAGACGAGCTCCAAGGCGAGGCGGAAGCGCTGCGCACCTTCCTGCGCGCTTAGGGCTTGCATTCAGTGTCGCCTTCCCTGCGAAAGGCGACACGATCCAAGATCCCGGTCCTATCCCGAAACGCTGAGTAGCACGGACGAAGAGGGCAGATTTCTGCCAGTTAAGCGGGCCCGAGGCAGGCTAGCTCGAACCTCTCAACCCTCACTGTCCCGGTCGAGATGTCGAGGACGAACACACCTTGCGCCCTGAAGTGGTAGCCGCCGGAGGTGTTCGTCATGATGTCGGTGAATCTGTCCTTGACAATTTGGCCGTTTGCGACGAAAGACGCCGTCCCGTGGCCAACGGAGCCATCACTCGTCGTAATCGTCCTTTCGCTGCGAGCGACGATGCGGGAACCGTGGAAGTGAACGAAGTCTGTTCCGACGATCATGACCGTCATCGTGTCGCCGGTACACGGATTCACGTCATCGAACACGAACTCGAACGGGAACGCGGTCGGTGGATCCGCGGCCGCCGGAGCGGCGACCACGAGGGCAAACAGACCGAGCAGGACTGGGAGAAGCCTCTTCATCGCAATTCCTCCTCTCCCCCCAAGTGGTGTTCAGCTGCCACGGATCATGGCATCGAGAGGAAGAACTGACAACCTGGCGCGAGGTCGAGGTGACCTTCACATCAAGCGTCTAGCGCTCGGCGAGCTTGATCGAGCCGCGTGTCGCCTTCCGTACCAAACGCGTCAGAAACGACGAAGGCCCCTCCTGGGGACTCGTTTTGGAGAATCAATTACTGCGCTGGATATTGCGCCTCGCTCAACGCTCAACTAAGCGGCCGCCAACACAAGTCGCGCAGATCCTGATGGCCCGCATTCTCGAGGGTTGTCGCAGTGATCTCACGACGCTTCGGGCGAGGCAGATCACGAAGCGCGCGGGCTGTTTCGAGCTTCGCCTGGCGCGCCTGTAGGCCCGACTTCCAACCGGCGACCCCTACGTCCGTCACGCTGACCTCATCGCGCCACGCGTTGATCTCAGCCTGGGCCTGCTCGACGACGCGCAGCGCGTCGGCGTAGCGCGTATCACCCTCGAGGACGGCGACGACGTGTGGATCCTTGTCGCGACCGAGCATCGCCTTGGAGAGCTGCGCATCAACCGCGGGCTCAACCTTCGCGACCGACATCGACGTCTTGCCACATGCCGTGCACGCGTAAGTGCGACGACTGCGATCCTTCCCGTAGGCGAGCACGAACAGCTTCGCCCCGCAGAGGCCGCAGTGAACGACGCCCGATAGCAAGGTCGTCTCGGCGAGGCCGGTGTGCTGCGCCTGCCCTTGTACCGCGTTCGCCGCCTAGTACTCCGGCTCGGTGACGAGAGGCTCCTGATTCTCACGTAGGACGATCAGATCCGAGCCCTTCGGCTTGTCGGGGTCAGGCACGCGCTGCTCGCCGAGGTACGCGCGATTCATGACGATCTTGCGGATGCCCGAGCGCGACACGTTCCGGAAGCGTTGAGCTAGGTCGCTGAAGCCAACGCCCTCGGCGCGCAGCCGGAAGATCTCGCGCACCGTCGGGGCGTTGTCATTGGGAACGAGCCGCCGCGTCAGGTCGTCGCGGTCGTATCCGAACGGCGCGAGCCTCACCCACTCGCCCATACGCGCCCTCTTTAGTTTGCCCCCCCATACGGCTGCCGCGGTTGCGCTGTCGCTCGGCCTGCCCAATCGCCATCATCATGTTGAACACGAGCTCCTTGTCAGGCGTCAGCTGCTTGGAGTCGAAGCCGCTGCGCGTCCCAATCAGACGCGCACCGGACTCGTGCAGGCGACGGAGCGCGACCCCCCCTGCGATCGTGTCGCGTGCGAATCGGGTCTCGTCGCGGACGATGACGCCGGCGAACTCGCCGTCCTCGCACCTCTCGATCAGCCGTCCCAGCTTCCGGTCGTCAACGTCGCCTCCGGCTGATTGCTTCTCCCGACACGCCTCCGAATCGAACCAGACGTGCTCGTCCGTACGCACGGCCCAGTCACGCGCCGCGGCTTCCTGCGCCTCGAAGGTGTCCTGCTCCTCGGTTGATACGCGAACGTAGATGGCGAGCGTGCAGCCAATGATCCCTCCTGTCGAGCACCTGGACGAATTAACGTCCAAACGATCGACCTCTAGCCCGGCGTAGAGCGGGCGCCTAGCAGCCGCACGGGATCGAACAGGTCGAGCTCGGGCTCGCGGCGGCCGAGGATCGCCTTGCCGACCAGATCGCCGCACGCGAGCCCGAGCACGTTGCCGTGGCCCGAATAACCGCGCGAAGTCCAGACGCCGTCGTGGCCTGGTACCCGCCCGACGACCGGAAGGTCATCGGGGCTCGTGCCGAAGATCCCGGACCAGCGGTGCGTGATCGCTGGCACTTGTCCGACCAGGTCGCGAATGAGGGCTTCCAGCGCCGCTTGCACCGCTGAGGTGATTCCCTCCTCCGCCGTCGACTCGGCCTCGAGGTCGGTGTCGCGGCGACCGCCGATCACCAGCCGCCCGTCGGAGAGCTGCTGCCAGTAATCGAACCCCCGACGGGCGTAGTGCGGCCGTTCGTAGAGCACTTCGCCGAGCGGTTCGGTGGCGACCACTTGACCGCGCGTGGGCTGCACGACCTCGTCCATCGCGCCCAGCAGCCCGCTCGGGTATCCGTCGTTGGCGACGACGACCGTATCCGCCTCGACGTCGTCGACGGACGCGACTCGATCGTGCTCGCGGATCTCGACGCCCGCCTCGGCGGCGTGCGCGGCCAGCCGCCTGATCCAGCGTCCAGGATGGAGCGCCCCGTCGTGCGGGTGGAGCAGCGCACCGACGTACAGGCCGCCGAGTCGCCCTGCTGGCTGGTCGATCCACTTCACGGCGAACCCGTCGTCGCAAAGGGCCGCGTGCTCGGCGAGCAGCACGTCTCTCTCTTCCGTGTCTGCGGCCAGCCGAAGACTGCCGACGCGGCGCAGCGCGTCACCGGCGAGACCCTCCATCCGGTCGAGAGTTCGCTCGGTGAGTCGCCAGAGCTCTGCCGCGGGCTCGGCGCCGAGCCTCTTCCTCGCTCGGTCGTAGGGCATCGCCCCACCCCTCAGGGCGAAGCCACCGTTCCGCCCGCTCGCACCGGAGGCGATCGTGCGTGCTTCGTGCACGCGAACGCGCAGCCCACCTTCCGCGAGGGTGATCGCGCACGACAGACCGGTGACGCCGCCGCCGACGACGGCCACGTCGACGGCTCCGTCGAGCCGGGCAGCGCGAAGAGGCTCGGCGTGCTCGTCAAGCCAGTACGGCTCTCCCACGCGATGATCGTAGTCACCCTCACCTCACAGCCCTGTAAACGCCGTCTGCCGCAGCCACGAGCCCGGCGAGTTCAAGCTCCGTGAGCGCGGCGCTGATCGCGCCGGCGGCGTGCATGCCGTCCGCGGTCAGCTCATCGGCGCCGCACGGCGCATCGCGCACCAGCTCGAGGATCCGCGCGGCGACCGGCGAGACATTGACGGCTTCTACCGCTTCGCGCCGCTCGATCCCAAGCGCATCGAGCACGTCTTGGGCGGAGGTCAGCGGCGTCGCGCCGAGCTTCAGGAGCGCATTCGTCCCCATCGAGAGGCCGGCGGTGATCTCGCCGGGCACGGCGAAGACCTCTCGGCCCTCGTCGAGCGCGAAGTCGGCGGTGATGAGAGCGCCGCTGCGCTCGCGCGCCTCGACGACCACCACCGCCTCGCAAAGGCCGGCGATGATTCGATTCCGGGCAGGGAAGCGCCAGGGTGCCGGTTCGACGCCTGGCTCGTACTCGGAGACCACGAGCCCGTGCTCCTCGATGCGCCGCGACAACTGCGCATTCGAGGCCGGGTAGTCCCGGTCGATCCCGCAGCCGAGCACGGCGACCGTCACACCGCCCGCCTCGAGCGCTCCGCGATGCGCTTCTCCGTCGACGCCCCGCGCGAGGCCGCTGACGACGACGAGCCCGGCAGCGGCAAGCTCGCGGCCGAGCATTCGCGCGACCTGGGCGCCGTACGGGGAGCACGAGCGGGCGCCGATGACCGCCGCCGCGCGTCGGGCGAGCAGCTCGAGCTCGCCGGCGCCGCGGAGATACAGCGCCGGCGGCGGATCGAAGATCGCGCGGAGCCGTGGCGGGAAGAGCGGGTCGGATCGTCGGAGAACGATCACGACGCAAGTTCCCTCGGCGATCGGTAGGCGAGAGCCTCGGCGATGTGCTCCTCCCCGACCCCGTCGACGCCGGCCAGGGCTGCGATCGTGCGGGCGACGCGGGCCACACGTGCCCGCCCGCGACCGGACAGGGGCAAACGCTCGACGGCTCGGTCGAGGAGCTGGGACGCCGGCCGAGTTCGGGGCAGCGGTCCGGCACGGATTCGCTCACGAGCCGCGGCCACGCGCGCCCGCACAGCCTCCGACGGCTCGCCCGTGCCCGCCGCAAGCTCGACGGCGCGCGAGCGCGGTACGGCGACGACGAGATCGAAGCGATCGACGAGCGCTCGAGAGAGCTTCTCCCGAAAGGCCGCGAGCCTTTGTGCCGAGCAGGCGCACTCCGCCGCAGGATCGCCGCGTCCGCCGCAGGGGCACATGTTCATCGCTGCGACGAGCTGGAACCGCGCGGGGAACAGCGCGCGCCCCTCGGCTCGGGCGATGCTGACAAGACCGTCTTCGAGCGGCTGCCGCAGCGCCTCTAGGGCGGGACGCTGAAACTCGGGCAGCTCGTCCAGGAAGAGGACGCCGTGATGTGCGAGCGTCGCCTCGCCCGGCCGCGGTCCCGGTCCACCGCCGACGATCGCCGCCACCGACGCGCTCTGGTGGGGCATCCGGAACGGACGGCGCCGGATCAGTGGGCGGTCCGGGCTGAGCAGGCCCGCGACGGAGTAGATCCGCGTCACCTCGAGTGCTTCTTCCGCCGTGAGCGGCGGCAGGATCCCGGGCAACCGGCGCGCCAGCATCGATTTTCCGGTTCCGGGCGGCCCCGCGAGCAGGAGGTTGTGCCCGCCGGCGGCGGCGAGCTCGAGCGCTCGACGGGCGCGCTCCTGGCCCCGGACGTCGCCGAGATCGAGGTCGTGACTCAGGAGCGGGGCCCCCTTCGTCGGGTGCTCGACAGGGGGCGGATCCGATTCGCCTTTGAGGTAGGAGACGACTTCGGCGAGATGCCGCGCCGGGATCGGCTCGACGCCCGCGAGCGCCGCCTCAGCCGCGGACTCGGCGGCGCACACGAGTCGTTTCAGCCCGGCGTTTCGCGCGCCTTCCGCCGCCGCCAGCGCACCTCGCACCGGTCTGAGTCGACCGTCGAGCGCGAGCTCTCCAACCGCGGCATGACCTTGGAGGGAATCGGGTGAGAGCTGACGCGAGGCGGCGAGGATCGCGAGCGCGATCGGGAGGTCGAATCCGGACCCTTCTTTGCGCAATCCGGCCGGTGCGAGGTTGACGGTGATTCGACGAGATGGCCACTCGAGCTCGGCCGACGCGATGCCGCTTCGCACCCGATGCTTCGCTTCCTGGCAGGCACGGTCCGCGAGCCCGACGATGGCGAGGCCCGGGACGCCGTTCTGGAGATGGGCCTCGACCTCGACCTTGCGTGCATCGAGGCCGACCAGGGCATGGGTGATGGTGCGCGCGAGCACCGTCCGACGCTAGGGAGGAAAGGCGCGCGTGTCTGTGCCGGAACGGTGCCGCTTCCCGACTTAGCGCGCGACGAGCACGTCTTCGAAGAACTCGCCGGCGCGCCGACCGGTGCGACGGTTCACGTGGCGGCGCAGACGCGCTTCCAGCCGCAGCCCCGCCCGTTCGAGGATCTCCGGATACAGGTTGCGGCGGTCGTTGACGACGATCACCACCGGCGCCCGCGCCCGCAGCGACTTCTTCGCCTGGGAAAGCACCGCTGCGACGCCTTCGACGTAGCGGCCGAGGGCCGCGACGCTCGTTCCCTGCGCGCCCGAACCAAGCTCGAGCACACGGAGGTCTTCGAGACCGAGCAGCTCGTAGGCGTACCGGTGCTGCTCGTGGTAGTCGATCAACCCCGGATACGGCGGCGAGGTGATCAGCGCGTCGAAGCGGCCGATGAGCGGTACCTCCCGTGCGTCGCCATAGATCACCATCGCCTCGCGACCGCGCGTCCGCGCACGCGAGAAATCCTTGATCCGCTGGAGCGTATCGAGGGCGTAGCGACGCAGGAAGTGTTCGGCGCGCTCGATCGGCCGACAGAAGCGCTTGTGCTTGTGACACCAGTACTCCTCCCGCTGCGGCGAGCGAGGAAAGTCGAGGTCGAAGTGGGGCGTCAGCCGTGCGGAGCGCGCGGCGCGGGCCAGCACAACGCGAAGGACGTCTACGTGCTCGTAGTCGGCCACGAGCTCCCGAAACAAGAGGAGCTCGCCCGCCGCCTGCGGAGCGAACCACTCCGCGAGATACCCGTGCGCGCGCGGCCCGCCGCCGTACATCGCTTCGACCCGCCGCACCACGTCGCGGATCTCCGACTCCAGTGCGAAGAGGTCGTAGCGCCGAGTCTTCACCTCCATGAGCAGGCAGTTGAAGGCAGCGATGTCTACGCCCGTCGAGTCATACCCGCTCTCGAGGCCCTGGACGAGGGTCGTGCCCGAGCCTGCAAACGGATCGAGGACGCGTCCGCCGACTGGGACGTAGCGGGCGAGGAGCACCTCCACCACCTGCGGAATGAACTTGCCGAGGTAGGGATGGAGCCGGTGGACGTGCTTCGTCCGCTCGCGCTCCGGCAGGTCGCGCTCCGACCACGAGAGGTCGAGATCGATCTCGGCGTAGAGGGCGTCCTGGGTCGGGGCCACGAAGAAACCTCTTCGCCGGAGGCGCGACGACTCCTAGAACGCGTCGACCAAGCGCGTCACGCCCCGCGGCGAAACGGCGACAACATCGAAGCGAACCACAAGACCGGCGAGCTCGGGATGCCAGGCCAGCCAAGCCTCCGCCGCCCGCCGCAGCCGCCGCCGCTTCTCGGGGCTGACCATTTCCGTCGGATCGCCGAACCCCTCCCCCAGCTTCGCCTTCACCTCGCAGAAGACCAGCCGCCGGCCGCGCCGCACGATCAGGTCGAGCTCGTTTCCGGCCGCCCAGACGTTCTCGCCCAGCACCCGGTAGCCGCGGAGCCGGTAGAACCGGCGCGCGCGGCTCTCGGCCTCAGCCCCCCGCGCCCTCGAGCTCGAGGAGGTCTTCATAGCAGAGCGCCTGGAAAGAGCGGCGATGCAGCTCCGACGGGCCGCGCTCCCTCACCATCGCCGAATGACGCGGGGTGATGTAGCCCACGTGCGAGAAGAATCCGTAGTGCGGAAAGAGCGCGTCCATGCGGCGCATCGCGCGATCCCTGACGACCTTCGCGACGATCGACGCAGCTGCGATCGTCGCACTGCGCTCGTCGCCGTCGACCACCGCCAGATGCTCCGGAGCCGACCGGCCGAGCCGGAACCCGTCGACGAGACACGCCTCGGCAGGCGGGGCCAGCGTCCGCAAGCAGGAGCGCATCGCCTCCAGGTTCGACTTGTGCAGGCCCGCCCGGTCGATTTCCGCCGGAGAGATCACCCGCACCGTGAACGAGCTCGCGCAGCCGACGACCGCCCGAAACAGCCCTTCGCGCTCGTCGACCGAAAGCTGCTTGGAGTCGTTTAGACCCGCCAGCGGCCTGACGCGGTGGTCGCGGAGCGACTCGTAGTCGAAGAGCACGCCGGCGACCACCAGTGGCCCTGCGAGGCAGCCCCGCCCGGCCTCATCGACGCCGGCCACATATCTCAGGCCGAACTGGCGGTCGAAATGAAGGAGGCGCCTAGCTCGGTTCCGCGGGCTCGACCGGGGCGGTTTCCGCCTCCGGCTCGCCCTCAGGAACCCGCTCGGCCTCGACTGCTTCGTCGGCTGGCTGCTCGGCGGCGCGGGCACCGGCCGAGGATAGCCGGTGTCCTTCACGGCGCTCACGCACGCGTGCCTTTCGACCCACTCTCCCGCGCAAGTAGTAGAGCTTGGCTCGGTTGACTTCGCCGATCGCAGTGACCTCGATCCGCTCGATCTTCGGCGAGTGCACCGGGAAGGTCCGCTCCACGCCGACCCCGAACGACTGCTTGCGCACCGTGAACGTCTCGCGCGCGCCCGATCCCTGGCGCTTCAACACGATCCCCTCGAAGACCTGGACGCGGCGGCGCTCGCCCTCGATCACCTGGAAGTGCACGCGCACGGTGTCCCCGGCCTTGAACTCAGGGATGTTCGGGCGCAGCTGACGGCGCTCGAGGGTCTCGATCGGATTCGCCATGGCAAAGGGTCGGCCGTCGGCCGACCCGGCATGCTAGCGCAAGGAAATCCGCCTCGGCGGCCAATAGACCGCAAAAACCTTGCCGATCAGGTTCGCTCGCGGGAGCGCGCCCCAGACGCGAGAGTCACACGACTGGGACCGGTTGTCGCCCATCACCCAGTACGAGTCATTCGGGATTCGCTCCGGCGGTCGCGTGTCGGGATCACGCCGGTTCTCCTTGACGTACGGCTCCTGCAGACGCTTTCCGTTGATGAGGACGAAGCCGTTCCGCATCTCCCAGGTCTCACCCGGGAGCGCGATGATCCGCTTGACGAACGTGCCGCCGGCGCCGCACTGCTGCCTCGCCTGAGTCGGCGTCTCGAAGACGACGATGTCGCTCCGCTTCGGATCCATGAAGTGGTAGATGAAGCGGTTCGCGAGCACGCGATCAGAGAACCGCGCGGTGCAGCCGAGCCCCGCGCCGGCGCAGTGCAGCGTCGGCTCCATCGACGAGGAGGGGATCCGATACGGGTTCACAACCCACTGCTTGATCGCCAAGACGATCGCGACGGCGCCCACGATCGTCACGACCCAGTCGATCGCGACCCGCCAGGGTCGCGGCAGTCTGTAGGTCAAGCGGTCGACCGGATTCCTCATGACGGCGTTCTCGCCCGGCTCTCGCTTCGCCGCCAGTCCGCAATCCGTCCGTGGTCGCCGGAGAGGAGCACCTCCGGCACCGCCCAGCCGCGGAATTCCGGCGGCCGCGTGTAGTGCGGGTACTCGTACCGGCCCTCGAGCTCGAAGGAGAAGCTCTCCTCGGCCCCCGAGCCCTCGGCGAGCGCGCCGGGAAGGCGGCGGGCGATTGCGTCGAGCACGACCATGGCCGGAAGCTCCCCGCCCGAGAGGACATACGGGCCGATCGAGATCGCATCGTTCGCCAGGTGCATCAGGATCCGCTCGTCGAAGCCTTCGAACCGCGCCGAGAGGAGCGTCAGGTGCTCCTCCCCGGCAAGCTCCTCCACCACGCCTTGGTCGAGTTGCCGTCCCTGCGGCGTCAGCGCGATCACGCGGTGCTCCGGCGCTCCGCCGTAGACGCCCTCGAGTGCCGCGGCGACGACGTCGACCCGCAGCACCATTCCCGCGCCGCCGCCGTAGGGCTCGTCGTCGACCTGCCCGCCGGTGAGCGGCGTCCAGTCGCGGTAGTTGAAGAGACGCAGGTCGAGCTCGCCGCCAAGGACGGCGGCAAGCGGCCGCTGCTCGGAGACGGCGGCAAAGACATGAGGGACAAGGGTGAAGACGTCAACGCGCAAAAGTTCCGGCAGGTTAGTTATCCGGCAGGAAGCCGGGTGCCACCAGGATTCGCCGCCGCTCGAGATCGACCTCTCGGACACAGGCCTCGACCAGGGGCAACGAGAGACCAGTGTCGAGCTCGAGGACGTCGTTGGCGATCCCGGGAGCGACCTCGGCCACCTTGCCCAGCACGTCACCGCCATCCTCTTCGACGTCCAAGCCCACGAGCTGGAAGACGTAGTACTCACCTGCCTCCGGCTCCGGGAGCGCATCGCGCTCGACTTCGAGGGCGGCGCCGCGCGCGACGGGACGATCGAGGCGGACGACCAGTCGACCACCCGCCCGCTTGCGCTCCACGACCTCGGCGGGCTCACCCTGTACGAGAACGGTCGCCCCCGGCTCGAAGCGCTCTGGATCCTCGCTCGCGTCCTCGACGACGAAGGCGCCGGCCAGCCCATGGGGCTTGCCGACCCGCCCCACTCTGACCAGGTCGTCAGTCAGCGATCTCGAGGATCAGCCGGCGCCGCTGGCGGGCGCCGCCGGCGCGCACAATCGCGCGGAGCGCCCGAGCGATGCGGCCCTGGCGGCCGATCACCTTGCCGACGTCGTCCTT
>Ga0126312_10003354_pt1 | contig 10801 bp, 11 predicted proteins | sample Plot104A_FD_92537 | JGI IMG/M metagenome (GOLD analysis project Ga0126312, IMG submission 92537) | Serpentine soil microbial communities from UC McLaughlin Reserve, CA, USA - Plot104A | ecosystem: Environmental > Terrestrial > Soil > Grasslands | place: USA: UC McLaughlin Reserve, Lake County... | reverse complement strand
TTCGTGATCTTCTACCTGCTGATCGGAACGGTGGGACCGGCTCGGACGATGATCGTCTCCTACCTCGCGCCTGGCTTCGCGGTGATCTACGGAGCGACGCTCCTGGGGGAGGCGATCAGCGTCGCGACGCTCGCCGGCCTGGCGCTAATCGTGGGCGGATCCTGGCTGGCCGCCGGCGGCGTACTGCCCCGCCGCCTCAGGACCACTCAGGCTGTGGCTCCTGCGCGGCCCTCGCACGAAGCAGCGGCGACACCCGATACCGGGGCTCACCCAGCTCTCGATGTAGACCGTCAAGCATCGCCACCGTGCGACGAAGCCCCAGGGCGTTTGCCCATTCGAAGGGGCCGCGCGGCCAGTTGAAGCCAAGCCGCATCGCGGTGTCGCAGTCCGCCTCGCTCCCCACGCCCTGGCTCACCGCGAAATGTGCCTCGTTCACGATCTGCGCGAGAATGCGACCCAGCACGAATCCGGGCGATTCGCCGACCCACTCCACGTGCTTGCCCGCGCCCCTGAAGTAGCGCTCGGCGGCGTCCGCGTCGCCGTCGCTCATCTCCGGGCGGCCGGCGATCTCTACGACTGTCGCCGAATCGAAGTCGGGGAGGGCAAGGTGGGGGAGCGATGCTTCGGATGCCGGGTCGCGCCGCCATTCGGGATCACCGGGCGGTGGTTTGGGATCCTCCGGGCGGTGGGGGCCGTCGCGATAGTCGTAGTACCCGCGGCCGGACTTCCTGCCGTGGCGTCCCGCGGCGACCGTGCGCGCCTGGATCGGATGTGGCTGCCAGCGCGGCTCGTGGAAGCTCTGCTCCCAGAACGACTTCGCGACCTCGAGGTTGAGGTCGACCCCCACCAGGTCCATGAGCTCGAAGGGTCCCATCCGGAAGCCGCCCCCGAGACGCACGATCCGGTCGATCTGATCGTGGGTTGCCATTCGCTCGCCCAGGAGCCGGAGCGCCTCGAGTGTGAACGGCCGGGCGAGGCGGTTGGCCACGAACCCGATGGCATCCGCGGCCTGGATCGGCTCGCGGTCCATCGCGCGTGCGACCTCCGTCGCCGCGTCGAGAGTCGCGGTCGCCGTCTCGTCGCCGGCGACGATCTCCACGAGCCGCATCAGGGGAGGCGGATTGAAGAAATGCATCCCACAGACCCGCTCGGGCCGCTCCACCCCCGCGGCGATGGCCGTCACCGACAGGGATGAGGTGTTGGTGGCGAGGATCGCGTCGGGACCGCACGCAGCAGCCAGATCCGCGAAGAGCCCGCGCTTCACGGTGAGGTCCTCCGGAGCCGCCTCGATCGCGAGCTCGCAGGCGGCGAGATCCTGCAGGCGCTCCACCGGAAGCAGCCGCCTTTGTGCGTCCGCGGCTTCCTCCTGGCTCCACATCCCTCTTGCGAGGCCCTTCTCGAGTCCGTCGGAGATTCGCGCTTCGCCGGCCGCGAGCGCCTCCGGCAGCGGGTCGTGAAGCCGGGTCTCGAACCCGCCGAGGCAAGCGAGCTGAGCGATTCCGGCGCCCATGGTCCCGGCGCCGACCACGCCAACGGCCCGGATGGTCAGCTGCCCCCTCCCGGCTCGACTTCACCGTCCCAATATCCGACGCCGTCGTCGAAGCGGAAGATGGCCCGTACCCCCGTAGCCGGCGTACCCGGGGCCTGCTGGCGCGCCATCACCTTTCCCGAGTCGGGGTACACCGCGACCTCCGGCTCGTTCATCTCGCTGAGGATCAGCACCCGGCTCGGCGCCTCGGCGTTGTTGGTCACCTTATGCGCCCCCTGCTCGCCGATCGGGAAGGCGACGACCTCGCCCTCGACGAGGTCGCGCTCGCCGCCCGGGGTGCGCAGGGTCGGGCTTCCGCTCAGCACGATCAGGAGCTCCTCGTTCGCGGCATGCCAGTGATAGGGGCAGCTGCTGTTGCCGAGCGGCACCTCGTACAGGCTGGCACCGAGGCGCTGCGTCCCCGCCTGCTTGCCGATCTCGGCCCCGCGACCCACGTATCCGGGAGGGCCCTCGACGGCCTCCAGCTCAGGGTCGAGCAGGTTGGCGGCGCGGGGCTCGGCCGCGGGGGCCCGGCCGGGATCCGGTTCCTCCGCGTCGTGATGCTCGATGGCACCCTCGAACAGCGTCCAGGTGGCCATTCCGCCGCGCTCGGGAGACGACATCTCCTCGAGTGCGCCCAGCATGCCGTCGTCGGGATAGACCACGACTTCCGGACCGCGCATCTCGCTGGCAAAGACGACCCTCGTCGCCTCTTCACCATGGTTTCCGATCGCGTGCGCGCCATGAGGCCCACGCGGAAACGACGCCACCTCGCCCTCGGCGAGCTCCCGCGCGCCGGCTGGCGTTCGGAGCGTCGGCGTTCCGCTGAGCACGGCCAGGAGCTCCTCGTTGGCGAAGTGGTAGTGGAAGATCCCCTGGGACCCGGGTTCGACCTCCCACAGGCTCAGCCCCAGTCGCTGACAGCCGACCTGATAACCCAGCCGCGACCGCCGGCACCGGAACTCATAGTCCGCGTACCGGGTGACATCCTCGTCGAAGACGGGGTCGAAGACGTTCGCCGACGAGGCCACTAGCGCCCCCTGAACTCGGGCGAGCGCTTCTCGAGGAACGCGTCCATTCCCTCGATCCGATCCTCGGTTGCCATCGCCATCTCGTAAAGGCGGCGCTCGTGCTCGAGTCCCCCGGAGAGCCCGGTCTCGTCGGCGGCGAGGACGGCCTGCTTCGCGAGCCGTACGGCGATCGGCGGGCGCCTGGCGATCCGCTGTGCCAGCTCCATCGCCTGCTCGAGCCACTCACCCTTGCTAACGACCTCGTTCACGAGTCCCAGCCGCTCCGCCTCGCGAGCGTCGATCCGACGACCCGTGATGACCAGTTCCATCGTCCGCTGCTTGCCGAGGACCCTCGCCAGGCGCTGGGTGCCGCCGCCTCCCGGGATGATTCCGAGGGTGATCTCCGGCTGACCGAACCGGGCGGTCTCCGAGGCGACGATCAGGTCGCACAGGAGGGCCAGCTCGCACCCGCCGCCGAGCGCGAAGCCGGACACCGCAGCGATGAGCGGCGTCTTGCATCCGGCGAGCCGCCGCCAGAACGACGCAGCCGGATGGCGCAGCGACTCCTCGAAGGAGCGATCGCGGAGGGCCCGGATGTCGGCGCCCGAAGCGAACACCTCGTGGTCGCCGGCGATCACGACGCATCTGATCTCCGGGTCCGCGTCGAAGCCATCAACCGCGACCGCAAGCTCGTCCATCAGCTCGGGCGACAACGCGTTGCGGGCCTCGGGGCGGCTGAGGCGGCACAGGGCCACGGCGCCGTCGACCTGGCTCTCGACGAGCGGGCTCACCGATCCGCGCGCACCGGCGTCATCGCGTTGATGCCGGTGGCCGCGCGCCCGATGATCAGCTTGTGGATCTGAGAGGTCCCCTCGTACAGGGTCGTCACTCGGGCATCGCGCAGGTAGCGCTCCACCGGATAGTCGTCGACGTAGCCCGAGCCGCCGTGAACTTGGATCGCCAGGTTCGCGCAGTCCACCGCCGCCTCGGTCGCGTAGAGCTTGGCGATGGAGGTCTCCGGCGTGTTCGGCTTGCCCTTGTCCTTCAGGATCCCCGCCCGGCGCACGAGTAGCCGCGCCGCGTCTCGCCGCAGGATCATCTCGGCGATCATCTCCTGGACCAGCTGGAAGCTGGCGATGGGTACGCCGAACTGCTGACGGCCCTTCGCGTAGTCGACCGAGGCCTCCACGCACCCCTCACAGATGCCGACGCAGCCGGCGGCAACCGAGTAGCGGCCCGCCTCGAGCGCCGTCATCGCGATCTTGAACCCGTCGCCCACCTCGCCGAGGAGCGCGTCGTCCGCCACCTCGACGTCATCGAGCCCCAGTGAGGCCGTGTCGGAGGCCCGTAGCCCGAGCTTGCCATGGATCTCCTGCGACGAGAAGCCGGTGGACGCGGTGGGCACAAGGAAGCAGGCGATGCCGCGATGGCGCTCGTCGGTGTTCGTCTGGGCGAAGATCAGGGCGACCTCGGCGACGTTTCCCAGCGAGATCCACATCTTCTGGCCCGTGATGCGCCAGCCACCCGTGACCTTCTCGGCGCGTGTGCGCATCGAGGAGGGGTCCGAGCCCGCGTCCGGCTCGGTGAGCCCGAAGCATCCGAACGCCTCGCCGGCGCACAGCCGCGGCAGCCAGCGCCGCTTCTGCTCCTCCGATCCCCACCGTTCGATCGCGCCGCACACGAGCGAGGTCTGGACCGAGACCACCGTTCGCGCCGAGGAATCGCCACGTCCGACCTGCTCGACGATCAGGCCGTAACTCACGTAGTCCAGGCCCTGCCCTCCGTAATCCTCGTCCACCGTCGACCCGAGGTAGCCCATATCCCCCAGACGCCGGGAAAGCTCGATGTCGAACCGGGCCTCGCGGTCGTTGTCACGGGCGCGCGGGATGATCTCGTTGTCGGTGAAGTCGCGAGCCGTCTCGGAGATCAGACGCTGCTCGTCGGTGAGGTCGAGGTCCACGGGTCGCAGACTAGTTGTCGGTGAGCGCTTCCCTCAGGGAGCGCTGGAACGCCTCGGCGGCCTCCTGGGTCCTGGGCCCCGGAATCGCGAGGTCTTGCCCGTCGATCGCGGCCACGGGCTGCACCTCCCGCACCGTCGAGGCGAGGAAGGCCTCGCGCGCTCCCATCAAGTCGTCGAGGTCGAACTCGCGCTCGTCCACGTGGAGCGCCTGCACGACGTGCGCACGGGTGATCGACTCGAGGATTCCGGTCTCCAGCGAGGGTGTCCGCAGCGCACCCTCCGGGGAGACCCAGAAGATCGTGGAGGTCGGCGCCTCGAGGACGATTCCGTCGGGGCGCACGAGCAGCGCCTCATCGAACCCGCGACCCTCCGCGATCCGAGTGGCCTGCATATTGGCGGCGTAGGAGAGCGACTTGACGCCGGTCAGGATGATCGACGGCGAGTAGGTGACCGTTGCCAGCCGGACCGAGGCGCCCTTGTCCGGGAGGTTCTCGATGAGCAGGATGCGTCGCCCGCCCCGCGTGATCACGATCCGCAGCTGAGCGTCCCCGTCCCCGAACTCCCCTAGCAGGGCGTCGAGCTCGCGCTCCAAGGGCTCGCGCTCCACCGGGAGCTCGGTCGCGGCGGCGGATCGTTCGAGCCGGTCCAGGTGCTGCTTCAGTGCGAACGGCCGCCCCGCGTAGAGCCGGATCACTTCGAACACGCCGTCGCCGCGGTAGAGGCCATCGTCCGGTAGCGCGATGGTCGCTTCCGCGGTGGGGGAGATGGCCCCGTCGACGCTTGCCAGCTCCTCGATAGCAACGAGCTCAGTCATCCGGTGCGAGGCTATCCGACGGCGGGGTTCTCGATCAGTGTCGCCACGCCCTGGCCGACACCGACGCACAGGGCGGCGATGCCGAAACGTGCCTGGCGTCGGCGCATCTCCCACGCAAGGGTCGTCATCAGGCGGGCTCCGGAGCAGCCGAGCGGGTGGCCCAGGGCGATGGCGCCGCCGTTCACGTTCAGCCGCTCCTCCTCGATTCCAAGCTCGCCGATGCAGGCGAGCACCTGGGACGCGAACGCCTCGTTGATCTCGACGAGATCGACGTCGTCGAGTGACAGGCTGGCCGCGTCGGCGGCCTTCCGTATCGCCGGGATCGGACCCATGCCCATGTACGCGGGATCCACTCCGGCGACCCCGATCGAGACGATGCGGGCCAGGGGCTCGGCGCCCATCTGCTCCGCCCGCTCGCCCGATGCCATGACGAGGCACGCGGCGCCGTCGTTCAGCGTCGAGGCGTTGCCGGCTGTCACCGTGCCGCCCTCGCGAAACGCGGGCCGAAGCTTGGCGAGCCTCTCGAGGGAGGTGTCGGCCCGGGGCCCCTCATCGAGCTCGACCAGGCTCGGCTCGCCCCGGCCGTCGACCGACGGGGCCTCGACCGGGATGAGCTCGTCGGCGAAGCGGCCTTCGCCGGTGGCGGCGACCGCGCGCATGTGGCTTTGAAGGGCAAATCGATCCTGGTCGTCGCGTGGGATCTCGAAGCGCTCGGCGACGTTCTCGCCGGTCTCGCCCATTGACTCGGTCGAGTAGCGCTCCGCGATCCTGGGGTTGATCAGGCGCCAACCCAGCGCGGTGTCGTGCATCGTTTGCGGACCGCGCGGCAGCCCGGCCTCGGGCTTCTGGACGACCCATGGAGCGCGGCTCATGGACTCGGCGCCCCCGGCCAGGTACAGGTCGCCCTCGCCCAGTCGCAGCGCGCGCGAGGCCTGGTTCACCGCCTCGAGGCCCGAGGCGCACAGGCGGTTGACGGTGACGCCGGGAACCTCGACGGGAAGGCCAGCCAGCAGCGACGCCATGCGCCCGGCGTCTCGGTTGTCCTCGCCCGACTGGTTCGCCGCGCCCCAGTAGACGTCGCACACCGCCTCGGGGTCGAGGCCCGTGCGCTCGACGGCGGTTGCGATCGTGTGGGCGGCGAGGTCATCGGGCCTGACGCCCGCGAGTACGCCTCGGTAGCGCCCCATCGGGGTGCGCACCGCGTCGATGATGAAAGCGTCTATGGTGTTCCCAGGGTCGTTCGTGGACTTCATTCTCCTAACCCTAGGGCTGGTGGCGCTGATCGTCGGAGTGCTCGTCCTGCTGGCTCGGGCGTACCCCGGCAGCGGCGCGGACCTCGTGGACTGGCGGCCCACCCGCTCCTACGAGGACGAGGCTCGGCTGGAGAGCGAGGACATCCAGCAGATGATCGAAGCGCAGAACGAGATGCGGCGCCGTCGCGGCAAGCCCGACCTGACGCGCTCGGACGCATCCCGCATGGCTCGGGAGGATCAGGAGATCCGCGAGCGACAGCGGAGCTCCTACGACGACCGGCTCGACGAGCTCGAGGACGAGCTCGGGGTCTGAACTCGCCGACGCGCCATCCTGGACGAACGTGGCGCGCGCGCTGATCGTGGGCTGCGGGTGTCGTGGGCGGGCGCTGGGCGGGCGCCTGGTCGACGCGGGCTGGCGGGTGCGCGGCACCACTCGCGACCCGGGCAAGGCGGAGGACATCCTCGGGGCCGGCCTGGGGGCCGTCGTCGCCGACCCTGATCGGGTGGGGACGGTCCTCGAGCACGTGGGCGACGTCACGCTCGTGTTCTGGCTGCTCGGCTCTGCGACCGGTGAACCCGAGGCGCTGGCTGCGATCCATGGCCCGAGGCTCGAACGCCTGATGGAGGAGCTGGTGGAGACGCCCGTCCGCGGGGTGGTGTACGAGTCGTCGGGACGAGTCCCGGCGGCTCGGCTCGAGCATGGCGCGGCGATCGTCCGGGCGGCATCCGAACGCTGGCGGATCCCGGTTGAGATCGTCGGTGCGGATCCCGAAGATTGGGAGAGGTGGCTGGAGGCGACGCTGGACGCCGCCGCCCAGCTGACGGGCGCGGCCCGGACCGGCTAGCCGGGGACCCCGCGCTACTGAATCGGCTTCGGCGGGATCTGCTTCGCGCCTGGCTTCGACCACGGCGCCGAGTTGGGTACGTCCTTGCCGACGCCCGTGTCCTGCGTCTGGATCAGCAGGTAGCCGCCGAATGCCAGCGCCGCCACGACTGCGAGAAAGACTCCGTAAAGGGCGAACTGCCTGGCCTTGCTCGGACCGTAGCTCTGGCCGACCACGGGCCGCCGCTTGTCCTTGCCCATGGCGTCCACTTCGGACTGGTCGTGCCGGGCGAGGCGTTCCTCCACGGGCTCGCGCTCGATGACGGTGTTGGGGCCGAGCGACGGCGCCGAGATCTTCTGCTCGGCGCGCTCGTTTCCATCACCGTTTCCGTTGCCGCTCTCGCGCGGCGCCGCACGGCTACCGCTCTTAGCCTCCTCCGCCATCCCTTCCCACACCTAAGCACATGAGGCCGCCGTTCGCCACCGGCAACCGGGGCCGGTTCCGGGCATTGGGCGCGCGCAGTTCTCCACATACGGCGAGAGCAATACCATAAACTCTGATAAGGATTTGGGCGAATCGACGGAGGTGCACCGTGGCCGACTACGCGAAGGACGTTCTGGTGGAGACCGATTGGGTGGCGGAGCACCTGGACGACGACGGGATCCGGATCGTCGAGGTGGACGAGAATCCCGCCCTCTACGCCGAGGCCCATATCCCCGGAGCGGTCGGCTTCGATTGGAGGAACGAGCTCCAGGATCAGGTGAAGCGAGACTTCCTGTCCGCGGACGAATTCGGCAGTCTGATGGGCGGCCGCGGGATCTCCAACGACCACACCGTCATCCTCTACGGCGATCGCAACAACTGGTTCGCCGCGTACACCTACTGGTACTTCCTTTACTACGGCCACGACAAGGTCAAGCTCGTAAACGGCCCGCGCGAGAAGTGGATCGGCGAGGGGCGCGAGACAACCACCGAGGTCCCCGACTATCCCGAGGCCACCTTCGAGGCCACGGGCCCCGACGAGTCCATCCGGGCCCGCCGCCAGCAGGTGCTCGACGCCCTGGGTAGCGATACGCGCCTCGTCGACGTGCGGAGCCCACAGGAGTTCTCAGGCGAGCTGATCGCGATGGCAGGCTACGAGCAGGAGGGTGCCCAGCGCTCCGGTCACATTCCGAGCGCGATCTCCGTGCCCTGGGCGCAGGCCGTGAACGAGGACGGCAGCTTCAAGTCGGCGGATGACCTCCGAGAGCTCTACGCCTCCAAGGGCGTCATCGCCAACGGCAATCCCGTCGTCGCGTACTGCCGCATCGGCGAGCGCTCCGCCCACACTTGGTTCGTCCTTCACGAGCTCCTGGGACTCGACGACGTCGTCAACTACGACGGCTCGTGGACCGAATGGGGGAACCTGGTGGACGTCCCGATCCAGAAGGACGTCTGAGCAACCTTCGCGTTCTCGAAGCGCCGGCCGAATCCGGGCAAGTAGGGCCGGCCCGGATCAGCGGGAAGCCGCGATTCTGGCCGCCTGTGAACATCTGCTTTCGCATAGCGAAAGCGAACGTTCACAGGGCCGCCGATTAGGCCCGGGCCGCTCTACGTGCCCTGTTCCGCTGGCGTCTCCAGCCGCTCCAGCAGGTCCGACAGGATGCGCGCCGTCGCACCCCAGATCATGTGCTCGCCGACCTCGTACGTCGGGGTGCGGATCGGGATCCCGCGGCGGATCAGGCGACGCATCGCAAAGCCCTCGCGGAGCTGATCCAGGGTGAACAGGAGCACGGCGGCGACCTCGGACGGGTTCGGGCGGAAACGGAGCCCCTCCGGGATGGTCCCGACGAACGGGTGAACCTTGTACCCGGTGACGAACGTGCCCACGGGAGGCAGGGCGCCCACGACCTCCACCTCGGAAGGATCGAGGTTGATCTCCTCCTCCGCCTCGCGGAGCGCGGTGTCCAGGAGGTCTTCATCCGGTGTGTCCTGGCGTCCGCCCGGGAACGAGATCTCGCCCGCGTGGCGGCGTAGATCCAGGCGGCGCTCGGTGAACACCAGCCCCGGCCGCTCGGGATGTCCGAACATGGCGAGCAGCACCGCCGCCTCCGTTCCGCCCGGTGCCTCCATCGTGCGCGCCTCTCGTGGGCTCAGAAGGACGCTGGCCAGCGACTCCACGTCACCCGCGGCGCGATGCTGGGTAGCGCGTCACCCGGAGGCTCCCGTCAAGAACGTCGGCGACGTCGCCCGGGCTCGCCGTTGCCCGCTTCGCCATCGTCCCCACCACGAGGTTCGCGTAGAGCGGCACGAGCGCTCCCGATCGGTCCCGAGGATCGGCGATCAGCGAGCCCACGCCGGCCTTGAGCGTCTGGCAGGGCGTGGTCGCATGGGTGCAGTTGAAGCCATTTGCCTCGGTGAGCTCCCCGTCGAGCGCGACAACCTGCTTCGCGAGGTGGGTGACCTTGGCCGCATCGGGCCGGCTGGTCAGGATCAGCTTCGACTGAACGAGGACGTTGTAGGGCAGCTGCGATATGTCCGTTCTCATCCTCGACCAGGCGGCGACCTGGTCGCCCTTCCGCAGGTTCGGGAGCTCCTGCGAGAAGACGACGGTGTGGTTGCGATCGGGGTCGCTGCCGATCTCCAGCTGGCTCACGACGGGTGCCCTGGCGACACTGGTGGTGACCCTTCCCTCCGGCTCCGGCCCAGGAGCATCGGGGCGCAGGCGGATCGCGTTCACTCGACCCTTGTCCTGCCTGGTGGTCCCGTCCGGCTCGTCCTCGCCGACGATCAGCTTGTCCCCCGGCTGCGCCTCCGGGTTGTACGCGTCGGCGAGGAGGCTCACGCGGCATGTGGCGGGCATGCACGGAAGCGGGGACGCGATATCGAGGAAGGGAAACATGAACACGAGCACGCAGTGATGCTCGCGATTCGGGAGCTCTTGTCCGCACCGGCGCTGCTGAACCCCTGAGATCGGGGTGGCGCTTGGACTAGTCGCGGTCGCGCCGTTCGGGGCGAGAACCAGCTGGGCGCGCACGATCGGGTTGTAGGTGTACGGCTGGCCGACGCACCGGGCCTCCTGGGCGAGGCAGTCCGTGGTCACCTCGAGCTCGGCGCTGGTCCTCAGGCGATCCCCCATCTCGAGCGAGCCGAGTCGCCACGACGGGAGCGACATGACCACCCGCGGACCGATCCCCGGCGCTGTGTGGATTTCCAGCGTGGGCAGGAGCTCGGAGTTGTTGCCGGTGGTCGCGACCAGTGCCTTGTCGGGCTGGCCGTACGTGCCGGCGCTGGCCGCGCCGGTCGCGGCCACGGCAAGGATGACGGCAACCGCGCCCGCGATCGCCAGAAAGAGGGGATGACGTGCCCATGCCCTGCGCCGCACACCTAGATAATGACGGGAACCGAGCCACCGTCCACGCTCCAGGCGGCG
>Ga0126312_10003352_pt1 | contig 10807 bp, 10 predicted proteins | sample Plot104A_FD_92537 | JGI IMG/M metagenome (GOLD analysis project Ga0126312, IMG submission 92537) | Serpentine soil microbial communities from UC McLaughlin Reserve, CA, USA - Plot104A | ecosystem: Environmental > Terrestrial > Soil > Grasslands | place: USA: UC McLaughlin Reserve, Lake County... | reverse complement strand
GGCGCGGGGCGCGTGATCGCGACGGCCTCGAGTGCCGAGAAGCGGGAGCTGGCGCTCTCGCTGGGCGCGGACGCGGCCGTCGACGTCAACGCCGGCGACCTCGCCGGCGCGCTGATCGAGGCCAACGGCGGCGAGCGCGTGGACGCGGTGTTCGAGATGGCCGGCGGGCGCGTGTTCGAGGAGTCGATGAAGGCGCTCGCGCCGTTCGGGCGGCTCGTCACGTACGGGATCGCCTCGCGCGAGCAGAACGAGGTGCGCACCGGCGCCCTGATGCGCCGCAGCCACGCGGTCGTCGGCTTCTGGCTGATGCACTGCCTACGCGAGCCGGACATGGTCGCGGGGCCGCTGAAGGAGCTCTTCGAGCTGACGGCGCGCGGCGACCTGCGGGTCGTCGAGGGCGCCACCTACGGGCTCTCGGAGGTCCGGCGGCTGCACGAGGACCTCGCCGCCCGCCGCACCTCCGGCAAGCTGGTCATCGACCCGCTGCGCTGACCGCGTCGTAAGCTCTCGTCCTCAGTGACGACCTTCAAAGACCTCGGCCTGTCCGAGCCCATACTCCAAGCCCTCAGGGACGTGGGCTACGAGTCCCCCAGCCCCATCCAGGAACAGGCGATCCCCGAGCTGCTGCAGGGGCACGACGTGATCGGCCAGGCTCAGACCGGCACCGGCAAGACCGCCGCCTTCGGCCTGCCCATGATCGAGTTCGTCGACCCCGCCGACGACGACGTGCAGGCGCTCGTGCTCACGCCGACGCGCGAGCTGTGCATCCAGGTCACGCAGGCGATCCGCGCCTACGGCGCGCGCAAGGGCATCCAGCCCGTCGCGGTCTTCGGAGGCGCGCCGATCCGCACCCAGCAGGCACAGCTCAAGGAGGGCGGGCAGATCGTGGTCGGCACGGTCGGCCGCGTGCTCGACCTGATCTCGCGCCACTCGCTGATGCTGCACTCGTGCCGCTACCTCGTGCTCGACGAGGCCGACGAGATGCTCGACCTCGGCTTCCTCGAGGACGTCGAGAAGATCCTCTCGCTCACGCCCGGCGGCCGCCAGACCGCGCTCTTCAGCGCGACGATGCCGCCCGAGATCCGCGGGCTCGCCGACCGCCACCTCTACGACCCGGTGACCGTCAAGGTCAAGGCCGCGACGCTGACGATCGACACGGTCGAGCAGTTCTTCCTCGAGACCAAGGGGCAGGAGAAGAACGACGCGCTCGTGCGCGTCCTGGAAGCCGAGAAGCCCGACCAGGCGATCGTCTTCACGCGCACGAAGATCCGCACCGACCAGCTCTACCGGACGCTGCGCGACCGCGGGATGAACGTCAAGGCGCTGCACGGCGACATGTCGCAGGGCTCGCGCGACGGCGTGATGATCTCCTTCAAGTCCGGCCGGGTGCCGATCCTCGTCGCGACCGACGTCGCCGCGCGCGGCCTCGACATCGCGTCCGTGACCCACATCATCAACTTCGACGTCCCGACCTCGCCCGACGTCTACGTGCACCGGATCGGCCGCACGGGCCGCGTCGGCCGCTCGGGCCGCGCGATCACGTTCGTCGAGCCGCGCCAGCGCAAGGACCTCGAGGCGATCGAGCGGCATGCGAGCACGAAGATCTCGCCCTGGGCCGAGGGCGCGCACGTCGCCCCGTCGAAGATGACCGAGCGCCCGCGCCGGCACCGCAAGCCGCACGACACCACGGATGCCAACGGCACGGGCTACACGAAGCTGATCGCCAACACGGGGCGCGCCGCGGGCCTGGAGCCGGGCGAGCTGATCTCCGCGGTCGCCGCCGGCGGCGGCCTCGACGGCGAGGCGATCCGCAATGTGCGCGTGCTCGAGCGCTTCGCGCTCGTCGAGGTCCCCGCGGCGGACGCCCAGCGGATCGTCGAGGCCCTCAGCGGCACCACCGTGCACGGACGTAAGCTGGCGCTCGAGCCGGTCCGCGGACAGTCCTGAGCGAAAAGGGGAGAGGCACATGTCCCAGATGACCATGACCACCAACCACGGCCCGATCGTGTTCGAGATGTTCGACGCGGACGCGCCGAAGACGGTGGACAACTTCCGCAAGCTCTCGAACGACGGCTACTACGACGGCCTGTCGTTCCACCGGATCATCCGCGACTTCATGATCCAGGGCGGCTGCCCGGAGGGCACGGGCACCGGCGGCCCCGGCTACGAGTTCGAAGACGAGTTCAACCAGCACAAGGTCGTCCGCGGCGCACTCGCGATGGCCAACCGGGGGCCGAACACCAACGGCTCCCAGTTCTTCATCGTCACCACCGAGGCCGCGCCCTGGCTGGACGGCAAGCACACGGTCTTCGGCAAGGTGACCTCCGGCATGGAGGTCGTCGACGCGCTCGAGGGCCTGCCGACCGACGGGCGCGACCGCCCTAAGGACCCGGCGCTGATCGAGAAGATCGAGTTCTCGGGCTGATGGCCGCGCTCGAGACCGCGGCGGCCGCCCAGACCATCTCCGTCGAGAACCCGGCGACCGGCGCGGTCGTCGGCGAGGTGCCGATCCGCTCCGCCGAGGAGGTGCGCGCGCTCGCCGAGCGCGGCCGCGCCGCCCAGCCGGCGTGGGAGGCGCTCGGCTTCGAGGGCCGCGCGCGCGTCCTGCGCCGCGCCCAGAAGTGGGTGCTCGACAAGCAGCAGAAGCTGATCGACACGATCGTCTCCGAGACGGGCAAGACCCACGAGGACGCCCTGCTCGCCGAGATCGCCTACGTCGGCAGCGCGTTCGGCTTCTGGGCCAAGAACGCGCCCGAGTACCTCGCCGACGAGAAGATCCGCTCGGCCAACCCGTTCGTGCTCGGCCGCAAGCTCGTCGTGCGCTACGCGCCGGTCGGGCTCGTCGGCGTGATCGGCCCGTGGAACTACCCGCTGTCGAACTCCTTCGGCGACTGCATCCCGGCGCTCGCCGCCGGCAACGCGGTGATCCTCAAGCCGTCCGAGGTCACGCCGCTCTCCTCGCTGGCGATGGAGGAGGCGATGCGCGAGTGCGGCCTGCCCGAGGGCGTCTACCAGGTCGCGACCGGCTTGGGTGAGACAGGCCAGGCGCTGATCGACGAGGTCGACATGGTGATGTTCACCGGCTCGACCGCGACCGGCAAGAAGGTCATGGAGCGCGCCGCGCGCACGCTCACGCCCGTCTCGCTGGAGCTCGGCGGCAAGGACCCGATGATCGTGCTCGCCGACGCCGACCTCGAGCGCGCGGCCAACGCCGCCACCTACTACTCGATGCAGAACGGCGGGCAGACCTGCATCTCGGTCGAACGCGTCTACGTCGAGGCGCCCGTCTACGACGAGTTCGTCGGCAAGGTCACCGAGAAGGTCAAGGCGCTGCGCCAGGGCGCGCCCGCCGGGCCGGGCTCGGTCGACGTCGGCGCGATGACGTTCCCGAAGCAGCTCGACATCGTCGCCGGGCACGTCGCCGCCGCCCGCGAGGCCGGTGCGACCGTGCTCACCGGCGGCCACGGCCACAGCGATGCCGGCCGCTTCTACGAGCCGACCGTGCTCGTCGGCGTCGACCACTCGATGGCCTGCATGACCGAGGAGACGTTCGGCCCGACGCTGCCGATCATGCGCGTCAACGACGCCGAGGAGGCGCTCAAGCTGGCCAACGACTCGAGCTACGGGCTCGCCGCGTCGGTGTGGACGAAGGACACCGCGCGCGGGGAGGCGATCGCGCGCCGGATCGAGGCGGGGGCGGTGTGCGTCAACGACGCGCAGCTCAACTACCTCGCGCTCGAGCTGCCGATGGGCGGCTGGAAGGCGTCCGGACTGGGCTCGCGCCACGGCGCCGGCGGGATCCGCAAGTACACCCGCCAGCAGTCCCTGCTCGTCACCCGGCTCGCGCCCAAGCGCGACCTCCACATGTTCCCCTACAAGGCGCGCACGACCGGCCTGCTGGGCCGCGCCATGAAGTTCCTCTACGGCCGCGGGAAGCGCGACTGATCCACCGGGGTCAGATCTTGCCCCCAATTGCCGCAGGCTTTTCCCGCGGCCGTCGTTCTCGCGTTCGCCATGCCCCATCGCCCCGCTGCCGAGGCCGTCCTCGAGCACCTGCCGGCCGGCGTCGTCGTGCTCGACGACGACGGCCGTCTCGCAGGCGGGAACACGGCGGCGCAGCGGCTGCTCGGCGCGCTGCCGCGGGACGGGTCGGCGGGCTGCTGCGAGCTGGTCGGCTGCCGGCGGCCCGGGACGCCGCTGGAATCGCGCTGCATCTCGGAGGCGGTGCGCGCCAGCGGGCGGCCGGTGGGCGAGCTGCTCGTGCAGACGCCGGGCGGCGGCGCCTGGGTGACGGCGGCGCCGGTCGACGGGGGCGGGATCGTGCTCCAGCTGCGCACGGAGGCGGGGTCCGCGGTGGCGGCCGACGAGCGGCTGCGGATCCGCGCGCTGGGCCCGATGCAGCTCGAGGTCGGCGGCGCCGTGCTCGAGGGCGACTGGCTCGCGCACCGGCCGGGGCAGGTGCTCAAGTACCTCGTCGCCGCGCGCGGGCGCGCGGTCGCGGCCGACGAGCTGCTGACGGCGTTCTGGCCGCAGGCCGACGGCACACCGGCGGCGACCAACGTGCGCCAGGCGGTGCACGCGCTGCGCGATCGGATGGAGCCCGGCCGGGCGCGCCAGACCGCGTCGCGCTACGTCGCGGGCCGGCGTGGCGGCGGCTACGAGCTGATCGCCGGGATGGTGCTCGTGGACGCCGACGTGTTCACGGCCGCGGCCGAGGCTGGGCTGGTCGCGCTGCGTGAAGGCGACGCGCCGCGCGCAGAGGCGGCGCTCGCGCGCGCGGCGGCGCTCTACCGCGGCGACTTCCTCGCCGACGAGCCCGACGCCGAGTGGGCGCTGCCCGAGCGCGCGCGCCTGCGCGCGCTCGCCGGGCGCGTGCTGCGCGCGCTCGCGGGGATGCGCGTGCGCGCGGGCGAGCTCGACGCCGCCAGCGAGATCCTGCAGCGGCTGGCCGAGCTCGAGCCGCTCGACGTCGAGACCCAGCGCCAGCTGCTGACGCTGCTCATGCGCCGCGGCCGCCGCACCGAGGCCGCGCGCCGCTACGAGGTCGTCGCCCGCCGCTTCCGCCGCGCGTTCGGCGAGGAGCCGGGCTTCGAGCTCGCCGAGCTCGCGCGCGCCCGCCGCTGACCCGCCGGCGCCCCTGGATAGCCTCACGGGGTGCTCGCCGTCGTGCTCGCCTTCTCCTCCTCGCTCTGCTGGGGCCTCGCGGACTTCCTCGGCGGGCTGCAGTCGCGCACACGGCCGCTGGTGACGGTGCTGCTCGTCGCGCAGGTCGCGGCGGTGGCGATCGGCATCGTGTACGTCGCCGCCTCGGGCGACCCGTTCCCGGCCCTCGGCCCGGCGGCGCTCGCGACCGGCGCGGGCGTGGCGGGCTGCGCGGCGCTGGCCGCCTTCTACCGCGGCCTCGCGATCGGGACGATGAGCATCGTCGCGCCGGTCTCGGCGACCGGCGCCGCCGTCCCCGTGCTGGTCGGCCTTGCCGAGGGCGAGCGGCCCGGCGCGTTGCAGATCGCCGGGATCGCGATCGCGATGGCCGGCATCGTGCTCGCGGCGCGCGAGCCGGGGAACGCCGAGCCGAGCCGCGCGGTCCGCGCCTCGCTCGCCCTCGCCGGCCTCGCCGCCGTCGGGTTCGGGACGTTCTTCGTGCTGATCGACCGCGCGACCGAGCAGGGCGGCGCGCCGTGGTCGCTGCTGCTCGTGCGCGCCGGGGAGGTCGCCCTGCTCGGCGTCCTCGCGCTGTTCATGCGCCCGGGGATGCCGGCCGGCATGCGCGACGCCGGTCCGCTGCTGCTGATCGGCGTGCTCGACTTCTCCGCGACCGCGTTCTTCGCGCTCGCCACCGAGCAGGGGCTGCTGAGCGTGGTGTCGGTGGTCGGCTCGCTCTACCCGGCGGTGACGGTCGTGCTCGCGCGCGTCGTGCTCGCCGAGCGCGTGGCCCGCTCGCAGGAGGTCGGCGTCGTGCTGACGCTCGCCGGCGTGGTCGCGATCAGCGCGGGCTGACGCCGAGCGGCACGCCGAGCAGCTCGGAGACCTCGGCGAGCGTCGCCGCGGCGTCGCCCCGGTGCACGACCGTGCCCATGCCGAGTGCACGCGCCGGCTTGAGGTTGCCGGGCAGGTCGTCGACGAACACGCAGTCGGTGGCCGGCACGCCGATCCGGTCGACCGCGAGCGCGTAGATCGCGGGATCGGGCTTGCGCACGCCCTCGATGCCGGAGATCACCCACGCGTCGAACAGCCGCTCGAGCTGGGCGCGGTCGTAGCGATCCTCGCCCCAGGAGTTCGAGAGCATCGCGGTGCGCACCCCGGCGCGGCGGGCGGCCAGCACGCCCTCGATCATCGCCTCGTCGGGCACCATGTGGCCGAACATGCGGTCGATCAGGCCGTCGGGCGCGACGCCGATCAGCGCGGAGAACGCCGCCTCGAACTCCGGCTCGGCGGCCTTCCCGGTCTCCAGGCGCTCGAGCAGCTCGCGCGCGCCGGGATCGCCGAAGAAGCGGTCGCGGACCGTGTCCGGGGCGAGTCCCTCGGCCGTGCAGAACGCGCGGAACGACGCGAAGACGTCGGTCGTCATCACCCCGCCGTAATCCACGATCAGGCCCCGCACGAGGGGCGCCATGCTAGTGGTGGGTGGAGCTCGCGCCCGCCCGCCACCGCAACAAACGCGGTCCCCGGCGCGTTTCGACCCTCGATGCTCCCCCGTAGACACACGATCTTCCTCGCGCTCGCGCTGGCCGCCCCCGCCGCGCTGCCGGCGGCAGCCGCCGACGCCTCGCCGCGCCAGCCCGTCGCCTTCGAGGCTCCGCGCGAGCTGCTCGACTACGAGGCGCGCGACCGAACGCTCGACGAGATCCGCGACTTCGGCGTCACCAACGTGCGCCAGCTCGTCTACTGGCGCGACTTCGCGCCGCGCCCGAAGTCCAAGCGCAAGCCGCGCGGCCGCTTCGACGCCGCCGACTCCACGACCTACCCCGCCAACACGTGGTCGCGGCTGGACCTGCTGATGCAGGCGGCCGAGGCGCGCGGGATCCGCGTGCACCTCAACCTCACCGGACCGGTGCCACGCTGGGCGACGAAGTCCAAGAAGGACAACGTCACGCGCCCGATCCCGAAGGAGTTCCAGGCGTGGGCGACCGCCGTCGGGCGCCGCTACGGCGACCGGGTCGCGACGTGGTCGATCTGGAACGAGCCCAACCAGCCGCAGTTCCTGATGCCGCAGTACCGCAAGGGCAAGCCGTACTCGCCCGGGCTCTACCGGCGGCTCTACCAGGTCGGCGTGAAGGGGCTCGAGAAGACCGCGTCCAACCGCGGCGACACGTTCCTGCTCGGCGAGACCTCCCCGCGCGGCAACTCGAAGGTCGTGTTCCCGCTCGACTTCTTCCGGCGGATGCTGTGCCTCGACAGCTCCTACAAGAAGACCAAGAAGTGCGGCCGGCTCGACGCCGACGGCTACGCGCACCACGCGTACACGACGGCCAAGGGCCCGCGCTTCGTGCCGCACGACGCGCGCGACGTCACGCTCGGCGTGCTCTCGCGCCTGGAGCGCGCGCTCGACCGCGCCGGCAAGGCGCGCGCACTCCCGCGCGGGCTGCCGATCTACCTGACCGAGTTCGGCATCCAGTCGCGGCCCGACCGCATCCAGGGCGTCACGTTCCCCAAGCAGGCCGCCTACCTCTCGATCGCCGAGCACATGGCCTACGTCAACCCGCGCGTGCGCTCGTTCTCGCAGTACCTGATGAGCGACGACCGCCCGCGCGCATCGGCATTGAACAAGTACGCCGGCTTCGAGAGCGGCCTGCGCACGAACAAGGGCCGCAAGAAGCCGGCCTACAAGGCGTTCCGGCTCCCGCTCGCGGTCGAGAACTACGGGCGCACGGACGTCCTCTGGGGCCTCGTGCGCCAGTACCGCCAGGCGACGACCGTGCGGATCGAGGTCGACCCGAAGGGCAAGAAGGGCTGGCGCAAGCTCGCCGACGTCGAGACGACGGGCACGGGCGTCTACTCGCTGCGCGCGACGCGCCGCAAGGGCCAGCGCTACCGCGTCAAGTGGACCTCGCCGGACGGCAAGCGCTACGCCGGCGCGTCCGTGCGCTCGTATTAGGCGGCGGCGAGCTCCCCGAGCGCCTTGAGCACGATCTCGTCGTGGGTCTTCGGCGAGACCTTCGGGAAGACCTTGGCGACCTTGCCGTCGGGGTCGATGATGAACGTCGAGCGCAGCGCGCCCCAGTAGGTCCGGCCGTACATCGACTTTTCCGCCCACACGCCGTAGAGGTCGCAGACCGCATGGTCCTCGTCGGCGAGCAGGGTGAAGTTCAGCGACTGGCCGCCGTGGAACTTCTTGACCGCCTTGACCGGGTCGGGAGAGACGCCGAGCACGGTCGCGCCGGCGGCGTCGTAGTCGGCCGCGTGGTCGCGGATCCCGCAGGCCTGGGTCGTGCAGCCCGGGGTGTCTGCCTTAGGATAAAAATACAGTACGACGGTTTGGCCTCGCAGATCGGCGAGCCGGACGCGCTGGCCGTCCTGGTCGGGGAGATCGAACTCGGGTGCCTTGGCTCCAGTTTCGAGCATCGACCCATCCTCGCACGCCAGGTCGGCGCGCGTGATGCTGGGTCAGCTGTCGCTCGTCGATGCGCGTGACCTGTCGTCTTCGTCGCCGAGCGATGGCTTCCGTCCCACCGTGGCCGCCTCATTCCGGCACGCCGCTTCGGGGGTTCGCCGTGCTCCCTGCGGTCGACCTCCGGTCGGCAGGCCCTGGCCTGCCTCCTTGACCAGCGCATCAGCGGAGCCGGAGTCGGCTGTCAAGGGACGGAGTCCCGACCCCGAGCGCTAGCGAGCGGGTTGACAGCCGCTGGAGGCGGAGCTACCTCGGACTCGCTCCTGCAAGTCGTTTCCGTCGCGGGCTGGGCGCTTCGCCTGCTCGTGCTCCGGCTGGTGTTGGGCCGGCGAGCACGGCGAGCGAAGCGAGCCGCGCGCAGCCGGCCGCGGCCGAAGGCCGCCTTGAGCATGTAAGGAATATCGCCCCAAGCCGCGAGAAGCACGCTCGCCCGCTCGCGCCCGATCGCTGCTCCCTGCAGGCGATAGCGATAGCGCGGCCGGCGCAGGTTGACCGTGATCGCGGCTACTCAAATGCATGGATATGAGCAGCCAGCGCCGCGCTACTGCTTTCCACGGATGCAGGAGTGGGAGGAGCGTCGATCGCGCGCCGACGGACGTCTGGTCCTCGTCCAGAGCGGGAATGAGCTCCCGGGCGGTGGAGACGCCCGCTTACGGAACCGAACGCCAGCGGTTCGAATCCTCTCGGGCGCGCTTCGGAAAGCTCCGCTCGCCGCGCTGACGACGCCGAAGTCGGGCAAGATCCGCGCCGTCCCTTTGGCCCCGCAGATCGCCGGGGCTGGCGCTGCTCGGCCAGCGCGACAACCATGTCGGTCACTGACGCTTGCGCACGAGGGCGTTTCAGACCACCATCGGCGGATCCCTGTCGCGCGTTGCACCGACCCGGGGAACGGGTGACCGCTGATGGCGGGCCCCTTTGCCGTCGATCACGTGACGACCGCTCGCCTGGTCGGCCGGCGGCCCGAGCCCGGCGACGCCGACGCCTACGTCCGTTTCTACGGCGATCCCCGCACGCCGGAGGAGCTGTGGTCGTCTGACCTGCGCACCCCCGATCATGCGCGCGCCACGCTCGAGGAGTTCATCGCGCACTGGCAGCGCTGGGGCTTCGGCGTATGGACGGTCCTGCTGCCCGGCGGCGAGGTCATCGGGCACGCCGGGGTGCAGCACACCACGATCGGCGACCGTCGCGAGGTCGAGTTGCTGTGGTTCATCCACCCCGACCACTGGAACCGCGGCTACGCGACCGAGATGGCGCGCGAGGCGGTCCGCGTGGCCTTCGACGTGCTCGAGCTCGACGACGTGATCTCGTTCACCGTCGCCGCCAATGCCGCGTCGCGGGCGGTCATGGAGAAGCTGGGCATGACCTACGAGCGCGACGTCGAGCACGTCGGGCTTCCGCACGTGCTCTACCGGCTCACGCGCGGGCGCTGACGAAGCGGGAGGGACCTCCCCGAATTGCGGCCTGTGTCTGGGCGCCGCGGACACTCCCGAGTCTCTCTCCCTCTCCCCCGGACGGCTGTCCATGCAGTGGCACTCCGCGCTCACGCGGCCCTCGGCCGTCTTCGGCCCGATCTCGCAGCGTCAGGCGGGCCTCATACCGAGCTTCTGCGATGCGCGCCGGTAGCGACAGTCACTCGCGGCGAGCCAGTCACGCCGGCTCGCCTGAAGGCGGCAGTCTTGGATGTGGCAGGGGCCGCTCAGGCGGCCGCGCGCGCGAGCGCCGAAGCGCTCTGGCGGCGGACGATCGCGGGGGCCTCGTGTACGAGATCGGCGTTCCCGAGCCCTCCACCATGAATAGCGCGAAGTCCACGCGCCGCGTGATGTTGCTCTCGAGGACGGGGTCGCCACCACGTGGCGGCTCCACACGGGCAGGCCCTGACTCTCGCCCTCTTCAAGGTCGCTCCCTCGCACGACGGTCCACCGCGTGTCGCTCGCAAACACACGCCGGCACGCCTCCACCTGGTCGTCGAGGTCCGCGAAGCGAACGAGGCGTGCCAGCGGAGTGACGACTTTCAGAAACAGCCGGAGCTTCCACGCGTACACGTCCTGACCGTCGCGTGTGATGTGCCACCCGGAGGAGAACACCAGCCGCGCCCCCGGTTGCGCATGGTCGAGCACCGCCTGGGGCCGTTCCCGACGAGTAGTCGTGGACTCCCCGCCGCACAAGCACGCACCCCGTCGCACCCCGCCATCGCCTGCT
>Ga0126312_10003351_pt1 | contig 10807 bp, 9 predicted proteins | sample Plot104A_FD_92537 | JGI IMG/M metagenome (GOLD analysis project Ga0126312, IMG submission 92537) | Serpentine soil microbial communities from UC McLaughlin Reserve, CA, USA - Plot104A | ecosystem: Environmental > Terrestrial > Soil > Grasslands | place: USA: UC McLaughlin Reserve, Lake County... | reverse complement strand
GGCCAGCCGATGCCGGCGCCCCACAGCGCCGCGGCGCGGCCGTCCTGCACCATCGCAGGCCCATCGCCGGCGCGGTCGAGATAGATCGCCTGAAAATCCTCGTCCTGTTTCAGCCCGATGCCGTCGAGCATGTAGCGCGACAGGATCGGCAGGCCGGACCCCCTGGCGCCGAACGCGACCGGTTTGCCGACGAGATCGCGGATCGTCTTGTACGGGCTGTCGGCGCGCACCACGAACATGCCGGGATTCGAATACATCGCGGTCAGGATCTTGAGCGGCGTCGTCGGCCGGCCGATGCCCATAAAGGCTTCATAGGAAGGCTCGCCCGCGACCAGCGCGATATCGAGGCCGCCTGCCTCCAGCATCGGAATGTTCTCGTTGCTGCCATTGGTGTTGCGCGGCTCGATCGAGAGCGCCGGATCGGCTTCGTTGATGACCGCGGCAAAGGCATCGCCGTACAGCGGAAAGCCGCCGCCCGGCGTCGCGGTCCCCAGGCTGATCGTGGTTTTTGAAATGGCTTTTCCTCCCTCTTGCGCCGCGGCGCTACCGGTCAACAGCAACACCCCGGCGCAAACGATATGAGTGAATTTCATTTGGTGCCTCGAGCTTTCCGCCTCACCGTTTCATCATCACGCAGTCGCGTGCGTAGGCAAAGGCCGAATTTTGTGGGAGCATTTCCCCTGAGCAACGATGACAATAACGTGAGGGGAAACTGATGCCCGGACTTTTTCGCGCAACGATCTTCGGGATGGCTTGCCTGGCGGGCGTTGCGGCCGGCATCGCGCCGTCGTCCGCCGCCGACTATCCAAACCGCCCGGTAAAATGGCTGATCGGCTTCACCGCCGGCGGCCCGGTCGATACCGTGGCGCGCATCATGGGCCAGTGGCTGTCGGAGCGTTTCGGCCAGCAATTCGTGGTGGAAAACCGCGCCGGCTCCGGCGGCAATATCGCCGCTGCCGCCGCGATCAGTTCGCCGCCGGACGGCTATACGCTGCTGTTCGTCGCGCCCAACAACGCGATCTCGACCTCGCTCTACAAGAAGCTGCCCTACGACTTCATCCGCGACACCGTTCCGGTCGCGAGCATCATGCAGCTGACCAACATGATGGTGGTGCCGATGGGACTGCCGGTCAAAACCGTCCAGGAGTTCATCGACTACTGCAGGGCCAATCCCGGCAAGGTTTCCTATGCATCGTCCGGCAACGGCACCTCGGTGCATATGTCGGCCGAACTGTTCAAGGCACTGACCAAGGTCGAGATGACGCATGTGCCGTATCGGGGTTCGTCGGCGGCGATGCCCGACCTGATCTCCAACAAGGTGCAGGTGCTGTTCGACAACCTGCCTTCGGCGCTGGAACAGGTGCGCGGCGGCACACTGCGCGCGCTCGGCGTCACCTCGCCACAACGCTGGCCCGGCGTGCCGGATATCCCGGCGGTGGCCGAGACCGTGCCGGGATTTGAGTCGGTCGGTTTCTACGGCATCTCCGCGCCAAAAGGCACGCCGCCGGAAATCGTCGATATCCTCAGCAAGGCGGTCGGCGAGGCGCTGAAGGATCCGAAACTGGTGGCGCGGCTTGGCGAAGTCGGCGGCATCCCGAAACCGATGACGCCGGCGGAGTTCGGCAAACTGGTAGCCGACGAGACCGAAAAATGGCGCAAGGTGGTGGAGTTCGCGGGGGTGTCGGTGGACTGAAATCGGGCCTGTCGTCACCCGCGAAAGCGGGTGACCCAGTATTCCAGAGCCGTCGAGAAAAATCCGGAGAGGCCGCGGCGTACTGGATGCCCCGCTTTCGCGGGGCATGACACCGAGGACAAGTTCGGAAAGCTGCCCTTCCCGCGCGGCATTGCCGGAACGCAACCATCCCTGTAAACGGGGCCGGCACCGTTGCCGGCCGTCTTGCGCGGCCGTCCGCGGCGGGGCCTGTAGCTCAATGGTTAGAGCCGGCCGCTCATAACGGTCTGGTTCCTGGTTCGAGTCCAGGCAGGCCCACCATCAAATCACTTACCTGCCGGTCCACCGAAAGAACGATTCGATCGGGCTCCAAGAACGACTCGATTTCCAGGACTCGAAAATCAAGAGCTCGTTCTAAGCCACCGACCTCTAATCGCATATCAGTACGAATAGCGGCCTCCATCAACGTTGCAGGATTTGGAATATCCCGCGAGCTTGCCGCGAGGATCTGAATGTATGGATGGAAATGAAGGCTGAGACGATCCGCTGAACTGGCGGCGAATTGTCCGGACCGCTTCTGACGTCAGCCGCTTTATACCGGACGCAATTCATAAATCACCAGCGTTTCAAGAAGTACGCGCCGCTCGCGGATGACCCGAGACACAAATCCAGCTCGCTGCATGACGGACTCGATGAATTTGAGATCGGAATGGGAAGACAGAACAAGGTACATGACGCCATCGGAGACGAGCCGCCCGCGTGCCTGATCAAACAGAGGGGTGATATCCTTGTATCTTGGTCCGGCACGCCAGGCTCGATCGGCCACATCCCAAGCCCTTCCGTCGCAGAAAGGAGGGTTTGTCAGGATGGCGTCGAATTGATGCGTTGGCCGGATTGCCCAAAAAAGATCTGAAGCGACGGGAAGGACGCGATGCTCAAATCCGTTGGCCCGAGCATTCGCCGCGGCCGTAGCGACAGCGTTGGGATTGACGTCGATCGCCACCACCGTCGATGCACCGGCGCGAGCAGCCGCCAGCGCCTGGATGCCGGAGCCTGTTCCCACGTCGGCGACTGTCTTGCCGGCAAGATCAAGCCCGCCGATGAACTCGGCGAAATACGCCGGTGCGCGGTAGTAGCGCGGATCATAGACTGTAGGGCGGATGGTTAGCTGAAATCCCGCGATACAGGCCAGCCGCGTGCCAGAGCGTTTCAGCAAGGCGTAATAGCCCACGAGATGAAGAAGGCTCAGCACCAATCTGTTAGCGGGTTTTCTTGGTATGCTGTGAGATAGCATCGTGGACATCGCGACTAAGCCCTCGGTTTGACCCATGACAGCGGCGTGACAACGGCCGACGTGATGCTGGGTTCCTAGCAAGCAGCGAACGCAGGCCGGATGAGCGTGAGGCCCGTCGACTGAACCATAGCGCCACGGTGGTCTATGGTGATATATCGTTGCCACGACAACCGCCGAAGGCATCGAGTGGCTCACGCCGGAGCGAGTCCGGGAAGTCCGGGGACCGAGCAAAAGCTCGATCGCCGGCACACCTTCGCACATGAGCGCCCAAGCCAACGGTGGCTCCTCAAACGTAGATCCCACGTCACCAGAACCTCGCGATTGACAGCGGCCAGTTTTGAACGAGTAAGGTCCGCGCCGCCTGCAACTTCGGACGTGCCGTTGGGCCGCGCAAACTGTTGCGAAGGGCCAAAACATATCTGTTGAGTTAACGAAGGCAGGATTCGTCAGCCGCAGCGGCAAGCCCTACGCTGCAACAGCGATTGGACGAGTGCCAGGGGAGTTGAAACAATAATGACCAACGGAGCTCAGCAGTGCCTGAATTCGACCGGCCTCGATTAGGCGAATATCGTCATCTTCAAGCAAGCACCCATCTCGGGAAACTCAATGAGTAATGTACCTCTTATCTTAACCTATGCTGAAAGATCATTTGGTGAAGGAAAATTTGCCGCGGCGGAAGGCTTCTTCCGCATGGTTCTTGACATTGATCCCAATAATATTCCCGCGCTTCATGCGCTTGCAAAAATCGCTGAACTCGTAGGCGCATGGGACACATCAGCGCGATTGTTGGAGCGTGCCCAAAAAATCGATTGGAATGAAGATGCGTCGCAAATGCTAAAAGCCCTGCGCGATGGGCCCAAACACCGGAATACTCCCAAATCAAATCCAAGTTTTTTGGTCATCCGTGAATGGGGTTCGGCTTGTGGTCTGATATTTCGTCGACCATGGGAGGGCTCCTGCTTGCGGAAGCAACGGGACGCATACCAATCGTCCACTGGGGTGAAGGCTCCAAATATCAAGACAATGACGTCGAAGGATTTTCCCAGTTCTTTCAGCCCGTGTCCTCCTATGACATTGGCCATGAACTCCTGGACGGCGCCTCTGAACGATATCCTGCAAAGTGGCAGGGCGTTGCTTTGAGCATTAAGGTGAATAATAAATCGACTGGCAACGAATCTCGCGTTTCACCAATTCATTTGCTTTCGCGAACTGAACGCGTTGTAGTCAGCGACTTTTACACCGGCATTAAAGACGTTTTGTTCTGGCTGCCAGAAACCCATCCGCTCTTGGGAAAGTCCGTCGGCGAGACGTTCCGCTATCTTTTACGAAAATATTTTCAGCCTCGACCACAAATTACCGCTGCCGCCCAAGAATTCGTTGAAAAGGAGTTTGGCGGACGACCGTTTGTTGCCGCACACATAAGAGGCACAGACAAAAAAATGGAGCAACCGAATTTGCAGGAGGTCAATGCCGCCATCATCGACCATCTGCGCAACCTAGACATCAGCTTGCCGATCTTTCTAATGACAGACGACCGGCGCTGGCTCAGGCTTGTAAAGGACATTTTTGGATCGCGTGTTGTAGCGGCGGATGCGGCGCGGATCGAAGGCAACGAAGGCTTACATTACGCAGGCGGCCTATCCGGCAAACGGTTGGGCTTTGAGATGCTGGTCGACACCTACATCGCATCCTGCGCGGATCAGTTTGTTGGCAACGGAATGTCAAATCCTGCCGCCGCTATCGCCGCAATGAAGGAATGGCAGCTGGGCACATGCAAACTCTTTTCTTTATCCATTCTGCATCAACACTTCCTCGGCCTATTTCGGTAAGCGATTGTACGCTTAGCCCTGCGGGTTCAAGGCGAGGGCTTGAAGCAGGGACACAGCGCCGGTACACAGCAGATCATCCAGGGGTCAAAATCTCCCGCAAAATCAGTGCAGAGATGGCTGATCGGCCCGATCCTTTCCTGGGCACCATTTCAGGGATCAACACGCCCGAGCAGTCGATCGGTGTCGCAAAAGCGACACGGCACGGACGAGTTGGATGGCAAGTCGACCGCTCGAGCAGAAGCCTTGCAGGCCCAATCGAATTGAACGGCGCGCCGTCAGAAACCGAGCACGCGGAGCTGTTGCTTGCTGATCTGGTCGGCCGAGTCGATCGATTGCGCCTTGCGGAAATCGGCGATCGCCTCGGCGCGGCGGCCCAGCACTTCATTGGAGAGGCCGCGGTTGCTGTAGGCTTCGAGATTGGACGGACCGAACTGGATCGCTTGCGTGAAATCTGCAATCGCCTGGTTGCTGTCACCCTTTGCGACGTAGGCTTTGCCGCGGGCGTTGAAAGCGTCGAAGTCCTTGGGGTTTGTCGCGATCGCCTGGTCATAGTCCGGCTCGCCACAGCGAAGGGTCTATTGCTCGTCCTTGGGCGGCATTCGCGGCGGAAGGAGCGGCGTAAACGACACCGCATCGCCAGGCCGCGGGACCGCGGCCAACCCTCCCCCGGTCGAGGGATCCCCACCCGACGTGTCGATCACCGTGTTCGGAGTGATGTACTCTCTTGCGGCTTCGAGCAGGCCGCCTTCGCCGCTGCCAAAATCGGCGGCGCGACCGCCCTGGGGACGCCCGGCGGCGATTTCGCTCGCAGCCTTGTCGGTCTTTTCGGCGAGATTGCCACTGTATGGAAGGCGGTAGGCTCTGGGGACGCCACTCGGCCGACTGCCTTCGTCGAGCGCCTCGACCCAGAGATAGATCGAGCCCGGATCGCCTTCGAGCGAATGCGGCTCCACAATACGCGACTGCAACAATTTGAAGGTAACAGGCAGCCTGTCGATGCTGGCCCAACCCAGCAGTCCGCGCGCGCCAATGAAACTTGCGATGTAGAAGGCGCTCGTCACCACCACGGCGACGGCCTTGGCCGACCACGGCAAGCGCGCATAAACCAGAATGACGAGCAGCAGCGCCCCGATGAGCGCGTAACCGATCGACAGCGTGAGGATGACCGATTGAAGGCTATTCACGACGCGGCATCCTGACGCCTGTCTTGGGATCCAGGTCGGCGCCGTTTGAACGGACGTTACGAAAGGTCTCCAGCAGCGACTTCGACCGCTGGTGCACGTCCACGACCTTGCCTTCGGCGTCGAGCCAGAAGCGCACGGCGGTTTTTTCCTCGCCGCTGTGATCGAGCATCAACTTGTTGTCGAAGATCACCTGGGCGGTCGGATTGAGCTTCTGCACCTTCACACTCGCCGCCACCGGCTGCCCCGCGGTCGCCTGAAAGTGCGAGACGTTGACGGTATATTCGCCGGCGACGATGCCCCGCACGGTGACGATCTCCTCCCGAATCGGCGAGGCAATCTTCTTGCCGTTGACCATGATGAAATCATTGACCCCGCCGCGATCGTCGCGGTCGAGCGTCAGGAAGCCGGCCTCGCGATGGCGATACCAGGCAATGTTGCCGGCAGGATCCTGCACGAACAGATCGAGGTCGTCCGGATGGCTGTCCGGCCAGTCCATGGTGATGATGAATTCAGCCTTGGAATCGATCTTGCCCTCTTTCGAATCGGGCGACACCGCAAGCAGCGCAATGAAGAACAGGAAGGCGATCACCTGCAGCGCCTTGAACAGCATCACGCCGAGCGGATCGAACGGCTCTTCGCGCGGATAGAGACCGAAATCATCCATCATGCCGGCGTTCCAGGGCCGGGGTGACGCGGGTCTCGGTCAGGGTGACGGCGTCGGAAAACACCCGCTGGGTAGCGGCATCAAGCATGTAATACTGAATTCTGACGAGGATGGAGCCGACGAGGCCCGCCAGCGTGGTGTACATCGCCACCGCCATGCCGTCGCTCATCAATCCCATCGACGTCTTCATGGCGGCCTTGTCGGCCGCATCCAGCGTGGCGATCGGCGCCAGCATGATGATGAAGCCGATGATCGTACCCAGCAGCCCGAGTTTCATCAGCGTATCGGAAGCGAAGGCGCCGAAGCCGTTGGAACCGCGCAACCGATCGGCCAGCGAGCGCAACAGCAACGTCTGGTCGATGCGACCGGCGGCTTGAGTTTTGGCCTTGGTCACAAGACTGCGAATGTGATCCGTCACCAGGCCGGCCGGCAGCAGCTTGGTATCGACATGGAGCGCGTTGGTGCCGTCACGAGCCGACAGGACATCGCCAGCGCGCCTCGCCGCCTCGCCTTCCCGCGCGATCGCCCAGGTCCGCCACAGGCAATGGCAAGACGTGATGATGTAGAGAATGGCGATGAGGCTGGAAATATAGGTCCGGTCGGAGGTGACCATCAGGTGGATCAACCCGTATCGCCACAGCAGGACGACGGCAAAGACGCAAAGGCCGGTGAAGATCATCCATAGCAGCAGGGGGCCCCGGTCAGGCGTATCCGTGCCGGGCAATGCGGTCTTTGCGCTACTGATGGAACTCATACCGCCTTGGCTCCCTGATGCCGCTGCTCCGAACCCGGATCGCGAACAAGCCATCCGGCTTCAGTTAAATCAGAGCTGCCAACCACGGTCCAAAGAAATACGCCCGAGGTTGACCGGGAAAATTGCCCGACTTGCGCCCGGCGCCAAACTTGCAATTGGCACCGAATAGGGCTGTTGTTAGTGTCGTCCGCAACTCGTGAGGGTGATCGCATGCGCCTTGTGCTTCAGCTCGTCGCCCGGTTGCTCGTCGTCGTCGCCTTATGCCTGGTAGCAGCAACCATTTGGACCGTGCTCGATGCCTATCGCAGCGTCGATCGGGCGACAGCCGCGTCCGCCCAACGCGTCTCCCAAGCGATGGAAGCGCTCTACTGGCGCGAACTACTATTGCGCAGCAATAGAATGCGCGAACATCTCCTGCCAGTTCCCGAATGGCGCACCATCGAAACGATGAAGCTCATTTCGCCGGGAATTTGCATCGAATTTGAGCCAAGGGGTGAGTTCGAGACCCCGCTTTGCGGCCAAAGCAAGGGGATCGGCAAACCGGCGCCGCTCTGGTTCGCCGCCGTTGTGCAGGGTTTGCTTGGCAGCCACGCTGCCGTTTCCCGGCCCATCAGTGTGCGTGCGACCACCGCCGGTACCATATCGGCCATCGCCGATCCCGACGCCGCGATCGGGCTGGCCTGGGAGCACATCCTGGACATCATCAACGTCGCGTTACTGATGGCGATAGCCATCGCCGTGCTCACCTCGCTCGCGATTGCTCACACCCTCGCACCCGCACGGTCGATCGTTGCCGCACTGCAACGGATGGCGCATGGTCAATACCGAACATCTCTGCCGCGCTTCCGATCCATGGAGCTTTCCATGATCGGACAGGCCGTTGGCGATCTCGGGGTGCGCCTCGAGCAGGCCCGCGAGCATCGCGCCGTCTTGACCCAGCGGCTTCTTGAAATCCGCAGCGATGAGCGGCGCTCCCTCGCCCGCGAATTGCACGATGAGTTCGGACAGAATCTGACAGCCATTCTCGCTTTCGCCAGCACCATCGAAGCGAGCAGCGCGCAGGATCAGGACAGAACAGGTGTCGCGCAGGACGCGCGAATGATTTCGCAAGCCACACTCCGCATCATGGGATGCGTGCGAGATACGCTGGACCGGTTGCGCCATCCACCCGTCGAGGAACTCGGACTGGAGGCCAGTCTGGTCAGCCTCGTCGACAGCTGGCGATCACCGGATGCGAGGCGGCCGGTGATCCAGCTCGACCTGCAAGGCGATTTCGCTGACGTTCGCGGTATCGTCGCCAGCACAGCGTATCGCGTCGTGCAGGAATGCCTGACCAACGCCCTGCGTCATAGCGCTGCGCGCGAGATCCTGCTTCGGATCGAGCGACGCAGCGGGCCGGAAAATGCCCTTCTGATATGCGTTGAAGATGATGGCGGAGGAGATGCGGTCTGCGTGGCACAATCCGCCGGCTTCGGGCTGACCGGAATACGCGAGCGGGTAGCCGCGGTTGGCGGTTCGCTTTCGATCGCGCGTGCCACGCATGGCCTGAACGTAGCCGCAACGATCCCGATGGCCGCTTGACGCCGTTGCCCATGATGGCTTTGCAGACAGAAGACATTTCGATCTTGCTCGTCGACGACCACCCGGTCGTCCGGCAAGGCTACCGCCGCGTATTGGAATCTCAGAGCGACTTCCGGGTGGTCGCCGAAGCCGATAACGCGGCGAGCGCTTACAGTGCTTTCAAGCAGCATTCCCCGCATGTTGTCGTGCTGGACATATCGATGCCGGGAGCAAGCGGCCTCGAAGCGATACGGAACATCCGGCTGCGTGACGGCTGCGCCCGCATTCTGGTCTTCAGCATGCACACCGAAACGGTGCTGGTGAAGGCCGCTTTCGATGCCGGAGCGAGCGGCTATGTGACGAAGAGCAACGAACCGGCCGCGCTGGTCCGGGCAATCCGCTCCGTTGCGCGGGGCGAACGCGCGATGAGCGACGACATCGCGCACATTCTCGCGGCAGAAAGCCTGACCCCGTCGCGATCGACGCTTGACCATTTAGGGGAAAGGGAAATCGAAATCCTCCGGCAATTCGCCGCCGGCGCCACCACGAAGCAGATAGCTTCAAATCTCAATCTCAGCGTGAAGACCGTCCAGAATTATCACTATCTCATAAAGGCCAAGACCGGCATGCAAACGGATGCCCAACTTGTCCGGCTTGCCGCTGAGTGCGGGCTGACCAATCTGTAGCGCGCGACTGGCACTTCCGGACGCGCGCCTCGCGCCCTGCTTGGTCCGCGAGCTACGGTTCGGCAAGCCACGCTTGCGCCCTTGCTTCCAGCGAAGTGTTCTTCAGCTCGCAAGCTTTTGTTCTTTTGCGAAAGGACTAAGACCGAGCCAGGTCTGCATGGCCGAGGCTAGTTGCCGGTTGCCGGTCAGCAGCATGCGCCGGCTTGCCACCGCAGCACGCACCGTATCAAGTCCCATCCAGATCGCCGTCATGGTGCGCAGGTCAACGGAGACGTAGAGCTCGACATCGAAGCCGGGATCGATCGAACAGAGATCGACACCTTCCTGGGGGTCGACGATAAGCCACCAGGAACGCTGCGTTGCCGGAAGCTCGGGGTAAACGAACTGGATCACGTTGCGGTTTCGCGGCATCGGCGTCGTGTTCAGATTTCGCCGCATGTCCCACATCAGAAGTTGCGCGTCGAGATGCTGAAGCGACAGGTCCGCCTCGATCCGGCGTTGACCCCACACCCCGAATGCCTCCACGATCGGACCGAGTTCGCGTCCGGATGCCGTGAGGTGATATTCGAAGACGCCGGGGTCGGAAGCCGAGGGCGTGCGGGCGACGATGCCGGCTGTTTCAAGGTCCTTGAGACGCTGCGAGAGCAGGGCCGGCGACATCCGCGCCACGCCGCGACGCAATTCATTGAAGCGCGTCGAGCCAGCGATGAGTTCGCGGAGCAAAACGACGGTCCAGCGCGTGCATAATATCTCTGCGGCCATCGCGACGGGGCAGAATTGCTTGTAGCTGCTTATTGACATGTCTTCCTCCGCCAAAACGACCCCTGCCTACGGGTTAAAGGCGAGCGCTGCTAGTTCAGTTTCTGTACTGGCCTCGATTCAGTTTCTGAACTGGTCGACGGCAACGCCGATTGATAGTGGCTGGAACGCAGGCTTGGGCTCGCCCGAAACCTGCACGCCGCTCGTCGTCGCTTGCCGTCGACGGGCGCCGCCACAACTCCAGCTTCTAATCGACAAGGATTTTCCGATGAGCAAGTACATGAATAAATCGATTATGCCGATGATGATGCGCTCCGCGGCACGTTGCACGGTGGCGTTTCTGGCTTTCAGCCTTTCACCTGCTTCCGCGGCCACGCTGTCGCGCAGCATGGATGTGAAGGGGTC
>Ga0126312_10003350_pt1 | contig 10809 bp, 9 predicted proteins | sample Plot104A_FD_92537 | JGI IMG/M metagenome (GOLD analysis project Ga0126312, IMG submission 92537) | Serpentine soil microbial communities from UC McLaughlin Reserve, CA, USA - Plot104A | ecosystem: Environmental > Terrestrial > Soil > Grasslands | place: USA: UC McLaughlin Reserve, Lake County... | reverse complement strand
GTGACCAGAGTCGTGACATTCCTCGGGGTGGTGGAGTCGGCCTCCGTCAGATCCGACGGACGCGACGGCACCTTCTCGGTGTCCGCCTCCACGACAGTAAGATCCAGCCCTCGGTCGCGGAACGGTTCCAGTGCAGCGGGACCCGGTTGTCCGGACACCATCAGCCGGTTGATGTTGTTCAGCGTCGCGAACTGCACGAAAGCGGGGTGCCCCACCAGATCCGCCTCAGCTAGGGCGATCACCGACCGGGCACAGGAGACCTCGGCGGACGAGACCGCAGCCGCTGCGGGCGTCGACTGCCCAAGACCGGATTCGATGGTGATACCGGCTGGGCACACCAGGCTAACGTCCACCCGCAGCCGGTTCAGCTCTTGTAGCGCCCAATCACCCTCCTGGGCTCGGGTCGCGGGCGACACCGTACCGCCGATGTTGTAGATCGACAGCAACCGGATCGGCGCAAGCGCGATGGCGATGTCGAGGGAGTTGGTCACGACGGTCAGCCCGGAGCCCGTGGGTGGATATGCGTTTATCACCTGGGCCAGCGCCAGCGTCAGCCTGCCGGCACCGAACAACATGGTGCCGCGGCGAGGAAGGTGCGCCCAGACCACCCGGGCGAAGGCGAGGTGGCTGCCGTCGCTGGCCAGGGGCGGCGCGAGGTCGCGGAAGGGATGCTCCTCGACCGGCAGGGCTCCACCATGTACCCGCTGCAGCCGGCCACTGTTCTCCAGGATTCGAAGATCACGCCGTACGGTTTCCTGCGCTACTCCGAGCCGGTTGGCCGCGTCGACCACGTCCACCCGGCCCTCCGCGCCCAGCCATCGCATGATCACGTTGTGCCGAGCACTGACCGGAGCAGTGTTGTTGAGAGTCGGGCGATCTCCTGCCATGCAGAGGCCTAGCTCAGCTTCACCGACTCTGTGCTCTGCGGTCGCACCTGCAGCTTGCGGCCGGAGCCATCACGGAACATCTCCAGTGCCTGGTCGTAGTCGTCCAAGGTGAAGGCGTGGCTGACCATGCGATCAGCTTTGATGGCACCCGCCGCGAAAAGCTCCACCGCACGACCGTATGTGTTGAGCACGGCCATGGATCCGGCGATGGTGAGCTCGTCGTTGTATACCCGGAACGGGGAGAACGAGGCCTTGGCGTGCGTCGGGGCCACTCCGAACTGCTGAAAGGTGCCGCCCCGACGCACCCGGGACAGGGCATCCTCGATGGCCGGGACCACGCCGGTGCAGTCGATCACTATCTCCCAGCCCCCCGGCCGCTTCACGTCATCCGCCGACAGTGCCACCTGTGTGACGCCGACCTCCTCGGCAGCGGCGAGCCGAGCGGGGTTCCGGTCTACCACAGTGACCGACGCCGCGCCTGCGCGCGGGGCGAGCTGGGCCATCAGCAGGCCCATCGTTCCGGCGCCGTAGATCAGATAGTGCTCCCCCATCCGCCGCGGCAACAGATCGTAGCCGCGGATCGCGCAGGACAGCGGCTCGATCGTAGCCGCCAACGCGACGTCGACCTCGGAAGCCAGCCTGTGCACATTGCCGACGGGCATCACCATGAGCTCGGCGGTCGAACCATTGGTACGGGCCACGCCGGCACCGTTCCAGTTCTCGCACAGGTTGCCCCGGCCGACCGAACAGAACGAGCACTCGCCGCAGGTTAGGGTCGGGTCGACCGATACCTGGTCGCCGGGAGCCAGCTTGGTCACCTCCTCCCCGACGGCCTCGACTACGCCGGAGGTCTCGTGACCGGGGATGATCGGAAACACAGTGGGCGCAAACTCGCCGTCCAGAACGTGGATGTCGGTGCCGCAGATCCCGACTGCCTCGACCCGGACCAAAACGTCTCGGGGCCCCGGAATTGGGTCGGGCACATCCTCTAGGGAGAACTGGCCGGGACCGGAGAAAACAACAGCGCGCATCTAGTTACTTGACCGCGCCCATGGCCAGTCCGCGGACCAGCCTCTTCTGGGCCAACCAGCCCGCGGCGATTACCGGGAGCACCGCGATCGTCGACGCGGCCGACAAGATGGCGAGGAACTGGCCGCGTCCGTCGACGAAGCTGCCGAGGAACGGCGGGGTGGTCCGGGCCACGACTGCGGTCAGCAGGTTGGCGAGGAAGTACTCGTTCCAGGCGAAGATGAAGCAGATCAGCGCAGCGGCTGCGGCGCCGGGGGCGACCATGGGAAGCGCCACCCGCCAGAGTTCTCGGCCGTAGCTGGCTCCGTCGATCTGGGCTGCCTCCACCACCGCGCGGGGTACTTCGGCGAAGAAGGACCTCATCATCCACACCGCCAGGGGCAGGTTGATGCCCAGGTAGAGCAGTCCGAGCGACCACAGGTTGTCGAGCAAGTTGACCGACCGCAGCAGCAGGAACACCGGGATGATCGAGGCGGCCACCGGCAGGAACTTGGTGGAGATGAAGAAGAACAAGCCGTCCTGCCATCTGCCGATCGGCCGGACCGACAACGCGTATGCCGCCGGTATGGCGAGCGCCATAACGACCACGGTCGATAGGACTGCGACGAACAGTGAGTTCAGCAGGTATAAGCCCATGCCGCGTTCGAATACCGCGGCATAGCGGTCGAGGGTCGGGGTGAAGATGAACTCGGGTGGGAAGGATGCCGCCTGCCCCTCGGTCTTGAAGCTGGTTACGACCATCCACAGCATCGGGAAGAAGAACAAGAACACGAGTATCCAAGTGACGAGGGTGGTGAGATAACCCGTGACCTTTCGCCTGGTGAACCGGCTGGTGCTGCGCTCCTGTCGAGCCGGCTGGGTGGTCTGTGGCCGGCTCGCGACGGTGGTAGACATCAGCGCGCCTCCTCGGTGAAGATCTTGAACATGGTTCGCAGTGCCGCGGTGGCGATAGCGATGGTGACGATGACGGTGATCACTCCGTAGGCTGCGGCCTCACCGATCTGCTGGCCGATGAAGGCTCGCTCGTAGAGCAGGTAGGCGATGGTCTTGGTGTTGCCGGCGCCCTTGGTCATGATGTTCACCGGGTCGAAGACTTGGATCATGAAGACGGTGCCCAGCAGGATGGCTAGCTCGGCGTAGGTGCGCAGGTGCGGCAGCGTCATGTACCGGAAGGTCTGAAGATTGCTCGCTCCGTCCACGTCAGCCGCCTCGAGCACCTCGCCAGACTGCGACTGCAGTCCGGCCAGCAAGATCAACATCATGAACGGGGTGTACTGCCAGGTCAGCGTGAACACGATCGTGATCGCCGGGTAGTCGGTGTTCCAGGCGATCGGATCGATCCCGATCAGACCGAGCCCCCAGTTGATCATGCCCGTGTTGACCTCGAGCAAGGAGTATTTCCAGATCAACGCGGCCGCGGCCGGCATCACCAAGAAGGGGGTGATCAACAAGGTACGGGCCAGCGCCCGGCCTTTGAAATTGCGGTCCAAGAGCACCGCCAGCAGTAGGCCCAGCAGCAACGACAAGATCATCGAGCCACCGACGATCCGGATCGTGGCCCACACCGAAGGCAGGAATGCGCCATTGGTGATAACGGCGACGTAGTTGTCGAAGCCGGCGAACGAGCGCTCTTCGGGCCGGGCAAGGTTCCAGTCCTGGAACGAGTAGTAGATCGTGGCGAGGAAAGGAATCTGGGTGATCAGGATGGCGACCACGAGGCCGGGAGCGATCAGTTTCCGGGCGAACTTCCGCTCGGCCAGGTCCTGACCTTTGAGCTCGACCTTGGCGGCCTTTCGGCCGGTCGCACCTCCGCGGGGTGCTTCAATCGTCGGAGTTGTCTCAACTGTCGTGGACATCTCAGCCCTTCTTCTGATTCTCGCCGGCTCGTTCGGCGATCTCTTGCCCTTGGTTAAGCGCCAGCTTCAGGGGTCTTCGGCCCGCGATGGAGTCTGCGATCAGCTGCGAGACCTGGTTGCCGACGTCTTGGAACTCGGGGATGGTGACGTACTGGATGCCCACCCACGGCTGCGGTTTGACACCCGGCTGCTTGGGATTCACCTCGGACATGATCTGGGCAGTCAACGGGGCGAACTCCCCGCCGGCCTCGATGTACTCGGGAATCTGGTAGGTGGACTTCCGGGTGCCGGGAGGAGTCTTGGACCAGCCCAGAGTCGAACCGACCAGCTTGGCGTATTCCTTGGAGGTTGCCCACTTGAGGAACTCCCAGGCTTGATCCTTGCTGTCGGACTCGGCGTTGATTCCAAGGTTCCACGACCAGAGCCAGCCGGAGTCCTCGGTCTCCTTGACCGGTGCCCGCACGTAGCCGACCTTGCCGGCCACCTTGGAGTCTTCCGACTCCACCGATCCAGCCGCCGACGTGGCGTCGTACCACATCGCGGCGCGCTCCTGGCTGAAGAGGTTGAGGCATTCGGTGAAGCCAAAGGAGACCGGATCGGCCTCACCTCCGGCCTCGAGGGTGTCGAGGTAGAACTGCACCGCATCGGTGAAACCGGGCTGGTCTACCTGGGCGTTCCAGTTCATGTCGTACCACTGGCCGCCGAAGGTGTTGACCATCGTGGTTAGCGGAGCGAACATCTCGCCCCAGCCTGGCTTGCCGCGCAGGCATATGCCGGCCCGGTCCGCGGCGGGGTCCTTCAGCTTCTCAGCGAACTGCGCTACCTGTTCCCAGGTCGGGCGCTCGGGCATCGTCAGGCCAGCCTGCTCGAACAAATCCTTGCGGTACATGAGGAACGACGACTCCCCGTAGAACGGCACCGCGTAGAGCCGGTTCTCGACGGAGACTCCGTCGCGGACCGGCTGGAAGAAGTCGTCGACGTCGTAGGCCGGGTCCTTAGCCGCCAGGTCGGTGAGGTCGACCAGCCAGCGGTTCTCTCCCCAGATCGGGACCTCATACGCACCCACTGTCATGATGTCGTACTGACCGCCCTGGGTCGCCACGTCCTTGGTGGCAGCGTTGCGCAGGTCGTTCTCCTCCATGAAGATCATGTTGATCTTGATAGTCGGATGGAGCTTGTTGAACTCCGGCAACAGCTGAGCCATGTCTTGCATCTGGGGGTTGTTCACCGTGGCCAGGGTCACGGTAGTGACTCCAGGATCGGTGCCCAGGTTGCCAAAGCCAGCGCAGCCAGACAGCGCGAGCGCGAAGCTGACCCCGAGTCCAGCGGCTCCCAGGCGACGTCGGGTGGGTGCGGTCATCACATGGCTTCTCTCTGTCGGGGGGATCTCAAGCCCGATTACCGAGTGTCTGCACAAACGAATCCGTTTGGTTGTTGAGGCTCACCCTAATGCGTCCAACGTTCAATGGTCTAGGCTTTCGATGAGGGAATCTCGTTTGTTAAGTGACCGTTTGTGTGGGATGGAGGTGTGGTGCACGAGCGGGCAGCGGGCCGGAAACCGGTTCGGGTGACGATGTATCCGCCGGAACGGCAACGGGCGATCACCGAGTTGCTTCGGGGTGCAGAGGGTCAGCGTGCAACTGTGACCGGAATCAGTGAGCGTCTTGGGGTTACTACGGAGACAGTCCGGCGCGACCTCGACGTGCTCGAGCGCCGTGGCATGTTGCGTCGGGTGCGCGGGGGGGCTGAGCTGATGCCCACCACACCGTTCGAGATTGCACTAACAGCACGCCACGCTGAACAGTTCGAGGACAAAGTCGCGATCGCCCGGCGGGTGGCCGCTGAGGTACCGGAGGACGGCGTTGTCATACTCGACTCCGGCTCGCTGACCTTTGTCTGCGCGCAAGTGCTGCCAACCGACCGGGCCCTGGTCGTTGTCACCAATAACCTGCCGGCCGCCAGGATGCTGGCCGAGCACGACAACCTGCGCATCATGACTCTTCCGGGGACGATCCGCGGACTCACCTCGGCAGCGGTGGACCCATGGACCAGCCGGCGCTTGAACACCATCAGCGCGGATCTGGCCATCATCGGTGTAAACGGCCTAACCAGCAGCCATGGTCTGACCACTACGAATACCGAGGAGGCCGCAGCCAAACGGGCGATGCTGCAGGCCGCCCGCCGACGAGTCGTCCCAGTCATCTCCGGAAAACTCGGGCGGAATTCGTTCTGCTCTTTCGCCGCCGTATCGGAGGTCGATCTAATCATCACCGACGAGCACGCCAAGCCCGATATCGTTCGCGAACTGGCGGCAGCCGGTCCGGAAGTAGTTGTCGCGCCAGGCTAAGGCTCAATCCCAAAACATCCTTCAGGCGCCATTCGAGCCAGTGGCCTCGGAGCTCGAGCGTCTGGGCGCAGATGACGATTGTGATGTGACGGCAGCGACTGGATCCTGTTTCAGAAGATGTCGTGCGACGGGCGCATTGGTGATCAACGTCGTGACGAAGCCAGCCCGAAGCACGACGCCGACAGCGTCTGCTTTGTCCACGCCGCCGGCAACGGCGACTACCTCGGGGATGCGGCGAAGTTGTTCGCCGGTGATGCCGATCATGCGCCGGCTGAGTGGTGGAGTCAGGATTTCTCCGCCACCGCCGAGCAGGACCGTGCTGGTGTCGGCCCGCACACCGGCGTCGAGAAGCTCTCGACGTTCATGTGGAGTGATGCTGTCGTACAGCTGAGACCCCGGTGGGTCCCAAGAGCCGATCGGAATGATTGCGAGATTGATTCGGTCGTGCCAGCTGAGAGCTTCGGCGACCTTGGCTTGGCCGCGGATTGATTCGGCCGCGGCCGGGTCGTCGAGCAGGAGTGGGGCATAGATCGGGTAGGCCGCTCCACCCGAGACTTGCGACATTCGGCGGACGAGTTCGATCGCATTGTCGCTGACCTCGGCGCCGGAGAGTGCTCCGGTCATCTGCACGATGGAGCAGCGTTTGATGTCGCTGAGGGCCGCGGTCATTGCGTTGACGGTGCGACCCCAGGCGATGCCGACGACATCGTCTTCCTGCAGGAGTTCGGCGAGCAGATTTGCGGCGACCCGGCCGAGGTCGGCCCGCAAGGCCGACACCGGCTCGTCGGGTGTGTCCACGACGATGGCCCGACGGAGGCCCAAGGCGGTTGCCAGCTCAACGGAGAGGTCGGCGTTGATGGCATCGGGCACAGTGATGTCAATACGGACGATCCCGAGTTCACGGGCTGCGGTAAGGAGCCGTGCGACCCTGAACCGGCTCACGCCGAGGTCCTGGGCGATGTCCACCTTGGACCGACCCTCCTGGTAATACTGGGTCGCGACCGCAGCGATCTGCAGCAGCTCTTGCGGACCGGTCAGCCGAGCAGCGTCGGTCATCTCGTCCCAACTCTCTTAATGGGGCCCTGCTCATTTGAGCATACCTCTTGCTCTTATGAGCGCAAGCTTGACAATCCTGCACGAGGATTGCTGTAATCACTATGCTCAAATGTTAGAGAGGACTGCTCAAATGAGCAACGACACAACTGAGCTCTTAAATCGGGATGACAGTGAAGGCCTCCTGAAGGCCGGTCGCAGCAGGATTTTTGATGAGGCGGAGGCCTTGCGCCTGATCGGCGAATCCCTTGACGAGAGGTTCGTGGCCGCAGTGCGGCTGATCAGGATGGCGCGGGGGAAGGTAGTCACCGTTGGCGTCGGCACATCGGGCCCGGTGGCGCGGCGGTTGGCCCATCTGTTGTCGACCAGTGGCACTCCATCGCTATTCCTTCACCCGGGTGACGCGCTCCATGGCGGACTCGGCGCGATCACCGCGACGGACGTGGTGCTGGCTATCTCGAAGGGCGGCGGATCCGCCGAGCTGAATGAGTTCATTCGGCTCGCGAAGACCCGTGGCGCGGCGGTGCTCGTTCTTACTGCCAGGGCGGAGTCGCCGTTGGCCCGGGCCGCGGACGTGGCAGTGATTCTTCCGCAAACGCACGACTCAGATCCGGGCGGCATTATCGCGATGGGGTCGAGCCTTGCGGCAGCGGCGTGGGGCGACGCGTTGGCGATCGTCTTGATGCAGATAAGCGGCTACAGCTGGGAGCAGGTCATCGACGCCCACCCGTCAGGTGCGGTCGGGCAGCGCGAGCAGCTGCCAGCGGCGCTGGGCAGGCTGCCCGATCCGGCTGCGCTCGGGAGCCATCGATGAAGGTCGTTGCCGGAGTGGACTCTTCGACCCAATCCTGCACAGTCGTCCTGAGGGCGATGGATGGCGGGGAGTCGATCGCAGTCGGCAGAAGTCCGCATCCGGCCACCACCCCACCGGTCAGCGAGCAGCACCCGCACGACTGGTGGTCGGCATTCCAGCTCGCGATGCGGCAGGCTGTCGGCACCGTGGAGGCCGGGAAGGAGCCGGCGGAGGTGGCCGCGGTCTCAGTGGATGCCCAGGCTCACGGACTTGTCCCGGTCGACCCGACGGGGGCGGTGATCCGGCCCGCGAAATTATGGAACGACACGACCTCCGTGCCGGAGGCTCGAGAGCTCGTTGCCCGTCTCGGAGCAGCCCAATGGGCACGGCGGGCCGGAAGTGTCCCACCGGGCGCGTTCACGATCAGCAAGGTGTTGTGGCTGGCGCGGCACGAACCGGAAGCCTTTGCCCGCCTGCACATGTTGTTGCTTCCACATGACTGGCTGACCTACCGCCTTGTCGGGGAGTATCTGACGGACCCCGGCGATGCTTCCGGCACCGGCTACTACACGCCGGCCTCCGGCCAGTGGGATCCAGATTTACTGTCTCTCGTCGACAGCAACATCGACTGGAGCTACCGGCTCCCGCGGCTGCTGAGTCACGAAGAGTCCGCCGGGTTGCTCACCGACCAGGCGGCCGGCGAGCTGGGCCTGCGTCCCCACACCGTTGTCGGCCCGGGAACGGCCGATAATCAGGCTGCCGCACTCGGCATGGGTGTCCGTACCGGTGACGTGGTGGTTTCGCTTGGCACCTCCGGAGTCGTCTATGCCCGCTGCGACGAGCCGGTGTACGACCCCAGCGGCTGGGTGAACGGCAACGCCGACGCTGCCGGCGGTTACCTTCCAGTCGTCTGCACTCTGAACGCAGCTAAAGTCACCGACACGTTCGCCCGCCTGCTGAACGTCGGCCATGAGGAGCTGAGCAGCCTGGCCCTAGCCGCGCCGGTCGCCGATTCTCGACGTCCTGTTCTCGCCGCCTACCTGGATGGGGAACGGGTCCCAGACCGGCCCGATGCCACCGGCACTCTGACTGGCCTGCGGACCGACACAAGCCGTGAGCAGATAGCCCGTGCCGCATACGAAGGGGTGTTAGCCGGGCTCGTCGCTGGCCTGAAAACCCTCACGCGGCTAGGCGTGCCCACCAGCGGCCGACTGGCTGTGACCGGCGGTGGGGCTCGTGCCGCTGCCTACCTGCAGCTGCTCGCCGACCTGACCGGTCGGCCAGTCTACGTCGTCGACCAGGCGGAGACCGCGGCTGCGGGCGCCGCCATCCAGGCCGCCGCGATCACGCTCGAGGCCAACATCACTGAGATCGCTGAGGCGTGGGCACCCCAGTGGCAGGTCGCCGCCGAACCGCGCCCCGGTGCCGAACCCGACGAGCTGCTCACCCGCTACGCCGCGACCAGCGGCTGGTCAGCGCTCGAGACATCATCCAGCAGCAACCACACCACACCTCGGGAGATCTGAAGCATGCAAGCCGTTGTCTACGAGAAGCCTGGAGACCTGCACGTGGCAGAGGCCCCGGATCCGTCGCCAAACGCAGATGAAGTCGTGATCAAGGTCGGCACGGTCGGCATCTGCGGTTCCGACATCAACATCGCCGCCGGCCTGTTTCCGCCGACCCCGTTCCCGATCATCCCCGGCCACGAGTTCGCCGGTGAGGTGGTCGCCGTGGCTCCCGGTATCGATTTCGTGAACGAAGGTGACCGGGTCGCTGTGGACCCGTCGTTGTTCTGTGGCCATTGCCAGTGGTGCCGCGTCGGCCGCGGGAACCTTTGCGACAACTGGGGCGCCATCGGTGACACGGTCAACGGCGCCGCCGCCGACTACGTCGCCGTACCGGCGGTGAACTGCCACCGCATCCCTGACTCAATGTCGTTCGCCGAGGCCGCAGTCGTCGAACCCCTGTCGTGTGCAGTACACGCGATCAAGATGGCCCCGCCCCGAGTCGGGGAGTCCGTTCTCGTCGTCGGCGGTGGAACCATGGGCCTGCTGACCGGGCAACTGCTCGCCCGGGGCGGCGCCTCGGTGCTGGCGTTGGTGGAGCGCAAAACCGAACGACTTCCCATCGGCACCCAGGTCGGCTTCGGACCGACCTACGCCGACGTGCCCTCCGCCTTGGAGGACCGACCGCAGGGCTACGACCTGGTTGTCGATGCCACCGGGGTCCCAGCCGCCATCGAGGCAGCGTTCGGCGCCGTCGCCAAGGGTGGCCGGTTCCTGCAGGTCGGAGTAGCACCACCCGAGGCGGCTGTTCCGATCTCGCCTTACCGGATCTACTACGAAGAGATCACCGTCCTCGGCTCGATGGCCGTCCTCGACTCCTACGCGCCAGCCCTGCAGCTGATCGCCGGCGGCATCGTCAAGGTAGGGCCGCTACTCACCCACAACCTGCCGCTGCAGTCCTACCCCGACGCCTTCGAGGCGCTGCGCCGTGGCGACGGCCTGAAAATCCAGCTCACCCCGGGAGCTGCCGCATAGCGGGCTCCTCACCGTCACGGCGACCCAGCCGAACCTTCACTCCAACGGTGGGCACGAATTAATGTGCAGATACCAGATACGGGTTGCGCTCGACGAGCGTTTCGAGCCAGAGGATGTGAGGCTTGACCTTCGGACCAATGAGCTGCATCCGCTCCACAAGCACGATCCCTACATCGCGGTGAGCCACTGCGGCGGCGGGATACTCACATTTAACCTCACCGCGGTCGATCTCTGGACCGCGATTCTGACCACCATGGCACTTGTTCGTCACTGCGGCTACGTACCGACCGCGGTCGAGGCCGCC
>Ga0126312_10003349_pt1 | contig 10814 bp, 10 predicted proteins | sample Plot104A_FD_92537 | JGI IMG/M metagenome (GOLD analysis project Ga0126312, IMG submission 92537) | Serpentine soil microbial communities from UC McLaughlin Reserve, CA, USA - Plot104A | ecosystem: Environmental > Terrestrial > Soil > Grasslands | place: USA: UC McLaughlin Reserve, Lake County... | reverse complement strand
CAGGAGCACGGCCTGGCCACGGTGCTCGGCTTCATCTCCGAGGTCGGCGTCGGCGGCCTCACCCTCGGCGGCGGGCTCGGCTACCTCACGCGCCGCTTCGGTTGGACCGTCGACAACCTCGAGGAAGTGGAGATCGTCACCGCCGACGGCTCGGTGCGCACCGCCAACCGTGAGGAGCACTCCGACCTGTTCTGGGCGGTGCGGGGTGGCGGCGGGAACTTCGGAGTCGTCACCCGGTTCACGTTCCGCCTGCACGATGTCGGGCCGATCGTATTCGGCGGGCTGATCGCGTGGCCCTTCGACCGCGTCGACGACGTTCTCGCCGCGTATCGAAAGCTCACCGCCGAGGCCGCCCGTGAGCTCTCCGCATGGCTTGTGCTCATGCGCGCTCCGGCCGAGCCGTTCGTGCCGCCGGAGTACCACGGCGAGCGCTGCTGCGTCATGGTCGTCTGCTACAGCGGCGATCCGGACGCGAAGGACACCGCCATCGCCCCGATCCGCGAGATCGGAGATCCCGCCGTCGACCTGCTGCAGGAGTGGCCCTACGCGATGCAGCAGTCGTTCCTCGACGACAGTGAGCCCAAAGGCGTCCACGCCTACTGGAAGACCGAGTACCTGGCGGAGCTGCCGGAGAACCTCCTGCCGATCCTGCGCGACCTGGCCGCCGACTGTCCGATCCACGACGCGCAGATCGGGCTCCTCCACCTCGGCGGGGCTCTGAACGAGCACGACTGGGACGACGGCGCCGTCGGCAACCGCGACGCCCGGTTCGCCATCGGCGTGAACGGCTTGTGGGAGTCCGGTGAGCCCGACGCGGACGCGTTCCGGCGCTGGATCCGCGCCGGCTGGGAGCGCATCCGGCCGTTCGCAACCGGCGGCAACTACATCAACTTCCAGACGGCCGACGACGACCAGCTACCCGCCGACGCCTACGGCAAGAACTACGAGCGTCTCCAGAGCGTGAAGGCCGAATACGATGCCGACAACCTGTTCCGGGTGAACCGCAACATTCCGCCGGCTTAGCTGACGTCGTCGCAGGTGCGCTCGTCGGGGAGGAGCGGCCGGAAGACGACGTCGTACGTGGTGCCGGCCGACTGCCAGGCGTCGCCTTCGTGTGCGGTGCGCGCCGCGTCGAGGACGGTGGTGACGTCGTTGCCACTGAGGACGAGACAGTCGGTTCCGGCGAGGTCGCCGAGTGGCCACGTGCGTGCGTCGCCGGTGGTTGCGTCCGACGGGCGGACGAGCACAGCAACGCCCGCGGGGCCGTAGCGCCGCGTACTGCCGGGGACGACGGCGGGGAGCAGCGCGTCGGGATCGCCGGCCAGCTCGATGAAGTTCGTGAGCCGCTTGCGGTTCTCGCGTTGGGCGGCGGTCACACCGTCGCTGAAGTTCAGCGCATAGACGTCAACCGTGCGCGAGCGTCCATCGACGCGCACGGTCACGGTCGTCGTCGGCTGGTCGGTGATCCCGGGGTCGCCGTAGTCGGGCGGCGGGTCGTCGAGCAGACCGGCGTCGCGGCCTGCGTCGATGATCTTGCCCAGGCCGTCGCCGGTGACGCGGAACTCCTGGAGATTGGGGAGCGCGGGGCCGGGGAACTCGAGCGTCGTCGGGCCGACGACGACCACCCGACCGTCGCCGAACACACTGACCTGCGGCACCTCACCACGCTGCGCTGCTTCCGCTGCCAACCCGCCCTCGGTCACGACCCGCACAACGGCCGTTTGCGGCTCACCGCGGCCCGACCTCGACGTCCCGGCGCACGCCGCGAGCATGACCGCCGCCGCGGCGAGGGCCAGCAGCCTCCTCATGCCCGGTCAGACGACTCCGCAGGCTCCTCGGTTCCCGTGTCGGCTTGCCGGCGGCGCTTCCGGTGCCACCGGATGCCGCCCTCGATGGCGGCCAGCAGCGTGTCGTTGTCGCGGGACAGCCGGTTGTGGACGTACCGCTCGAGACCGATGCGGCGCATCCAAGGGTTGAACGTCTCGTAGCGCTCCGTGAAATGGATGCGGGTGCGGCCGTCACCGAGGTCCTCGAGACGCTGGAAGCCCTCGGCGCGCGACCACAGAGGCTTGCCGATGGCGTCGTAGCGCCACGACTCGTGCAGCTTCACCTCCGACAGCCATTCCCACGACTGGCCGACGCCGCCCGACAGCAGGAACCGCGGGACCGGGAACGTGCAGTGGCGCACGAGGCCGTTCCCGATCTCGTCACCCGGGTGGAGGATGTCGATCGTCCCGATCTTGTTCTTCGGCCGGTCGTCGCCGCGGTACCAGAAGACCTCCCACACCTCTTCGGGCGGCGCGTCGACGACGATGGAGAACGAGTGCTCCTGCAAGGGCATTGAGCCTACGGCGGGGAGGGGTACCGTCGGGGGCGATGGCCGATGGGATGGACGTGGCGGATTCGGTCCTCGACCTCATCGGCGACACTCCGCTCGTGCGGCTCGCGCGCGTCGGGCGCGGGCTCACGTGCGATCTCATCGCCAAGATGGAGACCACGAACCCGGGCGGCTCGGTGAAGGACCGCCCCGCGGTGGCGATGGTCGATGCCGCCGAGCGTGACGGCCTACTCAAGCCGGGCGGCACGATCGTCGAGCCGACGTCGGGGAACACCGGCGTCGGTCTTGCCATCGTCGCCGCGCAACGTGGCTATCGCTGCATCTTCGTGATGAGCGACAAGATGAGCGAGGAGAAGGTCGCGCTCTTGCGCGCGTACGGCGCCGAGGTCGTCGTGTGCCCCACCGCCGTGCCGCCCGAGCATCCCGACTCCTACTACTCGACGGCCGAGCGCCTGGTGCGGGAGACACCCGACTCGTTTCGGCCCGACCAGTACTCGAACCCCGCCAACCCGGCCGAGCACGAACGCTCGACCGGTCCGGAGGTCTGGCGACAGACGGCCGGGCGCGTGACCCACTTCGTCGCCGGCATCGGCACCGGCGGGAGCATCACCGGCGTCGGCCGCTATCTCAAAGCGCAGAATCCCGACGTCCAGATCATCGGCGCCGACCCCGAGGGCTCGGTGTACTCGGGCGGCGCCGGCCGTCCGTACCTCGTCGAGGGCGTCGGCGAGGATTTCTGGCCCACGACGTACGACCCGGCGATCGTGGACCGTGTGGTTCAGGTGAGCGACGCCGAGTCGTTCGCGATAGCGCGTCGCGTCACCCGGGAGGAAGGGCTGCTCATCGGGGGGTCGTGCGGCACCGCGGTGCACGCCGCCCTCGTCGTCGGCGAGGAGCTCGGGCCCGAGGCCGTGGTCGTCGTGCTCGTGCCCGATTCCGGTCGCAACTATCTGTCGAAGATCTTCGACGACCAGTGGATGATCGACTTCGGCTTCCTCCGCTGCGGCGATGGTCCGTGCGCCGGTGACGTCCTCGGCGCCAAGGACCGCCGGGTTCCCGATCTCGTGCTGATCACGCCGGATCAGCCCGCGCGCCACGCGATCGGCATGATGCGCGACCTCGGCATCTCGCAGCTCGTCGTGAGCGTGACCACCGACCAGCCGCTGGCGGCGAAGGAGGTGAGCGGGGTGCTGAACGAGCTCGACCTCATGGACCGCGCCTTCGGCGACGCGTCGGTGCTCGACCGGCCGGTGAAGGAGATCATGAGCCCGGCCATGCCGATGGTCGGGATCGGCGAGCCGGTTTCGGCGCTCGTCGCCCAGCTCGACCGGGCCGCGTCGGTGCTGGTGCTCGAAGGCGGCCATCCCGTCGGGGTGCTGACCCGGTCCGACGTGCTCTCGTTCCTCGCGTCGCGCTCGCCCGGATGAGCGCGCGCCGTCGCCAACGGTTTTGGCGTCGCTCACCTGGAACTATTCGCGGTGACCGACGCCAAAATCCCGAAGGGGACGCGTTCGAGACCCGCGCCGTGCACGCGGGCCAGGAGCCCGACCCCGCGACGGGGGCGGTCGTGCCGCCGATCACGCTGGCGTCGACGTTCGTGCAGGACGCGGTGGGGAACCACCGCGGCTACGAGTACGCCCGCAGCGCCAACCCCACGCGCGCGGCGCTCGAGGCGTGCGTCGCCGAGCTCGAGGGCGCTGCGCACGGGCTGGCGTTCGCGAGCGGCATGGCCGCCGAGGACGCGACCCTGCGCGCCACACTGCAGCCCGGCGACCACGTGATCATCCCGGCCGACGCCTACGGCGGCACGTACCGCCTGGTCGCCCGTCTGTACGAGCCGGCCGGGTTCACCTGGACGGCCGTCGACCTCGCCGACGTCGACGCGCTCGCGAGCGCCTGGCGAGACGAGACGAAGCTCGTGTGGGTCGAGACGCCGACGAACCCGCTCCTCACCGTGGTCGACATCGCGGCGGCGGCGAAGCTGGCGCATGACCGGGGGGCGATTGTGGTCGTCGACAACACTTTCGCGACGCCGTACCTGCAGCAACCGCTCGGCCTCGGCGCCGACGTGGCGGTGCATTCGAGCACGAAGTACCTGGGCGGCCACTCCGACGTCGTCGGCGGGATCGTGGCGCTCCGTGACGCCGAGCTCGCCGAGCGGATCGCTTTCGTGCAGAACGCGGCGGGCGCCGTACCCGGCCCGTTCGACTGCTACCTCGTGCTGCGCGGCATCAAGACGCTCGCCGTGCGGATGGATCGCCACTGCGAGAACGCCCGCGCCGTCGCCGCGCTGCTCGCCGAGCATCCCGCCACCTCGCGGGTGCTCTACCCGGGCTTGCCCGGCCATCCCGGCCACGACGTCGCCCGCCGCCAGATGCAGGACTTCGGCGGCATGGTGTCGTTCACCGTCGAAGCCGGCGAGGAGGCTGCGATCAAGCTCGTGGCGTCGACCCGGCTGTTCACCCTTGCCGAGTCCCTCGGCGCGGTGGAATCGCTGATCGAGCACCCGGCCGAGATGACGCACGCGTCGGCGGCGGGCTCGCCCCTCGCCGTCGACCCCGCGCTCGTGCGGCTGTCAGTCGGCATCGAGAGCGCCGAGGACCTCGTCGCCGATCTGCGCCAGGCGCTTGACGCCGTGGGGTAGTCGGCCCTCATACTGGCGGCCCACCACGTCAACGAGAGAAGGCAGGCATGGCAGGCTTCGTCCAGATCATCCAGTACAAGACCTCGAAGTTCGACGAGATGCAGAAGCTCATCGACAAGTTTCGTGAGGACACTGCCGGCAAGCGGACGACGACCCGGGGAATGGCGTGTCGGGACCGCGACAACGCCGGGCAGTTCATCAACATCGTCGAGTTCCCGTCTTACGAAGCAGCCATGAAGAACAACGAGCTGCCCGAGACCGCCGCCCTGGCGGAAGCGATGCAGAAACTCACCGACGGCCCGCCGACCTTCTACAACCTCGACGTCGAGCGCGTCATCGAGGACTGACAGTAACCGTCGCGGCATGACTCTCCACGAGTACGTCCTGTTCGACCCGCTGTTCTCGGACGCCGACGCCGAGCGCATGGTGCGGCTGTGTGAGCACTTCGGGGCGTACGGGATGTACTCGGCCGAGAACGAGGGCGGGCCCGAGATCGGCGAGGGGCTCACCCAACGTCACGACGCGGTCCTGAACTATCTGCGGGCGGGCGGCATGCACGGGGCCGGCGAACCGGTGTCCGTGCTCGCCGCCCGTACCAACTATTTCCGCGAGGAGTACGCGTACGGCACGCGGCCGCTCATCGAGGGGATCGAGCCGTTCCTCTTCCACGATGGCTTCGTCGAGTCGGCGCGGCAGATCCACGGCCGGCGAGTGATCGAGCCGGCCATAGTGTTCGCCAACCTCATGGTCCCCGGCCAGGAGCTGGCGCTGCACACCGACGTGCCCGAGTTCCGGGGCGTGAACCGCAAGCTCCACCCGCAGTGGCTCCTCGTCGCCATGCGCCATTCGGGCCTGTTCGAGGACTGGCGGATGCCGATCGCCACCGGCGTGGCGTGGTTCCACGACTGCGACGGGGGCGAGTTCGCGTTCTACCCCGACGGCGCCGACGGGCCGCCCGTGTACCACAAGGTCGCGTACAACACCGCGCTGCTCGTCGACACCGACAGCGTGTTCCACGGCGTCGACCGGGTCGCGCCCGGCGACGCCGTCGACCTGCCCGCGCTCAAGCCCGGCATGCAGCTCGCTTTCGACGGCGACGGCCGCTGGTCGGTCCGTGACGGCGAGCGTGCCGTCGCCGACTACCGGTGGGAGGAGCTGCGGTTCTCGATCTCGTGGAAGGCGTACTGCTTCGCCGACGAGGCCGAGCGGGCTGCGTGGCGCACGCACACCGACGACTTGTCGCTCGAGGAGACGCTGGCCACGATGGTCGAGGATCTGCGATCGAGGGGCCGCATCACCGGCGATACGCCGCCATCACGCGACCTCGCCCTCATGATCATCGACGAGTACATCCGCTTCCCCCCACCGGTGGCCGCATAACTGGGGATCGGGGGCGCATGCCGCCTCGCAAGGTTGGGTATTCGGGCAGGGTGAAGAATGTCCCGGGGGCGCCGACCCTGCCCGAGATCCTGAGCGCCGGCGGTCAGAGCCTCGACTCGCTGCGCTCGGAGGCGGCGACGTGCGAGGCGTGCGACCTCTACAAGCTCGGCACCCAGACGGTGTTCGGCGAGGGGCCGACCGACGCCGATCTGATGATGATGGGCGAGGTTCCGGGTGACCAGGAGGACAAGGCGGGGCACCCGTTCGTCGGTCCGGCGGGCAAGCTCCTGGACCGGGCCCTGGTCGAGGCCGAGATCGACCGCGACAACGTGTACGTCACCAACGCGGTCAAGCACTTCAAATGGAAGCCGCAGGGCAAGGTGCGGCTCCACCAGAAGCCGAACGCCAAGGAGATCGCAGCCTGCCGGCAGTGGTGGACGCAGGAGCTCGCCGTCGTGAAGCCCAAGGTCTTGTGTTGCCTCGGCGCCACGGCCGCCCAGGCCGTTTTCGGACCGAAGTTCCGGGTGACGAAGCAGCGGGGCGAGTTCCTCGACCTGGTCGAGGGCGTGCAAGGTACCGCGACCATCCACCCGTCCTCGATCCTTCGCGCCGACGACGAGCGCCGCGAGGTCGAGTACCAGGACTTCGTCGACGACCTCCGCGCCATCTCGGAGCGCCTCGCCGCGTGATGCGTTCCTGACCCGGAAGAGTTCCGGGTGACGGACGGATCGTCAGCCGCGTTGCCCCGAGAGCTTGCGGTTCTTGAACTGGGCCTTGATGTAGTCGCGGTTCAGGAGGGCGATGAAGTCGATGCTGATCTCCTTGGGGCACGCCGCCTCGCACTCGCCGTGGTTGGTGCAGCTCCCGAACAGCTCCTCCATCGTGTCCACCATCGCCGCGACACGCTGGTACCGCTCCGGTTGCCCCTGCGGCAGCAGGCTGAGGTGCGACACCTTCGCCGCCGTGAACAGCTGCGCCGCGCTGTTCGGGCACGCGGCCACGCACGCGCCGCAGCTGATGCACGCGGCCGCGTCCATCGACGCGTCGGCGGCCTCCTTCGGCACGAGGATGAGGTTGGCATCGGGGGCGCTGCCGGTCGGAGCGGTGATGTAGCCGCCGGCCTCGATGATCCGATCGAGCGAGCCGCGGTCGACGACGAGGTCGCGGATGACCGGGAACGCCGCCGCCCGCCACGGCTCGACCGTGATCGAGTCGCCGTCCTCGAACTTGCGCATGTGCAGTTGGCAGGTGGCGGTGCCGCGCTCAGGACCGTGGGCGCGGCCGTTGATCATCATGGCGCACGCGCCGCAGATGCCCTCCCGGCAGTCGTGGTCGAAGGCAATGGGCTCCGTGCCTTCTGCGACGAGCCGTTCGTTGAGGACGTCGAACAGCTCGAGGAACGACATGTCGGGACTGACGTCGTCGACGTCGTAGTCCTCGAAGCGGCCCCCGTCGTTCGGGCCGGCCTGGCGCCAGACACGGAGATGAACCTTCACTTGTAGCTCCGCTGCGAGAGCTCGACCGCTTCGAAGCCGAGCTCCTCCTTGTGCAGTACCGGCTTCTCGTCCACGCCGGTGAACTCCCACGCCGCCACGTACGAGAAGTTGTCGTCGTCGCGCAGCGCCTCGCCCTCCTCGGTCTGGTGCTCGACGCGGAAGTGGCCGCCGCAGCTCTCCTCGCGGTGCAGCGCGTCGAGGCACATGAGCTCGGAGAACTCGAGGAAGTCGGCCACGCGACCCGCCTTCTCGAGCGACTGGTTGAACGTCTCGTTCTCACCGAGCACGCGCACGTCGGCGTGGAACTCGTCGCGTAGCGGCGGGATCTCACCCAGCGCCTTCTTCAGGCTGTCGGCGCTCCGCTCCATGCCGCAGTTGTCCCACAGCACCTTGCCGAGCTCGCGGTGGAACCAGTCGACCGACCGGGTGCCGTTCACCGCCAGCAGGCCCCGCACCCGCTCCTCGACCTCGTCCTCGACGGCGGCGAACGCGGGATCGCTGGTGGGGACGGGCGGGTCGCCGAGCAGGTCGGCGAGGTAGTCGGTGATCGTGTTCGGCAGCACGAAGTACCCGTCGGCGAGGCCCTGCATGAGCGCGCTGGCGCCGAGCCGGTTGGCGCCGTGGTCGGAGAAGTTCGCCTCGCCCAGCACGTACAGGCCGGGGACGTTGCTCATCAGGTTGTAGTCGACCCACAGCCCGCCCATCGTGTAGTGCACGGCCGGGTAGATGCGCATGGGCACGACGTACGGGTCCTCGCCCGTGATGCGGTCGTACATCTGGAAGAGGTTGCTGTAGCGCTCCTCGACGGCGTCGTGACCCAACCGGCGCATCGCGTCCGAGAAGTCGAGGTACACGCCGTTCTTGAGCGGGCCCACGCCCCGGCCGGCGTCGACCTCGCGCTTCGCCGCCCGTGACGCGACGTCGCGGGGCACGAGGTTGCCGAAGGCGGGGTACCGGCGCTCGAGGAAGTAGTCACGCTCGGATTCCGGGATCTGGTCCGGTGAGCGCCGGTCGTCCATCTGCTGCGGGACCCAGATGCGGCCGTCGTTGCGCAGCGACTCGCTCATGAGCGTGAGCTTCGACTGGAAGTCGTCACTGGCCGGGATGCACGTCGGGTGGATCTGCGTGAAGCACGGGTTCGCCATCAGCGCGCCCCGACGGTGCGCCCGCCAGATCGCGGTGACGTTGCTGTTCTTGGCGTTCGTCGACAGGTAGAACGCGTTGCCGTACCCGCCCGTCGCGAGCACGACGGCGTGCGCGGAGTGCGAGCGCATCTCGCCGGTCACGAGATCACGGGTGACGATGCCGGCGGCGCGGCCGTCCTTGAGCACGACGTCGAGCAGCTCCACGCGCGGGTGCAGCTCGACCGTGCCGAGGTGCGCCTGCCGCTCGAGGGCCTGGTACGCGCCGAGCAGGAGCTGCTGGCCGGTTTGGCCCCGGGCGTAGAACGTCCGCGACACCTGCGCCCCGCCGAACGAGCGGGTGTCGAGCAGGCCCCCGTACTCACGGGCGAACGGCACGCCTTGCGCGACGCACTGGTCGATGATCTCGACGCTGATCTGCGCGAGCCGGTAGACGTTCGCCTCGCGGGAGCGGTAGTCGCCGCCCTTGATCGTGTCGTAGAAGAGGCGCTCGATGCTGTCGCCGTCGTTCTTGTAGTTCTTCGCCGCGTTGATCCCGCCCTGGGCGGCGATGCTGTGCGCCCGGCGAGGGGAGTCATGGAACGTGAACACCTTCACCCGGTAGCCGAGCTCGCCCAGAGTGGCGGCGGCCGCCGCGCCGGCCAGACCCGTCCCGACGACGATCACGTCGAACCGCCGCCGGTTGGCCGGCGCGACGAGCTTCTCGTGGAAGCGATGGTTGTCCCACTTGTCGGCGAGGGGGCCGGCGGGGACCTTGGCGTCGAGATCACCGATCATCTTGCGCCTCCATACTTCCGTCTCAACTCACCCATCCCGCCAGCACCGCGATGGGGACGCTGATGTACCCGCCCGTCACCACGACCGCGAAGCCGACCGCGAAGTAGCGGCGCCACACGTTGAAGCGCGGATTGTTCCAGCCCACGCTCTGGAACAAGCTCCAGCCACCGTGGTACAGGTGGATGCCGAGCGCGACGTTGGCGACGATGTAGGCGATCGAGACGGGAACTCGCTCGAAGCTCGCCACCGTGTTCCGGTACACCTCGCCCCGCACGTACCCGGGGTTGGCGGCGCCCCACGTCAGGTCGAGGATGTGGAACACGAGGAACAGGGCGATGATGATGCCGGTCCAGCGCATCGTGCGGGACGCGAAGTTCGCCGCCACGTAGTCGCGTCGCGACTGGTAGCGCTGCGGCCGGGCCTGCCAGTTGACGCGCGTCAGCGCGTACGCAGCATGGATGTGGAGCGCGAGGGCGACGATGATCGTGATCCGCAGCAGCCACAACGCCATCGTGCGTGGGAACGGCGGGTCGAGCAGCTCTCGGAGCCACTCGCCGTAGCTGTCGATCTGGCGGGCGCCCTCGAAGACGTGCAGGTTCCCGACCATGTGGGCGAACACGTAGGCCATCAGCACGATGCCGGTGACGGCCATCACCCACTTCTTGCCGATGTCCGACCGGTAGAACCGGACGAAGAACGGAGGCTGGCGCTTCCGGACCGGCGCCGGCTCCGGCTCGGGCTTGCCGAAGTCCGTGGCCAGCCGGTCGGCGTCGTCGGCCCCGGGCCGCTGGGCGGCGGTGGAGACCTCATCTTCCGTGCGCGCCACGGCTTCGACGCTAGCTCCGGGCCTCCTCGCGGACCGAAGCGAGCATGGCGGCCTCGTAGCGGTTCTCGACCCGCCCGAGCACACGGTGCTCGAGGGTGATCGACGCCTCCTTCACGCCGTCGAGGTCGACGCGTCCGACGTACGTCACCGCGTCGGCGGCGATGTCGCCGGTGAAGCGACCGAGCCGGCCCCGGTCGCCCGTCACCTCGAT
>Ga0126312_10003348_pt1 | contig 10814 bp, 10 predicted proteins | sample Plot104A_FD_92537 | JGI IMG/M metagenome (GOLD analysis project Ga0126312, IMG submission 92537) | Serpentine soil microbial communities from UC McLaughlin Reserve, CA, USA - Plot104A | ecosystem: Environmental > Terrestrial > Soil > Grasslands | place: USA: UC McLaughlin Reserve, Lake County... | reverse complement strand
CGCTGCGCGAGCCGAAAGGAAGTGGGACACGCCGTCGATCTGGTGCCACGTGCCGTCGCTCGGCCATCCGTCCATGCCGAAACCCCACAGCGAGAGCACTCCGTCGATGTCGACAAACAGCAGCGGCTTCTCGCGCAACTGGTGCAACTTCGTGTCTGAGAGGGAGTACTTATTCACGTCTAAGGCGGGTTCGCTACCCTGCCGCGGACAACGAGCCAGGGTCAAGTGGGTGCAGTGTGGTGCCGATGGTAGGTGCAACGCACGGTCCCTCTGCCCCACGGTGAAGGTGATCCGGGCTCTCTCTGTTCTATGACGATTCAATTCGGCATCCTGCTCGCGCTCTTGTGCGCGGTCGTTTCGAACCTTGGGTTCTTCTTCAAGCACCGCGGCGCCTGCGAGGCGCCTCCGGTGGACATCCGTCACCCGCTGCGCACCGCTCGCGCGCTGTACTCGTCGAAGTGGTTCGCGCTGGGCATGGTCGTCGCCACGAGCGCGTGGGGCTTCCACGTCGCCGCGCTGGCGATGGCGCCGATGTCGGTCGTCCAGGTCGTGCTCGCCGGGGGCGTCGTCCTGATCGCCGTCATGGCGGATCGCCTCTTCGGCTTCCAGGTCGGCCGCCGCCAGTGGGCGGGGCTCGGCCTTACCGCCGCGGGCCTTGTGCTCCTGGCCGCCACGCTGCCGGCCACCCACGGCGCGCACTCCGCCTTCAACACGCCCGCCATGGTGGCGTTCGAGGCGGCCCTGTTCTTCATCGGCGGCGCGCTCATCATGGGCCCGCGCGCCGGTGCCCCCGCCGAGCACCACGGCATCATGCTCGGCGCCGCGAGCGGCGTGCTCTTCGGCGTCAGCGACGTCGCGATCAAGGCGCTGACGCACGTCGGCGGCATGGAGGGCGTCCTGGGCGTCCTCGTCAGCCCCTGGCTCGCCGTCACGGTCCTCGCCTCCGTCGCGGCCTTCTATGCCTCCGCTCGCGGCCTGCAGGACGGCGACGCCGTCCCCGTCATCGCGATCACCGGCACGGCGGCCAACATCTCCTGCATCGCCGGCGGCATCATCGTCTTCGGCGATCCGCTCCCCGGCGACGCCTTCGGCATCGCCATCGAGGCGGTGGCGTTCCTGATGATCATCGTCGCCTCCGCGCTCACCCCGGCGCCGGTCCGCTCCGCGGGCGTCGCGCCTGCGGCGGCCTAGCGTCCTTGCGTTCAGCTCGTGCGCCTTTTGGTGCGCGTGGCGTGGTCCGGTCATCGAAGGAAACAGGGGCTCGCCCGCCGTGGCGCGCCCGAACCTAACGCGACTTGGGCGGCCAAAGTCGCGCATATAGAGACTTTGGCCGCCCAAGTGGTCGGGCGCGCCGCGCTGCGCGCGCGGCCGACGCACGGACTGATCACCTCTGAGACCCCACCTGAGCCTCGGTCGAGACCGAGTTGGTACTGGCAACGCGCGCGGCCGTGCGTACGGTCGGGCCATGTCGAAGATCGTCATCGCACTCGCCGTCCTCGCCATGGCCGTGGGCGGCCTGGGCTGTGGCACCTCCAAGACCCAGGAGCTTTCGCGGGACGTCGTCTCAAAGCCCGGTCACGGGGCCGACAAGGACTCGCTGTTCCGCTCGGCCAACCTGTCCAAGGCGCTCGCCGCGCTCGACAAGAAGTCCGGCGGCCAGAAGCTGCTCTTGTTCAAGATCGAATCCGCCTCGCTGAAGACGATGGTCACCGACGGCAAGAGCTTCACGAACATCGTCGTCACCAAGGAGTTCAACGCGACCGACCTCGGCGCCACGGGCGTCACGACGGGCAACCCGATCGCGATCTCGTCGGTCGAGCCGGGCGCTCCCGAGAAGATCGTCGAAGCGCTCGCGAGCAAGGGGATCACGCTCAAGGACGTGGACTACTTCACCGTTCTGGCCCAGGGCGGCAAGACGTCGCTCGAGCTCTTCACGCTCGACAACAAGGGCATCTACCAGGCAAGCCTGGACGGTTCGAACGTGCACGTGCTCGGCAGCGTGCCGAGCACGAGCGGCGCGTCGAGCCTGCAGGACTGCATCGCCAAGGCCGGCACGGACGCCAACGCGATCGCGAAGTGCGCGACGGGCTAGGAAGCGCCTGAGGCGAGCAGGGTCGCGACGGCGTCGGGCGCGTCCCACATCGGGAGGTGCCCGGCGCCGTTCAGCCATTCATGGCGCGCGGCCGGCAGCACGCGCCGGGCGCGTGCGGACTGCCGGCGCGCGAGCAGGAGGCGGTCGCGCGAGCCCCAGACGACCATCACCGGCACGCCGGCCAGCTGCTCGGCGTCGTGGAACGTGTACTCGTCGAAGAGCGCCAGCGCCTCGTCGAACGCCTCGGCGGCCAGCAGCGCGTCTGCGGTGTCGACGAGCTCCTCTGGGGGCACGTCCCAGGGGCGACCGAGCACCTGCCAGCCGAAGGCCGTGCGGCCCGCGGCGGTGCGCAGCATCGCGGGCAGCAGCGGGCGCAGCAGCCTGATCTGCGTCTTGGCGCGGCGCAGCGAGTCCTGGCTCCAGCGGCGCTCCTGCGGTGTCCAGAAGCCCACCGGCGCCACCGCGACGACGCTGCGAACCGCTCGCCGCCGCGCCAGCTCGAGCCCGATCCCGCCGCCCATCGAGTTGCCGGCGACGTGACAGCCCTCGAGCCCCTCGTCGCGCAGCCACCCGGCGAACGCGTCCGCCTGCCGATCGACCGTGGGCCGCTGCACCTGCGCGGGCGAGCGCCCGAACCCGGGCAGGTCCACCGCGATCACGTCGAAGCGCTCGGCGAGCCTGTCCATGACCGGCTCCCACACCTCGGCCCGCGAGCCGATCCCGTGGATGAGCACGTACGGCTCGCCGGAGCCGCGCCGGACCGTCCGGACGTCCATCACGGGGCCGCCGCGACCGTGCCGGGTGAGCCGACCGGATCGGCAGTGAGCTTCTGCGCGAAGTACACGGGGATGATCGAGAGCAGGACGCTGATCACGGCGACCACGTTGACGATCGGCAGGTTCCGCGGGCGTGAGAGGTTGTTGAGGATCCAGATCGGCAGCGTCTCCGTGCTGCCCGCCGTGAATGTCGTGACGATCACCTCGTCGAAGCTCAGCGCGAACGCCAGCAGGGCGCCGGCGATCATCGCGCTGCGCAGCTGCGGGAACGTGACGTACCGGAAGGTCTGCCACGTGTGGGCGCCCAGGTCCGCGCTCGCCTCCTCGAAGTTGCGCGCCGTTCTGCGCAATCGCGCGACGACGTTGTTGTAGACGACCACGATGCAGAAGGTCGCGTGGCCGACGATCACGGTGAAGAGGGTCAGGTCGAGCTTGACGACCTGCGTGAACGTGGAGTTCAGCGCCATGCCCGTCACGATGCCCGGCAGGGCGATCGGCAGGATCACCAGGAACGAGATCGTCTCGCGCCCGAAGAAGCGATAGCGCGACACGGCCGTGGCGGCGAGCGTGCCGAGCAGCAGCGCCAGCGCCGTTGCGCCGACCCCGGCCTTCACCGACGTCAGCAGCGCGTCGCGCGCGCCGTGGTTGTGGAACGCCTTGTCGAACCAGTCGAACGTCAGCCCCTTGATCGGCCACGTCTGCACCCGCCGCGAGTTGAAGGCGTAAAGCGCGATGATGATCAGCGGCAGGTAGATGAACGCGAGCGTCACGCCCGTGCCGATCCTCAGGAACCATCGTGTGCCGCGGCTCAGGTACATGGCTTACAAATGCTCGAAGGCCCCGAGCCTTCGCGCCAGCAGGAGGTAGGCGATCATCACGACCACCGGCACCGTCGCGAAGGCGGCCGCCAGCGGGAGGTTGTTGGCCACGCCGACGTTCGCGTAGACCACGTTGCCGATGAACTGCGTCGAGCTGACGAGGTTCGGCGTGATGTAGTCGCCCAGCGTCAGCGAGAACGTGAAGATGGAGCCGGCGACGACGGCTGGGAAGGCCATCGGCAGGATGACGCGTCGGAAGGTGCGCCCGGGGTCGGCGCCCAGGTCGCCGGACGCGTCGAGCAGCGAGTTGGGTATGCGCTCGAGACCGGCGTAGATCGGCAGGATCATGTACGGCAGCCACAGGTAGCTGAAGACGATCCACGTGGCGACGTTGCCGTATCCCGGCCCTTTCATCCCGAAGGGATCCAGCGCCCAGTTGAGGATCCCGTCCTCGTTGAGGATCGTCCGCCAGGCGTAGACCTTCACGAGGTAGCTGGACCACAGCGGCATCAGCACCGCAACGACCAGCAGGCCGCGCACCCGCGGCGTCGCGATCTTCGCCATGTAGAAGGCGATTGGGAACGCCAGGATCGCGTCCGTGACCGTTACCGCCGCCGCGATGCCGACCGTCCGCAGCACGATCGTGCGGTAGACGTCCCCGTTCCACAGCGTCTCGAAGTTGCTCGTGCCGTAGTCGTGCACGACCTTGCCGCTGAACTCGTCGAGGTGCCAGAAGGCCGCGACGAACAGGACCGCCAGCGAGCCCAGGTAGGCGATCCCGAGCCAGCCGAGCGGCCCGGAGAGCAGCAGCGAGAGCTGCAGCCGCTTGCGGCCGTGCAGGAGGTCGGCGAGCCTGCGGCCCACCGACCTCCCGGGAACGGGTGCCGGAACTGCGGTCAGGGCCTCAGCCCTTGATGTCCGTCCAGGCCTGGACCCACTGCGAGTAGTCGGCGCACTTGTCGCCGCGGTCGTCGCCGCAGTCCTTGATCGGCGTCGTCCAGAAGGAGACGCGGTCGAAGTACGGCTCGTCGCCCTCGTGGAAGATCTTGCAGTGGTCCTTCGCCGCCGTGTGCGAGCACGCGGCGCGGTTGGCCGGGGCCTCGCCGAACCACTCCGCCACCTCCGCCTGCACCTTCGGCGAGGTGATCCAGTTCATCCACTTGTACATGCAGTTCGGGTGCTGGGCCTTCGCGGCGATCATCCAGGTGTCCGACCACCCGGTTGACCCCTCGGACGGCAGCACCGTCTTGACCTTCACCTTGTCGGCCTCCAGCAGGTTCGCGATGACCTGCCAGGTCGTGCCCACGGTCGAGTTGCCGTTGGCGAACGCCGCCTGCTCCTTGGTGTAGTCGGCCCAGTACTCGCCGATGTACTTGCGCTGCGTCTTGAGCAGGTCGACGGCCGCCTTGAACTGCTTGTCGTCAAGCTCGTAGGGGTTGTCGATCTTCAGATCGGGCTGGTGGGCCTTCAGGTACACGGCCGCGTCGGCGATGTAGATCGGGCTGTCGTAGGCCGTCACGTGGCCCTTGTTCTGCGCCAGCTTGGTCGCGTCGAACACTGCGTCCCAGGAGTCGCCGACGCCCTTGGCCTTCGTGCCGGACATGAGCAGGTTCGCGCCGTAGCCGTGCGGGATCCCGTACATCTGGCCGTCGACCGAGTTCCACGGCTTTTCCTTGAGCCCGGTCCAGATCCCCGAGTAGTTCGGGACGAGCGCCGTGTTGACCGGCGCGACGTCGCCGCCCGCGATCAGGCGCAGCGTTGCGTCACCCGACGCCGACACGCCGTCGTAGCGGCCGGTGCGCATGAGCGTGAGCATCTCGTCGGAGGTGTTGCCGATCTTCACGTTCGTCTGGCAGCCGGTCTGCTTCTCGAACGGCGTGACCCAGTCGACCTTCGGATCGGTGGACCCGTCCTCGGCGTACCCCGCCCACGCGATGAGGTTCAGCTGGCCCTCACCCTGGCCGACCGATTTCTGCACCGACAGCTTGGGCGGGTTGAGCCCGCTGCCGCTGCTGGCACTGCTGCCGCCGTCGTCGTCACTACCACATGCCGCGATGCCGAACGCCGCGACGCAGGCGACCACAGCCGTCCAAAGGGCCTTCGTACTCATGCTTCCTCCTGATCCGGGGGACCGTCCTCGATCGCGTACGTCTGTTCCGGACGCCACGCGACATGCACCTTCCGCCCGCGGTGCTCGAGCGCGTCCGCGGAGGACGTCTCGAGGTTCTGGCGGACGACCTGAAGCTCTCCGCCGGCGTCGAGCGCGACGACGTAGCGGGTGACCATGCCGGCGTAGGCGACGTCGGCGACCGTGCCGGCCTCGACGTGCTCGCCCGCCGGGCGGTCGCCGTCGTCGAGGATCCGGATCTTCTCCGGGCGCACCGTGAACCGCCGCCCCTCGCGCTCGAGCATGTTCGACACGCCGACGAAGCCCGCGACGAACGCGGTGGCCGGCCGCTCGTAGACCTCGGCCGGCGCGCCGACCTGCACGATCTTGCCGTTGTCGAAGACGGCAAGGCGGTCGCTCATCGTGAGCGCCTCCTCCTGGTCGTGCGTCACGTAGATGAACGTGATGCCGACCTCGCCCTGGATGCGCTTGAGCTCGACCTGCATGCCCTGGCGCAGCTTGAGGTCGAGTGCGCCCAGCGGCTCGTCGAGCAGCAGCAGGCGCGGGCGGTTGACGATCGCCCGCGCGAGCGCGACGCGCTGGCGCTGGCCGCCGCTGAGCTGGGCGGGCTTGCGCACGCCATAGCCCGCGAGGCTGACCATCTCGAGCGCCTCGCCGGCGCGCCGGCGCCGCTCGGCCTTGTCGACCTTGCGGATCCGCAGCCCGTACTCCACGTTGTCCTGCACGCTCATGTGAGGGAAGAGCGCGTAGTCCTGGAACACCGTGTTCACATCGCGCGCATAGGGCGGGCGGCCCGTGACGTCCTCGCCGCCCAGCTCGACGCGGCCCGCGTCGGGCAGCTCGAAGCCGGCGATCAGGCGAAGGGTCGTCGTCTTGCCCGATCCGGAAGGGCCCAGGAGCGTGAAGAACTCGCCCTTGGCGACGTCGACGCTCACGTCGTCGACGGCGGCGACGTCCCCATAGCGTTTGACGAGTTGGACGAGCCGGACATCCGCGTCGGCGCCCAGGCTGGCCGCGGTGTCGGTCTCTGGGGCAGGTGTGACGCCGGAGTGCAGGGGTCGTCCTCCTCGGGACGCGAGCCTATAGACGGTCGTCCTACCTGAGTGCAACAAAGCGCTCAGGGGGTTGTGCCGATGTGGACAACCCCCTGTCGCCTACCTTTGGCGCCAGGTACCGTTGTGCAGATCGATCACCCACTGCGCCGATTCGGACAAGGGGGTGAGAAGAGGAGACCCGGCCCAAATGGCAACGACCGAGAACGCCACGACCACCGCGAGCCTCCAGGATCTCGCAAAGCGACACCTGTGGATGCACTACGCCCGTATGGGTGCCTACGACCAGGGCGCGCCGGTCCCGGTGCTCGTTCGCGGCGAGGGCTGCCACGTGTGGGACGAGCACGGCAACCGCTACTTCGATGGGCTCAGCGCGCTGTTCTGCGTGAACATCGGCCACGGCCGCGCCGACATCGCCCAGGCCGGCGCCGACCAGGCCAAGGAGCTCGGGTTCTTCACGAACTGGTCCTACGCGCACCCGCCCGCGATCCAGCTGGCGGCGAAGATCGCCTCGCTCGCTCCCGGCGACCTCAACCGCGTGTTCTTCACGAGCGGCGGCTCGGAGGCGGTCGAGAGCGCGATCAAGCTGGTTCGCCAGTACCACAAGCTCACCGGCAACCCGAACAAGACGAAGATCATCGCGCGCGAGACGGCCTACCACGGCACGACGCTCGGGGCGATCACCGCCACGGGGATCACGAGCCTGCGCGCGCCGTTCGAGCCGTTCACGCCCGGCGGGTGCCACGTGCCGAACACCAACCTCTACCGGCTGGCACCGGGCTATGGCGCCGAGAACCTGGCCGAGTCGATCGCGGAGCGCATCGAGTTCGAGGGCCCCGAGACCGTCGCCGCCGTCTTCCTCGAGCCGGTGCAGAACGCCGGCGGCTGCTTCGTGCCGCCCGAGGGCTACTTCCAGCGCGTGCGCGAGATCTGCGACGAGTACGACGTCCTGCTGGTCTCCGACGAGGTCATCTGCTCGTGGGGCCGGCTCGGCCACTGGTTCGGCGCCCAGCGCTACGACTACCGACCCGACATCATCACGACGGCGAAGGGGCTCACCAGCGCCTACGCCCCGCTCGGCGCGGTGATCGCCGACGATCGGCTCATCGAGCCGTTCCTGCAGGGGACGGCGTCGTTCGCCCACGGCTTCACCTTCGGCGGGCACCCGATCTGCTGTGCGGTGGCGCTCGCCAACATCCAGGCCTTCGAGGACGAGAGCATCAACGAGAACGTCCGCGAGCACGAGCCCGCGTTCCGGGCGATGCTCGACGGCCTGCGCGACATCCCGATCGTCGGCGATGTGCGCGGCGCCGGCTACTTCCACGCGCTCGAGCTCGTCAAGGATCAGGAGACCAAGCAGTCCTTCACGCACGACGAGTCCGAGGAGCTGCTGCGCGGGTTCCTCAGCGGCGAGCTGTTCAAGCGCGGGCTGATCTGCCGCGCCGACGACCGCGGCGACCCGGTCGTCCAGCTCTCGCCGCCGCTGATCAGCGGCCCGGCGGAGTTCGAGGAGATCGAGTCGGTGCTGCGGCCGGTCCTGACGGAGGCCGCGGAGAGGATGCACGTGGGCAGCTGATGTCGGCCCCGCGTCCGATCCCCGCGGCCATCTGCACGCCCATCGCGGCGCTGGATCGCCGCGTCACGCGGGCGGCCGTGCCTCTGGCACTGTCCGCCCGCGGCCCGCGCCGCCCAGCATCCGCGCTGGGCGCGCAGCTGACCACGTTGATCGGACGCGGGACCGACTGATGCTCTCGGTCCGCGAGCTCATCGGAGACCTGGACGTCAAGCTCCTGGCCGGCGAGGCGCAGCTCGACACGCCGGTGCGCTGGGTGCACATCTCCGAGCTCCCGGACCCGACGCCGTGGCTGTCGGGCGGCGAGCTGCTGCTGACGACAGGGATGGCGCTGGAGAACGAAGAGGAACAGAGCGCGTACGTGCAGCGCCTCGCCGACCACGGGCTGGCCGGGCTCGGGCTCGGGACCGGGTTCCGCCACGAGCACGTCCCCGACGCCGTCGTCAAGGCGGCGCACGAGCGCTCGTTCCCGCTGTTCGAGGTTCCCTACGCGACGCCGTTCATCGCGGTCACGGAGAAGGCGTTCTCGCGGCTGGTCAACGAGCAATACGCGGTGCTGCAGCGGTCGATCGCCGCCCAGGAGCGCCTGCAGCGGATCGTTCTGTCGGAGCGCGGGCTCGACGCCATTGCGGGTGCGCTCGCGACGCTCGTCGGCGGCGCCGCACTTGTGTTCGACGGCCGTGGAGCGGCGCTGGCGCAGCGCACGTTCCGGCGCGAGCTCGCGCCCGACGCTTGCGAGGCGCTGTCCGCGGAGCTGCGCGATCGCGCGCGCCGCGGCGACGGGCGCGGCTTCGCCCCGACGCAGGGCGACCTCGCCGGCCGGGCGCTCGCGCTGCCGGTCGGCGCCGAGCGCTCGGTGCCGCAGGCGTGGCTTGTCGCCGCCAAGGACGCCGGCGGCCTGTCGGAGTTCGACCGCCTGATCCTGCACCAGGCCGTGACCGTCGTCGCGCTCGAGCTCCTGCGGCGCCACGTCGCCGAGACGACCGAGCGGCGCCTGGCGGGCGACGTGCTGGCCGAGATCGTGTCCGGGCGGCTGGCCGGAGCGGAGCTCGCGCGGCGCCTGGAGCCGTTCGGCATCGGCGGCCGCGTGACCGCGCTGGTCCTGGCCCCGGGGGAGCGCCACCTGGCCGGCTGCGAGGAGGTCGTCAACGAAGCGCTCCTCGAGGAGGCGGTCAGCTGCCTGGTCGCCGCCGAGGGCCCGCACGTCTGCGCGCTGCTGCCAGGGCTCCTCGACGACGAGCTCTTCGAGCTCGCCGGCCGCGTATCGGCCAAGGCCGAGGAGGCCCTTCGCCATCCCGTCCCGGCCGGCGCCGGCCGCGCCGCGGTGGCCGGCGAGGCCCGCCGCGCGTTCCACGAGGCGCGCTGCGCGCTGGAGGCGCGCCAGCTCGGCGCCAACGGCGACGGGCCGGAATCCGGCGTCGCGACGTTCCGCGACCTGGGCTCGTTCCAGCTGCTGCTCTCGCTGCAGGACTCCGATGCGCTGCGGCTGTTCTGCGAGTCGCTGCTCGCGCCGATCGAGAGCGGCGAGGGCCACTACGGCGGCGAGCTGATGCGCTCGCTCGAGGCGTTCATCGAGTGCAACGGCCAGTGGGAGGCGGCCGCGCGGCGGCTGTACTGCCACCGCCACACGCTGCGCTACCGGATCCGCAAGATCGAGGAGCTCACGGGCCGCGACCTGTCGAGCGCCCGCGACCGCATCGAGTTCTGGCTGGCCCTGCGCGGTCGCGAGCTCGTGACGAACTAGTTGGTTAAGGAGATCGATGAGAGTCGGAGTTCCCACCGAGATCAAGTCCGACGAGTACCGCGTCGCGCTCACCCCGGCAGGAGTGCGCGAGCTCGCCGGCCACGGGCACGGCGCTGTCGTCCAGGCCGGCGCGGGTCTTGGGTCGGGCATCGAGGACGAGGACTACGTGTCGCAGGGGGCGGAGATCGCGCCCGACGCCGACGCGGTCTTCGGCGCCGCGGACATGATCGTCAAGGTCAAGGAGCCGCAGCCGGTTGAGGTCGCGCGGTTGGAGCCCCGGCACACGCTGTTCACCTACCTGCACCTGGCGCCCGACCCGGATCTGACCCAGGGGCTGCTGGACAGTGGCGCCACGTGCATCGCCTACGAGACGGTGGAGGACACGCGCGGGCGGCTGCCGCTGCTGGCGCCGATGAGCGAGGTGGCGGGCAAGATCGCCACGCAGGCGGGCGCGTTCATGCTCGAGAAGCCGCTGGGCGGCCGCGGCATCCTGCTCGGTGGCGTGCCCGGTGTCCCCGCCGCCAAGGTCAAGATCATCGGCGGCGGCGTGGTCGGGATGAACGCGGCGTTCATCGCGATCGGCATGGAGGCCGACGTGACGGTCTTCGACCGCAACATCGACCGCCTGCGG
>Ga0126312_10003347_pt1 | contig 10814 bp, 13 predicted proteins | sample Plot104A_FD_92537 | JGI IMG/M metagenome (GOLD analysis project Ga0126312, IMG submission 92537) | Serpentine soil microbial communities from UC McLaughlin Reserve, CA, USA - Plot104A | ecosystem: Environmental > Terrestrial > Soil > Grasslands | place: USA: UC McLaughlin Reserve, Lake County... | reverse complement strand
GGCACCGAGAAGGTGGTCGAGTGGCTCGGCTCCCTGCCGGCTCCGGTCCATGCGGTCTATGAGGCGGGCCCGACCGGCTTCGCGCTGGCGCGGGCTGGGCGCGCGCCGACCTCGTTCACGATCCGCAGCCCCAGCCGCACGGCGTCGGCGGCGTCGCTCGCCCTGATCATCAGGGCGTCGCCGATCTCCTTGACCTCCTGGGCGCCGTGTTCGGGCAGAAGCTCACCCACCGCCGAGCAGAAATTCGCGACGAGGTTGGCCGCCTCCTCGTCGCCCATTGCCTCGGTCAGTGCCGTGAAGCCGGCGAGGTCGGGAAAGAGAAACGTATGCGACGGCATGGTTCGGTGTGCGACGGCAGCTCTCGACGTACGCAGCCCCATTGTCCCTTGGGCAAGCTTTCGACCCCTAGATCCGTTAAGCGCCGACGCCGCCCGGTCGGGCAGGGGTCCGACGTACAGGGCGATCATGGCGCCGAGGAAGGTCAGCGCCAGTGCGTACATGACCGTGGCCGCTACCCATTTGACTGGTGTCGCCGGCTCGCGGTCGGCGATGTACGTGCACCTGCGAACCGATCACCGCTGGAAGCCGCAGCGGGCGCGGGGGGCGACGCTCGACGTTGCCCTGAACGGGATCGTCGCCGCTACCGCCGAGCGGGCTTCCCCTTCGGCCTGATCGTCCCGCGAGGCGACGTAGACGCCGCGGGGTCCGGCGAGCGGCGGCGGAACTCGGCCGCGGGGGCTCACGTCCGCGTGGGCGCCGGTGGGCCACGGTTGTCAGTGTGCGTGCGCGGCGGCGTGGCCCGGGTGGTGCGCGGACTCCGTATAGCGATCCGGGTCCTGCTCGAGGGCGTGGCGGCAGTGCTCGGAGCAGAAGTAGTAGGTCTTGCCGCCGTGGTCCGCAGCGAGTGCCTTGGAGCTGTCGACCTTCATGCCGCAGACCGGATCAGTCGCGCCGCGACGCATCGTGAGGCCGAACAAGGCAACGAAGACGGCCAGCGCCACGACGTTCAGAACAAGCTTGTAGTCGAGCTGGATCGAGCCGAAGATGTCGTCCGTGCTCGGCCGTGTGTCCGGAATCAGGCCCGCGCCCGAGAACAGCAGGTGCACCACGAGCGCGGCCAAGACCATGGTCACGAACATCAGCGTCGTGATCCGCAGGGCGAAGCCGAGGCCGTAGTACTTGCGGTAGGCGAGCACGATCGGGATCACGATCAGGTCGGCGAAGATGAAGGCGATTACGCCGGCAAAGGAGATTCCGCCGGTCCAGAGTACGGCCGCCAGAGGGATATTGCCCACCGAGCAGACGAAGCTCAGGATCGCGATCACCGGCCCGACGATCACGTTCTCGACGGTCTTCACCACGGGGGGCGCGTCCTCCACGAAGAGGAAGTTGAAGAAGTCGTCCCCCAGCAGCGCAATGTAGCCGGCCAGCAGGAAGCCGGCCGTGATCTCCTTCCAGAGCATGTGCCAGTCGCCGCGGAAGTTGTGGGCGACGTCCGACCAGGCGGACGACGACGTGACCCGCTCGCGGAGCGACATCTCGTCGCCCGCCGAGTGGTGCTGGTGGCCGACCTGCGCGTTCTCGGCGTGAGCGCGGGCTTGGTCCTCCGCCTGCCTTGAGACGAACAGGCGTAGCAGGAGCGCCATCAGGGCGATCAGGACGATGCCGCCGGCGAACTCGGCGAGGGTGAACTGCCAGCCGATCAGGATCCAGAGCACGAGACCGAGCTCCCAGACGAGGTTGGTCGAGGCGAACTGGAAGGCGAGCGCGGACGCTGCCGACGCGCCCTTCTGGAAGAGCGACTTGGCGATCGCGATCGCCGCGTAGGAGCAGGAAGACGAGGCGGCGCCGAGGCCGGTCGCCCGGGCGAGCGGCGCGAAGCCGTTGCCTGAGAGCGCGGACCGGATCCGCTCTCGAGGTACCCACGCCTGCACGACCGCCGAGATCGCGAACCCCAGCACGAGCGCCCACCAGACCTCCCAGGCCATCAGGAAGGCGTTGGAGAGCCCGTCGCCGATGTTCGAGAGGACATCTTCCATATGCCCCTGGTTATACCAGGCGGGGGTATGCGATAATCGGCCGATGCCCGCTAAGGAGACGCGCGGATACAGCGCCACGAAGGACCAGCTCTTGAAGCGCTTGCGCCGAATCGAAGGCCAGGTGCGAGGGGTCGAGCGGATGGTCGAGGAGGACCGCTACTGCATCGACGTGCTCACGCAGATCACGGCGGCACGGGCGGCTCTCGACAAGGTCGCGCTCGGGCTCCTCGACGACCACGCCCACCACTGCGTGATGGGGGAGAAGCCGAAGCGCCGTGAGGAGCGGACCGAGGAGTTGATGGGCGCGGTGGGCCGACTCCTGCGTCGCGGCTGACGCGAGCGGGAGCACCTTACGTTACCCCCTAGGGGTATCTGTGCGCGGGGTCGAGTACGACGCCGAACAGCTGGACCCAAGCGCGCATCCGCCGACTGATCGCGGAGCGGGGTGCTTGCGTCGCTGCTTGGAGCCCTCGCCCGCCCGCTTCCCGGCACCAAACCCACCGAACGACAGGTCGCCTTCAACCTGGAACGCGACGCCGACGAGCACGCCGTACGAGAGACCCGCGACCCGCTCGCCCCGGCGAGCGCCATCTGCAAGGCGGCCCAGAGCGAGGGGCTTGCCGGCACAGCAGCTCCCGCAGGTAGCGGAGCCGTCACCCGGCGCCTCGAAGTGCTCGTTAGTGACAGGCCACCGCGCGGGGGCGCAGCAGTCACGCGTTCGGCGCGGGTACTCGTGGCTCTACTGGCCGATCGCCCTCAGCATTAGCCTGCCGGAGTGGGCACTCGCCGCACCGACGCCTGACGATGCGGGCGTAGCTGGCTGGTCCTGCGCCGGCTGAGGTCGCGGGGCCGCGATCAACCCCTACAACCCGTAGGAAAAACCGCGTCAGGCTTCACCATCGTCCACCCGCCGGGCCTCTAGCCGACCTCGAGTTCCGCGGGAACCAGCTCGACCTCGAGCGTCCGTCCCTGCCTGAGCAGCCGAACCGGGATGGGGGTGTCGATGAGCTCGGCCACCATCAGCTGCTGCAGGTCCTCGACCCGGGTCACCCGCTTGCCGTCGACCTCGATGATGAGGTCCTCCGGCCGGATGCCCGCCTCGGAGGCGGGGCTCCCGCGCACGACCTCCACGACCTCGATGCAGCTGCCGGCCACGGGGGCGCTCGGCGGCAGCGGCCGCGGGCCGCCGGCGATGCCCAGGTAGGCGCGGCGCACGCGGCCTTCGCGCATGAGCGAGCCGATCACGCCCAGCGTGGTCGGGTTGATCGGCACCGCGAGGCCCAGCCCAACGCCGGCCACGGCCGTGTTCACGCCGACCACCTGGCCGCGGCTGTCGGCCAGCGCGCCCCCGGAGTTGCCCGGGTTGAGCGCGGCGTCGGTCTGGATGACGTTGTCGATGATCCGTCCAGCCCGGCGTGAGCGCGCGGGCAGCGAGCGACCGACGGCGGAGACGACGCCGGCGGTCACCGACCCGCCGAACCCGTGCGGGTTCCCGATCGCCACTACGAGCTGGCCGACCTTGAGCTCGGTGGCGTTGCCCAGCTCGGCCGGCTCGAGCCCCTCCTGGCGTGTCCGCAGCACGGCCAGGTCGGAGAGGGGGTCGCGGCCGACGACGTCGAAGCGGTCCTCGTGGCCGTCCGGAAAGGTCGCGCCGCCGCCGCTCGAGCCTCCGACCACGTGGGCGGAGGTGAGCATGTACCCGTCCGGCGTCAGCGCGACTGCACTCCCGGCTCCTCGCCTTGACACGCGCAGGCTCGCCACCGAGGGCGTGAGCCGCTCGGCCACGGAGGTGACCGCCTGTGAGTAGGCGTCCAGGGCGTCGGTCTCGATGCTCACTCGAACACCACCTCGACCTGGCGCTCGTCGGTGCCGCGCAGCACCGTCAGCGGCAGCTTTCCACCCTCCTCCGGGACCGAGTCGAGGGCCGAGTAGAGGGCGTCGACGCCGTCGAGATCGGCGATCAGGTCGCCGCGCTCGATGCCCGCCTGCTCGGCGGGGCTTTCGGACTGCACGTCGCGGACCAGCAGGCCGTCGCGCTCCGGTAGGCCGACGGCACGGCGCAGCCGCCTGGCCACGCGCGGCGGGGCGACGGCAACGCCAAGGCGGTGGCGGGAGGGGGAATCGCCCTCGGCGACCTTGCGCGCCGCCGCGGTGGCCGGCACTGCCAGGATCAGCCCTCCGTCCATGCGGACGCTGTTGAGGCCGAGCAGCCGGCCCTCCAGGTCGACCAGCGGCCCGCCGGACGAGCCACGGGGCAGCATCGCGGTGTGCTCGATCGCACCCTGGACGCGGCGCCCACGAGGCCCGCGAAAGCTCCGACCCTCGGACGAGACGAAGCCGAGCGTCACGCGCAGGCCGCGCCCGCCCGGGCTGGCGAGGGCGACCACGGCAGACCCGAGGCCCGGTGCCGCGCGCTCGGGGTCCCAGTCGACGACGGGGGCGTCGCCGGTGTCCGCTTCGATCACCGCCAGGTCGAGATCGGCGTCGACGCCTGCCGCCTCTCCTGGCTCGCGCCGGCCGTCGGCGAACGTGACGCTCACCTCATCGCGCCGGAGGTTGTGGGCGTTCGTGAAGATCTGGCCTTTCGCGATCACGACCCCCGACCCGAGCCCCCAGCCCCTGCCCAGCCCGACGACCGAGGGGCCGACCCGCTCGCCGATGCTCGCGAGGGCGTCGCTCAACTCCGCTACTGCGCTCATATCCAGCTCCGATCAGTCACTTGCAACTTGCAAGTTGCGACTATATCGGTCGTGCGGCGCCTACCATGGCCCTATGACCACGCGCGCCGAATCGCCGCTCGCGGCCGCGCTCGACAGCGTCGGCGACCGCTGGACACTCCTCCTGGTCGAAGCGCTTCTCGATGCCCCCCGCCGGTTCGGCGACCTCCAAGAGGCGCTGCCGGGAATAGCGCCGAACGTCCTCAGCCAGCGCCTGCGCCGGCTCGAGGGTGAGGGCCTCGTCCTGGCCGAGCAGTACTCGGAGCGGCCGCGGCGCTTCGTCTACGAGCTGACCGGCTCAGGGCGCGAGCTGGCCGGGGCGCTGCGACTGCTGGCGGACTGGGGGGCTCGCCACCGCGAGGGCGCGCAGCCGCCCCGCCACGCCGCCTGCGGCAGCCCCGTCGAGGCGCGCTGGTGGTGTCCCGTCTGCGAGCGTCCGGTCGACGAGGACGAGGCCGCGGACCTGCACTTCGCGTAGAGCTGGTCCCCCGGAGAGGTCCCTGCGGGCTGCTACCTTCGCGCTGTCGTGCACGACGATCCCACACGCCGGCTCGACCCGGCGCGCGATCCGCGGCGGCCGCGGCGCGAATCGCACGAGGTGTACATGCGCCGCCGCATCATCGCCGGCCTCGCGGCGGCCGCCGTGCTCATCCTCCTGATAGTCGTGATCGCGTCCGCCGGCGGCGGCGACTCGAAGAAGTCGCCGGACCTCGGCACGCCGACCACGCCCGACAACCTCGGCACGACGACCGACGAGACCAACACCGAGACCACCGAGACCACGACGACACCGGCGGGCACGAGCACCGGCGGTGCGACCACGGGCGGCGGCACGACCGGTGGCACCACGGGCGGGGGCGCGACCACCGGCGGAGGTACGACGGGCGGCACCACGGGCGGCGGCGCGACCACGGGCGGCGGCACACCCGCGACCACCGGCGGTGGCGGTGCGACCACGACCGGCGGTGGCGGCACCACCGGCGGCGGCACGCAGGCGCCGCCGGGTCAGTAAGCGTGCGGGTCGAGAACCTCGAGGCCGTCGAAGCGTTCACGACGCTCGACGGCTCGACCGTGCGCGAGGTGGCGGGGCCGGCGATGGAGAGCGCCCGCAACCAGAGCCTCGCCGAGGCGTCCGTCCTGCCCGGCGGCGCGACGGCCGAGCACTACCACCGCGAGACCGAGGAGATCTACTTCTTCACGCACGGCGCCGGCCGCATGCGCCTAGGCGACGACGAGGGCGACGTCCGCCCGGGCGACACCGTCGTCATCCCGCCGGGCACCCGCCACAAGCTCTGGAACGACGGAGACGAGCCGCTGAGGCTGCTCTGCTGCTGCGCTCCCGCGTACTCGCACGACGATACGGTTCTCACTGAGGAGGATCCACCCGCCGCCGCTGGCGCTTGAGCTCGCCGCGGCGGCGCTTCGCCTCGACGCGCCGCCGGCGGGATGCCGCCGACGGCCGCGTGGCGCGGCGGGGCCGCTGCACCGCCAGCGCCGAGGAGAGCCGGGAACGCAATCGCTCGAGGGCCAGCTCGCGGTTGCGCGCCTGGCTGCGGGTGTCCTGAGCGACGGCGCGCACCACCGGGCCACAGCGGGCCATTATGCGCCGCCGCTGCTCCTCCTCGAGGGAGCGCGAGGCGGAGGCGTCGAAGATCGCCTCGACCCTCGACGCCGTCACGTTGGCATGCTGGCCGCCGGGCCCGGAGGAGCGGCTGGCGCGAAGCTCGACCTCGGACAGGGGGATGGCCGCTCGGCGTCCGATTTTCATCGGGTCCTCCATGGGTAGCCTCGAGGATGGTGCCAAGGGAGCGCCGAAACCCGCCGGCCGAAGAGCTCTACGCCCGCAGGTGGCGGATCTTCGCCGTCACGATGGTCGGCCTCTTCATGGCGCTGATCGACGTGACGATCGTGAACATCACGATCCCTACGCTTCAGCACGAGTTCGACGCTCCGGTGGACACCGTCTCGTGGGTGCTGAACGCCTACAACATCATGTTCGCGGTCCTGCTCGTGTCGATGGGGAGGCTCGCGGACCAGTTCGGCCGCCGCCGCTTCTTCATCGGCGGCATGTCGATCTTCACCGTAGGCTCGCTCCTCTGCGCGCTCGCCGGCACCATCCACGCGCTCATCGCGTTCCGCGTGCTCCAGGCGGTGGGCGCGGCGGTGCTGGCCCCGCTGGCTCTCGCCACCACGGCGCTGATCTTCCCGCCGCAGCAGCGCGGCCTCGGCCTGGCGCTGCTGGCGGTGGTCGCCAACAGCGCCGCCGCCGTGGGCCCCCCGATCGGCGGGCTGCTCGTGGAGTACGCGAGCTGGCACTGGATCTTCCTCGTCAACGTGCCGATCGGGATCGTCGGCGTGTTGCTCGCCCTGCGGGTGATGCCGGAGACCTACGACCTGACCTCCCACAAGGAGGTCGACTGGTACGGGATGGTGCTAGTCGGTGGCTCCGTCTTCTGCCTCACCTACGCCCTCGTCGAGTCCAACCGCCACGGCTGGGGCTCGACCGAGATCGTGCTGCTGCTCGCCGGGTCGGCGGTTCTAGCGGGTGGCTTCGCGGTGTCCCAGCGCCTCGGCCGCTGGCCCATGCTCGCGCCGGCGCTCCTCCGCAATCGCCAGTTCATGAGCGCATCGGCGGCGATGACGCTGTTCGCGGTGGCCGTGATGGGCCCGCTCTTCCTCGCGGTGATCGCGTTCGTGAACATGTGGGGCTACTCGCAGCTCGAGGCCGCGCTGGCGATCTCCCCGATTCCCCTCGTCGGCCTCGTCGTATCGCCGCTCGTCGGGCGCAGGGCGGACACGGTGCCGCCGCGGCTCATGGCCGTGCCGGCGATGCTCGTCATGGCCGCCGGCCTGATCTGGCTCGGCGAGCTGCCGGCGCAGCCGGACTACGCGAGTGTCTTGCCGGCGCTCGTGCTCCTAGGTGCCGGCATGGGGGCGATCTTTCCGGCAGTCAACGTGGGCGGAATGGGCTCGATCTCCGGCCAGGAGCTCGGGCTCGGCTCCGGGATCGTGAACATGTCTCGGCAGCTGGGCTTCGCGATCGGGGTAGCCGTGCTCGTGGCGGTGTTCACCGGCGTCCTCGACGACCGGGCACCGGCCGCCAGGGCCGAGGCGGACACCGTCCTCGCGCGCGCCGGCTACTCGCCGGAGCGTCGCCAGGCCGTCCTGACGCGCATCTTCTTCAGCCGCACGGAGGAGGCGGCCGCGCGCGTGCCGCCGCGCAATGCGGCGGAGCGGGAGGTGGCCGATCTCGCGACCGACGCGGCACGCGACGGGTTCGGTGCCGGCTTCCGGGTCGCGGCGCTCTTCCTGCTTCTCGCGGTCCCGTTCGCCCTGGTCATGCGGCGACCGCCGGCCGCCGCGCACGCCGCCGCCGCAGCCGCGGCCGCCGGCTGACGCGAGCTGGACGCGCCCGCGCGCGCCACTCCGCCAGGGTGAGGCCGGCCGGGATGTCCGACTCAAGCGGCATGAAACCCTGGCTGCGGACGGTCTCTGTGGTGGCAATCATCCGGTCTTCCACCCTTTAGGCCGTCCGTTTCGCGGAAAATTACCCCTCCCCTGCAATGAGAGCCGCCGTAGTCGGACACGTCGAGTGGATCGAGTCCGTGCGCGTGGAGCGCGTGCCGATGGCCGGCGAGATCGTGCACGCCGCCGAGGCCTGGGAGGAGCCGGGGGGCGGCGGGGCGGTCGCAGCCGTGCAGCTCAGCAAGCTCGCCGGGCAAGCCACGCTCTACACGGCGCTCGGGGACGACGAGCTCGGCCACCGCTGCAAGGCCGAGCTCGAGACACTCGGGTTGCGGGTGGAGGCGACCTTCGCGCCCACATCGCAGCGACGAGCGGTCGTCCACATCGACGCCGCCGGCGAGCGGACGATCACGGTCGTCGGCGCGCGACTCGGGCCCCGCGGCGAGGACGAGCTGCCCTGGGGCGAGCTCGCCGAGACCGACGCCGTCTACTTCACGGCCGGTGACCCGGAATCGGCGCGGCGAGCGCGCGCCGCGCGGACGATGGTGAGCACTCCGCGCGGTCTCGAGGTGATCGCGGCCGCCGCCGTCGAGCTGGACGCGCTGGTGGCGAGCGGCTCGGACGAGGGCGAGCGCTATGAGCCCGGCCAGCTCGACCCACCACCTCGTCTCGTGGTCCGCACGGCGGGCGCCGCCGGCGGAACCTGGGAGCGGAACGGCACGAGCGGAAAGTACGACGCCACGCCGCTCCCCGGACCCGTCGAGGACGCCTACGGCTGCGGCGACAGCTTCGCCGGGGGTCTGACCTACGCTCTCGGCGACGGCCGGCCGCTGGACGAGGCGCTCGAGCTGGCGGCGCGCTGCGGGGCGGCCTGCCTCACGGGGCGCGGCCCCTATGCGGGCCAGCTCAGTGAGCCGCCACCTCGCCGTCCTCGGGCTCGATAGGCAGGCCCTTCTCCACCCAGGCGACCAGGCCGCCGTCGAGGTTGTAGGCCTCGCGGCCTGCGCCCCGGAATGCCTGCGTCGCAACGGCGGAGCGCGAGCCGGTACGGCAGTAGAAGATGATCGGCTGCTCGGGATCGAGCGAGCCGGCCTCGACCGCCAGGCGGTCCATCACGATGTGGCGGTCGCCCGCGATGCGGCCGGCCTCGTGCTCGTAGTCCTCGCGTACGTCGATGAGCTGGACGCCGCCATCGTCGATGAGCTCACGCGCCCTCTCGGGCGAGAGATCTTGGCCCTCCTCGGTGAACGTCCCCATCCCCCTACCGTACTCGCGGGCGAAACGGGGCTTCGTGCTCGGTCGGTCGCAAGTGCCTGCGATCTAGGACAACAAAAGTGTCTGTGAGACAAGCTCGTTTGCCTGGGAGGCAAGATTGTTGTCGTAAGTCGCAGCCTCGCCGCGCGAGGGGGCGAGCCGCGAGCGGGCGACGGGGCGCGGGGCGAGCGGCGAGCGGGCGACGGGGCGCGGGGCGAGCGGCGAGCGGGGGAGTGGGCGAGGGGCGCGGGCGAGGGGCGCCGGACGCCGGACGCCGGACGACGCGTGCCCGGCGCCGGACCTGGCTGCGCCGGGTTAGAGTCTCGGCGTGACCTGGTCGCTCGCGGGCCGTTCGGTCCTGATCACCGGAGCAGCACGAGGCATCGGCGCCGAGAGCGCGCGCCAGCTGGCCTCACGCGGTGCTTGGTTCGAGGCCGACGTGACCGACCCTGACGCGCTCGCGGTGGCCGTCGACGGCACCGTCGAGCGCCTCGGCGGCATCGACGCGGTCGTTGCCAACGCCGGCATCGCCACCACCGGTACGGTGCGGGCGGCGAAGCGGCGGTGAACCGAAGCTAGGGCTGTCGCGTAGAGGTCGGGTGATGTCGGAGAAGACGCATATCGAGTTCGACCTCGACCGCTACCTGCGCGCGTCGAAGAAGCTCGACCTGTCGCACATCGACTGGGAGCGGATCCCCGACCACCCGCTGTCGGACGGGGACGTGATGTGCATGCACTACATGATGGACATCGAGACACACACCGTGATCTACCTGCGCGACCTGCTCGGCACCCGCGCCGCCAACGATCCGCAGATCACCGCCTTCCTCTCCTGCTGGGTCTACGAGGAGCTCTGGCACGGCGAGGCGTTCTCGGACTTCCTCCGCGCCTACGGCATCGAGGTCCCGGGTGAGCCCAAGCTGCCCGACGGCACCACACCGCTGCCCACGCGCGCCACGCGCACGCAGCGCCTGCGCGAGCAACTAGGCGTGGGCCACCAGCTGTCGCTCCTGCCGACCATGCTCGGCTCGATGCTGTTCCGCGACTTCATCGCCCTCCACATGACCTGGGGCGCGATCAACGAGCTCACGACGCTCACCGGCTACCGCGCGCTGATCCGCCGCTCCGACCATCCTGTGCTGCACCAGATGCTGGCCCGCGTGATCCAGGACGAGCGCCGCCATTTCGCCTTCTACCGAGCCCAGGGCAAGGCGCGTCTCGGTCGCGCCCCACGACGGGCCCGACGGGTGGTTCGCTGGGTGCTCGAGACCTTCTGGACGCCCGTGGGAACCGGCGTCAAATCGCAGGAGGAGATCGACGCCCTCGCGCTCTACCTGTT
>Ga0126312_10003346_pt1 | contig 10815 bp, 17 predicted proteins | sample Plot104A_FD_92537 | JGI IMG/M metagenome (GOLD analysis project Ga0126312, IMG submission 92537) | Serpentine soil microbial communities from UC McLaughlin Reserve, CA, USA - Plot104A | ecosystem: Environmental > Terrestrial > Soil > Grasslands | place: USA: UC McLaughlin Reserve, Lake County... | reverse complement strand
TTATTTGGAATTCCTACAAACCTTATAGATTTGTCAGATTCAAGTATACGAGTGCAAAGGCTATGCAGATCTTCAGCCTTCATATACCAGTTTGTATGGCTGGTCTTATTTAGATTATTAATGGATTAATCTCCAAAATTGATATTAGACTAGAATAATCGTCATCATATGTATTTGATGATAGCCCAGAGATCAAGAGAACTAAATGAGGGTGAAAGACTGCATTCTCTTAGAGATATAATAAGAAAGGAAGGCTTTGAGATATATTCAGAAGAGCAAAGAGGAGACTTTACCTTTATCGAGGCAACTAAGATAAACTAACTAGTCTTCTTTCTTTATCTTCTTTGAGAAAACGTTTCTTTCTCTTAGTAACTTGTCTTTATCTTTTGCTCTTGTCTCTCATATCTCCTGATTGAATATCCTGAAAACGTATTGCCTAAAAGTATTGCCTAAAACGTCAAGGGACTAAACCGTGGTGTTGAAGTCCTGTGTCTTTATGATAGGTGGCTCGTTCACCGTACACTATTTTTCTTTCTGTTGGTGGCGATGACGTTGACGGTGATAACGGCATACTATTTGTGTAGCGGTTTCTTTTATAGGACATCAAATGCTGACCTGATACCTTATTCAACCTTCTAGCTGCGTCATTATGTTTTAGAACCTTACGTTCTTCTGTTTTTATGAAACCTTGAACGTCTGGATGGTTTACTCCTAGTCGTTTAATTCTACCTTTGTTAATGCGTTCACTCTGACAATCTGAACAGATCCACTTACCCGTATTCGAATCTTTAATTGCGCCCTTATCGTCAAATATAGGCTTACCTTTTGGGTAGATATCTGGATCACATTCATAACAGAGGTGTCCATAGTTAATTGGTATATCTTTCATTTTACTTTACTTACTTACTCTTACTCTCTCTTTCTTTCTGGTCTTCCGCTTCCTTTATTGGGAATGTCCTCATGATAACTTGTAATCTTGATCCCTTTCTCGTGAAGAACCTTAAAAGATCCTTGATATTCTGGAGTACCATATATCCTAACCGAGTTAGGATCTGCGCCTGGTAAATTAGCAATAATAGTTTCTGTGTTATCAACTACTTCTGCTTTAAGTGACTTCTTTATTGGTTTAACGTCTTTAATTATAGTCTCACTGCTGCACAAATTGTATATCTTATTCTATCAAAGACATACTTCTCGTTAGACATCTCATTAAAGAGACGTTTAAGTGACTGCCATATTCCAGGATTAGCTGCATCTACATAAATAGCTGATAGATTACCATACTTAGTTTTAAGTTGCCAAACAACATCGATCATATCTTGGTGATCAGGCGTCGGTCTGGCTGTGGGACCAACAACAGCATAGAAAAGAAGACATCAAAACAATCTCTGTAAATCCCAGATCAGCATATTGTTTAATCTTTTTTATCCCTTCTTCTGCATTTGATATAACAAAAGCCTTCTTTTCCATAGTATCATTTCCTACGACTTGACCATTTTCTTGAATTTCTCTGGGGTCGTGAACATCCACCTCAAAGAATGCTTTAATCATAGCTCCTTTCCAAAATACTATAGAATTTAATGCCTTTTGTTTATCTTCATCATAGGATGCTGGCATGAAAAGTAGTTTCTCTAATTTACCATAATCTTTACCTGATTTGTCAATGCCTTCCTTAAATGATGGTAATAAAATATTTTTAAGATTATTTGGATCTGCTTCAAGTGTGACAAGTCCATCTCCCTCTTGACCGGCTAGTTTAGAGGTCTTAGGGCCCTATTGCTGCTATATATAGTGGAATTGGCTTTTGAGGCTTTATACAAATTGGAGTCTTTTACCCAATTTGATAAGAGTTATTGCCTCCTTTAATCTTTCAAATCTTTCTGCATTGGATGGCCAAATATTTCCTGATGTTACTTCATGGCTGGATGCTTACGACAGTCGAGATTTCCAAACACCAGGTTGAAAGTTTTTGTCTATATACTTCCACATTTGTGGGTCTAATTCAAGCTCGGAAAATTTTTTTCGCAATGATGAATGCATACCCATGTATATTGAATGGCTTATAACTACTTCATTGGAGCCAGCAAGTGAACTTAGTTTTGCTGCCATACTTATGCCATAACCCAAAATGTCTGCATAAGGTTTTTCATCTATAAAATATTGGATAACTGAATGCTCGCCGGTGTCTAATCCTATCTTTAGTTGTAGTCCATCATAGCCATACATACTAATTACAGGATTTATAGCCTCTTGAGCTATCATTATCATTGAATGCGAACAATCTATGGCAGTATTACATGCAAGAGGATAGTTAGCACTAATAGGGAAATATGCTATTACTGCATCCCCTACGAATTTCAATACCTGTCCCCCAAACTTTGAGGTGATAACAGACATTTCTTGTGTAAAAGTCTGTATTATATTAGCCAATCTATCAACTGAAAGGCTTCTTGTCATCAATGTAGAGCCTACTAGATCCACATAAAGCACAACAAGCTTCAGTGCAGTGCCAATATATTCATGTAAAAATATTCCAGAAGGCTCTTCTACCTTTACATGGGATCTAGACCTTTTTTCGAATGATTCTAAGACCCTTTTCTTAGATTGTTCAATGAGAGACTGAATTTCTTTCTCTTCTATTGTCTGTGAAAACGTATTGTTATGTTGCAAACTTGTATTTCATCTGTTGCATTTATCTCCTGTAAATCCTTTTGGATTTTGTCCAATGTATCTTATTTGTTGGTATCTTATTTGTTGGCCGTATTCTTGGTGCATGCTAAGTAGTTAGTTACTCTTGTGCAATATTCATTACTTTGTCTTAAAGCCTATTGTTAATGGTGTGTCAGAAATGTTAGTTTGCAGCCTACTTTAAGAAAGAATTAAAAATCTAGTATTGAATAGCAAAGTTAGGAGACAGTTGTTGTTATAATGGAGTATGCGCATCCCAATATCATAGTTGATACAAAATGGATATATGATCATTTAAATGATCCTCAGGTGCGAGTTGCTGAGGTTGATTATAATCCTGATACAAGTTATAGACTTGGGCATATTCCTGGTGCGGCACTTTTTGATTGGAAGCAGGATCTAAATGACCCAAATAAAAAAGATATCATATCCAAGGAAGGGTGCGAAGATTTGCTACAGAGGACAGGAGTAAACAATGATACTATACTCATTCTTTATGGTGACTATAAGAATTGGTTTGCAGCATTTGCTTTCTGGGTCTTCAAATATTATGGTTTTAATGATGTTAGGTTAATAAACGGAGCAAGAAAGAAATGGTTTGAAGAGGATAGACCTATTAGCTTAGATGTTCCATCATATCCAAAGGGCAACTTCAAAGCCTCTGAGCCAGATAGTAGCATAAGAGTATTCATACCTTATGTCAGAGAGTCACTTAGCTCAATGGACAAGATATTGGTTGATGTTAGAGGTCCTGAAGAATATAGTGGAAAAATACTAGCTCCTCCAGAGTATGCCTCTGAACAACCCCAGAGAGGAGGGCATATTCCCGGTGCCATTAATATTCCATGGAATTGGGCCGTGAATGAAGATGGCACCTTCAAGTCTGCTGACGAACTTGAAAAAATCTATGCATCAATGGATGTGACACACAATAAAGAGGTAATAACTTACTGCAGGATTGGTGAAAGATCAGCTTACACCTGGTTCGTTTTAAAATATCTCCTTGGATACCCTAATGTGAAAAACTATGAGGGTTCGTGGGCTGAATGGGGCAGCACTGTTGGAAATCCCATTGAGAAGTAAAAACGTTCTTCTTCCCACTTCATTTTCCTTAATGAACACAATATATAAACACCAAAAACAATCTCTCTAAGAGACAAAGATAGGCTGGCTGAAGCAATCACTGAAGATTTCTTGTGGTAACACTTGTGCTATAACCCTACTCATACCCAATTTATATGGAACTATTACTAATTCATAATGTGTATTAAATCATAAAATCAGTTTGGAACAATTGTAAACTACATACCTTATAAATTAGATTAAACAGATAGAAATATGATTAGATTAGATGGAAGCTATAATGAAGGGTTTCAGTCGTCTTAGGAAGTAAAACATATGTCCATAGCTGGAACTGACAAACCTGATAAAATGTATAGTAGTTTAACTGAAAAATATGTATCGACAGAATTAGAATTAGAAAATGCTATTGTAGTAAAGGGATTGAGAAAATCATTCAAACAGCTCACGGTACTTGATGGTGTTAACTTTGTAGTCAAGAAAGGCACAGTTCTTGCATTGCTTGGACCAAACGGCGCTGGAAAAACCACTACTATTCGAATACTTAGCACACTGCTTTTACCTGACAGTGGCCAGGTGCTAATTAATGGCTTTGATGTAGTTAAAAATGCGAACAAGGTTCGAAGTTTGATTGGTTTGACAGGTCAGTATGCAGCATTGGATGAATATTTAACAGGTAGAGAAAATCTACATATGATTGGTAGGCTCTATCGTCTGAGTCATCTAGATATCAAAAGAAGGACAGAGGAGTTACTTGAGCTGTTTGACTTGGTAGAAGCATCTAATCGTACAGTTAAGACCTATTCCGGTGGCATGAGCCGCAGGCTAGATCTTGCTGTCAGCTTGATTGCCTCTCCACCAATCATTTTTCTAGATGAACCCACTACGGGTCTTGATCCGCGGAGTCGCTTAATTATGTGGGATATTATTACGCAACTTGTCTCTAGCGGTACGACTATACTCCTTACCACCCAAGATATGGATGAAGCAGATCATTTAGCAGACAGAATTATTGTTATTAACGGCGGAAAAATTATTGCTGAAGGCACATCTGACGAACTAAAGCAGCGCATTGGTTCAGAGCGCCTGGAAATAGCGGTTGCGGCTGAAAGCAGCTTTGAGAAAGCCAAAAAAGTAATTGAAGATGACAGCAGTCTTCGTTCGGATGACAAAATGAGGACTCTTAGCTTGGTAACCAAAGGCGGCGTGAATCAACTAAAACAAGTTCTCAGCCGTTTGGATGAAGCAGGTATTGAGGTTGAAAATATATCGTCTCGTAGCCCTACACTTGATGATGTTTTTCTTACGCTTACCGGACATACATGCAATGACCAAACAGAGAAACAAAAAAGCAAGGAGGTTAGAAAGTAAAATGATGCTCAAAGCTTCTTTCAATCCTTATATCCAATCAGAAAAGCGTTCGAAGCTCTTTTGGGCACTAAGTGATTCATGGGTCCTTGCCAAGCGCAGCATCAAACATATCACTCGAAATCTCGACCAGCTCTTCTCTGTTGCGCTTTTCCCAATGATGTTTTTCCTTCTATTTCGTTACGTATTTGGCGGTGCAATAGATACTGGAGATATAAGTTATGTAAACTTCCTTGTAGCTGGTATCTTTGTTCAAATGCTAGCTTTTGGTGCAAATTACACTACGATGAATTTAGCGATTGATTTACAACGAGGTATTGTTAATCGATTTCGCTCTCTTCCTATTGCAAGATCGGCTCTGCTCATAGGTCATGTTGGAGCGGATCTAGTAAGAAATACAATCTCCGGTCTAATTGTAATTGGCGTTAGTTTTCTCGTGGGCTTTCAACCTGTTGCAGGCTCTATAGAATGGACATTAGTATTCGGACTTGCAATCCTATTTTCACTTGCCATTTCTTGGATATCGGCTATTATGGGTCTACTTGTCAAAAGTATGGAAGCAGCACAGTGGACGGGCTTTATTGTTATATTTCCACTGACCTTTGTCAGCAGTGCCTTTGTACCAACTGAAACCATGCCCTATGTACTTCGACTCTTTGCTGAAAACCAGCCTCTTACACATGTTATTGAGGCAATTCGCGCTTGGCTTGTCGGGACACCAATTGGCAATTCTGGTTGGCTTGCATTCGCATGGTGCATAAGTATCATTATTGTTTCGATGCCAGTAGCGACATGGCTCTTTAAGCGTCAGGCATTGCGATAAAATATTGCCTAGTGCCTGAAAAGTAATTTCAAAATATTCCAGTGCACTACATTATCCTGAATGGCACTGATTGAATATCATCTAAATGCTTCTACATAATCGTTGGCAAACTGAGAAAAAGATATGGGTTTCTTACCTGTTACTTCTTCTACTGCGGAAGACACCTGTGACGCATATCCTTTTTTGAAATAATTAGACAGTTCTGAAATTGTATTGATAAGCCAATTATCCATACCCATTTCTTTCATACCTCCTTTGGCTTCTTCTTCTGAGATAGCTACATAACTTATTTTCTTGCCAGTTGCATTGGAAAGTAGCTCAGCCATTTGATGATAAGATAGAGCTTCTGGTCCAGTAATCAGATATTTTTTGTTTTTATATTTATTGTCTCCATTCTCCATAAGTGCTTTCACTGCCACAGCTGCAATATCACGAACATCAACAACACTTACTTTAGCATTCTCCAGGGGTAAGTAAAATGCATTATTGTTCTTTATGGAATGACCATGGAAATTTATAAAATTCTGCATAAATTCATTTGGACGGAGAAATGTATATGGTACTCCAGATTCCTCTATAATTTTCTCTGCTTCACGATGCAGGCGCATGGTACCTACATCTGCGCCCTCATCCGCTCCCATTACAGATTGCTTTACAATATATCTAACTCCAGCCTTCTTTGCTTCATTAACCAAATTAGATGCAAGTTCATGTGCGTTTGGTACATCTGGAGTAAGCAAGAAAAGTTTATCAACATTTAAGGCTTCTTTTAGACTTTCTAGTTTGTTGTAATCTATAGATACGGTCTTAACCTTGTCACCTTCCAAGTTTTTTATTTTTTCTACAGAACGAGCAGCCGCCTTGATATTAACATCCGTAGAGCTGGAAAGCTGTCTTACAACTTCACTTCCTACAGTACCAGTAGCACCTGATACTAGAATCGTTTCGACCATATCTATAAACTTAGATTCTTCTGACATTATTTATTGTTGACTGTAACAGCGGTTCAGATAAGGACCATGTCTGTTAATAATTTACTGAACCTAATAGCAGGTATGTCTGCAACGGAGTTGCTCTTCTCTCGTTATTTTTACAGGCCTTACCATATTGCGTAAATATTTTTATTGCTACATTCAACAAGTTTAAAATAATATCATCATTCATTGCAATACTAGTCTATGTCAAAAAGTATGACACCTGAAGAATTCCTCAATTTACAGGTGAAAGAGTTCAATAGAGGGAATACAAATTTCCTAATGATGCTCTACGAAAATGACGCATGTTTTACCTCTAAGCCAAACTATAATATTGATGAAAATTAGAGTATACTTTACATAAGGTCTTCCATGAAACCGTTGGTTATCATCGTGAATTGGAAACATTGATATCCATTAGGAAAATTCGACTATAAAGTTGATATAGATACACTCCATCAGCAGGAGAGCTACTAGAGAAAATTACTAAAGAGGGAATAAGGATAACTACTACTACTACCACATCTGGTAGCAAATCCATTCCACTATAGTTCACTATCTGATTTTGTTCATTCAGTTCATCTCTTTTATCTCTAACCTTACTTCTTACAGTCATATCCTTTCTTGTTGTTGATTTTTTCTTGTCTTCAGAGAGCGTTTTATCAAGTAAAAATATCTTAGAAGTAATTCTGCCCTATATTACTAAGGTTTCACTGTGCATCTACAATAACAACAACAATAGCAACGAAATGAAAGTTTCTGTCGAAAATCGTGAATTTACTATAATTGTTGAGGAGGAACCTGAAGGTAGAGGATTTACTGGTCAGTGCAAGGAGTTACCTACTGCTATTTCGCAAGGAAAAACTTTGGAAGAATTAGGAAGAAAATATTAAAGACGCTATCCAATTAGTCTTAGATATCCAAGAAGATAGATTTTGACAACATTAACCTCCAAAGAAATTAAATGAAACAGTCATTTGGTATGAGTTACAAATCATCAGTAAGACTTCATTTTGTTTCTTTGTTAGGTTTACTTTTTCGTTAAGTGTAACAAGCTCCTCATGATCCTCCTTGTTAGTTTGAATGATTTTTGGTGATATGGTTGCTGTAGAAGAGGATACTGATGACGATGGACTATTCATTTGCCGCCTATATTATTAATTTCATATTCAGCTATATTTCTTGTCTTTAATGAAATGTATCAAGACTTTTCTGCATAAAGGTGGTTGACTAGCAGGCAAGATATCCTTAGGGACTTTTATTTGGATAATGATGAGTTATTTCTAACTCTATTAAATTCATTCAATACCTTACTGTCTTATCCAATTCTAATACCGTTCTACATTATGGATAGCTCAAGAATCTATACCTTTTAACCCATCCTATTTTTGCATCGAGATTATCTGCTGCATATTCGGAGGCATTACAGTAAGAACAAATTGCCATGATAATATAAAGGTCTTCTTAAATCCCATTTAATGTTAAAATGAGCCGACAGTTTACAGTCTTTGTTGTGACCTCTCTAATTTAGAGAGCCAAATTAAATGTTAGCTACTGTAGTTCTAACAACAAATATAGATCCTAGCATTTTTATTCTACTTTGTGCACCTTATGGTATGAAAAATAATAGTAAACAGAGAGCTCCTTTGTCATTAACATCCTCATTAGCGCTAAAGCCAGGCAGACATGCACCAGACTTTGCTCTTCGTACTACGCCAGACCAGGAAGTGTCATTGAATCAATTTCGTGGTCGTCCTACCATACTTGCGTTCTATCCTGCAGATTTTTCTCCTGTTTGTGGAGATCAGATGACACTATATAATGATCCAACTTTTTTCATAAATGGAATACGCTATGATGACTCGTGGGATGCAGAATCCCTGGAAGGCGCCATCAAAAATACATTATAATATCATTTGTTTTTGTTAGAAAAAATGAGATAGCCTATTAATATGATAGATAACAATACAAAGAATTTAAAAAAAATTGATCTCATTGTAATTGGAAGTGGTTCTGGACTAGATGTTGCAAATGCGATATTTCAACACGGTCTTAGTAGGGACAAAGTAATGTTCTTATGAATTGCAGCGTGAATTTCCCCATATACAAGATTATTATTACTAATTTTATCATCCTTGATTTGAAAAAGCTGTTGATTTCTTATTGTACTTATCTCGATAGGTAACATTATAGCTTACAATGGCAGCGGAAGTAACATAATGACTGGTACAGCTAACGCTCTCATAGGTACGTCGGATTCGATCACAATAGTTTATGTGGTATCATAAAATAAATCGATGTCCGATTTAGCTTATTAGTATAAACGGTGTTTTGATAGAATAGAAAAGTTAAGGTACTAGTTGTCATTCAAAAAACGATTGAATGATCAATTATAATCTATAACATGTAGACTACATCTGATGAACTAGTAGGATAGGAATATAATATAGGATCGTTGAGATCCTTTGTAGTTAGTCCTAATCGAATAGCGATTGAGAATATGTTAATAACTTCTTCAGCATGTGGACCCAGTATGTGAGCGCCTAATATTCGATCGGTACCTTCCTCAATTAATACTTTAAATCCTGAACAAGTCTCCCCTACCCGTCTAGATGAAGCCCAGCTAGAGGTATTTTCATACTTGGTTCTAAAGGGTAACGCGTGGTCTTTGGCTTCTTTTTCTTGAAGACCTACAGATGCAAGAGGTGGTATAGTAAAGACTACACTAGGCAAACCACTATAATTGGATTTAAGAGTATTCCCTTTGATTAAATTATTTGCTACAATACCTCCATCATAACTTGCAACAGGGGTTAATGGAAAACCTCTACTAGCTGCGGCATCTCCTGCTGCATATGTGACTCTTTATTGTAATCAGTATTTGGACTAGCCCTTCAGAATCATGAAAGAGCGATATAATGTTCAGATTGAAGAAGATATTTGTCAAACTCAATGATTCCCACACTTTGGATGAATAAATAAATGAATGAAATTGCTCTTCTTATTTCAACTGCTTTTATTTACTATTGATTTAATTCATCTAATTCTAAAATAGCAGCCAATACCAACTTTGTTACTGAGGTAAAATATTCTATATCAAGAGTATCTGGAGTATCAGACGTACTATGGTAGTTAGGATTTTGTTTTGAGCCTCCATCATGAATTCCTATTACTGTTTTACCCATAGCTTCAAATGGAATAAGGTCTGTTTTTCCAAGTGGATGTAACAAAGCTTCTAAATTTGCATAGTCTAAGGCTATCTGTTCGATAAACTGCCCTACCTTCTTTGAATACATGTCATTTGTTGTGAACTTATTTCCTACATCATATTCAATAACAACATTATCCAATCCGAAAGCAGGATAACCGATCATGTCCAGGTTCATTACTAGGTCTAGCTTCGTATTGTTGGTCTGTAGATAATTTACATAAGCTGTCGATCCCCATTGACCTTGTTCTTCACCAGAAAATAAGACAAATTGTATATTACTCTTCAAATTAACCTCAGAAAGAATTCTTGCTAGTTCTAGAACTGCAGCTACACCACTAGCATTATCATCAGCTCCTGGAGCTCTAGCATTGGTCTGATTAATATCTTGCATTCGACTATCGTAATGAGCTGGAATCAGGATAAGAGGATGATAATTATTGTTGTTGTCATCTGCCGCTGAACCTTCTTGATTACAAATGATATTTTTCAAATTGTAACCTATCCCCTGATCTATTTGAGTAAAATTGTGAAAGTAAACCTTGCCATTACATACACTTTGGAGTTCATTTTTAAGCCAGTATGCAACATTTTCAATATATTCTGATTTGGTATGCCGAGTATGAAATGACGATAGATTATCTATCCAATCTATGAGTTTAGTAGAATTGACT
>Ga0126312_10003344_pt1 | contig 10815 bp, 10 predicted proteins | sample Plot104A_FD_92537 | JGI IMG/M metagenome (GOLD analysis project Ga0126312, IMG submission 92537) | Serpentine soil microbial communities from UC McLaughlin Reserve, CA, USA - Plot104A | ecosystem: Environmental > Terrestrial > Soil > Grasslands | place: USA: UC McLaughlin Reserve, Lake County... | reverse complement strand
CGCGGCGTTCGACGGTCAGATCGGGCAGGCCGCCTACTCAGCTTCCAAGGGCGGTATCGTCGCCATGACGCTGCCTATCGCCCGGGAGTTCGCCCGCTTCGGCATCCGCGTGGTGACGATAGCGCCCGGCACCTTCAACACGCCGATGGTCGAAACTCTTCCCGAGGAGGCCCGCGAGTCCCTGGGCAATCAGGTGCCTTTCCCCTCGCGCCTAGGCGAGCCCGCAGAGTACGCCGCACTGGCGAAGCACATAATCGAGAACCGGATGCTCAACGGCGAGGTAATAAGGCTCGACGGAGCCATCCGGATGGCGCCCAGGTAAGAATTGCACTAGCTGCTAGTGGAGAAAGAGTGGAGAAAGGAGAGTAACGTGGCAGAGGAGCTGGAACGACTTGGAGGAGAGGATAGGGGCGAGCCCACACCCCTAAAGCGGGTGATCTCGGCCAGCGTCGTCGGCAACATCATAGAGCAGTACGATTTCCTCCTCTATGGGTCGATGGCGGCCCTGGTCTTCGGCCAGCTGTTCTTCCCGAGCTTCTCTCCGCTCGCCGCGACGCTGGCGTCTTTCTCGACTTTCGCCGTAGGTTTCGTCGCCCGGCCTCTGGGGAGCATCTTCTGCGGACATTACGGGGACAAGATCGGGCGCAAATCGATGCTGGTCTTGACCCTGTCGATCGCGGGGGCCTCCACCTTTCTGATGGGACTCTTGCCGAGCTTCGAGACGATAGGCATATGGGCGCCGATCATACTGGTGATTCTTCGCTTCGCTCAGGGCTTCTCGTTCGGCGGTGAGTACGCCGGTGCGGTGCTGATGGTGGCCGAGTATGCCGCTCCAGAAAGGCGAGGTTTCTTGTCGGGGTTCGTCCCTGCGGGTTCTCCAGTGGGGTTGCTGCTCGCGACGCTGACTGTCCTGTTGGTCTCCCTTCTCCCGGGAGAGCAGTTCTTCGCCTGGGGCTGGCGCCTCCCGTTCCTGTTCTCCATCGTGTTGGTGATAGTAGGGCTCTTCATTCGGCTGAGAATCCTTGACACACCAGCCTTTAGGCAGGTCAGAGAGACGCATACCGAGGCCCGGATGCCGATCGTGGACGTCATTCGCACCAACGTGGACAAAGTGCTCATGGCCGCGGGCATCAGCGGAGGCTTCACTGCGCTCCTCTACATCGTTATCGTCTGGTTCCTAAGCTACGGTGTCGGAACACTGGGGCTGCCCAGGGAGACGCTGCTGGTGGCAACCCTTATTGGCTCGGCCGTTCAGGCGGTAACCCTCTTGGGTTTCAGCGCGCTCTCGGATCGCGTCGGCCGGCGGCCGGTGATCACAGGAGGGGCGCTGGCCTCGGCAGCCTTGGCCTTCCCCTTCTTCTGGCTTATAGAAACTGGAAGCCCGGGTCTGATCTGGCTGGCTTATACGTTGATCTTGGTCGCCGGAGGAGCCGTATATGGCCCCTTAGCCGTCATGCTCGCCGAGTTGTTCGGCACCCGGTTGCGCTATAGCGGGGCTTCTATAGGCTACCAGCTCGGGGCGACCATCGGGGGCGGCTTTTCACCGCTGATTGCCACAGCGCTCGTGGCATGGGCGGGCGGTGCGTCGTGGGCGGTGGCCCTGTTCGTGCTCGCGGTGAGCATAGTGGCGGCGGTCTGCACCTACCTACTTGCGGAGACGGTCCGGTCCGATATGTTGGTGGATCCATCAGAGAGGGGCAAACTGACTGCGGAAGGCGGAAGCTAAACCTTCCGTGTCGGCAGAGACGCTCGGACTCGACGCATCATCGAGGACGGGATGCTGATTCTCGGAGCGGCGTCAACCGGAGTTCAAGGCTGGTCAACGGCAGCGGTTCGGGGCTCGGGGCCGCGACCGCCCGCACCCTCGTGGAGGCCGGGAACAAGGTCTTACCCGGCCGACGTCAACGAGGAGGGCCGACGCCGAGAGCGTCGCGGTGAAAGAAGGAGGAGACGTTGTTAGCTGACGTGAGTCGGTCGTTGGGCACCGACTACTACCTCATAGACGAGTTGCTCACCGACGAGGAGCGCGAGATCCGGGACAAGGTAAGAAGCTTTGTGGACCGGGAGGTGATCCCGGTCATCAACGGGTACTGGGAGAAGGCCGAGCTACCTTTCGCGCTGATCCCCAAGATGGCGGAGCTGAACCTGGCCGGAGGCACCATAAAGGGCTACGGATGCCCGGGCATGAGCGCGGTGGCGGACGGCCTGGTCACGATGGAGCTTTCGCGTGGAGACGGCGGCCTCAACACCATCTTCGGGGCCAACTCCTCGCTAGCGATGAGTGCTATCCATATGCTGGGCTCCGAGGAGCAGAAGGAGAAGTGGTTGCCCCCGATGGCGCGCATGGAGAAACTTGGGGCCTTCGCGCTCACCGAGCCCAACCACGGCTCCGACGCGGTGAGGCTCGAGACCTCGGCCCGCCGAGAGGGCGACGAGTACGTAATAGACGGCGAGAAGAGATGGATCGGCAACGGCTCCTTGGCTGATGTCGTCGTCGTCTGGGCTCGTGACGACGAGGGCAACGTAGGGGCGTTCTTGGTGGAGAAGGGCACCCCCGGCTTCTCCACGGAGGTCATGACCGGCAAGACAGCTATGCGCTCGTCGTGGCAGGCGCGCATAAAGTTTGAGGGCGCTCGTGCGCCGGCCGAGAACCGCCTGGAGCACTCCCGAACCTTCAAGGACACCAACAAAGTCCTTGCCGCCATGCGCTATGGCGTCGCTTGGGGGCTCCTGGGGCCCGCTATCGCCTGCTACGAGGCGGCGGTGACCTACGCCAAAGAGCGGGTGCAGTTCGGCAAACCGATAGCGAGCTACCAGCTCATCCAGAAGAAGCTCGCCGACATGCTGGCCGAGATCACCAACATGCAGGTGATGTGCCTCAGGCTCTCGCAGCTCTCGGAGCAGGGCAAGATGACCGGCCCGATGGCGTCTTTGGCGAAGATGAACAACGCCAAGAAGGCTCGCCAGCTCGTCTTGGACGCCCGGGACATCCTCGGTGGCAACGGCGTCCTCCTCGAGTACCACGTCGCGAGGCACGTAGCGGACATGGAGGTCGTCTACATCGTCTACACCTACGAGGGGACCGACACGGTGCAGTCTTTGATAGTCGCACGCGACATCACCGGCATAAACGCGTTCGCATGATGGAGCAGGCTAGGTAGGCCAGCAAAGGAGAGCCATGGAAGTAGAGAAGCTCAGAGCGATAGACGTGCACACCCACGCGGAGACTTCCCGAGAGCGTCCGAACGAGAAGCACCTATTCGCCGAGACTGCGGAGAAGTACTTCGGCGAGGAAATGACGCCGAACGCCTGGGACGTCGCGGACTACTACCGTGAGAGGAACATGGCGGCGGTTGTCTTTACAGTGGATATGGAGCCTAAGACCGCCCAAGCGAGGGTGCCCAACGAGGAGATACTCCAGGCGGCTAATGATAACCCAGACGTTCTGATCCCATTCGCCAGCGTCCACCCCGCCCGCGGTGCGATGGGGCTGAAGGAGGCGAAGCGTCTCATCGAGGAAGGGGTGCGGGGCTTTAAGTTTCACCCGAACCTCCAGGACTTCTTCCCGAACGACCGGATGGCCTACCCGCTCTACGAAGTTATAGCCGAGGCCGAGCTTACCGCTCTGTTTCACACCGGGCACTCGGGGATGGGGAGCGGGATGCGCGGCGGCGGGGGAATACGCCTGAAGTACTCGAACCCGATGTACGTGGACGACGTGGCGGTGGACTTCCCGGACATGTCGATCATCCTGGCCCACCCATCGTTCCCGTGGCAGGACGAGGCGCTTTCGGTGTGCTTGCACAAGCCGAGCGTGTACATAGACCTCTCTGGCTGGTCGCCCAAATACTTCCCGCCGAACCTCGTGCAGTACGCTAACACTCTCTTGAAGGAGAAGGTGCTCTTCGGGTCTGACTACCCGGTGATAAAGCCAGAGCGGTGGCTCTCTGATTTTGAGGAGATTAATATAAGGGACGAGGTACGACCCCTCATCCTGAAGGAGAATGCGGTGAAGCTCTTCAGCCTAAATGGAGGCGGGAACTAGAGGGAAGAAGGCGAGTTTGAGGCTCAGGGAAGAGAGGCACGGTGGGTGATTCCGGCGCCTGCCCTACCATTCGACAAGTGAGCACATAGTAGCTGCTATCGCCAGGGGGACTCTCGGAGCGGGAAACGCGGAATCTCTACACGACGCTTTGCAAGTTCGTCGAGGTTCTTAAATATCTCGAGAATCTCTTCTTTCCTCTTCTCCTCGCTAGCGAGGCTTTGATAGTGTTCCCACCCCATCTCCATCCAGCGCAAATGCCTCTCCTTGTCGTTCATTAGCCCCCCAGTAGGTTTTGCACAGGTATTAGATTACGTGCGCCAAGTTGCAGCGTGGAGAGTATCGTAAAGATAGGGTAGTTAATACTGCTTTGCACAGAAAATATAAACGGAATACCAGAAGTTGTGGTTACAGGGTTCGTCATAACGATTGAACCGGCGTAGCGTACCCGCAGTGCTCGTAGAAGCCGCGGGTGTCACGAGCATTGACCGCCGAATCGCCGTGCCCATCACCTCGACCAGGGCCTCGCGGATGCGAGCCTCGGCTTTGCGCATCAGGCCCTTGATCTTGGCAAAAGCCTCCTCACAATAGGCTCAAGGTCCGGCGAGTAGGGCGGCAGGTAGAGCAGTTCGCAGCTTCGCTCCTGGACGAGCTCCCTGACCCGAGGACCCTTGTGGGCGCTGAGCTTGTCCATCACCACAATCTGTCGGGACCGCAGGTAGGTTCGGGGCGAAGACCTTCTCGACATACGCCTCGAACACTGTGCGGCGGTAGTCGAGCCGATCACCGCCAGGCAAAGCCACATCCCCTCAGAACCCATGCTCGCCAAGAGAGTCGTGTTCGGCCCGCGGGTGCGCGGCACTGATCAGCACGTCCTCTCTCATTTAGAAGCCCAGCCGTACGGTCTCAAACCGGGCGCAAAACGTCCAAAAACGGGGCTCTCGGCGCCCGAATAAGGGTCAGAAAAGGGCATGAAGGAGTTTTTCAAGCTCAACGGACAAGAGGGCATGAAAAGAGCCGAGGCATAAGAATCCCGGCCCTTTTCTTCACCTTAGGCGCTTAAGAACCGCAGCGTTATTATTCCTGCAGTCTCCTCTTCGCTTTGTCTAGCAGGCCTTCTTCCTCTGTTCGATCTGCCTGCGCCGCTTGCCCTTCTGTTTGGTCCTCGACCTCGGCGCTTGCAGCTTGCTGTTTTACGAGGTCAATTCCATGTTTACAATTAGCCTTACTGCTGTAGCCCTCGTTACTATCAGCGATTATTTCGCCGTTCCGGGCGCGAAGGCGCCAACGGTACTCGCCCTTACGATCTTGGTAGATTTGGAACTTGGTCACTACTGCGTTCACTTCCTGTAGAGCCATCAACTCTAATAGACAGGATAAAGGCTAAAGACGTTTCACCCCGACCTTCTAATTACCCGTTGCGCCGCTCGTTGGAGGCGTCTATATCAACCTCTTCCTTGCGCACGTCCCTCTCTACAACCTCCTCTTCTTCAACGACGTCCTTGCGCAGCCTTATCTCCTCTTTGACCACCGGCCGCTTCTCAACAACAACCTCTTCCTCAACTACCGGTACCTCAACCTCGTCTTCCTCGCCGATCTCTGCCTCGGGAGCCTCCTGGTTCACAGGCACACGCTCGACGGAGACCTCCTCGCGCCTCTTTGGCACCCGGATCTGCTCGCGCTCTGTCTTTACCCGCTTGCGCACACGCACAGCACCGACCTCGCGCTCGCGGGTGCCTGCCCTAAGCTCCTCCTCGGCCCTCGGTACCCTTAGCTCGTCCTCACCTCTGTGCTGTTCGCTGTGGCGCTCGCGGTCCACCCCGCCCCTCGTCACGCCCGGCTGCACGTCGACCTGCTCATCGCCGTCAGTAACATCGGAGTAGTACGTGCCGTAGGCTCCTCTCTCAGCAGCAGAAGATGCTCGTGTACCCTCCACCTGGTAGTAGCTGAGCACTCGCCTCTCGAACTCTGCCGTTATCTCCCGGTCGTCTGCGAAGGTTGGACCCTCCTTAACCGTCTCCTTATCCGTTGCAACCTCGACGAGCTTTCGCTTATTGTTTATGCGCACAAGCTCTATAGGAATGAGGGTAGAGGTCGTGCCCAAGAAGCCCATCTTCACGCCTATGTACTCTGGTTGGTCGTTCTCGTCTACGAAGAGATCGTCCACCTTGCCGATCTTCTCGTAGTTTCTGTCGTAGACCTCGTAGCCCGAGTAGCTCTCCTCAAGCTCTGTGAACCTGTCGCTGCGTTCCTTAGCCAAAGCGCACGTACCTCCTTAGTAGGTGTAGGTGTAAAGGACGCTTATGCCGCTTATCTTGCATCTAATATACCACTACCCTCTGTGCACCGCGCTAAACGTGCATCAATGATTATTGGGGCTTGGTCAAAGAGCTTGCGCCTACAGAGAGTAGTAGGTAGGGGGCTGCCTCGTTGCCTCTAAACTCGCTTGCCTCGCCCTGCTGCCCTTCCGTTCACGAAAGGGTTAGACGGCGTTGGGAAGCGAGTACACCCTCTGCTGCGGAAGGTGCTTCATTAGGCACAAAGGAGAGTGAGTACTAAGAAGATGATCTTTGTTAGCAAAGTGGTTTCTAGCCCGTTGGCGCGACGGGGTGCCGTCAAGCTACTCTCGAGCCCAAGGGCGCGCCGCGTAGCAGTCAGGCTCGCCAAGAGCCCACGTATTCGCCGCGGAGCGATCAAGCTCGCAAAGAATCGGCGGGTACAACGCATGCTCCTCAAGCAAGCAGCAAAACGGATTCGCACCTAGGAGGGTAGGTTGGTGCAGGCGGGGCTTTTGGTGCAAGGCTCCCGTAGAATGGGGTCTGACCCCACGGCGTACCCCAACCGACCCCAACACTCTGACACATGACCCGACATCACTGTTTACTGGAGGTGACCCGATTAGCGATATTTACAGGCTTTATAGGACATCATCCGGCACGCGAAAGAGAGACGGCCTGCTTAGAGCAGAATCCGGCTTACGGGACGGCCTGAACCTTATCTCGAACCCGCGCGTCAAACGTACGTGTCGCCGCAATGGATTCGACAAAAGGATTCACAGTCGGGACTAAGACGATACTCTATACTGCGAGGAGTAGTTGCGGTTCTTTCCTTCTTGCTTTGAGATCGAGAAAGGAATCAGGAGCTCGACGAGGAGAGGCTTATCTTGAGAGGGAGTGCTACTTTTAGCTGGAGTACTTTCACCGCGCGGTTTCCCTGGTGGGCCGGGTCAGTTACAACGGTGGCCATTCTGGGGGCGTTCATCGTCTACGGGCTCTGGGTGACGTTCTTTGCTCCGGTGGCGGAGTACGGCGGGTATTTGCTCTCTCCTATGTATTCGCCGCCGGTGCCCAGCCCCTGGGACTGGCTCTCGCCGGCGGTGTTCGTCCTGTGGATACCTCTAGGTTTCAGGCTCTCGTGCTACTACTACCGCAAGGCGTACTACAGGGCGTTCTTCTGGGATCCCCCGAACTGCTCCAGCAAGGCCCAGCAGCGGGAGCCGCGGAGTCCGGAGAACTACCGGGGCGAAAGGAACCTGTTCGTCTTAAACAACGTTCACCGGTACTTCCTCTACGGATCGATCGTGGTAGTGGCGTTTCTCTTGTACGAGGCGCTCCGGTCGTTCTTCCCGGATGGTGGGTTCGGGATCACCATCGGGTCGCTCCTTTTCCTGCTGAACGTGATCCTGCTCTCGGGCTACACCTTCGGCTGCCACTCCATGCGCCACCTCGCCGGGGGTAGGGCGGACTGCTACTCCTGTGTAAGGGGGGGCAACCTGCGGCGCAAGACCTTCAACTGGGTAAGCATCCTGAACGGACGACACATGTTCTGGGCCTGGGTTAGCATGTTCTCGGTATGGGGAGCTGACGTATACGTGCGGCTGCTCATGGCAGGCGTGATACCGCAGGATCTCGCCATATGGGTGCCTTAGAGGGTAGCGAAGGAATGAGGAGAGGTTGATCTAGGTGGAGAGAGACGGAGGGGTTAACGGGGCTCGCGACCGGCACGAGGTCAATGAGCACGACGTACTGATAATCGGCGCCGGTGGGGCGGGCCTTCGGGCCGCGATAGCCGCGACACAGGTGGGGCTCTCGGTCGGCGTGGTCACCAAGAGCCTGCTCGGCAAGGCCCACACGGTCATGGCCGAGGGTGGGATCGCGGCGGCCGTGGGGAACGTAGACCCGGACGACTCCTGGCGGCAGCACTTCATCGACACGCTGAAGAGCGGGAAGTTCATCAACGACTGGCGGATGGCGGAGATCTTCACCAAGGAGGCTCCGGACCGGGTCATCGAGCTCGAACAGTGGGGCGCGCTCTTCAACCGGACGAACGAAGGCAAGATCTCTCAGAGGCCCTTCGGCGCCCACACCTACCGCCGCCTGTGCCACGTCGGCGACAGGACGGGCCTGGAGATGATTCGGACGCTGCAGGAGAAGGTCCTCGCGACGGGCGCGAAGGTCTACATGGAGACCACGGTCACCAAACTCCTCAAGAAGGACGATCGGGTCGTCGGTGCTTTGGCTTACACCCGTGAGTCGGGCAAGTTCATCCACTTCAAAGCCAAGGCTGTTGTGATGGCTACCGGCGGCTGGGGCCGCATCTACAAGGTCACCTCCAACTCCTGGGAGGGGACGGGGGACGGTGTGATCCTGGCTTACAACGCTGGCGCCGAGCTCATGGACATGGAGATGGTGCAATTCCACCCGACGGGGATGGTCTGGCCTCCAGGAGTGCGCGGTCTGTTAGTTACCGAGGGCGTGCGCGGCGAGGGCGGCGTCTTGAGGAACTCTGAGGGCGAGCGGTACATGGAGAACTACGACGCCGAGAGGATGGAGCTCTCCTCAAGGGATGTGGTTGCCCGGGCCAACTACACCGAGGTCACGGAAGGGCGGGGGAGCGAGCACGGCGGGGTGTACCTGGACATCACGCACCTCGGCTACAACAACATCCTGAAGAAGCTACCCACGATGTACGAGCAGTTCAAAAACCTCGCCGACATAGACATCACCAAGGCGCCCATGGAGGTCTTCCCGACCATCCACTACACGATGGGCGGGATCAAGGTAGATCCCGAGACCTGCGCGACTAACGTACCGGGGCTCTTCGCTGCCGGCGAGGTCGCCGGAGGGCTGCACGGGGCCAACCGTTTGGGCGGCAACTCGCTCTCCGACCTCTTGGTCTTCGGCCGCAGGGCCGGCGAGGGGGCGGCGGCCTACGTCGAGGAGAGCGATCATTCGACCGAGATCGAGGCTTTCGAGGTAGATGCCGAGAAGCGGCGGGTCTTGGAGCCCTTGGAGAAGCCGGAGGGCGATAGCGATGAGAACCCGTACACGATCCAGCAGGAGCTCCAGGAAGCGATGATGGAGCACGCGAACCTGATGCGCAACGAGAACTCCCTCAAGGAAGGCTTGGGTAAAGTCCTCGCGCTAAAGGAGCGTCTGGGGAACGTGAAGGTCAAGGGCTCGACGCTCTTCAATCCGGGCTGGCACACCTCGATGGACGTCTACCACCTGGTCCAGGTCTCTGAGATCATCCTGCGCTGCGCTTTGGAGCGCACGGAGCGGCGCGGAGCGCAGTGGAGGCTGGATTACGACGGGCCCGACGAGGAGCTCGGGAAGATCAACCTCATCACCAGGAAGGACCAACAGGGCGAGGTAGACATCGAGAAGCGGGAGATCCCTGAGATGCCTGGTCACCTGGCGGAACTGTTCGAGAAGGAGAAAGTGTCATGACGGAGAACAACGGCCAGGGCGACAGGGCGGCCTCCAAGGCTCACGCCGACCTGCACCAAGACGAGCTTCAGACCGCGAGCGGCACCGTGAAGCTCAAGGTTTTCCGGGGCGACGGCGAGGGCGGCGAGGAGGTCGAGTACGAGATACCGGCGGTCGAGGGGATGGTCGTCCTCGACGCCGTCCTGACGGTCCAGGCCCTGCAGGCGCCGGACCTGGCAGTGCGTTGGAACTGCAAGGCAGCCCACTGTGGGTCTTGCAGCGCCGAGATCAACGGCAAGCCCAAGCTGCTTTGCAAGACGAGGGTCGAGGAGTACGAGGGGCAGGAGATCCGGGTGCACCCCATGCGGGCGTTCCCGGTGGTGAAGGACCTCGTCTCGGACGTCAAGTGGAACTACGAGGTGTCGCGCTCGATCACGCCTTTCACCACCGACGAGCAGGCGCCGTTCATCATGTACGAAGAGGATGTCGAGCGTCTCTACGAGCCTAAGAGGTGCATCGAGTGCTTCATGTGCCAGGACGTCTGCCACGTCTTGCGCACCCACCACAAGTATCCCGAGTTCGCCGGTCCCCGCTTCTTCGTGAGGACACAGTGGCTTGAGATGCACCCGAAGGACACGGAGAGTCGCCTGGGCGACCTCAAGGAGGAACACGGTCTCGGGTTCTGCAACATCACCAAGTGCTGCACCGAAGTTTGCCCGGTAGACATTAAGATCACCGACAACTCTATCATCCCCCTCAAGGAGCGCGTCGCCGACGAGTACTACGACCCGGCCAAGTGGCTGATGCGCAAGATCCGGGGCAGGAGGAGCCCGAAGACCGGTGAGATATTAGGGAGGAACGGCGGGTAAAGAGAGAGCGGACGACGGGCTTCGAACCCGCGACCTCCAGCTTGGGAAGCTGGCGCTCTACCAACTGAGCTACGTCCGCATGAGAGGCCATTTTAGCACGCCGGGCGTAGCTCTAGCTCTACCGTGAAGGCTCAAGAGTTCGAATTTTGTCCTCGATGCGGCGGTCCTCTCAGACTTTGTGAGGTCAAAGCCTGCG
>Ga0126312_10003343_pt1 | contig 10817 bp, 10 predicted proteins | sample Plot104A_FD_92537 | JGI IMG/M metagenome (GOLD analysis project Ga0126312, IMG submission 92537) | Serpentine soil microbial communities from UC McLaughlin Reserve, CA, USA - Plot104A | ecosystem: Environmental > Terrestrial > Soil > Grasslands | place: USA: UC McLaughlin Reserve, Lake County... | reverse complement strand
GCTGTCGCTCGCGATCGTCGACATGGACGACTTCAAGCAGGTCAACGAGCGCCACGGCCACCTGGCCGGCGACGAGGTCCTGCGCCGGGTCGGGAGCGCGCTGAAGCGCGGGGTCCGCCCCTACGACGCCGTCGGCCGCTACGGCGGGGACGAGTTCGCGATCGTCACCGTCGACGCCACGGAGGCGGAGGCGCGCGAGGTCGCGAGCCGGGCGATCCGAAGGGTCGTCCGGGCGCTCGAGGACCTCGACACGCCGGCCGGCGCGACCGCCGGGGTGGCGGAATGGCATCCGGGCGAATCGGCGAGGGACCTGATCGAGAGGGCGGACCGCGCGCTCCTCTACGGCAAGCACGAGGGCGAGCGCGGGACGACCCTGTGCGCGTCGGCCGTGCCCGACGGCTTCAGCCCGATCGACTCGGGTCGGTCGGCGCCGTCGCGTCAGGACGCTCTAAGCGAGTCCAGGTAGTCCCGCCAGCCGCGCGCGATGGACGCGAGCGAGCGTCCGAAGCGACCCTCGAGCGCGTGCTGCGGTGTGCTGGAGTCCGGCGTGAGCGCAAGCTCGACCGCGGCGTCCGCTCCCTTCTCCTCCTCGAGGAGCGCGAAGACAGTGCCCCCCAGCAGGCGCGCGTCGCGGGCGGAGGGCGGGAACTCGGGCCGGGCTCCCTCGCGCAGGCGACGCACGATCGCGGCGCGCAGGTGCCGGGTCTGGCCGGACAGGTGCGTCGCCGCGCCCTCCGCCAGCCAGGCCCAGCGAACGTAGCGGCGGAAGCTGCGCACGGTGAAGGGCGGCGGCAGGTCGGGGTTGTTGGCGCCGACGACGAGGTGCGCGTAACCATGCTGCGGCGTCAGAAGCAAGGCCTCTCGCGAGCCCGCGACGCCGGACGCGCGCCGCTCGAGCGCCGGCGGCGCGAGCACGTGGATCTCGCGCGAGCTGAACCAGCCGGCGAAGTAGCGGCGGCTGGCGGGGGCGGCGATCATGCTGGCCAGCGGAAGCCAGGGCTGGGCGAGGGCGAGCATCAGGGGCCGCGGGTGGAGCACCACGGCCACCTCGTAGGGAGTGCGCTCGAAGACCCCGTCGAGCCGGCCGCGGAACGACTCGAGGGCGTCGAGCACCCGGGCCGCCTCCTCGGCCTGCGTGTCCTCGTGGCGGGCGGTGAACGAGAGCGAGTGGCTCTCCACCCAGGTCACGGGCTGCTCACCGCGCAGCGCTCAGAACTGGTCGGGCGGGGCCATCCGGTAGAAGAACGGGCCCATCCCGGACTGCACGATCGAGAACACGAGCCCGAGGAACGCCTCCTGGGCTGCGGCGCTCTCGAGCCCGCCTGCGTAGACGGGGTCGTAGCCGGCGTCGTGGTTGAGCTGCTCCACGATCTCCCGCGAATCGTCGTCGCCGCACCATAGGTTGCCGGGGGTGGCGCGCGCACCGGCGATCCTGTCGAACAGCCTGGCGAAGTTGACGTTGAACGACTTGGCGGTGGGGCCGTTCGTCCGCGACTTGACGTACTCGGCGTTGGAGGCAAATCCGTCGGGCGGGTCGGCGCCGACCAGGTTGGTGGCGTCGATGACGGTCTTGCCCTCGAGGCCCTGTACCCGGTCGAGCGCGTCCGGCACGGCGGGGCCGGGGACGGCGAGCAGCACCGCCTCGGCGTCGGAGACGTCGCCGCCGTCGCGCCCGATCCTGGTGACCTCGTGGCCGGCCTTCTCCCACAGGTCTCCGAGGCCGCCGCCGACGTTCCCCTTGCCGACGACGGCGATCCTCATCGAATGGGTCCTGCGGTGCCCGCGCGGCCGGCGTCCACGGTGCGCTCCTCGCTAGGCGAGGACTGGCACGGCGTCCGAGGCGATTGCCTCGATCTCGGCCGCCGCGCGGTCGAACTCGTCGTTCGAGAGGACCGGCGTGCCCTCGAAGGGCAGGTCGCGGTAGAGCTCGATCCACGAGCGGCAGCCGTGGTACTCGGGCCGCACCTTGACGGTCACCGGACGCGGGATCCGGTACGTCCGCAGCAAGATGACGTGGAGCGGGTGACGCCGCTTCCAGGCCAGACGCTTCTCGGCATAGTCCGGCGTCCAGATGTAGTAGGGCGAAAGCGCGTCGATCGCCCGCGGGTCGGTGATCAGGTAGCTGGCCGCCACCTCGGCCCAGGCGCGAATCCGGACCCGGTCGGGCTGCGGAATCCCGCCATCCTGGGTGAGGGCCCGCGCGGGCGGCTCGCCGTCCGGCCACACGCCCTCCTCAAGCGCCCGCCCCAGCTCCGGCATGTGCGACTCGCGCACCAGGTCGTTCCGCTGGTGGTCGAACGTGGGGTAGAGGAAGAAGTGATCGTGCTCGATCTCGAAATGCTTGTTCTCTTCGCGGATGCCGCCCTTGCGCAGCGTCAGGAGCTGCTCGCCCTCGGCGAGCGCGCGCACGGTGACAGCCCACTCTTTGAATGCAGCTGGCATAGAAAGGGAAAACCTCCGTCCGTCCCACGCCCAGGCGTTTGCAACTGGAGCGGCGCGGGACGGCCATTCTTAGCGAACTGGGAAGCTTCTTTCAACCCGGATTTCGTGGCATGCGTCACTTCACGGCGGTGACCACGGCTGCGAAGTCCTCCTCGCCGTGGCCGGCCTCCGCGGCCGCGGAATAAAGCTGCTCGACGAGCGTCGCGAGCGGCATTTCGAGGCCTAGCGCGCGAGCCTCTGCGATGCAGTGGCGCACGTCCTTGAGCATGTGCTCGAGCTTGAAGAGTGCCTCGAAATCGCCCTCCAGCATCGGGCCGGCCTTCAGGTCGAGCATGGTCGAGGCGCCGGCGCCGGCGGCCACGACCTGGCGCAGCTTCGCCGTGTCGAGCTCGGCCCCCCGGGCGAGCGTGAGGCCCTCGGCGAGGGCCGCGGCGTTGATCGCCGCCAGCACGTTGTTGATCAGCTTGACCATCTCGCCGTGGCCCTGAGGCCCGACGTGGACCACCAGCTCCCCCATTGCCTCGAACAGCGGCCGGGCGCGCTCGAACAGCTCCGGCTCGCCGCCGACCATGATCGTCAGCGTGCCGTCCTCCGCCTTGGGACGCGACCCGGTGACCGGGGCGTCGAGGAAGCCGATGCCCCGCTCGCTCAGGCGCCCCCCAATGGCGCGCGAGGCGGTTGGCGCGATGGTCGACATGTCGATGCAGAGGCCGCCCTCGGCCATTCCCGCCCCGGCGCCGTCGTCGCCTAAGAGGACGGCCTCGACCTGGGGTGTGTCCGGGACCATCGAGATCGCGGTGCCGGCGTCGCGCGCAGCCTGGGCTGGGGTAGGGGCGGCGCTGGCCCCGAACTCCGCGGCGAATCGCTCCGTCTTGGCCGCGTCGCGTGTCCAGACGCTCACCTCGAAGCCGGCGCGGGCCAGGTTGGCCGCCATCGGCCGGCCCATGATGCCCAAGCCCAGGAACGCGACGCGCTCCGCCCTCGCCATGTCCGCTATCTCCTTCGGCTCGCCGTACGGAGGTGGTTTCTACCGGTTGGGGGCGGGCGGCCCGCCCGCCCCCGAACCGAAAGGATCAGCGATGAGCGTCGAGGTGCCTGCGGCGGCTGCGACCGTTCGCGTACGCGGGGTTGTTGGAGACCACGAACGCCCGGTACGTGCCATCACGGAAGACGCGGAAGCGCCTGCTGTACTTCGCGCACGTGGTGCCCGCGATGTCCTTGAGCGTCGTGCGACGGATCGTCCGCCACTTGCCGGTCCTCGTGCGCCGCTGGATGCGGACACGTGCGCCGTTGATGTTGAGCTCCGCACACGCGCGGCCGCGGAAGCGGACGCGCTGGCCGACGGCCGGAGTCCGGTCGCTCACCCTGATGCTAACCCGGATCCGCACCAGCTCGGTGACGATCCCGCTCGTGGTGCCTTTCCCCTTCGCCCGGTAGCGCGTGTTCCTGTCCGGCTTGTTGCTGGCCGCCCAGTCCCCGTTCGCTGCCGTGGTCGGGGTCGCGACATTCGTGTACTTCGCGTCGTACGGGTACGGGTCAGCCTGTACCTGGACGTTTTGCCCGGCGTGCGCGGCGCCGGTCAACTTCCCGCTCAGCCCCACGGTCCGGCCGAGCACAACGGGGTTCGGCTTGGCAGTGATGCTCAGGCCGTTCTTTGGGGGCTTGGCAGCCACCGCGACGGCAACGTTGACGCTCAGTGCGAGCAGGAGTGCGGTTATGACGTATCTCTTCATATCTCCCCCTATAACGAGCCAGGAGGCTAAAGGTTCGGGTGTCCCTGCGCGCCGCCTCCGGGCGTCTCGATCCGCAAGCGATCGCCCGGATCGAGCTCCCCGGACGTCTTGCCGGCGATCTCCTTCCCGTTCAGCAGGTTCCTCCCCGGCTTGCCGGCCTCGCCGCCGCCGGCGCCCGCGGGACCGTGACGGCGGCGCTCCGTGATCAGCGAATAGCGCATCGGCTCGAGGGCCTCGAGCTCCCGGACTACGCCGTCGCCGCCGTTGTACCGCCCGCTCCCGCCCGAGCCGCGCCGAAGCGAGTACTCCACGGCCCGAAGCGGAAATTCGAGCTCGAGCGCCTCGATCGGCGTGTTGAGCGTGTTCGACATCGCCACGTGAACGGCGCTCGGCCCGTCGGCATCCGGGCAGGCGCCTTGGCCGCCGCCGAGCGTCTCGTAGTAGGTGAAGTCGTCGTTTCCGAGGGTGAGGTTGTTCATCGTGCCCTGCCCGAGCGCGCGGCCGAAGGCGGCGAGGACGAGGTCCGCTACACGGGACGAGGTCTCTACGTTGCCCGCCGCCACGGCTGCGGGCGGCCTGGCGTTGAGCAGCGAGCGCTCGGGGGCCTTCACGGTCAGCGGCCGGTAGGCGCCCTCACACGGCGGCACGTCCGGGTCGGTGAGGACGCGGAGGGCGAAGTAGCAGGCGGAGAGCGTGACCGGCAGCGGGCAGTTCAGGTTGCCATCGTGCTGGTTGGCCGTGCCGTCGAAATCGATCGTCAGCTGGTCGCCCTCGACGCCGGCCGCCACGCGCAGCTCGAGGTCCCCCGCAGTAGCCTCGAGCACGTCGCGCGCCTCTCGGCGGCCGTCCTCGAGCTCAGCGATGCGAGCGCGCGTCCGCCGCTCGGCGTAGTCGAGCGTGTCCTCCATCGCGGCGCGGACGGTGGCGAGGCCGTACCGCTCCGCCAGCGCCGCCACGCGCTCGGCGCCGCTCCGGTTGGCGGCGAGCTGCGCCCGGAGGTCGGCCTCGCGCTGACGGGGATTGCGCATCCTGCGCGAGAGCTCCCGCACGGTCTCCTCGTCGAGCTTGCGCGGCGGAATCACCACGCCCTCGTCCTCGAGAGTCCTCGAGTCCGCGGGCATGCTGCCCGGCTCAGGGCCGCCCACGTCGGCGTGGTGTGCGCGGCTCGCCGCGAACCCGGCCAGCTCGTCGTCCACGAAGATCGGGCTGATCACCGTGATGTCCGGCAGGTGGGTGCCGCCCCGGTAGGGGTCGTTCAGGACCCAGGATTCACCCGGCCGGTGGTCCTCATCGAGCACGGCGGCTACCGCGGACGGCATCGCGCCGAGGTGCACGGGGATGTGCTCGGCCTGCATCACCATCCGACCGTCGGCGTCGAAGAGCCCGGTGGATGCGTCGCGGCGCTCCTTGATGTTCGCCGAGTGCGAGGAGCGAACCAGCACCACGCCCATCTCCTCGCAGGTCGCGCGCAGCGCGCCGACCATCACCTGGAGGGCGATCGGGTCGAGCCGGCTCACCGCTCCATCACCACCGCCTCGCCGTCGCCGCTCGCGCGCCATCCCGGAGGAACGACCAGCGTCGAACCCGGCAGCTCGACCACCGCTGGGCCGTCGGCCTCGAGCTCCCCGGGGCCGAAGACGCGCGCCTCGGAGCGCTCGCCATCGAAGGTCAGCTCGCGCGTGGCGCGCGGCTCCGCCGGCGAGAGCGCCGTCGGCACGAGCTCGGCCCCCGGAGTTGCGGCGGCCACGCGCACGGTGACGAGTTCGAGCTCCGCGTCCGGGTCGTCGTAGCCGTAGCGCTCGGCGTGGGCCGCGTCAAAGGCGCTCCGCAGCTCGGCCGGCTCGGCCTCGAGCTCGCCGTCCAGCGACAGCTCGAAGGCTTGGCCGGCGTAGCGAAGGTCGTAGGTGGCGCGAAGCTCGGCCGCCGGCTGGCCGAGCTCGTCGCGGCCGCGCTCGCCAAGGCGCCGGACCACCTCGGCGACGCGGTCGCCGCTGAGGTCGTCCCCCGACAGCAGCACGCTCTCCACGAGGTCGCGGCGCCGCTCGGAGACGACGAGCCCCAGAGCCGACAGGACGCCGGACGCGACCGGCGCGACCACCTTCCTCATGTCGAGCTCGTCTGCGATGGCCGCGGCGTGGAGCGGGCCGGCGCCGCCGAAGGCGACGAGGGCCAGGTCGCGCGGGTCGATCCCGCGCTCGACCGTGACCACGCGCACCGCCTGTGCCATCCCGCTGTTCGCGACGCGGACGACCCCGGCGGCGACCTCGTCGAGGGACAGGTCGAGCTCCGAACCGAGCGACTCGAGCGCTCGCACGGCGGCCTCGCGGTCGAGGCTGACTCCACCGGCGAGAGGCGAGTGGGTGTCGAGGTAGCCGAGCACCAGGTTGGCGTCGGTCACCGTGGGCTCGTCGCCGCCGCGGCCGTACGCGGCCGGGCCGGGATCGGCCCCGGCCGACCGGGGCCCCACGCGGAGCGCGCCGCCGGGGTCCTGCCACGCGATCGAGCCGCCCCCGGCGCCGACCGTGTGGACGTCTACCATCGGGAGTGCCAGCGCCCGGCCGCCCACCTCGCGGCCGCTGCCGACCGCTACTCGCCCGTCCAACGAGACCGACACGTCGCACGACGTGCCCCCCATGTCGAGGCCGACGCAGTCGACGGCCGCGCTGCGCGCCGCCCCCACGGCACCGCCCGCGGGGCCCGACAGGACGGTCCACGATCCGTGTCGGGCCGCCGTTGAGGCATCGGCGGTGCCACCGCTCGAGAGCATCACCTCCGGGGTCGGAAGGCCGCCGGCGTGGGCACGCTCGGAGAGCCGCTCCAGGTATCCCCGAAGGAGGGGCGACAGCGCCGCGTCGACCACCGTTGTGGCGCAGCGCTCGTACTCGCGGAAGACGCCGGCGGTCTCGTGCGAGAGCGAGACGTGCGCACCGGGCGCCGCCTCGCCGACCAGCTCACCGGCGCGCCGCTCGTGCTGCGGGTGGCGAAAGCTCCAGAGGAGGCAGACTGCCGCTGCGTCGAGCTCGATTCCGTGGAGCGCCGCACGGAGCCCGTCCTCGTCGAGGGCGCGGAGGACGCCGTCCGGCCCCGTCCGCTCGGGCACCTCGATCCGAAGCTCGGCGGGGGATAGGGGCGGGGGGTGGCCGGCGCAGAGCCGGTACAGCTCGGCCCTCGCCTGGCGGCCGAGCTCCTCGAGGTCGGTGAACCCCGCCGTGGCGAGGAGCGCGGTCCTGGCCACCCGTCCCTCGAGCAGCGCATTGGTGCCGACGGTCATGCCGTGGACGAAGCGCTCGACGTCGGCGGGCTGCGCGTCCGCGGCGCCGAGCGCCTCCTCGACCGCGCGCATGACCCCCTCCGACTGGTCCTCCGGCGTGGTCGGTGCCTTGCCCGTTACGAGCCGCTCGCCCGTCAGCAGAGCGGCATCCGTGAAGGTGCCGCCCACGTCCACGCCGAGGATCACGCGGCAAAGCTAAACGGGGGCGGCCCGTGGGACCGCCCCCATCGCTCTTCCCCCAGTTGCGCCCCTGCGCCGAGGCCTCCGCCTCCGGCTCGCGGGAGCCAAGCCCTTGTCGCGTTATTTACGCGGCGACGTCGAACTCCTCCTCGAGATGCTTGTGCGACGGGCAGTACTTGCTGCCGGGCAGCGGCACGCGCTGGCACGGAGTGCCCTTGCGCGTGCTCGCGTGGCAGCAGAGTGGGCTGCCGTCGAAGGTCACCCCTTCCCGGGCCTGCTCGTCGACGTACGCCTTGGCCAGCTCCACGTGACGCTCGACCACCCGGTAGACACGCAGCTGCTGGGTGATCGAAAAGTACCCCCGCACATCGCGAAACAGCGTCTTGACCGGCTTCGCGAAGTAGTGCCGATCGAGCGCGAGACGCTCCATGGACGTCTCACATGCTCGAAGGAAACGCTGGCGTTGGCGGGCGACGTCGCCGCAGCGGTCGGGCACCACGTCGTCCGCCAGCTCTCGATACATCGAGCGACTGAACTGATACATCGATTCGGGCCTCCCTATCCCTTGGCCGGCGACCTTGCCTCATGCCCGGTCGCCACCTGACGCGGCATTGAAACAACGCCGCGTGAACCGACAACGAAGCGAAAGTTAAGCGGGTATTAAAGATCTCGCGCGTTCGCTGCTTGGCCACCGCCACCGTCCGGGGCTAGTCTGGGTCCATGGCCTCCCTGCTCGACCTCACCCAGCAAGGCGACGTCGCGACGGTCTCCGACGACGCATACCTCAACAGGACGCTCCAGCTCATGGGTCCGCAGCAGCTCTACGCGCTGTGGGAGCGACAGGCGTGGCAGTCGCAGGCGATCGACCTCGAGCGCGACAAGGAGCAGTGGGCCGAGATCCCCGATGAGGAGAAGGAGGACCACCTCTGGGGGCTGAGTTCCTTCTTCGTCGGCGAGGAGCGCGTGACCACGCAATTCTCCGGACTCGTCATGGCCTACGAGGACGAACAGGAGGAGGCGTTCCTGACGACGCAGCAGGTCGACGAGGCGCGCCACATGCAGTTCTTCGACCGTTACTACCGGGAGGTGTTCGCGCTCGAGGAGAAGGACATCTCCTCCCGGCTGCAGCGCGTCCGCGAGAACGTCACGGACGCGTTCGTGACGCTCTTCGACGACAACCTCGTCGAGGAGGGTCGGCGGCTGATCGAGAACCCCGGCGACGTCGGCGCCAAGGTCGACTTCGTCACCACCTACCACATGGTCATCGAGGGAGTGCTCGCGCTCACGGGCCAGCACTTCATGCTCGAGTACTACGAGAACCACGACCTCCTACCGGGCTTCGTGGAGGGCTTCTCGAACATCGCCCGCGACGAGCACCGGCACGTTGCCTACGGCACCTGGCTCCTTCAGCAGAAGACGCAGGAGGACGAGTCGCTGAAGCAGCGCGTCCAGGACAAGCTGATGGAGCTGCTCCCGGTGGCGGCCGGGGTGCTGGTCCCGCCGGGCCACGAGCTCGGCGACGACTACGAGTTCTTCGGATACACGAGCAAGGAGCAGACCGAGTTCGCCTTCACGGCGCTTACCCGCCGCCTGAAGGTGATCGGCGTCGGGTTACCGGTCGCCGCCTAGCGTCCGGATCGCCTCCGCGACCTACTCGCCGAGTCGCAGAAGCCAGTCCATGCGCCGGCGGGCGTAAAGGAGCGGCTCGCCCTCCTCGATCCGGCCGCCCTCCAGGGCGCCGACGAGGACGGTGTGGTCGTAGTGCTCGAAGTTCGCCGTCCGGCGGCAGCGGAGATAGGCGAGCGTGCCCCCCAGCTCGGGCACGGCGCCGTCCCAGTGCCAGCCGACGCCGGCGAACTTGTCGTCGCCCTTGCCCGCGAACACCCGCGCGAGTTCGAGCTCGTCGGAGCGCATCAGATGGACGCCGAAGCGCTCGCTCTCGCTGAGCGCCCGGTGGCAGCGGGACTCCTGCGAGACGCAGACGAGCAGCGATGGGGGGCGGGCGCTGAAGGAGGTCACGGACGTCGCGGCAAGGCCACAGGGATGGCCGTCCGCGCGGCGGGCGGTGATCACGGCGACGCCGGAGGCGAGCGAGGCCATCGCCTGGTGGAAGAGCTCGTGGACGTGGGCGTCGCTCAGGCCGCTGAATCTATTCGTCGAGCCGGTGCCCGGCCAGGATCGGGTCAGATGCCGCCGGCCGTCCGGGGCGACTTTCGATGACAGTGTCATCGAAACTCGCCCAGGGTCTCTCCGTGTGCGGCTACTCCCAGCTCTCGAGGCGCGGCTCCTCCTCGTGGCGCACGACGTAATGCCTGCCGTCGAGGGCGGGATCGGTCTCCGGATGGTCCGTGCGCTGGTGGGCGCCGCGGCTCTCCTCCCGCGCGAGCGCGGCCCGCGCGACCAGCCGCGCCAGGGCGAAGCGGTGGCCGACCAGCCGTCCTAGCCCGGCGGCCGAGCGCTCCAGGCCGGCCAGCCGCCAGAGCGCGGCGCGCGTCTCCGCCGGTGGCCCGCCCACGTCGAGGGGCTCGGGGGCGTCGCCGGCCTCGGCCGGCAGCTCCGGCTCCTCGCAGGCGGCCAAGGCTGCCCGTCGGCCGGACACGAAGCACTCGGCCAGGGAGTTGGAGGCGAGCCGGTTGGCGCCGTGAAGCCCGGTGCAGGCGCACTCGCCGACGGCGTACAGACCCGGGAGCGACGAGCGCCCGTCGAGGTCCGTGGCGATGCCGCCCATCGCATAGTGCGCCGCCGGGGCCACGGGCACCAGGTCGTGCCGGGGATCGAGCCCCACGCCGGCCAGCGCGGCGACGATGTTCGGGAAGCGGTCCACGTCGATCTCCCGCATGTCGAGGCACACCGCGCGCTCGCCGCTGCGTTCGAGCTCCTCTTGGACCGCGAGGGCGACCTGGTCGCGCGGCGCCAGCTCGTCGACGAAGCGCTCGCCGTTGGCGGCCAGCAGCTTCGCGCCCTCGCCTCTCACGGCCTCGGTGATCAGGAAGCCGTCGCGATCGCCGTCGATGTTGAGGGCGGTCGGGTGGAACTGGACGAACTCGAGGTCGGCCAGATCCGCGCCGGCAGCGTGGGCGAGGGCCAGTCCCACCCCGGTGGCGCCCGGCGGGTTGGTGCTGCGGGCCCACAGCGCGGCGGTGCCCCCGGTGGCCAGAACGGTCCCGCGGGAGGTGATCCGAAGCCGTCCG
>Ga0126312_10003342_pt1 | contig 10818 bp, 8 predicted proteins | sample Plot104A_FD_92537 | JGI IMG/M metagenome (GOLD analysis project Ga0126312, IMG submission 92537) | Serpentine soil microbial communities from UC McLaughlin Reserve, CA, USA - Plot104A | ecosystem: Environmental > Terrestrial > Soil > Grasslands | place: USA: UC McLaughlin Reserve, Lake County... | reverse complement strand
GTCTTCGCGAAGATCGGACGGCACAGATCGAGGTCGCGCACGATCGCGGCGGGACGGAGATCGAAGTGCTCCTGGACGAGCTCCTCGATCTTCGCCACCGGGATCCGCTCGGTGCCGAACGTGCGCACCGCGATCGAGACTGGGTGCGCGACGCCGATCGCGTACGCGACGTTCACTTCCGCTCGGTCGGCGAGCTCGGCGGCGACGACGTTCTTCGCGACGTAGCGCGCGGCGTAGGCCGCAGAGCGATCGACCTTCGTCGGGTCCTTCCCGGAGAAGGCGCCGCCGCCGTGCCGGGCGGCGCCGCCGTACGTGTCGACGATGATCTTGCGGCCGGTGAGGCCGGTGTCGCCCATCGGCCCGCCGATCACGAACTTCCCGGTCGGGTTGACGTAGACGAAGTCGCGCTCGTGCAGGCGGTGCGGGTCGTAAAGATCGTCCGGGAGGATCGGCCGGAGCACGCGCTCCACGATGTCGGGCTTGATCAGGTCCTCGGCGCTGATCCCGTCGGAGTGCTGCGTCGAGACGAGGATGCGCTCGATCGACACCGGGCGCTGCCGGCCCTCGTCGTCGACCTCGTAGCGCACCGTCACCTGCGCCTTGCCGTCGGGGCGCAGGTACGGCAGGTCGCCGGCCTTGCGCACCTCGGCGAGTCGCTTGCAGATCTTGTGCGCGAGCATGATCGGCAGCGGCATCAGCTCATCCGTCTCGCGCGACGCGTAGCCGAACATCATCCCTTGGTCGCCCGCGCCCACTCGGTCGAGCGGGTCGTCGTCGCCGGGGTCGTGCTTGACCTCGTAGGAAGCGTCGACACCCTGCGCGATGTCCGGCGACTGCTCGTCGAGCGCGACCACCACGCCGCACGTCGTCGCGTCAAACCCCCACTCCGAGTGGGTGTAGCCGATCTCACAGATCTTCTTGCGCACCACCGTCGGGATGTCGACGTACGTCTCGGTCGAGATCTCGCCTGCAACGACCACGAGCCCCGTCGTGATCAGCGTCTCGCAGGCAACGCGCCCGTCGGGATCGTCCGCGAGGACGGCGTCGAGCACCGAATCGGAGACCTGGTCGGCGACCTTGTCGGGGTGACCCTCGGTGACCGACTCGGAGGTGAACAGAAATTCGCGCGCCACTGCGGCTACAGGCTATTCAATGCCTAGGAAGCCGGTGAACCTGAACGTGTCGCCGTCCTTGGCGGAGTAGGTCAGCAGCCCGCGGAGCGGCGCGGTGTTGTCCTTGTACACCTGCGGCACGGGCGTGCCCTGTGATTCCGAGTACGAGAAGGCCCATTCGAGGCCCGTCTTCATGTTCATGTACAGGAAGCCGTCCGTGTCGTCCGGCATGCCGGCGCTCGAGACGGCGTTCTCGTACACTTGGTCGTCTGCCAGATTCGGGCCGTTGCCGGCCATGTTCACGATCGGCTGGCGGGAGTTCGTCATTACGAGGTTGCCGTTGAAGACGACCGTGTAGACGTCGGTGCCGCTGAACGTGAACACCGTGGCCGTGAGGTCGCCGATCTGCTCCTGCCGCGTCTGGCCGGAGCCGCTGAGCGCGGCGAGGCCGCTGAGCCGGTCGACCAGCTTGCGCGCCTTCTCCTCGTCGGTCTCGTGGACGACGAAGAGCACGTCCGGCGTCGACGTTCCCGTTGGGTAGAGGACGAGAGCACCCTCGCCCTGCAGCACGTCCACGATGTCTCCGACCGTGAAGCCGAGCGCCTGCTCGAGCTGAGCCCGCTGCTGGTCGAAGCTCGAGTTCGACTGCGAGTACTTGTTGATCAGGTCGGCGAGCCGGTGGCCGACGTTGTTGAACGAGAGATAGAAGAGTGCGTTGGCTGGGAGGTCGTTCGGCAGGTCGGCGTGGTACGCGTCGCCGCCTAGGTCGACGTCGCCGTTCGCCGCTGCCTCGATCGTGATCCCGTCGGACTGCGGCGTGACCGCGGCCGCGACCGAGTCGAGGTCGCCGATCTGGCTCTTCGTCGTGCCCGAGGGAAGTCCCGCCTGCTCGAACGACTTGTCGAGCTGCGTCTGGAGCGCGCTGCCGCGCACGTACGCCTTCGCGATCGCGTCGTCCGGCATCCCGCTCATCGCGTCGTCGAACACGCTGTCGTCTCCGAGCGATCCGCCCTGCGAGCGCAGCTGCTCGAAGCGGTCGAGCTGCGCCTGCGTGTCCGCGAATACCGTCCAGCCTTCGATCTGCTCGTGCACCGTCGGGTCCGTCTCGTCGCTGTCGAGCAGGGCGTTGAACTGGGCGACGTCCTTCGGCTTCGTCACCCCGACGACGTTGTCGCCCCCGTCCTCGAAGTCGAGCCAGACGATGTCGACCTCGTCTCCGAGCGCGGGCTTGACGTCGCGTTCCCACGTCAGCCCGTCCTCTGCCAGGTCGGAGCGGAGGCTCGAGAGCAGGTCGTCCTTCCCCGGGAACTTGTCGAGGAGCGCCTCCGTCTTGTTCCACCCCTCCGAGTCGACGTCGGTATCGAACGCGATGAACGCCGGAGCGCCAGCGGGAACGATCGACGCCGAGTCGGGGGTGGTACCAACGCCGCTCGTGGCGCCGCCGCCGCCGCCGCAGCCGGCGACGAACGCGGCCGCCAGGACGGCGCCGAGCGCAATCCGGATGCGCGTCATTCGACCCTCGGCCGCCGGCCCATGAGCTCCGAGACTAGCTCAGCCAGATCCTTTCCGGCGAGGACAGCGCACGCGCCCTCCGTGATCGGGAGCTCGATCCCGCTCCGGCGGCCGAGATCGCGAAGCACCGGAGCCGTCGCCAGCCCCTCCACGACCTGGCCGATCTCCGCGACCGCCTCGTCCGCCGAGGCGCCTCGCGCGATCAGCTCACCCGCCCGCCGGTTCCGGCTGAGCCTGCTCCAGCAGGTCGCGATCAGGTCGCCCATCCCGGCGAGTCCGGCGAACGTCTCCGGCCGCGCGCCGGACGCGGCGGCGAGCCGCGACATCTCGGCGAGGCCGCGCGTGATCAGCGCCGCTTTGGCGTTGTCGCCGAAGCCGAGCCCGTCGACCGCGCCGGAGGCGAGCGCGATCACGTTCTTCGCGGCCGCACAGAGCTCCACGCCGATCAGGTCGGTGTTGACGTAGACGCGGAAGGCGAGCGAGTTGATCTCGTGCTGGAGCCACGTCGCCAGCTCCTCGTCCTCGCTGGCGACGACCGCCGCGGCGGGGAGACCGGCCGCGATCTCCGCCGCGAAGTTCGGCCCCGACAGCACCGCGACGCGGCGGCCCTCGAGCAGAGTCGAAAGCCGCGCGCCCGTGGCCGGGTCGAGCCCCTTGGTGAGGCTGAGGACGGCGGCCGTCTCCGGGAGTGTCGAGGCGACGTCCGCGAACGCGCGGCTCGGCACCGCCATCACGACCAGGTCGGCCTCCGCGAGCGGCGCTTCCTCGAGCGCGACCGCGCGGACGGGCCGGAGGTCGACGTCCGGGAGGTAGCGAGGGTTCCGTCCCGTCGCCGCGATCGTCGCGGCCTGCGCCGCGTCGCGGCACGCCAGGGTGACGTCGTCGTCACGGTCGGCGAGCAGGCGCGCGAACGCGGTCCCCCAAGAGCCGCCGCCGATGATGACGACGTTCACGACCTCTTCACGAAGTCGATCTCGACGGGGACGCCGAAGAGCCCGAACCGCTCGCGCAAGCGGTTCTCGACCCAGTAGCCGTAGTCGCGCGTCACCAGCCCCGGATCGTTCACGACGATGCGGAACCGCGGTGGCCGCGTGCGCGTCTGTGTCCCGTACAACAGGTTCAGGCGGCGCTTGTTCCGCAGCGGCGGCTGACGCGCCTCCTTCAGCTCGCGCACGAATCGATTCAGCTCGGGCGTCGGCACGCGCGCCGTCGAGCGGTCGAACAGCTCCTCGACCCGGTCGAGCAGGCGGCGGATCCCGCGTCCGGTCTTCGCCGAGACGGCGACGATCGGCGGCCGCTGGCGCAGTCGCACCTGGAGGCGTGGCCGCACGTCCTCGAGCCCGACCGTCGCGACGTCCCACTTGTTCACGACTACGAGCGTCGCGCAGTGCGCCTTGCGGGCGACGTCGGCGACGGCGAGGTCCTGGTCGACGAGGCCCTCGCTCGCGTCGATCAGCGTCAGCGCGACGTCCGCACGCTCGGCGGCCTGGAGCGACCGCAGCTCCGAGTAGTACTCCACCCCCTGCCGCTGGCGTCGCTTGCGGCGCAGGCCCGCGGTGTCGACGAGGACGAAGGTACGCTCGCCGCGCTCGAAGATCGTGTCGATCGCGTCGCGCGTCGTCCCTGGAACCTCGGAGACGATCACGCGCTCTTGGCCGAGGATCGCGTTCAGCAGGCTCGACTTGCCGACGTTCGGGCGCCCGAGGATCGCGACGCGGATCGCGTCCTCGCCGACGCCCGTGCCCGCGGCACCGGGAAGGCCGGCGACGATCGCGTCGAGCAGGTCGCCGGTGCCGAGGCCGTGGACGGCGGAGATCGGGATCGGGTCGCCGAGGCCGAGCCGGTGGAGCTCGAGCGCGTGCGACTCGAGCGACGGATCGTCGATCTTGTTGGCGAGCAGCATCACCGGCTTCCGCGATGGCCGCAGAATCGCCGCGATCTCCTCGTCGCCGGGCGTGACCCCTGCGCGCGCGTCGACGACGAACAGCACGAGGTCGGCTTCGGCGACCGCCGCCCGCGCCTGATCTGCGATCGACCGCGTCAGCGGTGACCGATCCGCGACGTCGACGCCCCCCGTGTCCACGAGCAGGAAGCTCCGACCGTTCCAGTCGCAGACGACCTCCTTCCGGTCGCGGGTGACGCCCGGCGTCTCGTGCACGATGGCCTGCCGCGACGCGGACAGCCGGTTCACGAGCGTCGACTTGCCGACGTTCGGGAAGCCGACGACGACGACGGTCCCGTCCAGTTCTACGCCTCTCATGTGTCGTTTCTTAGCGAATCCCTATTGACCGGGCTCAATCACGCACCTACTGTGCATCCGTGGTCCTACACGGAGCCGCCCCCGTGGACGACGACCGCGCGAAGCGCCTGGCGCAGAACGAGGCCGTATTCCGCGACGTCAACGAGAACATCAAGAACGTCGTCAGCGACCTGCCGGGCCGCAACGGCCCGTACGAGTTCGTGTGCGAGTGCGCGGACACCGCCTGTACGACCCGCATCACGCTGACGCTCGCGGAGTACGAGCGCATCCGCTCGAGCCCGGTGCGGTTCGTCGTCGCTGCGGGTCATGACATCGCCGACGTGGAGACGGTAGTCGAGAGCTACGAGGCCCACGCGGTCGTCGAGAAGCAAGGCGTCGCAGGCGCGATCGCCGCCGCCTTCGAGAACGGCTCCTAGCAGGAGGGTTTGACGGAACCCAGCCTGTGCCGGGTTCCGCCAATCCCATCTAGGCAGGCAGTCGGGCGCGGACGAGCGCCTCGATTCGCTCCACGACCTCGTCGATCCGCAGCTCCGTCGTATCGATCAGCTCGGCGTCGCCCGCCGGCTGCATCTGCGCCGCGTCGCGCTGGTCGCGAAGACGCAGGTCGGTCGCGAGCGCGTCGGCGCCGACGCCCGGATGGTCCGAGACGCGTCGCCGCGCGCGTTCGGCCGCGTCCGCGACGAGATAGACCTTCACGTCCGCATTCGGCGCGACGACGGTGCCGATGTCGCGGCCCTCGACGACGGCGTTGCCCTCGCTGGCGAGCACGCGCTGGCGCGCGCGCATCGCGCTTCGCACCGCGGGGTGGCGCGCGACGAGCGAGACGACCCGGTCGATCCGCGGTTCCCGGATCGGCGTCGTGACGTCGTGGCCCGCGATCTGGACGGAGCCGCCCTCGAACTCGACCGGGTGGGCCCGCGCGAGCTCTCCCAGCGCCGCCTCGTCGTCGAGCGAAAGCCCGCGCTCCACCGCGAGCCACGTCAGCGCGCGGTACATCGCGCCGGTGTCGAGGTACCGGAACCCGAGGCGCTCCGCGAGGCGGCGCGCAACGGTGCTCTTGCCGGCGCCGGCGGGACCATCGATCGTGACGATCACCGGCGGGCGGCGGAGTCGAGGAGGTCGAAGAAGCCGGGGAAGCTGATGGCGACGCATTCTGCACCGGCGACGTCGACGCCGTCGCGAGAGACGAGGCCGGCGACAGCGCCGAGCATCGCGATCCGGTGGTCGCCGGCAGCGTCGATCCGGCCGCCCGCCGGGCGCGTCGGAACGCCGCGGACAGCGAACCCGTCGGGGCGCGCCTCGATCCGAATCCCGACCGCGCGCAGCGCGTTCGTCACCGTCTCGATCCGGTCGCTCTCCTTCACCCGCAGCTCCGCTGCGCCGCGCACGACGCTCTCGCCGCGCGCGAGGCCCGCGGCGAGCGCGACCAGCGGCAGCTCGTCGACAAGGAGGGGAACCTCGGCGGCGTCGACCGTCACAGCGCGCAGCTCGCGCTCCGCCGAGCGGACCTCGAGGTCAGCGACCACCTCGTTGCTCTCGCGGCGGCGGTTGTACAGCGCGAGCGGGACGCCCATCCGCTCCAGCACGTCGAGGAGACCCGTGCGTGTCGAATTGACGTTGACGCCGTGGATCCTGAGCGTCGAGCCCGGCACGAGCGCGGCGGCGACGACGAAGGGGGCGGCGGACGAGAAGTCGCCCGCGATCGCGATCTCGGCGCCCGTCAGCCGCTCGACCGGAAAGACGGCAGCGTCGCGCGCGCCGCGCCGAACACGCGCACCGAAGAGAGGAAGCATCAGCTCCGTGTGGTCGCGCGTCGGCACACGCTCGACCACCGTCGTCGCGCCGCCGCTCGCGTACAGGCCCGCGAGCAGAATGGCCGACTTCACCTGCGCGCTTGCGACGGGCAGCTCGTACCTGATCGAGCGCAGGGGACGGCCGTCGATCCGCACCGGCGCGTGGCCGTCGTTGGTCTCGATCGCGGCGCCCATCTGCCGCAGCGGCTTGGCGACGCGTTCCTGCGGCCGCGTCGAGAGCGATTCGTCGCCGACCAGCTCGAAGCTCCCGTTCTGGCCCGCGAGCAATCCGGTCAGGAGCCGCATGACGGTGCCGGCGTTGCCGCAGTCGATCGGCCCGTCGGGAGCGCGGACGCCGCGGAGGCCCACGCCATGCACCCGTACGACGTCCACGTCCTCGTCCTGCACCTCCGCGCCGAAGGCGCGCGCAGCGGCGATCGCAGCGTCGCTGTCGGCGGCGCGGCCGAAGCCGCGAACGACGCTCGGGCCCTCGGCCACGGCGGCGAGCAGCACGGCGCGCTGCGAGCTTCCCTTCACCCCAGGCACGGCGACGTCCCCGGCGATCGAAGCCGCCGGCTCGATCCGCATCAGGGCTCCTCGAGCACGGGCGATACCTCGACGCCGTAGCCCTGCTCTTCGAGGAGGCGCGCCGCTCGCTCGGCGTCGCGCTCGCTGCCGACGAGCAGGCGTAGCGTGCCGCCGCGCTCCGGCGAGACGTGCTGCAGCTCGAAGTCCTCGATGTTGATCCGCTCGGCTCCGAGGGCCTGCGTGATCCCCGCGAGCACGCCCGGGCGGTCGGGGACGTGGACTCGGAGCTGCTGCAGCGCCTCCGGATCGGGATACGCCTGCTCCAGCATGCGGCGCCGGTTGCCCGCTGCCTCGCCGATCCAGCGGGCGAGGAACCCGCCGTCGCGGGCGTCGAGCGCCTCCTCGAGCCGGTCGATCCGCTCGCGGTGCTCCCGCAGCGCCTCGCGGACGGCCGCGGCGTTCTCGAGGAAGATGTCGACCCAGATCCGCGGGTTCGCGCCCGCGACGCGCGTCATGTCGCGCAGCGACCCGCCCGCCGAATCGAGCCCTTCATGACCCTCGATCCGCGCGGTGCCGACCTGGTTCACGAGCAGGTTTGCAAGGGCGTGCGGGAGATGGCTTGTGAGCGCGACGAGGCGGTCGTGGACGAGCGGGTCGACGGCGACGGGCATGGCTCCGAGCGAGGCCACGAACCCGTGGACGAGGCGATAGCGGTCGGGATCCGTCTGGGCCAGCGGCGTGAGGAACCACGTCGCGCCCTCGAACAGGTCCGCGCGCGCGTTCTCGGCGCCGTGTGCCTCGGAGCCGCAGACCGGGTGGCCGCCGACGAACCGCGGCGAGACGCCGGCGGCCGCGCAGACGCGTCCCTTCGTCGAGCCGACGTCGGTGACCGTGCAGCCGTCCCCGCTCTCGTGCAGCACCTCCTTCAGCGTCGCGGCGAGCTGCGTCACCGGCGCCGCAACGACCGCAAGCTCGGCTCCGTCGACTGCATCGGCGACCGAGCTGCGCGGCTCGTCCACGGCGCCGCGGGCGCCGGCCGCGTCGAGCGCGCGCGGATCCGGATCGAAAGCGGTGACGAACGCGTCGGATGCACGCTTCGCCGCCAGCGCGACGGAGGCGCCGATCAGCCCGGTGCCGATAATCGCGAGCCGCATGCAGTCAAGGCTAGAGATGAAGCCGTTGCGAAGCCGACATCGAGCCGGTCGGGAAACGAGGCTGGAGAGGCTGCTTATGAACCCTGTAGCCCGACCGCGATCTACGAGCGCATCAGCTCGGCGACCCGGAACGCGAGGTCGAGCGACTGACGCGCGTTCAGCCTCGGGTCGCACAGCGTCATGTAGCGGCCGTCGAGCTGCTCCTCGAGCACCGCCTCCGAACCGCCGACACACTCCGTCACGTCGTCGCCCGTGAACTCGAGGTGGACGCCGCCGGGGTAGGTGCCAGCCTCGCGATGCGCGGCGAAGAAGCCCGCGATCTCGCTCATGATGTCGTCGAACCGGCGCGTCTTCCGCCCGGCCGCGGTCGTGACCGTGTTCGCATGCATCGGATCGCAGACCCAGACGACCGGGTGTCCGGCCTCACGGACGTCGCGGACCAGCGGCGGGAGCAGCTCCTCGACGCGCTCGGCGCCCAGGCGGGTGACGAACGTCAGCCGCCCGGGTAGCCGCTGCGGGTTCAGGCGCTCGCAGAGCGCGACCGCGTCGTCGGCCGTCGCCGCCGGCCCGAGCTTCACGCCGATCGGGTTGTGGACGCCGCCGAAGAAGGCGACGTGCGCCCCGTCCGGCTGGCGCGTTCGCTCGCCGATCCAGAGCATGTGGGCCGAGCAGTCGTACCAGTCGCCGGTGAGCGAGTCGCGGCGCGTCAGGCCCTCCTCGTAGTCGAGCAGGAGCCCCTCGTGGCTCGTCCAGAAATCGACCTCGTGCAGCTCAGGCCGGCGCGCGACGTCGATTCCGCAGGCCGCCATGAACCGCAGCGCCCGCTCGATCTCGTTCGCGATCTGCTCGTAGCGCCGCCCTTCGGGCGAGTGCGCGACGAACTCCTGGTTCCACCGGTGCACCTCGTTCAGGTCTGCGAACCCGCCCTTCGTGAACGCGCGCAGGAGGTTCAGCGTCGCAGCCGACTGGTGGTAGACGCGGAGCATCCGCCCGGGGTCGGGCGTGCGCGCCTCTTCGGTGGGCGCGTCGTCGTTCACCATGTGCCCGAGGAACGACGGCAGGTCGAGGTCGCCCACGCGCTCCCGCGGCGACGAGCGTGGCTTGCCGAACTGGCCGGCGATGCGCCCGATCTTGACCACCGGCAGCGTGGCGCCGAACGTCAGCACCGCGGCCATCTGCAGCAGGATCTTCAGCTTGTCGCGGATCATCGGCGCCGAGAAGTCGCGGAACGACTCGGCGCAGTCGCCGGCTTGCAGCAGGAACGCGCGCCCGGCGGCGACCTCGGCGAGCGCGGCCGTCAGCGCGCGCGCCTCGCCGGCGAAGACCAGCGGCGGCAGCGCCTTCAGCTCCTCCCGCGCGTTCGTGACTGCGTGCTCGTCAGGCCACTCCGGCTGATGGCGCGCCGGGTACTCGCGCCAGGACGCCGGCGACCACGCCGAAGCCGGAACCGCGGTCATCGGCGCGAGCCTAGCGGCCGGCCGGCGCGTACACCCGGCCCCCGACACGGAGCCACGCAATCCGTCCGTCTGCGTCGCGCAGGAACACTGCGCGGTCGCCCTTGAACATCCCCTCCGGCACGAAGATCTCGTTCTCGGACGAGAACGCGACCGGGATCGGCGGCGGGGGCGGCGAAGGCGGCGTCTCCGGCGTCGGGAAGCCGGCCTTCGGCTCCAGCCGCACCTCGAGGCCATGGTTGGTGTCCGCCAACACGAGGTCGCTCATCCGCGCCTCGTACCGACCGAGGTATTCCTGCAGCCGCTCGCGCGGGAGGTCGATCGCTACCTGCTCGGGCTCGCGAACACCGAGGTACGCCTCGTACGCCGCCTCGGCGACTCGGTCGGCGACGACGCCGCCGCGCTGATGGTTCGTGACGACGGCGAGCGCAAACTTCTGTTCCGGCGCGACCGCGAGCCAAGAGATCTGCCCCTTCGTCCCGCCCCCGTGGCCGATCAGACGAACGTCTTCGATCGACATCAGCATCCACGCGAGGCCGATCGCGTCGATGTTGCCGCCGACGTCGACCTGCGGGCGCACCATCTCCGCTACCGATTCGGGCCGCAGCAAGTCGCCACCGTCGATCCAGAAACGCGCGTAGCGCAGCAGCTCGTGGACACTCGTGACGAGGCCGCCGGCCGCGTGAGCAGCGCGGCCGATCGGCCACGGCCGCGAGACGGTCGTCTGTTCCGACTCATCGAGCTCGTGCCCGACGACGAAGCGGCGGGTGATCACATCGTCCATGAAGTAGTAGGCGTGCTCGAGGCCGAGTGGATCGAGCACGAGCTCGCGCATCGCCGCCTCGAACGTCCGTCCGGTGACGACCTCGATCACGCGGCCGAGGACGTAGAAGCCGGCGTTGTTGTACGACCAGACGGCGCCGAGCGGCGTCAGCTGTGGCAGCTCTCCCACCTGCTCGACCATCCGCGCCAGCGCGTCGTCGCCCCAGCCGAAGTCGTCGAAGT
>Ga0126312_10003341_pt1 | contig 10819 bp, 8 predicted proteins | sample Plot104A_FD_92537 | JGI IMG/M metagenome (GOLD analysis project Ga0126312, IMG submission 92537) | Serpentine soil microbial communities from UC McLaughlin Reserve, CA, USA - Plot104A | ecosystem: Environmental > Terrestrial > Soil > Grasslands | place: USA: UC McLaughlin Reserve, Lake County... | reverse complement strand
TGGTTCGACTTGATGTTCGACGTCCAGGCGCTCCGACTTCGTGATGGTGAGCTTCCCGAGAGCGTCGTCGCGTCGACCGCCGCCTACTACCGGCGAGTGACGAGCGCGGCGCGGCCGATGAACCGGCTCATCGCCGCGGTGATGGCGGGAACGATCGTCGTGATCATCGTGCAGCTCGTTCAGGGCGACGCCCCGCGCTGGGCGGCAGTCGTGTCACTCGTGTTGACCGCCGCCGCGATCGGGCTCGCGGCCGCGCACACGGTCCCGAGCGCGGTCCGCCTCGGGACGCGCTCGGACACGCTCGCCGGGCAGAGCCGCCTGGCGCGGTCCATCCTGCGCGATCACCTGCTCTGCATCGCGGCCGTCGCCGTCGTGCTCCTGGTTCAGCTCGCGTTCGCGAGGTAATGGACGGCCGGGGGCGAATTGGCAACACTGGAGCTGCTGATCCCGGGCTGCGGGGAGGACGAATGGCCGACAAGTCGCCACATTTCTCGAAGGACAAGAAGAAGGGCAAGACGCTGCAGGAGAAGCGGGCGGCGAAGCGGCAGAAGCGATCGGAGCGCCGAGCCGCCGACGAAGCCCGGAACCGCGCCGAAGGGATCTAGCGCGCTTGGGCGACCGCATTCGGGGTAGAGCTAACACGTGCTTTGCTCCGAGCCGAGAGAGCTGCGCACCGAACGGTTGGTCTTGCGGCCCTACCGACCTGATGACGGCAAGGCGATTGCCCGCTACGCCAGTGACGAGGACTACCGCCGTTACCTGAGCCCGACGCATCCAGGGCCCGAGGAGTTCGTGGCCCACAACGTCGCCGCCGACTGGTCGGTCGAACGCCCCTGGGTCATCACGCTCGAGAGTGTGATCGTGGGATCGGCGTTCCTCGGCATCAACAGCGAGGACGACGCCGCCGAGCTGGCGTGCCTCGTCGCACCGGCATTCTGGAAGCGGGAGATCGGTTTCGAAGCATCGAGCGCCGCGATCGACCACGCCTTCGTCGAGCTCGACCTGTCCAAGGTGGTCGCGCGGTCCGACAGCCGGCACGAGGCCTCGATCCGATTGATGACGAAGCTCGGCATGCGATCCGCCGGGGTGGCGTGCTCACACCATGCCCGGCCCGAAGGCGAACAGGTCGACGAGGTGATCTACGAACTCCTTCGTGATGACTGGTCGACGTCCACTGAGCTCAACGAGCCACTGCGGCGCGGCACTGCACCTCGAGCAGGAGCCCGGGGATCATGAGGGCAGAGACGCCGATCGTCGCGCTCGTGTAGGTGGGCTCGGGGAGCAGTTGCTTCCGGGTGTTCACGTAGCCCTGGCCGTTCTTCGGCATGTCGACGACGAAGCTCGTCATCTGCAGCAAATCCGACAGGCTGGAACCGCCCGCCCGCAGGACACGTTCGATGTTGTCGAACGTGTGCCTCGTCTGCGATTCGATGTCGTCGGCGAACACGTGCCCGCTCGTGTCGAGGGCCGAGATGCCCGAGAGCCAGAGGACGTCGCCGGACCGAACACAGTTCGTGAACCCGAAAGGCTCGTACTGCAAGACGCCGTCGACGGGTACGACCTGCTTGGTCACGATGACCTCCAGAGGGTGCGCCGGTGGCTGGCTCAGGGGTGACTGGTCGCGCGCTCGATCTGCCGCCAGATGAGTCGGGGCGCGAAGCGGCGGGTCCGCCACACGGACTTCGTGCCCTTGCCGGGCAGGACGAAAAGCTCGCCCGCTTCGAGCGAGGTTTCGATCGCATCGACCACGACCGACGGATCGATGCCGCCCTGACCACCGAGTGCGGCGGCGTCGCGCGCGCGGATACCGGCGACCATGGGCGTGTTGACGACCGGCGGGCACACGCAGGCGAATCGCACACCGCTCCCCCGGTTCTCGTGCGCGAGCACCTCCATGAACGCCACCACGGCGTGCTTCGACGCCGAGTACGCGCCGAGGTGCGGGCTCGGCAGCCACCCTGCGAGGGAGGCGAACGCGACGACGTCGCCCCGACGACGATCGAGCATCCCGGGCAGGACCGCCTTCGCCATGCGGGCCGTGCCGAGAAAGTTGACGGCGATCGTGCGGTCGATCTCGTCGACCGACTGCTCGGCGAGGAGCGCCGGCAGGCAGATGCCGGCTGCGTGCACGAGCCGGTCGATCGGCCCCAGCGCCGACTCGACCTCCTTCACGACGCGTTCGACGGCATCGGCGTCGGAGACGTCGCAGGTCCACGAGCGCATGGTCGGAGCGCGTCCGACGGTGGCGGCGAGGCCGTCGTCGTCGACGTCGACGGCCGCTACCGACGAGCCGGCCGCGGCCAAGCGGCGCGCCGCCAGCTGGCCCATCCCGCTGCCCGCGCCCGTGACCAGCGCGACCGCCGGCGCCGACGGCATCAGAGCTCGTCCGGGGCCTGGAACTGCATGCGCACGTGGTCGATCGAGCTGCTGAAGACGGCTCGCCCGGGCAGGCCGAGACTGCGGAGCTCCTTGGCGATCGGGTGGTCGCCGAGCGACAGCAACGCGCCGGTCGGCCGGCCGCGCACGCCGGCGGGCTGCATCGACCAGGCAGTGCGGCGCAGCACGCCGTCGGCGTGCGAGTACGCATCCACGCTGGAGCCGCGTGCGGGCATGGTGAACCCGGGACGGATCGCCAGCGAGAGCACGAACTCGCCGTCGTGGCGCAGCTCGCAGCGGGCGATCGGCCCGGCGAGGTCGAGCTCGATGTCGGCGAGGAACTTCGGGAAACCCCAGATGCCGCGGCCCGCCTCGAGCGTGAACTCCTGGTTCACCGGCAGCTGATGGATGAACGCGCCGAGGAAGCCGCGGGCGACCTCGGCGGCCTTCGTGACCGCCGACGCCGGCTCCATCCCCTTGTGACGAACGAGGAACGCCACCGCGAACTCGTGGTACGGGCCGAGATCGCTGTCGAGGTAGCGCATGAACGCGAGCGAGCACACCGCCCGGCCCGGGAGTGGTTCCGCGACCTCGAGGCCGGAATACCCGATGAGATCCTGCGCCGCAGTCGCCGGCACCAGGAACGACGCCATGTGCGCGCTCGCATCCCGCACCTCGACGGGGATCGTGACCTCGTGACCTTGGATCGTGTAGCGCGACGCGCGGCTCATGGCTCTCCCCCCGACTCGATCCAGAGCGCCGCCACCGCCTGCGGCGTGAGCGCCGGCAGCTCGAGCTGCCTCGCCTCGGCCAGGCGCTCCATCGCCTCGAATCGACGACGAAACCGTACCGCCCAGCCCCGTAACGCCGACTCGGCGTCGACACCGCCCGACCGGGCGAGGACGATCGCGGCCGCCAGCAGGTCGCCGAGCTGGGTCTCGAGGTCGCGGCTGTCGTCGGTGCGGAGCTCGGCGAGGACGGCTTCCAGCCGCCGGAGCGCGTCGTCGCGTCCGCCGGGATCGAGGCCGACCGACGCCGCCTTGCGCATGAGCTTGTGCGCGTACAGCAGCGACGGGAGCCCCGGAGTGATGCCCGCGACGATCGAAGTCGCGCCCTTCTCGTCCTTCTTGATCTGCTCCCAGTTCCGCATCACGTCCGACGAGGTCGCCGCGTCCGTTTCCCCGAAGACGTGCGGATGGCGGCGGACAAGCTTGTCGTGGATGCCGCGGGCGACGCCGGCCATGTCGAACGCGCCCGCCTCCTCGGCGAGCACGGCGTGGAAGATCACCTGGTACAGCAGGTCGCCGAGCTCGTCCTCGAGGGCGCGGTACGCGCCGGCGGGTACGTCGCCGGGGGGCGCGTCGGGCGGCAATGCCTCGACGGCCTCCACCACCTCGTACGCCTCCTCGAGCAGATAGCGCGTGAGCGAGTGGTGCGTCTGGTCGGCGTCCCAGGGACATCCGCCGGGTCGGCGCAGACGCTCGGCCAGCCCGAGCAGCCGCGCGAGCTCGCGGGCGGCCGCGCTCACGCCGCTGTCGACGAGCAGGGCGGTGAGATGGTCGGGCTCGACTTCGCGATCGAGGTCGGCGAGCGCGACCGTGCGCACATCCTCGTCGTCGAGGCCGAGGTGCTGCAGCACCGTCACCGGCGCGTCGGCGGGAAGGACCTCGAGAAGCACCAACTTCACGTCCGAGAGCAACAGGCGCGTGTCGCACTGCGCGATGAGGACCGGCCCGCCGGCGACCGCGTCCTCGGCCGTGAGGTGACGGGCGTCGGCGACGCGGGCGCCGGCCATCGGGTCGACGCCGAGGCGGGCCCACGCCAGCTCGGCGAACGAGAGGCCGGGCACGATGTCGAGCACGATGTCGCCGCGCATGGCGGCCTCACGCAGGAGCTCGACGCTTCGCTCTGCGACCGCCGGGTTGCCGGGCACGGCGTACACCACCTCGCCGGCGGTGGCGGCGACGTCGAGGAGCTCGGCGGCGATGCGGTCGTAGACGTCGTCGAGGTCGCCGGCGGCGTCGTAGTCGTCATCGAAGCTGCGGAGCTCGAGACCGGCGACGGTCAGGTCGCCGACGGCGGGATGCCGGGACGTGCGGACGTACCGGTTCGGCGTCTGCTCGAGCGCGCGGCGCGCGGCAGGGAGGAGGAGGTCGGCGCCCGCCGGCCCGAGGCCGACGACCACGATGCGGCCGCCCACGGCTACGGCACCGGCTCCGGAGTTGTGGTTGTCGTCGCCGTGGGCTGGCGGGGCGCGCCGCGAGGCGGCGCGACACTTCCGCGCCCGTCGCGCACGACCCAGCGCCCGTACCGCGGATCGACGTCCACGTCGGCGCGGGCGACCTTCGCGTCCAGCTGACGCTGCGATTCGGGTGATTGCTGCTCGAGACGCTGTCGGAGCGCGCCCTCGAGCAGCTCGAACGGGATCGTGTCGCGCACGATGATGACGTGCCAACCGAACCGGGTCTGGACCGGCGCCGACACCTGGTTCAGCGGGAGCGAGGCAGCGGCCTGCTGGAACTGCGGGTCGAGCTGCTGGCCGTCGATGCAGCCGAGCGCGCCGCCGTCGATGGCCGAGCTTCTATCGGTCGATTGCTGGCTGGCGAGCTGCTCGAAGCTCGTGCCCGCGCGGACCTGAGCCGCGAGCCCTGCCGCCAGCTGCTGGCTCGGCACGAGAATGTGCGACACGAAGCGACTCGACGGGCACTGCTGTCGGAGCTGGGCGATCGCGGTGTCGTACGCAGCGCGGACGTCGGCGTCGGTCGGGGCGGCGCCGGTCGCACGGAGCAGCGCCTGTTGGCGGGAGAACCGCGCGTCCGCGCGGTCACGGAACCACCCCGGGAACTGCGCGAACACCTGCGGCCCGAAGAAGTTCTCGGCCTGCGCCTGCCCGGCGCGCCGGTCCGCCGCCGTCACGGTGATGTGCCGGCGTCGCACCTCACGGTCGACGACGGGTTGCTCGGCGATCTGTGTGAGCCAGATCGTGCTGCCGCTCGACTTGATGGTGCCGTCACTCGAGCTGATCTGACTCTTCAGGCCGGGATTGTCGGCGATGGCCTGCAGCTCGTCGTCGACCGACGATCGCGAGATCTCGCTCCCGTTCACGGTCAAGGCCGCCGGGCGCACTGCCGAGCAGCCGGCGAGGGCCGTCACGGTGACGACACCGGCGAGCGCGACCGAGCTGCGCAGGAGGGTTCTCACGGCGCGGCGGATGATAGTCACCCCACCGAAACCGAAGGTTTCGGTGGGGACCCCGTGGGCGGCGCGGCTTCGTCGGCGGGAACCAGCTCCCCGAGCAGCTCGACGAGCGCTGCGCACAATGCGGCCCCCGATCCCGAGACCGGGATCGCGACCTCGCCGTCGGCCTTGGCCACCGCGCCGTGTACGAGCCGCCGCAGCCGGATCTTCTCGGACTCCCGCAGCTCGAGGCCGGTGAGGCGCGCCACGCCCCGCTGGACCGAGAGACTGCGCACACCCGTGCGCACACACTCGGCACGCAGGCGCGCCACATCGAGGAGCGCCGCCGCTGCGGTCGGAGGTGGCCCGTACCGGTCCTGCCACTCGTCCCGGATGTCGTCGACGTCGGCCGGACCCGTGACGGCGGCCAGGCGGCGGTACGCCTCCATGCGGACGTCGTCGCGCGACAGGTACTCGGTGGGCAGGTAGGCGTCGACGGGGACGTCGATCGTCACCTCGACCGGCGCGGGCGGCGTCTCTCCCTTCAACTCCCCCACCGCTTCCGTGACCAGCTGGCAGTAGAGGTCGAAGCCGACGGCGGCGATGTGACCGGACTGCTCGGCGCCGAGCATGTTGCCCGCGCCGCGGATCTCGAGGTCGCGCATGGCGATCTTGAATCCCGAGCCGAGGTCGGTGAACTCGCCGATCGTCTTGAGCCGCTCGTAGGCCTCCTCGGTAAGGGACTGCTCACGCGGGTGGAACAGGTATGCGTAGGCGCGCTGGCCGCGGCGACCGATGCGACCACGCAGCTGGTACAGCTGCGCGAGCCCGAGCAGGTCGGAGCGGTCGACGACGAGCGTGTTGACGGTCGGGATGTCGAGCCCGCTCTCGACGATCGTGGTGCAGACCAGCACGTCGTACTCGCGCTCCCAGAAGTCGAGCACCACCCGCTCGAGGCGACCCTCGTCCATCTGCCCGTGCGCCACGCCGATGCGCGCTTCGGGGACGAGCTCGCGCAGCTGCTCGGTCACGAAGTCGATGTCCTGCACCCGATTGTGGACGAAGAACACCTGACCCTCCCGCAGCAGCTCGCGCCGGATCGCCTCGGCGGCGGCGCGGTCGTCGAACTCCCCCACGTAGGTGAGGATTGGCTGGCGGTCCTCGGGCGGCGTGTTCACGAGCGAGAGGTCGCGGATCCCGGTGAGCGACATCTCGAGGGTGCGCGGGATGGGTGTCGCCGTGAGCGTGAGCACGTCCACGTTGGTGCGGAGCTGCTTGACGAGCTCCTTGTGCTGCACGCCGAAGCGCTGCTCCTCGTCGACGACGAGCAGGCCGAGGTCCTTGAAGCGCACGTCGCCCGACAGCAGCCGGTGCGTCGCGATCACCACATCGACCGACCCGTCACCGACGCCGTCGATCACGGCGGCCTGCTCCCTTGCGGTCAGGAACCGCGACAGCACCTCGACGCGCACCGGGTAGTTCGCGAAGCGCTCACGGAACGTCTGGCCGTGCTGGTTGGCGAGCAGTGTGGTCGGAACGAGCACCGCGACCTGCTTGCCGTCCTGCACGGCCTTGAACGCGGCGCGGATCGCGACCTCGGTCTTGCCGTACCCGACGTCGCCGCACACGAGGCGGTCCATGGGGACGGGCCGTTCCATGTCGGCTTTTACGTCGTCGATGGCTTGCGCCTGGTCGGGCGTCTCCTCGTACGGGAAGGCCTCCTCGATCTCGCGCTGCCACGGCGTGTCGGGTCCGAAGGCGTGGCCGGGCGTCGCAAGCCGGCGGCGGTAGAGGACGACGAGCTCCTGGGCGATCTCGCGGACGGCGGACCGGACGCGGGCGCGGGTCTTCTCCCAGTCGCTGCCGCCCATGCGATTCAGCGTGGGCGTCTCGCCGCCGGTGTAGCGGCGCACCGCACCGACCTGATCTGTCGGGACGTAGAGCTTGTCGCCGGCTCGGTACTCCAGCAGCAGGTAGTCGCGCTCGACGCCGCCGATGGCCCGCGTCGTCATCTCCTTGTAGCGGCCCACGCCGTGCTGGTAATGCACGACGAAGTCGCCGGGCTCCAGCGCGTCGTAGAAGTCGGCGCCGCGCCGGGCGCCGCGCGGCCGGCGGTGCACACGGCGCCGGCCCGTGAGGTCGGCTTCGGCGATGACCGCCAGACCCGCGGCCGGCACGACGACGCCGCGCTCGAGGGGCGCGACGACGATCCCGATCTCACCGGGTGCAACACCGCGGATCGTGGTGACACCCTCGCCGGCGAGCACGTCGTGGAGGCGCCCCGCCGTCCCCTGCCCGTCGGCGGCGAGCACCACGCGAGCGCCGCCGTTGCGCAGATCACGCAGGCGGCGCGTGAGCCCCTCGGTGTCGCCGACGACCGGGTCGAAGCCGGTCCCGGCGAGGAGCGGCGTGTCCGGCGACTCGGGCGCGGCGAGGACGGCGGTCGCCCCCGCCTTCGTGTGCGCGAGCAGCCGGTCGAACGGCAGCGACAGGCGAGGGAACTCACGACCCGGGGTCGCGCCCCAGGTCGCCGAGAGGCTCGAGGCGAGCGCAGCCTCCTCGTCGAGGAGCTCCTGGGCGCGGTCGCGCGTGCGCTTGGGCTCGACGAGCAGCACGAGGGCGTTGTCCGGGAGCACGTCGGGCAGCAGGTGCTCGCGGTCCGACAGCCACGGGAGCCACGACTCCATCCCGTCGAAGACCTGCCCGTCGGCGAGGCGCTCCCACTGCTCCCGTCCCCACGGCTCGCGCCCGACGAGCCCGGCGGCGCGGTCGCGCACCTCTTCGGTCGGGAGCAGCTCGCGGGCCGGGAAGACCCACGCCTCGTCGACCTCGTCGGTCGAGCGTTGATCGGCGACGGAGAAGCGAGACAGGCGGTCGACCTCGTCGCCCCAGAGGTCAATACGTACGGGATGGTCGTCGGTCGCCGGATACACGTCGACGATCGACCCGCGCACCGCGACCTCGCCGCGCGCTTCGACCTGGTACTCGCGCCGGTATCCGAACGCGACGAGCCGGGTGATCAGCGCGTCGCGATCGAGCTGCGCGCCGGGGTGGATGCGAATGGGCTCGAAGTCCTCGACGTGCGGTCCGAGCCGTTGCACGAGCGCCCGCACCGGCGCCACGACCACGTCGGGGAGATGCTCACCCCCCGCGCGCAGCTTCCAGATCACGCGCAGACGGCGGCCCATCGTGTCGAGCGACGGCGAGACCCGCTCGAACGGGAGCGTCTCCCAGGCCGGGAACAGCTCGACGTCCGCGTCACGCCCGAGGTAGCGGCCGAGATCGTGGGTGACGCGCTCGGCCTCGGCCGCGGTCGGCACCGTGACCAGGATGGGACGGCGGGTCGTGATCCGGGCCAGGGCGGCGAGGTAGAGGGCGCGAGCCGGCTCCGGCACCGCCACGACCGGCTCCCGGTCGATCACGGCGCGCACCGCCGGCTCCTCGGCAAGCAACGCCGGGAGCTCGGCCAGCAGGTCGGCGGTGTCGATCTCGGTCGTCGTCATTCGGGTGATTGGTGGTCGCGGCGCGCGCAAGGAGCCCCCGACCGATGTCGATCGGGGGTCGCGAGCTCGAGTCGAGACTACCGCCCGAACCTACGCGTCACGGACGGCCGAGCCGCTCCTGGATCCGGTCGAGCTGTCGCGCCACGCGCCGCATGACGGGGTTGGTACTGACCGTGTCCCAGTCGGGCAGCCGGTCGTTGGCGGGTCGCGCCTGCGACTCGTAGGTGGCGCGGGACGCGTCGAGCGCGGCGGCGGATGCCGTTCCCGCGGCTCGGTTGCCGCTCGTCACGAGGTCGAGCACCTTGAGCTCGAAGAGGGCCTCGTCGAGGGTGCGCGCAGCGTCGAGGGTCTCACTGCGCAGGGCGCCTGCGAGACGCGGCGACAGGAGCCAGAGCCGGTCGGCAACCGCCTCGGCCTGCCTGTAATCGGCCTTCGCCGGCATGGCGCCTCCACTCACGAGGCTGTCTGCGTCGATCGCGGCGAGACGCTGCACGGCGGGCTCGTCGCGATCGAGTTTCTGCTCCAGCTGTGACTGCGCATTCGTCTCGACCCGGTTCCGCGCGAAGGCGACACCGCCCGCGGCGACGACCACGCCCACGACGGTGGCCAGCGTGACCAGGATCCGCGCGCGCCGGCTCCAGTGGGGCGCGGCCGGTTTGGGCACGATCGCGCCGGCGGAGGGTTCCGGCGATTCGGACGCCCGCCGGCCGACCAGCTCGGCGGCGAGCAGCCCCACGCCGATGGCGGCAGCCAGGTCCAACGGCGCCCGCAACCGCGGTACCGCGATGACAGCAATGCTCGCGACAGTGAAGTACGCGCCCTCGAGGAGCAGCAGCTCGGCACCTCGCCGGCGGCGCGCCCGCACGAGCCCGACGATGCCCCCGACTGTCACGAGGTAGACGAGCGGGAGGGTCACGTTTCGAACTGTGATGTCGCGTCCGTCGGAGCGCTCGGCGCTCTCGTTGATGTCCGGGCGCAGCTCGAAGTATCGGGCGAGGTTGTGGCGAGCGACGAGCAACGGAGTGGTTCGCCGGTCGCGCACGTCGTCGAGCGCGTGCCTGCGATAGGCGTTGTCGAGCTCTACTTCATTGCGGTTGGTGAGGTTGATGCGCGTGAACCGGTCGTCGAACACGGCGTCTGCGAAGCCCTTCGAGGCCAGAGCCTCGTCGGAGTACGTGGACACCAGGTTGAAGCCGTTGGACGTGACGATCATTGGTGCGCCGACCAGGACCCAGTTGCGCACGACCCACGGCGCCGCCACAACCAGCGACATCGCCCCGAAGCGAGCAGCCGAGCGCCAGCCCGCCCGCCACACGAGCCACGCGGCGACCACGACCACGAGGACCTGCGCGCTCGGTCGGGTGAGCACGAGCAGGCCGCACGCCGCGCCCGCCCACGCCGGGCGACCGCGCACCAGCAGCAGGATCATCGCCAGCAGTAGCGCGAGCGACAGGGGCTCGCTGAGGAGCACGACGTCGTTCGCGAGCATCGGTGGGTAGACGCCGACGGCGATCCCGGCCGCCACGCCACCGCGGCGCCCGGCGATGTGCCCCCCGAGCATCGCCGCGAGCACGACGACGGTTGCCCCGAGCGCGACGTTGAGGAGCTGCCCGACGCCCACGTGAACGCCCGTGACCCAATAGAGGGCGCCGAGCAGGGCCGGATACAGGGGCGGGCGGAACGCGGTCGGGTGCAGATACGTGAACGGGAACGACGCCGAGATGCCGTCGCCGTTCGCGAAGGCGGACGCGATTGCTTGGTAG
>Ga0126312_10003340_pt1 | contig 10820 bp, 14 predicted proteins | sample Plot104A_FD_92537 | JGI IMG/M metagenome (GOLD analysis project Ga0126312, IMG submission 92537) | Serpentine soil microbial communities from UC McLaughlin Reserve, CA, USA - Plot104A | ecosystem: Environmental > Terrestrial > Soil > Grasslands | place: USA: UC McLaughlin Reserve, Lake County... | reverse complement strand
GCTACTTCCTCTCCGCCTACCCGAGCCTCGTCTCGACCGCCTCTGAGCTGCAATCAACAACTTGTGGCTCTAGAGGAGGTCGCTGGTTCGAGTCCCGTCGGTCACCCTGTGATTTGCGGATAAAACGCCTGGGAGTTCGTCAACTCAATCAGGCCTTGCGATTGCTTCTCAAGTGGAACACAGAGCGATGAACGACTAATCAGACGCTTCCTGAGGCAAGTCCGCGAACTAGTCGACAGTCAACCTGAGGGAACAGTTAGCGCACTCAAGGGCACCAGGAGTACATGGTAGGCTCCGTAAGCCGACGCTACCACGCCGAGGGAGATCATAAGGGTGACCAATACCCTCCCCTTAAAAGCCAGCTTGTCCCACATGTCTTTCGCGAATCGCAGCGCCTCCCTAAATTTTACCTCGGTTCGATCTAAGATGCGTGCGACGTGCAATACCTCACCGGCTATCATTCCCAATCCCACAAAGAGGGTGCCCCAGCCAGGCCCCGGCAGAGGCGCTAAGAGGATACTTCCGATCGCTAATGCAACGCCGAAGGCAACGTAGCAGGCCCTACTAAGGCTGGATCGGTCGCGGCTAGCTTGCTGGCGGCGACAATAGCGGTTCCTAAACCGGTGACCAGGCACACTCTGGCTAAGGAACTGACGCCACTCTTCTATCGAATTCTCCAACACACTCTCCAAGGAGCCTCCTGAAAGGTTAAGGGCCTTCTCTTATGCCGCCTCAATTTTCTTTGTTGGCGGAGCCGAGCGTAGCCTATCCTTTAGGCTTCATTACGCGGTATGAGTACTCTAAGAATTTTGCGTAACAGGATGATGACAACCGAGTAACGCCTCGGCCAACGTTTTGCAACACTGCGGTAACAAACACGGCCTCGCCACGAGGTACCATCCGGCTCTCCAGTCGAGTCTGAGGCTCTCGTTACGCAATCGGTCAGAGGTCCGGGGCAGAAGCCCTCGACCTCGACGACTTCGAAGGCCTCTGCATACACTCTTACGAGCCTCTAGCGCCAGCCGAGCGTTGCCAGATGCAACTTCTCGGCCTCTTCTCCGGTCATCTCCCACCCCAAAGCCCCCGCGTTCTGGCGTGCCTGATGCTCGTTCTTGGCGCCTGGGATAGGGAAGGTGCTCCTCTGTGTGATCAGCCAGTTCAGGGCCACCTGGGCGGGCTCTCTGTCGTGGGCTTCGCCTATCTCGCGCAGGATGTTTACCACCGGCGCGATCTTCTTGAGGTTCTGCTCGCCGAAGGCTCTCCCCATACGTCGCACGAGGCCAGAGGGCCTGTCGCCACCAGGGCCATACTTGCCGGTAAGGAGGCCCTGGGCGATGGGGCTGTAGGCGATCAGTGTCACGCCGAGCTCCCGGCTCGCTTCGAGTACCCCGTTTGTCTCAGGGGCACGCTGCAGCAGGCTGTACTCCACCTGGTTTGAGGCTAGCGACACCCCGTGAGAGGCGAGCCGGTCGTGCGCCCGCCGCATCTGGTCCGCACCATAGTTGCTGACCCCCACCCGGCGGACCTTGCCTGCCTTGACTGTCTCGGCGAGGGCATCCATCAGGCTGTTTATCTTGAAAATCGGGTTCGGAAAGTGGATCTGGTAGAGATCTATGGTCTCTATCCCGAGTCGCTCCAAACTCTTGTCTACCGCGCCCAGAAGGGATCTGGCGCTGAAGCGGTACGGTAGGGGGGCGAACTTGGTGGCTATGACCGGCCTCCCCTCGAAACCACCCTCGCGCAATATCTCGCCGATGATCCTCTCAGAAGCGCCGTTGCCGTACATCTCCGCCGTGTCCACAAGGGTGACGCCCTCGGCCATGCTCGCCCGGAAGGCCTTCCCCACGTCGCTACGGTCGTACTCCTTGCCGTATCCCCATAGCCTTGTCGTGCCCCACGCCCAGGCACCGACACCCAGAGGAGCGACGTTCATCTCATCGGCCAGACGAATTGTAAGCTCGCTTTGCAAGGCGTCTCCTCTCATACCTTCGCCTCGATACTTAGGCTGGCGAGGCGTGTCGGCACATTGTCGTCGGTGTGGCATGATCTTAGAATCTGCGCCAGACTACCACTACCATCCCACTAAGACTATCTCAGAATCCCGAGTCGATAGCGGTTCTTAAGACCATTGTCTCGCCCGCACGACTGAGCTTCCCGGTGATAGTTAGCGTGCCCCGACCTTCCGAGAATCAATAATGTGCGGCACGTCACCGATCGTGCTAGCCTCGATAAGATGGGTAACGAAGAAAAGTCATTGACCGCACGCGGTACGTACTCACTACCGGAAGAGTTGGCTCGCTACTCCCCCAGGCAGCGGTACTTCGCCCCCAACGAGCTACGCGGGGCCTGCCACGAGGCGGCAGAGGAGCTCGGGTGGGAGGACGCCAGGAAGGCTACGTTCCGCACGGCGGCACAGATGGTAGAAGTGTGGCGCGGGCTGGATCTACCAGCCTGGGAAGCGCCCTATGTGCTGCGCGACACACGCCTCGGTTACTTGAACGGCTACGAAAGAGCCCTGATTTCCGGCGGAATGTCTGAACAACAGATCGGCTACGCTGCCGAGTCGCGCTGGGGCAAAAGGTGGCGAGAGAGGCTCAGGGCCGTCCGCCAGAGGTCCGGGTAGCCGCTGATCAGCCCAGGCCCCATGTGGTGATCCACTTTGGTGGCCAGGCTAGGAGGTGAAACGGGACCTGCGATCCTTGTCGCCGTTTTGGGAAACGCTACCCTATCGCGTCCGCCTCCTCGCTAGCCTTGCTGGTAGTCCTCAAGCCTGCCACACTGACCCATAGCGCGGATGGCCTTAGAGTGCTCTAGTGTCGTCCAACTACCAAGAACCAGAAGGCCGTTAAGCGTAACTGCTTCGGCCCGTTTGGGTCTAACAGGTGAAGGTGATAGTGACGGCCAGAGGGAGGTGCTACGATGGCCCACAAGAAACGGGGCGGTCCCGAAGACGCTCTGGACAAGGCCATGGGACGAGCGAGTGAGGTCGCCGGCAGGCTTAGCGGCGACGAGAGTCTCGAAGCCGAGGGACGTGTGTTGCGCAGGAAGGGAGAACTGAAGATCTACGTAGTTATGCCCCACCCCGATGGGGGGTGGAAAGTCCAGGCTGAGAAGGCGACCCGGGCCACGAGCGTGCACCGGACGAAGGCTGAGGCGGTGGCTGCTGGCAAGGAACTAGCGAGGAGCAAGACGCCGAGCCAACTGCTCGTCTACAAGGCTGACGGGTTCGAGGTACAGGAGGCGAAGACCTACGAGTAGGGTTTTAGCTGCCTCTCGAGATTCGCTCCTCGTTTTCGTTCCGCACCTCACGGGGCATAGAGTATCGGTAGTGCAAGAGAGAAGGGATGTCAGGTGCCGAGGAACAGCAGTGAAGACAAGAACGAAGGGACGATGGACAGGGCCAAGGGCCGGATGAAAGAAGCAGGAGGTGCCCTAACAGGCGACAAGAGCAAGAAGAGGGAAGGCCGCTCGGACCAGAGGAAAGGCAGGGCCAAGGAGAAGAAGGGCGACCTCAAAGACCTGCTATCCTAAACTAAGTTTCGCCCCATGGGGCGAAACCTCATCGAACAGCGCTACGAGCTGCGTGCTCTTGTCGGCAGCGGAGGCATGGCGGATGTCTACCTGGCTGGTGACGAGGTCCTCGGCCGCGAAATAGCCCTCAAGTTGTTGAAGGACCGCTACGCCGAGAACGAGGAGTTCGTCGAGCGCTCTTGGCGTGAGGCCAACAGTGCCGCGGCCCTAAGAGGGTGTATGAGAATTACGAATAGTAGGCGACCTTGATCCATGCGGAAGCGCGGAACAAGAAGCGTTCGTGCCAGAAACGGAAGAGGCTGTGCCCCTAAATCTATCTCATCGCGGTCGAAGGCACGAGGCCCGTTCTCTACGCCAAGCGCGGCGTTCAAGCGGTCTGCGCGGCCAAGCCGCCGACGAAGAGTTGCAGCCCGAGCTCGAATTCCTCGTCCGAGTCACCGGCGGTAAGGTCGTCCGCGAGCGCCACGACGTTCGGAAACCTCTCCGCGGGGAGCGACGCGAAGTACCCGCGGATCATGCTCAGCATCTTCTCGCTATCCATTTCTTCCCCGGACAACTGCGTGCCGGCGCCCTCCTCCAGCGCGTACGACCCGACGTAGATGGTTAGCAGGTGGGTGGCGTACGCGCTCGTGCGGTCGGGGACGCCGCCCGTGCGCAGGATCGCCAGCATGCCCTCCGCGAAGGCCAGCGCGTTCGGCCCCACGGGGTAGCGCCCTAGAGAGACCTTGTAGATGTCGCGGTGGGTCCTCATCACCCGCCTCGCCCCGCGCGCCACTTCCTTGACCTGCTCTTGCCACCGGGACCGATCGGGCATCGGCAACTCGATCTCCCCGATCACCCGGTCGAACACCGCATCGAGCAGCTCGCCCTTGTTGCCGAAGTGCCAATAGAGCGACGCCGCCCCCGTGCCCAACTCTTCCGCAACCCGGCGCATGCTCATCGTGTCCAGCCCGTCGCGATCGAGCACGCGCAACGCGGCCTCCACGATCGCCTCGCGCGTTAGCGGCGGGCGACGCGTCGAAGCTCTGCCTCGCCTCCACGGCGGTTCGGGTATGGTCCCGCCGCCGTCTACCGAGGCGGCTCGTTCGGTGTCGTCTTCGTTTCCCATTGACAAGAACAGTATACCATGATAGAACGATGTTCTAGTAGTAGATCGATGTTCTATAGGGGAGCCAGGTGGCGCGTGATCTGAGCGGTAACTGCGGTGCTGGCATCAGAGTGCCCCGGTGGGAGGAGGCGGGCGAATGATGTGAGAGAGAGGTGACCCCCGGCGGGTGTTGCAGCACCTCGGGCCGGGGGTCCGATCCCGAGCAGATAAGCCCCGCGGGGCGGGACCGCCACCCGAGCATCCAGAACCAAGGATAACAGGCGGAGCTCCGCGAGGTGGCAGTCCAAGACGGCTGTGCCCATTCCACATTTGAAAGAAGGGAGCTTTGTCGTGCCAAACGCGCCTTTTCGCGTTGTCATCATTGGCGGCGGTATCGGCGGCCTTTGCCTGGCTCAGGGCCTGAAGAAAGCGGGCGTCGACGTGGCGGTCTACGAGCGCGACCGCACCCCCTCCGCCCGCCTCCAGGGCTACCGCATCCACATCAACCCCAGGGGGAGCCGCGCGCTCCACGAGTGCCTGCCGCCCCGCCTCTACGACGCCTTCATCGCCACGGTAGGCAAGTCCGGCGGCGGGTACGGCTTCTTCGACGAGTGGCTGCGGGAGTTGCTCTTCGTCGAGAACTACGGCGCAAACGGCAAACCGGACCCCATCGACAGCCACAAGTCGGTCAGCCGGATCGCGCTCAGGCGGGTACTCCTGGACGGCCTCGAGGACGTGGTGCATTTCGGCAAGGAGTTCGCGCGCTACGAGGAGGCATCGGACGGCAGGATCGTCGCCCACTTCGGGGACGGCACCTCGGCGACCGGCGACGTGCTGGTCGGGGCCGACGGGGGCAACTCCAGGGTCCGCAGGCAGCTCCTCCCGCACGCCGAGAGGGTGGACACGGGCATCCTAGCCGTCGCCGGCAAGGTCGCTCTGAACGACGAGGTCAGGGCGTTGCTGCCGCCGAAGTTGTTCGTCGGCCCCGCTTCTGTGATGGCCCCCAAGGGGCTCGGCATGTTCGTCGCCGTCCACGAGTTCGACCGCGGGCCGGCAAGGTTGGTGGGACCGCTTGGGGACGACGGCTCGGCCGGACTTCCTAAGGGACTGCTCTTCGACGACACGCAAGACTACGCCATGTGGGCCTTCACCGCCCGCCGCGAGAAGTACGGCTTCCGACGGGCACCGGAGGGCATGGACGGATCGGCCCTGCGAGACGCCGTCCTGAGCATGACCGAGGGCTGGCACCCGCGGCTGCGGGACCTCGTCCAAAAGGCCGATCCTTCGACGGTTACCCCACTGCCCATCCGCAGCTCGGTTCCCGTGGAGCGCTGGGAGACGAAGAACGTGACCCTGATCGGCGACGCCATCCACAGCATGACCCCCATGCGCGGCATCGGCGCCAACGTCGCCCTGCGCGACGCCGCGCTGCTGTGTCACAACCTAGTCGCCGCCGACCGGGGCGAGAAGCCGCTCCTCGCCGCGATCGGCGACTACGAGGGGGAGATGGTCCGCTACGGCTTCGAAGCCGTGCGCGCCTCCATGAAGGCGGCACAGCAGGCGACCTCCGAGAACGCGGTCGCCCTGGCGGTCGCGAAGTGCGCCTTCAGGCTCATTAACTCCGTGCCGCCCTTGAAGCGCGTGGTCTTCGGGGGCATGGGAGACGGCTAGTGGACCCCGGATCGAGGTGACACATGGGCCACTCGTCGGACACGCACGGCGGCCACGAGCGCGCCACGCCGCGCCTGCGTGCTTACCCCACCGACCTAACGGACGCGGAGTGAGAGTACCTGGCCCCACACCTGCCCGCCGAATCGGATCACGTGAAGGTGGCGGACTTCGGCATAGCTCGAGCCGTAGAGGCGACCACGATCTCCGATTCCGGCGACATCCTCGGCAGCGCGAAGTATATGTCACCCTAGCAGGCGGCGGGCAGAGACTTGGCTGACGCCACGTAGCTAGAGACTTACATTTATCTCCACTTCGTCGCTCAGCCGCACTACCGCACGGAACTCCAACGTACATTTGCACGATCCAATGTAGCTCAGGCCGACATCCAGTAGGTCTTCCGTGTCCGAGGTAGGCGGGCAGACGCCACTTGGGAATCTACGGAAAGCCTCGTAAACTTTCGGCATGACCGCTCAGCGCCACCTACGAGTAAGGGGATAGGCCGCTCTCACGGGACCATCTGCGGTCTCGTCGCGCAGCAGCACCGATCGTCGAAAGGAGATGCCATCACCCCCAAACCGGACCTGCCGATCGTCCCGTTCTCTTCCCGCGACGCGTGGGAGGCCTTCCTCGAAGGGCGGCACACGACCTCCGATGGGCTGTGGCTCAAGTTCGCCAAGAAGGGCTCGGGAATCGACAGCGTCACCTACGATCAAGCCGTCGAGGTCGCCCTCTGCTACGGTTGGATCGACGGCCAGGCGCGCAAGTTCGATGAGTACTACTATCTGCAACGGTTCACACCGCGTAGGCCCAGGAGCAAGTGGTCGAAGGTCAACCGCAAGAGGGCTATGGAGCTCATAGCGCGGGGCGAGATGAAGGCCGCGGGCCTGCGGGAGGTAGAGCGGGCCAAGGCTGACGGCCGGTGGGATGCTGCCTACGACTCGCCGAGCACCGCCAAGGCACCCGAAGACCTGCTCAGGGAGCTGGAGAAGAACGAGAGGGCTCGTAAGTTCTTCTCCGAGCTCGATGGCAGGAACAGATACGCCATCCTGTACCGGATCCAGGATGCCAAGAGGCCCGAGACGAGGGCGCGGCGCATCGCCAAGTACATCGCCATGTTGGCCGAGCAAGAGAAGCCATATCCCTGATACTACCCCCAAGCCTCGTCCGTGGCGCTGCGTGCCGCCGCACTACTCCGTCGCCCTCTCGCGGGCCTTGCCGGAAGCGGTTTGGCGGCACCGGGCATCTTCGAGCGGCATCACGCGCGGTATGTCGTGATCCCTCGGGGAAAGCGGGGAAGAAGGAGAAGAGTTGAGCGAACGCGATGGATACGAGCCAGGCGTTCCCTGCTGGGTCGCCGCGGTTCACCCTAACCCCGAGGAGGCGGTGGGCTTCTACACGGAACTGTTCGGCTGGGAGGCCACCAACTTGATGCCGCCCGAGTCCTCCAGCGAATACTACGTCTGCAAGCGTCGCGGCCGCGAAGTCGCCGCGATCGGCTCAGGACGCGGCCTCGCACCGTCGGTACCCGCGTGGAACACCTACATCTGGGTGGAGAGCGCCGACGACACCGTCGCCAAGGTGATCGATGCGGGCGGCAGCGTGGTCGTCGAGCCGTTCGACCGCCTCAATGCCGCCCGTGTTGCGATCGTCGCCGATCCTGCGGGAGCGGTGTTCGGGGCGTGGCAGCCGAATGAGCACAGGGGAGCCCGGCTCGTCAACGAGCCGGGTGCATGGTCCATGAGCCAGCTCAATACCCGTGATCCGGAGGGCGCAAAGGCGTTCTACGACACGGTGTTCGGCTGGGAGACCGACACCTTCGATATGGGCGAGGGTGAGATCACGCTTTGGCGACTACCTGGCTACGTCGGAGGCGAACCCGAGCAACCTGTTTCCCGCGAGGTTGTTGGAGTGATGGTGCCCATGAGCAGCGACCAATTCCCCGAGTACATCTCGGCGCACTGGAGCGTCGACTTCTGGGTCGACGACATCGACGCGGCCGCCGACAAGGCTGCGGAGTTCGGCGGCGAGGTCAAGGTGCCGCCATTCCACACCTCGGTCGGCAGGACCGCCATCCTGGCGGACCCCCAGGGTGCGGTGTTTTCGGTGAGCAAGGTGGGCTCGAGTGCGTAGCGGGTGCCAGAGTGCCATGACTCAGCCTCAGCAGGCTACCGAGAAGCAATCCTACCTCAGGGATCCGAAAGCCAAGAGCGGCTATCGTCTCCAGGGTGCCCAGGATGTGTGCAGGAGATCGGACACGAGTTGCTGAGAATTTCACTTCTGCTGATGTGGGTACGTAAGCCTGGAATACTCCATTTGCGTGATGCGTTGGATAGAGCTACGGCGCTATGATGCCTCCGTCGCAGAGATCGGCAGAAGGGAACCCACCGTGTCGTCAGAGGCCGAAGAGAAGAACAGGGCCCTAGTTCACCGCTTCTTGAAGGCGCATGCTAGGGGCGACCTAGATGCGTTGGAGGAGATGCTGGCCCACGATTTCGTCGATCACAGCCTACTTCCAGGTCAACTCCCCGGACGTGAGGGCTATATACAGAGTGCCGCAGAGCAGCACGCAGCCCTCTCAGACATCCGCTACATCGTCGAGTACCAGGCAACCGACGGCGACGACATGGTGATAAGTCGCCTCACTATGCGCGCCACTCACGACCGAGGGGTGTTGTTTGGCGTAGCGCCTACCGGCAAGCAATGGTCCGCCCCGCTGATCGTCATCAATCGCGTCTCCGGAGGCAAGGTCGCTGAGGAGTGGAGCGCGGACATCGTTACCCCGTTCTTGGAGGAGATCGAGCAACAGGCGCGAGAGCGCGAGCGTGTCGAGCAGGAGTTCAGGGTGGCGCAGCGCATTCAGCGAGCCTCGCTCCCTGAGAAGGTGCCCGAACTAGAAGGCTGGCAGATCTCACCCTACTACCAGCCGGCTAGGGAGGTGGGCGGCGATTTCTACGACTTCATAGAGCTAGGAGACGGCCGACTGGGGCTGGTCGTCGGGGACGCTACCGGTCATGGCGTTCCGGCGGCATTAGTGATGTCCACCACCTGCGGCATGCTCAGGGCCGTAGCCCTCTCTGTGGGCTCGCCAGGCGAGGTCCTCCGGCGAGTCAATGAGGCGCTGAGCACCCGCATACCCGACAACATGTTCGTCACCTGCTTCTACGGCGCACTCGAACCGTCTAGCGGTAAATTCACCTACGCCAACGCCGGACACGACCTACCCTACCTGCGCCGAGGCAGCGGTGCGCAGGAGCTTAGCGCGAGGGGGATGCCGCTCGGACTTATGTCGGGGATGGGCTACGAGGAGAACGAAATCGTACTAGGCGCTGGCGACAGAGTACTCTTTTACAGCGACGGGCTCGTCGAGGCGCATAACCCTAAGCGCGAGATGTTCGGCTTTCCGCGGCTAAGGAGGCTTGTCGCGGAGCGCGAGGCTGAGGAAGGATCGGTTGTAGAGTTCCTGATGGAAACACTCTACTCTTTCACCGGGGACGGGTGGGAGCAGGAGGACGACATCACCTTGGTGACACTACAGAGATCTGTACGATAGGCACCTGCCTACCTCGCCACCTTGCGCCTACTGCGCCATGCGTATGGCTCAAGTGCCACATCCAGCACCGTGCACTGCGCTTCTCGGACCAGTGCCCGAAATGCCAGGCTCGACGTTGTCCCAACTTGCGTGGGCCTAGACGAAGGCGGTAGAAGCAACACGCTCCGTCGGTCAGCCTATGATTTGCAGGAAATACTTCAGCTCTGGTCCTTTGGCCGATCCACATCTTGCGTATCATTATTTATATAAGCATGGGCAGTCCCAGCCGATGGCCTGGGTCTGAACTGTGAGGTGTGGCCGTCGACGGCGATAAGGTGAGGTGCACATGTGAGTTGGAAGGCGTATCCACCATTTGTTGCACGAAAGAGAAACCGATAGCGACCGAGTCATGCGATCGGTCACCCGCTATGGAGGACGAGTGCCATGTGTAGGAACATCAAGACGCTCTTCAACTTCGAGCCACCTGCGACCGAGGAGGAGATAAACGCCGCTTCGTTGCAGTTCGTGAGGAAGGTAACCGGCTTCAACAAGCCGTCCAAGACGAACGAGGCGGCCTTCCACTCAGCGGTCGAGAACATCGCGAGGATCACGGAGCGGTTGCTCGCCTCGCTCGAAACCGCTGCCCCGCCTAAGGACCGAGAGGAAGAGGCGGCCAAGGCGAAATCACGCTCGGCCCTACGATTCGTCGGGTGATAACACCGATCGTCGTCTGACTGCGCGTACTTGCTCTAGTCGGCGGCTGCTACAACCTCTGTATCGGCTCCTTGTGCTTGTCCCCGTGGGTTAGGACTATTACCGTATGCTCTGATTAGGTGTCAGCAACCCGAGGGATAGGGAAGACGAGAGTGCTGCTCAAAGACAAGAACGCCGTGATCTACGGGGCGGGAGGGGCTATAGGTGGCGCGGTGGCCCGAGCCTTCGCCAGCGAGGGGGCGAAGGTTCACCTCGCCGGTAGTACCCTCGATAGTCTCGTGGAGGTGG
>Ga0126312_10003339_pt1 | contig 10821 bp, 10 predicted proteins | sample Plot104A_FD_92537 | JGI IMG/M metagenome (GOLD analysis project Ga0126312, IMG submission 92537) | Serpentine soil microbial communities from UC McLaughlin Reserve, CA, USA - Plot104A | ecosystem: Environmental > Terrestrial > Soil > Grasslands | place: USA: UC McLaughlin Reserve, Lake County... | reverse complement strand
CGCCTGACAGCGCGGCCAGCGTCCCGCCGCTCACCGAGCGCAGCGCCCTCAGGGCAAGGGTCATGACCCGCGCCCGCCACTCGCCCGACTGGGCGGTGTGCGGCGCCGCGCGCGCGATCAGCACACCCGCGCCGCCCTCGATCTTCGCCCCCTGCTCCGCCGCCCGCGCGACGATGTCCCCGCGGTCGGTAACCCGGCGCGCCAGCACGGCCCGCACGAACTCGCCGGCCGCCTCGTCGCTGGCCCAGTCCGGCGCCCGTGAGCGCTCCAGCTCCAGCGCCAGCAGCGTCGTGACCATCCGCAGCACCGCCGGCTCTGGCTGCGATCCCCGCGCGCGGTAGCGAAGCTCGCCGACCACCGCATCCGCCACCCGCAGCTCCGCCGTCTCCACCCCGTCCTCGCCGGCCAAAAGCTTGCCCTCCTCCGCCGAGGACATGGCCGCGACCGCCAGCACCGCGCTGGAACGGTCGATCAGCGCCACGCTGGCGCCGAGCGCCCTGCTTGCGGCCCGCGACACAGCGGGCAGGCCGGCGCCCGACTCGATGGCTTCGGAGAGCTCCTCGAGCGTCCCACGATCTGCCTCGTTTGCAGGGTTTTTACGCGACGCGGGCTTGGACGGCACCCGCGAATTCTACGGGGCCGCCAGTACGCGACGTGAACGCCACGCCTCACGTGAACAACCCATAGATGTCGTCCCAGAAGTAGACGATCAGCACGCCGAGAACCACGCCCAGCCCGATCAGCGCCGCCAGCACGAACAGCGACAGCAGCGCCGCGGTCGCCTTCTCCCAGGTCCGCCCGTAGCTGCCGAGCGCGGGCACCAGGATCAACGCCATGAACGCGAGCAGGCTGACCAGCACCGCACCGCCGAACAGCAGGTACTCGGTGCCGATCTCGGCGACGGGGATCACCGCCGCCGCCTCATGCCGATGGAGGGGGAGTCATCGGCCGGTCATTGTCGCACCGGCGGCCCTCGCTGCTCGTCGCGCCACGGCCCCCCGAGGTGGGATGCGACGATCGCGACCACCGCGCATCCGGCGAACGCCGCCGCGCCCAGTGCCCAGCCCGCGCTGACGTCGCTGAGGTAGTGCACCCGCAGATACACGCGCGAGAGGCCGATCGCGGCCGTGAGCGCGATCCCGCTCGCGATCACTGCGGCACCTCCGGCCCGGCCGGGCCGCAGGCGCACGACCACCGTTATCGCGAGCCAGGCGTAGATCACCGCGCTGGCGGCGTGACCGCTGGGGAACGACCATCCGCCCACCTCGATGAGCGGGTCCGGCGGGCGAGGCCGCTCGATCGCCTCCTTGAAGATCGGCACTCCGACCTGGGTGATCGCGACCGCCGCCACCAGCACGCACAGCTCCGCCCATCGGCGCTTGGCCGCAAGCACCACCGCGGCCACCAGCCCCACGAGGACCGTGAATCCGACGCCCCCGATCGCCGTCGCCCCCTTCGCCACGCTCTCCAGCCAAGGCGCCTCGATGTCGTCGACCACGTCGAACGCTGCCCTGTCCGCTCCCGTCGGGCCCGGGTCCGCCGAGACGACCTGCGTGTAGGCGACGATCACGAATATCGCGACGGCCAGGACCGCCACCAGCGCAGTCAGCTGCAGCCCCAGGTCGCCGGGCGTCACCCGATTCCAGAGGAAGCGCGCCTGCGGGCGGACCTTCCGCCCCAGGGCGACCAGCGGGCGCAGCAGCGTCCGCCGCTCCATCCACTCGACGATCCGCGCCCGGTTCGCGGGCTCCCGCAGGAACCGGGCGGCCGCGACGATCCCGACGATCACGGCGACGGTGATCCCGAACAGCAGGACCCCAGTCCCCGCGACGTCGGCGATCTGCTCGATGCTCTGCGAGCCGAAGTAGCCCAACACCGAGAACGCGCCCGCCCACAAGCCTGTGCCGAGCACGCTGTAGGGGACGAAGGCGCGGTACTGCATGCCCGAGCTGCCGGCGACGAACGGCGCAAGCGCACGCACGAGGCCGATGAAGCGCCCGATCAGGATCGTCTTGCCGCCGTGGTTGCGGAAGTAGCCCTCCACCTGCTCGAAGCGCTCCTGCGTAACGCGCAGCTTCGGCCCGTGGCGGATGATGAACTCGCGCCCGAGGCGCCGGCCGACGAAGAAGCTCGTGGTGTCGCCCGCCCACGCCGCGAACCAGACGATCGCGATCGTCAGGTAGATGTCGGTGGCCCCCTGCCCGGCGACGGCGCCGGCGACGATCACGAACGTCTCGCCCGGCACCACGAGCCCAACGAACGCGCCCGTCTCGAGGAACGCGAGCACCCCCGCGAGCAGATACGTCCAGTGCCCGAGCGTGTCCGACGCGTCGCGCAGCAGCTGCTCGAGATCGAGGCTCTCGAACGTGTGCGACACGAACCACAGCGCGCCGAGCGCGACGATGGCGATCACGGCGAAGCGGATCCGCTCCCGGCTGGAGTGCGGCACCTGGACCATCCGCCCTAAAGAAAACTCTGTGGCGCGGTCACGATCGCGTTCGCGAAGCGCGGCGGGAGCGCCGCGGCGGCCCGATCGGCCGCCGCGATGTCCTCGTACAGGCCGAACGCTGTCGGCCCCGACCCCGTGACGGCGGCGAGCGCCGACCCCGTCTCCTCCAGCGCCGCCAGCGCCTCGGCGATCTCGGGGCGCAGCGAAAGCGCCGCCCCCTGAAGGTCGTTTCCGAGCAGGGCCGCATATTCCAGCGGCGAGTCCCCGCCAAGTGCGGCGGCGCGCACCCGGGCGGCCCCGGCCTCCAGTTCCGCATCGTCGCGGCCGAGGCCGAGCTTGTCGGCCTGCGCGTACACCTCCGCCGTCCTCAGCCCCTCGTCGAACGGGATCAGCACGACGGCGAACTGCGCGGGATCGGACAGCTCCTCGACCCGCTCGCCGGCGCCGCCGACCAGCGCGAACGAGGGTCGCAGCTGCGAAGGCACGTCCGCGCCCAGCGCGGCGGCGATCGCCGCGAGGTCGTCGCGGCCGCCGGCGAGGTGGCGGAGCACCGCCCCGGCGTCGGCGCTGCCGCCGCCAAGGCCGGCCGCGACGGGTATGCGCTTCTCGATCTCGACGCGCACCGCCGGGTGCTCCCACCCACGCTCGCGCAGCGCGGCCAGCGCCTCCGTCACCAGGTTCGCACCCCGGACCTCGGGGCAGACCACCTCGTCGGCGCCATCCTCCAACTCGGAGATCACGATCCGGTCGGCGAGCGCCAGCGGGCAGAACAGCGAGCGCAGCTCGTGCAGGCCGTCGTCGCGGCGCCGGCCCAGCAGCAGGCACAGATTGAGCTTCGCGCTGGCCCGCAGCGTCATCCGTCCCCATCCTCGAGAAGGCCGGCGATGCGGGCGAAATCGGCAGGCGCCAACGTCTCCGCGCGAGCGTCCTCCGGCAGTCCGGCCCGCGCCAGCGCCCCGCGGACCGCCTCGCGGTCGGGCCCTCCCGCCAGCTCGACCGAGCCCGCCAGCGTCTTGCGCCGATGCGCGAACCCCGCGCGCACCAGATCGGCGAGCGCGGCGGGCGCCGCCCCGCCCGTCCGCTCGAGGTGCAGCAGCGCCGAGTCCACGCGCGGCCGAGGGGTGAAGACCTCCCGGCCCACCCCGCGCTCGATGCCGACCGTGCACGCGTGCTGCACCAGCACGCTCGGCCCACCGTACTCGCGCGTGCCCGGCTCGGCCCGCAGGCGGTCGGCGATCTCGCGCTGGACCAGCACCGTCCACGACGCGACGCCGGGGAGCTCGGCGATCGTCCGCAGGATCAGCGGCGTCGCGATCGAGTACGGGAGGTTGGCGACGACCGCGGTCGCCGCCGGCGCGACGGCCGCGAGGTCGACGCGCATCGCATCGCCCCACGCCACCTCGACGTTGGGGTGGGCGGCGGCGACGCCGGCAAGCGCGTCCTCGAGGCCGCGGTCGAGCTCGACCACGACCAGCTGCCTGACCCGCGAGGCGAGGCGCTCGGTCAGCGCCCCCTCCCCGCCCCCGACCTCGAGCACCACGTCAGAGCCCCCCACCCCGGAAGCCCGCACGATCGCATCGAGCAGGTTGGGGTCGGCGAGGAAGTTCTGGCCCAGGCGGACCACGCTCACCACCCGAATGCCCTTGCGGCGTTGGCCTCGATCAGCCGCTCGAGGTCCGCGTAGGACACCTCGCGCACCTGGGCAACCAGCTCGGCGGTCGCCACGACGTTCGCGGGCTCGTTCGGCTTCCCGCGCACCGGCTGCGGGGCCAGAAACGGCGAGTCGGTCTCGACCAGCAGGAGCTCGTCGGGCACCAGGCGGGCGGCGTCGCGCAGCTCCTCCGCCTTCGGATAGGTGATGTTGCCGGCGAACGAGCACATCCAGCCGCGCGCCGCCGCCTCCTCCACGCGCTCGGGAGCGGCGGAGAAGCAGTGCAGCAGCACTTGCACACCGTCCGCCTCGCCGGCGAGCGTCCGGAAGGCCTCGGCGACGGCGTCGTCGCCGGGGCCGCCGCCGTTGCGGATGTGGACGACCAGCGGCTTGCCCACCCGGCGGGCGATCTCGATCTGGGCGGCGAAGGCCCGTCGCTGCTCGTCGCGAGGGGAGCCGTCTCGATAGAAGTCGAGGCCGGTCTCGCCCACCGCCACGACCTCGGGCCCGCGCGCCAGGCCCTCGAGCAGCCCGGCGGCCTCGTCGTCGAAGCCGGCCGCCGAGTTCGGATGCCGCCCGACCGCGGCGAACACCTCGTCATGCGCGCGCGCCGCCTCGATCGCGCCCGGGTTCGAGTCCTCGCCGAGGCCCACCGTCAGGATCCGCGTGACGCCCGCTCCCACGGCGGCCGAGACGAGATCGGCGTCGTCGGGCTCGCAGAGCGCCAGGTGGGCGTGGCTGTCGATCAGGTCTGTGCCTCGAGCTTCGGGAACAGCGGCCCCGGGCGCTCCACGGTCTGGCCGCCAGGCCTCGAGCCGAAGGCGGCGAGCTCCCGGTTGCCCTCCGCCAGCGCCTCCAGCAGCCGCCCGCTGGTGTCCGGCAGGTAGGCGAGCAACAGCAGCGCCAGCACGCGCACGCCCTCCGCGAGGTTGTAGAGCACGACATCCAGCCGATCGCCCTCGCCCGAGTCCTTGGCCAGCTCCCAGGGCCGGTTCTCCTCCACGTAGCGGTTGAGCCGGCGCACCCGCGCCCAGATCTCCTCCAGCGCCAGCGTCAGCTGGGCGCCGTCGATCAGCTCCCGCACCGAGCCGTCAAGGCCCTCGAGGCCGTCGTCCCCGCCGGCGAGCGCGGCGTCGGGCTCCGCCGCCGGCACCACGCCGTCGCGGTAGCGCTCGATCATCGCCAGCGTGCGGCTGGCGAGATTTCCCCAGTCGTTCGCGAGCTCGCTCTCGTAGCGCTGCTCGAACCCGGCGGCCGAGACCGACCCGTCCTGGCCGAAGCTGACCTCGCGCAGGCAGTAGAAGCGCAGTGCGTCGGCGCCGAAGCGCTCGATCACCTCGAAGGGGTCGAGGACGTTGCCCAGCGACTTCGACATCTTCTTCTCGCCCATCAGGAGGAAGCCATGGATGAACATCTTCCGCGGCGGCTCCATCCCCGCCGCCAGCAGGAACGCCGGCCAGTAGACGGAGTGGAACTTGAGGATGTCCTTGCCGATGATGTGGAAGGCGGGCCAGTAGCGGTCGGTCAGGTCCTCGCCCTCCCGCGCGTAGCTGAGCGCGGTGACGTAGTTGAGCAGCGCGTCGAACCACACGTACATCACCTGGTCGGGATCCCACGGCAGGGGGACCCCCCATGTGAGCTTGGGGCGCGAGAGCGAGACGTCCGCGAGGCCGCCGCGGATGAAGGCGAGCGCCTCGTTGCGGCGTGACTCGGGGCCGACGAAGTCCGGGCGCTCGGCGTAGAGGCGCTCGAGCGGCTCCTGGAAGGCGGAGAGGCGGAAGAACCAGTTGTCCTCGCGCTCGCGCTGGAGCGGGATCTCGTGGATGGGACAGGTGTTGTCGGGACCCAGCTCGGACTCGGTCTTGAAGTCGGCGCAGCGGGGGCAGTACCAGCCCTCGTAGGTCCCCTCGTAGACGTAGCCGTTGTCGTGGACGCGCTGCGTGATCTCCTGCACCCGGGCGACGTGCTCGGGGTCGGTGGTGCGGATGAAGAAGTCGTTCGACGCCTCGATCCTCGGCATCAGCTCCTTGAACTTCGGCGCGTTGCGGTCGGCCAGCTCCTGCGGCGTCACGCCCTCGTGCTCGGCCGCCTGGGCGACCGGCTCGCCGTGCTCGTCTGTGCCCGTGAGGAAGAAGACATCCTCGCCGCGCTGGCGCATGTGGCGCGCGATGACGTCGGCGGCGATGGTCGAGTACGCGTGGCCCAGGTGGGGCTCGGCGTTGACGTAGTAGATCGGGGTCGTTACGTAGAAGCTCATCGCTGGCCCCGCGGCCCTCGCCGCGCGGCGAGGGAGCATAGAAGCGCGGCGGCTAGATCAGGCTCTCTTGGCCCTTTGCGGCGCGGCGGAGGCGCGGAATCCCCGCGGCCTCGGTGATCGCCGCCTCGACGTCGGCCAGGATCGCCTTCTCCGAGCGCGACGCGACGATCGGCTCGGCGAGGCCGTCGACGTGCACGTAGGTACGCCGGCCGTCGCCCCGGTCGGCCGGGTCGAGCGGCACGAGTGCGTAGATGCGGTCGGCGCGCGCGAACTTGCCGTAACCGAGCGAGACGAGCCTGGGGTCGCGCTTGGTGGCCATCGCCACGAAGCCTACGCCTACTTCTGCTCCTTTTTGGGGTCGAGCTTGTCGAGGCCCTTGCGGACCTTCGCCTCGCAGTCGTCGGGGAACGGCGGCTTGACCGCCACTCCCACGTTGCCCTCGGCGCTCGTGATCACCGCGCCTCCCTTGCGGTCGACCTTGTCGATCTGGCCGGCGTCGTTGAGGTAGTCCGCGACGACGCAGAACGGGTCGCCCCCAACCTCGTCGTCCTTCGCCCCGATCGCATCCGCGATCCTGTCGTCGGGGAACTGCTCCGAATCGCCGCACGCCCCCAGGGCCAGCGAGGCGATCAGCGCCGAGACGGCGATGCGGAGGCCCTTCATGCCGCCGCAAAGCTATCCGCAGCGGCGGTCGGGAAGCCGCGCAAAAAAAGAGGGGCGGCCCGTGGGCCGCCCCTCTTCATGGGACTGACAGCTACTTCGGCTCTAGCCCGTCGGGCTGCAGAGCTGGAAGGTGCTGTCGGTGTCGATGCTGGGCGAGGCGCCACCATGCGTCTCGTCGTCGTCGTACACAGTCTGGCCCTTGAACTGCAGGCCGGCCTGCGTGCCGGGGACAACCGGATCGACGTCGTCGCCGGTGTCGCACCTGGCGCTGACGTAGTTGGCCTTGATGGTCTTCGTGCCCTTCTTGTACTTGTAGGCCTTTCCGACCACGGCGTTGAACAGCGACACGGCGCCGGCGTCTCCGGCGACGTCGGTGCCGTCGGTGACCGCGAGCCGCTGGTTGTAGCCGGCCCCGATCGCGGGAGTGCCGGTGCCGGGCAGCGTTCCGTCGCCCGTGTCCTGGATCTCGCCGCGCACCAGGCTTGACTGGCTCGTGGCCTGGTTGTAGGCGTGCAGGTAGAGCGTCGGGTCACCACCGACCCACTCGCAGTTGAACGGGCCGCCGAGGTTCGTGTCGGCGCACTCGGACGGACCGGCCACCGAGGGCGGGCCGTTGAACGCCGTGACCGTGAAGTCGACCTGGTTGTTCAGCGGGTCGAGTGCCGCGAAGCCGCTGTAGCGGATCTTCGCCGCGCCCGAGCCGACTTGCGTGTTCCCGCCACACAGGGCGATCGCCTGCGCGGTCGTAGCGGTTCCCAGCGCTGCCGGGTCCGCGTTGCACGTCGGCAGCTTCTTCGTCTGAAGCAGGACGTCGTCGTCGATGTCGAGGCGGATCTCCTCCGCCCCCTCAGCCGGAACGGGGCTGTCGATGTCCGGGTTGTTCAGCCACTGCGGCTGGAGCAACAGGTTGACGCCCTTGGCTGCGCCGCTCGCCGGCGGCAGGTTGTTCGGGTTGACCGCGCCGGTGAGGTCCATGTACTGGTCTGAAGCTCCCGTCGCGAAGGCGCTGCTGCTCGCCCCGAGGGCGATTACAGCCGTCAACGCGGCGAGGGAGCCGATACGTGAAATGCCTCTCACACTTTCCTCCTGTGGATGCGTCCTTGCAACGGGCTCTCTCCGTCCCGCGCTGTTCGGGTTCCTCCGAAGTGGACAATCAGATGATGGGACCCGGCGGGGTCCCATACATCGGGATGAACCACTCCTCTTATAACGGCTTTGCCGCTACTAAGTTTCGGAAAACTACTGATGAAGTTCACGCTCAAGGCTGCTCACGCACGTGCTGGTATTGCGTCTGCTCGTTCGGCGGCACCCCGATCGAGTCGTAGTCGGCCTGCTGCTGGCACGGCGGAGCGGGCAGGTCGTTGGTGTTGTACATACCGTCCAGCCCCGCCGCAACCGGGTTGCCGGCGGCGTTCTGGAACGAGAAGCGATGGATCCGGTCGAACAGGTCCTGCGAGGCGGGGACGTCCGTGGGGATGAGGACGTCGCGATCGGCCGGGTCCAGCTGAGCGTTGATCCCGTCCGGCGGGACGCCGTCGCAGTGCCGCGTCTCATAGGAGTCGAAGAACCCCTGGACCGTCGGGCTGAGGTCGAGGAAGTTGCCGAACCGCATGTAGGGGTTCACGCGGTTGATCCGCAGACGGCGGGGGTAGCCGGCGAGCGCCTCCGGGTGCAGCGGCGAAGACGTCCGCAGCAGGCGCTGGAACTCGCCGAGGTCGGACTGTCCCGTCAAGGTGGACGACGCGACGTTGCCCAGGAACGCGGCGATCTCGCGCCGGTAGAGGCGGACCATCTCGAACACCGAGTTGAAGTCGGCCAGGAAGGGATCGAGCTCGGTCAGCAGCGGCGTGAGGTCGCGGCGCAGCAGCTTGCGCGTGGCCGGGAATCCCGGATCGGCGGCCGAGATGGTGTCGCTAAGGCCCTTGAAGAAGGCCTGCAGCTCCGGCGCCAGGGCGCCGAGGTCGATCAGCGTCGGGCTCAGCTCCTGTGCCGCGGGCCGAAGCTGCTGGATCAGCGGGTCTGTGTCCTGGGCGAACTCGTCGAGCCGCGTCAGAGTGGACCGCGACTCGCGCAGGAAGGCCGGGAAGATCTGGAAGGTCTCCTCCAGCTCGGCGTTGCGATTCGCGGTGGTGGTGAAGACCTCGTTGGAGTTGCGGATCAGGCCCTGGAGCTGGCCGCGCCGCTCCGAGAGCGCGTCGAAGACCTCGCCACCGTCACGCACGAGCTTGCGCACGGCCAGCCGCTGCGTGTCGAGCAGCCGCAGCGCCCGGTCGGCCTCCTCGGCGAACGGGTCGAGGCTCGCGATCGCCAGCGACACGTCGTCGCCGCGGCCCTGCCAGGCCGCGGCCTGGCCCTGCATCCACGCCTGGAACGAGTCGCGCGTGGGCTCGTCGAACGCCCGGAAGATCTCGTCGAGCTGCACCGAGTCGCCGACCTGCGCCTCGGGCAGCTCACCGCCCTCTGGGATCGTGCCCGCCGGCGGATCGGTGCCGTTCGCCTCAGCCGACATCGACTCGTCCGAGCCCGGGGTGAGCTCGACGTAGGTCTCGCCCAGCAGCGTCTTCTGGCGCAGGATCGCCTCGCTGTCCGCCGGGATCGGGGCGTAGGCCGCATCGATCTCGAGCTCGGCCTCGGCCAGCCCGTCGTCGCCCAGCTCGATCGCCTTCACCTTGCCCACTGAGACCCCGGAGATCCGCACGTCGGACTCCTGGGCGAGGGTGGTCGCCTCGTCGAACGGCACCGTGATGCGGTAGCCCTCCGGCTTGAGCGGGGACGGGCCGCCGAAGGCGATCCACAGGAACAGTGCCAGCCCGAAGCACGACAGCGCGAAGCCGAGGGCGATCAGGATCCTCGTGAAGCTGGGAGGACGGGTGGCCATCAGGCAGCCCCTCGCGAGCGGATGTCGTGCAGCGGCGTCATGGCAGCGTGCAGATCGGTGGCTGGGTCGGGTCGTAGGGCGGCGGGTCCTGCGCCGTGGGCACGCGGGTGAGCTGCTGGACGGTCTTGAGGAACGGTCGTGGGGTCCCGACGTTGTTGGTGAGGGCCTCGGCGTTCGTCGCGGTGAAGCACGACTGGAACGCGAGCCCTCGCAGCAACGGGCCGTGCGCGTCCTGGAGCGTGAACAGCTCGTTCGTGTTGTGCGCGAACCAGCTGGACCAGAACAGGTAGCCCTCCTCGTTTCCCGACGGGTTGAACGCGAGCGCGTTGAACAGGGCATTGACGTCGTGGAAGGATTTGGTCAGCGGCGGCGTGTTCTGGTTGAGCGCGTTCGCCGCGGACGTCAGATGGCGGACCGGCTCGCGCACCTGTCGGGTGAACGGCCGGATCTGGTTGCGGATGGGCCCGACGGTGTCGCGGAAGAATGAGCGGGACTTCCGGAGGGCGGGGCCGAGCGACTTGGACGACGGGATCAGCGCCGTGCTGGTGGGGCCGAGCTCGAGGGCCAGCCGGTCGCCGCTCTCCAGCGCGCCGCGCGTGGCCGAGAGCGCCGACGGCAGCTCCTGGAGGGCCGAGCGGATCGACGCCTCCTGGTTCGCGAAGGAGCCCATCACGACGTTCGACGACTCGACGAAGTCGCCGAGCTGCGTGTCCTTCGAGCCGAGCTCCTCGCTGACCTCGCGGAAGCTGTGAATCGCCCGGGCGACGTTCTCGCGCCGCTGGGCGAGCTTGCCGTTGATCTTGGCGAGGTCCCGTGCGGTCGGCTCGAAGCGCTTGAGCACGGCCGCGAGCTCCTCGCCGTTTCCGCCGAGACCGCGCCCGCCGCCCTCGAGCAGGAGCTGGAGGTAGCTGCGGGTGTCGCGG